>WNFZ01006988.1_pt1 | contig 13068 bp, 9 predicted proteins | sample 5400081 | NCBI WGS metagenome assembly WNFZ01 (sample SAMN13153365, study PRJNA577476) | soil metagenome | isolation source: 80 cm soil or saprolite under grassland replicate 1 | place: USA:California | collected 2016-06-15
GGCCAGCCCGGTCGTGGGCGTCGCGCCCTATCTGGCCGACATGCGGGAGGCGTGGGACACAGCGGCCACCGCCCCGGGCGGAGCCTCCGCCCCGCTGCCGACCACGGCGAAGGCCGTCACGGTCAACGGCCTCTCGTACGGGCAGAACTGGTACGTCGGCAGATGCTGGCAACCGCTGGCCGGCGGCGGTTGCGGCGCCACCCCAGCCAGCGGCGACGTCGAGTTCTTCCGTGTCGTCGTCGCCGTGACCTGGCCCGCGAGGCAGTGCGCCAGCTCCGTCTGCTCGTACGTGACCTCGACCCTGGTCAGCAGCACGCCCACCGATCCCCTCTTCGATCCCACCCAGAGTTTGCCCCCCAACGTGATCGACCCTGGCGACCAGGGCGGCGAGGTGTCTGTTCCCGCAAGCTTGCTCCTCACGGCAACCGGCGGCGCGGCGCCGGTGACCTGGTCGGCCACTGGGCTGCCGCCCGGACTGTCGGTGACCTCGAATGGCCTGATCAGCGGCAGCCCCACCAGCGCGGGCACCTACCCGGTCACCGCGACCGCCACGGACGGGAGGGGTCTTGCCGACTCCGTCGCCTTCACCTGGACCGTCAACCCCTTGCCGCAGCTGACCAGCCCCGGGAACCAGACCACAGTCGTCGGCACCGCCGTCTCCCTGCCGATCGCGCTCAGCGGAGGAACCGGGCCGTACAGCTGGTCGGTCACCAAGCCCGGCCCGTGGGGCGCGACCGGGCTGCCACCCGCCCTGTCGATCAATCCTTCGACAGGGGTGATATCGGGCACGCCGACGACGGTCGGGCCGGCGAGCGACGTCACCGTCACCGTCACCGACACGCTCGGCAGGTCCGGGTCGACGACCTTCAAATGGGCCATCGCCGCCGCGCTGCAGGTGCAGACGCCGGCTTCGCAGACCGGGGAGGTCGCCGTCGCGGTCACGCCACTGCAGATGACGGCGACCGGCGGCACCGCGCCGTACCCGTCGTGGTCTGCCACCGGGCTGCCCCCCGGGCTCACCATCGATGCCGCCACCGGCAGGATCACCGGGACCCCCACGACCGCGGGCGCCTACGCGAGCGTGGTCGTGACGGTGACCGACACCGCCGGCACGACGGCCTCGTCGGGCGCATTCACGTGGACCATCGTGGCCGGTCCCTCGGTCACGGCTCCGACGGGGACCCGCAACAACGCAAACGGCAACGTGATCAGCCTGCAGGCGACGGTGACCGGCGGCACCGCGCCGTACACCTGGAGCGCCACGAACCTGCCCCCTGGACTGACGGTCAGCTCGGCGGGCCTGATCTCCGGGACGCTCACAACCGCCGGCAGCTACTCGCCGGCCATCACCGTGACCGACAGCCTCGGCGCCACCAGCACCGCCGCGGTGACCTGGAACGTCCTCGGGATCACCAGCCCGACCGGCAACAGAACCGACAGCTTCAACAAGCAGGTCACCATCACCCCGGTCGCCACCGGCGGCAGCGGCTCGTACACCTGGTCCCAGACCGGGCTTCCCACCGGGCTCACGTTCCGCGCGAGCGACGGGAAGATCTCCGGAAAGCCCAGCGCGGTGGGAACGTTCAGCTTCACCCTGACCGTGACCGACACCAGCACGTCGCTGACCTCATCCGTCTCGTTCACCTGGACGATCCAGTGATGCGCCGCCCGCGCCGGACCTGGGACAGCGGGATCACGCTGATCGAGGTGGTGGTGTCGATGTCGATCATGACCATCGTCGGGGCCATCTTCACCGCCGGCGTCCTGCAGATGTTCCGCTCCGCCAACCGCAGCGAGGCGGCCTCGACCGCCCAGTCCCAGATCAACAACGCGTTCCTGCGTCTCGACAAGGAGATCCGCTACGCGGCGGGGATCAGCACGCCGGGCTCGGTCGGCTCCGATTCGTACGTCGAATTCCTGACCACGAACACCGGGACGCCGGTGTGCACCGAATTGCGGTTGCACGTGGCGACCAGGCAGCTCCAGCGCCGCACCTGGATCCAGGGATCGTCGCCACTGACGCCGAGCGCGTGGATCCCGCTGGCGTCCTTTGTCAGCTCCACGCAGCCGTTCACGCTCTCCGCGGCCGACGCCACCTTCAATTTCCAGCGGCTGCAACTGAAGCTGGTGGGCACCTCCGGAGCGGGCGGCACCGCGGCCTCGAAGCAGACCGACGTGACGTTCACCGCCCTGAACACCTCGCCCACCACCTCGAGCGCCACGGTGTGCACCGAAGGGAGAGCGATACCGTGATGGCCGCACCCGCGCGCGGGCGACCGCTCGGCAAGCGCATCCGCTGGGCCGACGACACCGGCTCGATCGCCCTGGCGATGCTGCTGACGCTCATCGGCGTCGCGCTCAGCTCCCTGCTGGTGCCGATCGTGCTCACCCAGATCGGGTCCACACGCGAGGACATCCAGCGGATCCACGCTCTGCACGCCGCCCAGACGGGGCTGGACGTGGCGCTCGGGCGCATCCGGGCCGCCAACGACGGCAACGGCGCCGGCCTGATCGCCAAGCTGCCGTGCGGCCCGCTGACTGGCAGGGTCGGCGCCGGGGGGGTCGCGCGCTACGAGGTGACCATCGACTACCTGCCCACCGACCCACGTGGCCAGTCGGACGCCTGGATCGCCGCGAACCGCATCACCTGCACCGCTGGCAGCGGCACCTCCACCACCCCTGGCTATGCGCTGCTGCGCTCGCAGGGGACCGACGCCGCGACCGGGTCCTTCGGCAGCGTGCCCCACCGGTCCCTGCGGGCGACATACACATTCCAGACGAACAGCCCGTTCATCACCGGCGGCCTGATCCACGTCTTCAAGACCACGACCGGCGTCGACCTGTGCCTGGACGCCGGGTCCGCCGCCCCGGCACCCGGTACCAACCTGCAGACACAGGACTGCGTCCGGGGAAGCCCCCAGCAGGAGTTCGCCTACAACCGCAACCTGACCCTCGCGCTGGTCTCCTCCAAGACCCCGTCGAGGCCGCTGGGCATGTGCCTGGACGCCGGCACGCCGCACGCGGCGGGAGCGGCCGTGCAGTTCCAGTGGTGCGCCTCGACGACGATCCCGCAGCAGCAGTGGAGCATCAACGACAGCGCCAACTTCGAGGGCACAGCCGACGGAGTCACCCTCGACGGCTTCTGCTTCAATGTGCAGACGCCGAATGCGGCAGGCAGCTTCGTGGTCCTGGGGAGCGTCGCCGGGTCGGGGTGCCGGCGGGGCTACGACAACATCCAGGCGTTCTCGCCCGAGGCCACGGTCGGCGCCGGGGCGGCCGGGGCGGCCTCGGGCCAGCTCGTCAACCTCAGCCAGCTCGGCCGCTGCCTGAACGTGCCCGAGCAGGACGTCGGGGCCAGCTCCCTGATCGCATGGCCCTGCCTGCAGGCGCTCGCCCCCAGCAGCGTGAGCTGGAACCAGAGGTGGGCGCTGCCAGCGATTGCCAGCGGGGACGTCAGCGCGACGGGACGGATCACCACCAACGCCCCGAGCGGCCTGTACTGCCTGCGGAGCCCCGGATCAACCGCGTCGGGCCAGCACGTCACGGTCGCGGCGTGCCCGAGCGGCTCGACGCCGCCGGCCATGACGTGGACGGTGTACCGCGACACGGGCGTCTACGAGACCAGCTACCGCATCGTGGACGGCTACGGGTACTGCCTGTCACCGACCGACCCGAACGCGTCGCCACCGGACTTCTACTCGAAGGGCTCGGAGATCAGCAAGATCGTCGTGGCACCCTGCAGCGGGTCCACACTGCAGAAATGGAACGCCCGCCCGGACATCCTCGAGGCCCTGCCCCTGAAGGACATCGCTGAGCAATAGGCGCTCAGCCACGGGGCTGGAACAGGCCGTTGACCGCGTCCGCGGCGTCGGGATCGGTGAGAGTGACGACCTCGTCGCCGGCGCGCAGCTGCGTGTCGGCACGCACGGGAACCAGACGGCCCTGGCGGATGATCAGGCTGATCCAGGCTCCCTCGCCGAGCGGCAGGTCGGCGATGGTGGTCCGGTCGGCCGGTGAGCCTGGCGCGACGCGATAGCGTTGCACCGCGTCGGGCTCGTGGCGGAAGCGCACCCCCAGGCTCCACGGCTCCGGCTCCACCGTGCGGAGCGGCACCCGCAGGCGGCGTGCCAGCGTCGGGACCAGGCTGCCCTGGACGATGACCGAGAACGCCACCACCGTGAACACGATCTCGTACAGCCGGGTGGCATCGGCGACCCCGCCGGTGACGATGAAGGCGCCGAGCAGGATCGGCACCGCGCCTTTGAGGCCGGTCCACAGCACGAACACCCGCTCCCCGAGCCGCAGGCGCACCGGCCACAGCAACAGGCCGACCAGCAGCGGGCGGATGACCACCACCAGCAGCACCGCCAGGACCAGGCCGACCAGCCACACGTCGCGGCGTGGCAGATCCCCCAGATGGACGGTCAGGCCGAGCAGGATGAAGGCGACGATCTCGGCGAGGCTGGCCAGCGCGGCGTGGAAGCGCTCGATCTCGCGCTTGTAGGGAGCCGGCTCGTCGCCCACCAGGATCCCGGCGACGAACACCGCCAGGAACCCCGAGCCATGCGCGGCGCTGGCCGCCCCGTAGATCGCCAGCACGCCGGCCAGGACGCGAAGTGGGTACAGTCCCTCGCTGGGCAGCGGCGCCCAGCGCATCAGCCACCGCAGCGCACGCCCACCCAGCACCCCGACCACCAGGCCCACCAGCATCTGCAGGCCGAACTGCACCGCCACCACGCCGACCCCCGCGGCGCCGGTGCTGTCGGTGGCCAGCAACGCCAGCATGAGCGCGATGCCGACCGGGTCGTTGGCGCCGGCCTCGCCAGCCAGCAGCACACCGGTGCGGCCGGCGACCTCGCGGCGACCCAGCACCGAGCAGGTGACCGCAGAGCGCCAGCGCGGCCGCGGTGACCAGCGTGCCGGCCACGCCGATCCACACGGTCGCGGCGGCGGCGGGGCGAAACCTGCGCCAGCCGATGTCCATGCCGCCGTTGAACAGGATCACCGCCAGCGCGACCGTCACCACCCGCTCCACCGTGTCGATGTGCAGGCTGCCCAGCCGTGGCAGCAGGTCCGAGGCGACGGCGGCCGACACCAGGAAGATCGCGGGCGCGGGGATGCGGAGCCGCTCGCTGAGCCGGTTGGAGAACACTGCTCCCAGGCCCACGAGGGCCGCGGCCAGGACCGCCACGCCGAAGGACGCGGCGGTGGTCATGGCCGACCCGCCGGGGGCTCGCTCTGGAGGTGGTTGCGCATGGTGCGCACAATGCTGACATGGACAGCCGCGACCAGCCCATCCGGATCGGAGGGCAGCACCCCTTCGCCACGCCGACCGAGCGTCGCGACCCGGCACGCCGGGTGCGCGGGCGGCTGGTGGCGCCCGTCACCGTGTGGACAGCCGGCGATCCGTCCACCGGAGCCGGCCTGACGGTCTCGTCGCTGCTGGTCGCCGAGGGGCAGCCGGCACGGCTGCTCGGCCTGATCGATCCGACGTCGGCGTTCTGGGAGGCCATGCAGCAGGCTGGCGCGTTCGTGGTGCACGTGCTCGCGGTCGGCGACCGGGCGCTGGCCGAGCGGTTCAGCGAGATCCGTCCGCCGATCCGTGGCGCGTTCGCGGGCTTGGAGGTGACCGGGTCGCAGTGGGGTCCGGTGCTTGGCGGCAGTCGCCCGAGGGTGGCGTGCCGTCTGGCGGGGTCCGCGGCGGTCGGCTACGCCGAGCTGGTCGAGGGCGTGATCGAGCAGCTCGAGCTGCGGAACCTCGAGGACCCGCTGGCGTGGCTGCATGGGCGGTACCGCTTCGTGCGGGTGGTCCCGGCGCTCGGCGCCGAGCGGACGTCGAGCGAGCCACCGGCCAGCTCGATCCGGTCGACCATCGCACGCATGCCCAGATGCCGGTCCACGGCGGCCTGGTGTCGCTCGTCAGGCGCAAACCCGATCCCGTCGTCGGCGATCTCGACCGTGAGCAGCCCGTCCTCGGATCGCCCGGTGACCACGAGCCGGCTTGCGTTGGCGTGCTTGACCACGTTGCTGAGGGCTTCCTGCGCGGCCCGGAACACCGTCGTCTCCAGCGTCGGGTCGAGGCGCTCGTCACGCCTCCAGCGGAGCTCGGTGTGCATCCCGGTCGCCACCGCGATCCTGCCGAGCTCCTGGTTGACGGCCGCCACCAGGCCCTGCGTGTCGAGCAGCGGTGGTCGCAGGTCGGACAGCAGCGACCGGGTCACCTGCAGGCTGTGGTTGAGCACGTCGACCACCCGGTGGACCGACCGGCGCGCCTGCTCGTCGGCGGCCGGCAACCGCTCCCGCACGCCGTCGAACTGCGTGAGGGCGGCCGACAGTCCGCGGACGACGTCTTTGTGCAGTCTGCTGGCCAGCTCGCGCCGGTCCTCCTCCTGCATGCGGATGAGGCGGCGGGGCAGCCGCTCGCGGTCCTCCTCGGCCCTCCGCAGCGCGGTGACGTCGTGGAACAGCACAGCGACGCCGGCGAGCCTGCCGTTGTCGTGCACCGGGACCGCCCAGTACTCCAGGCGGGCCCGATCACCGGTTCCGTACCGGGTGATGATCACCTCCCCGTGGCTGAGTCCCGCGCCCAGCGTCGCCGCGAGCACCTCCGGTCCCCGCGCGAGCCAGGGATGGCCGGCAAGGTCGGTCATCTGGAGGCGGCGGTACAGGGTTCGCACTCCCAGCCCGCGGTCGAGCTGAACGCCGAGCAGCTGCTCGGCGTTGCGCGAACCGCGCCGCAGCGTCAGGTCGGAGTTGAGCAGCACCAGTCCCAGCGGGAGGCGGTCGAAGGTCGTGTCCAGCAGGCGGCTGGCGTTGTCCCTCTCGGCGGTGAGCGCGGCCAGCAGGAGCAGGCCCGTCGCGATCATCACGCCGGTGAACGCCTGGGCGAGCAGCAGGCTCTGGGTGAGCGACGAGCCGGCGAACGGCCCGCGACCCCGTGCGGTCGCCCAGACCACCACCGCCGCGACGAACAGGGTGACACACGCCGCACCGGCCTGGCGGAACCGGACCGCGGCCCACGCCAGCGCGGGAAACACCAGGAAGGGCCTGGCCACCGGGAACGTGAGGCTGGCGACCACCAGGAGCACGAGCGTCGCCGCCAGCGCCACGGCCTCCACCACCCGCGTGGCCCTGGGCCGCTGGCCCCAGCGTCGCGCCGACCACAGCAGCAGCAGCGGCGCGACCGTCAGCATGCCGGCGGCGTCACCCGCCCACCAGATCACCCACGCCGACGCCAGCGAGCGGCCCGGCAGGGTCCCGCTCAGCCACAGGCTGCCCACCCCGACGGTCGCGCTGATCGCGGTGCTCACGGGCGCGGCCAGTCCGGCCAGGGCCAGGACGTCCCGCACACGGTCGATCGCATGGCTGAATCCCGCCTGACGCAGCAGCCACGCACCGGCCAGCGCCTCGAGCGTGTTGCCGGCGGCGATCGCGGCGCTCACCCACAGCGGCACCGGCGTCGACGCGTTGAAGACGAACGCGCCGAGCCAGACCCCTGGGACGGCCCGGTAGCCCAGTAGCAGGATCGCGACGAGCGCGATCCCGCTCGGCGGCCAGATGGGCGCGATGCTCGTCTGCACGAAGGCGAGCGCGAACGCCGCCTTTGCCGCCGCCACGTACACGACCGCCAGCAGTGCCGTCCAGGCGAGACCGGTTGCCCACGCCCTGCCGGAAAAGGGTGGGATGACGGTCCAGGCGGGCCGTGCCGATGGCCCTGCGGTATCGCGCATCATCCTCAGCGGTAGTAGCGCAAGACCGTCTCAGCCACGCAGCAGGGCTTGTCCGAGCCCTCGAGCTCCATCGTGACCTGGTTGACGACGTGGACGCCGCCGGCGATGTCCTCGACGCCCGCCACCTGCACGCCGGCGCGGATCTTGCTGCCGGTCGGCACCGGCGCGGGGAAGCGCACCCGGTTCAGGCCGTAGTTGATGCCCATGCGAACGCCGTGGACGGCGTAGACCTCACCGCAGAGGACCGGCAGCAGCGACAGCACCAGGAAGCCGTGCGCGATCGTGGTGCCGAACGGCCCTGTCCTGGCGGCCTCGGTGTCGACGTGGATCCACTGGTGATCGCCGGTCGCGTCGGCGAACTGGTTCACCTGCGCCTGGTCGACGGAGCGCCACTCGCTGTACCCGAGGTGCTCGCCGACCGCGTCATGCAGATCCGCGGGGGACGGGAAGACTCTCATGGCCATGAGGATCACTGCCTTGCGCTGAAGAGGGCTCGACTACCGAATCTTTGCGAGGAATGGGATCAGGTTGTCAAGGAGCGGCGGGCCGGCCGGTCGGCAACCGCGCGCAGCCTCGGCCGGCGGCCAAGGCGGAACGGGACGATGATCACGTTCACCCCGTCGATGTTGCCGAGCGCCTTGAACAGCCCGGCAGAGGAGCGGTCGTGCAGCACGCGATGCCAGAACCTGGCGTAGCCCCGCTTGGGTACCAGCACCGTGACCTCGGTGTCGGGGCGGACGAGCTCTCCCACTGACTGCTGGGCACAGGCGAGAAGATTGCGGTCGGGGCAGTCGACCACCTCGAGCGTGACCGGCAGGTTGATGCGAGCCCACAGCGCAGCCAGCCGGCGTGCGTGGTCGGGGTCGAGCGCCACGTGGACCGCGGTCAGGTGCAGGGGGTTGAGCTGGCGCGCGTACTGCAGCGCGCCGATCGCCGCCCGGTCCAGGTCCTCCAGCAGCACGAGCACCTCGTGGCGCGGTTTGGGTGGCGCCAGCCGCTGGCTGACCTCGACCTTGAGCTCGGCCAGCTCGGCCACGTAGGTGCGGCGGGTGCGGTCGAGGAGAAACAGGATCACGGGGACCGCGACCACGACCATCCAGGCGCCGTGGTGGAACTTGGTGACGATGATGACGCACAGCACGATGAAGGTCACCAGCGCGCCCAGGCCGTTGATGATCAGGCCGTGGCGCCAGCCTTCCTCCCGCAGCCGCAGGTGCCGGCGGGTCATGCCGGCCTGCGCGAGGGTGAAGGAGGTGACCACCCCGATCGCGTACAGCGGGATGAGCCGGTGGACGTTGGCGCTGAACGCCACGACCAGGAAGATCGCCGCGCCGGAGAGCACCAGCACGCCGTTGGAGTACACCAGCCGGTGGCCCCGTTTGCGGAGCTGGCGTGGCACCAGCTTGTCCTGGGCGGCGAAGGAGGCCAGCACCGGGAAGCCGTTGAAGGCGGTGTTGGCGGCCAGCACCAGGATGAACAGGGTGGCGATCTGCACGAACACGAACAGCGCCTCGCCCAGGCCGGAGCCGAGCACGTGCCTGGCGATCTGCGCGACCAGCGTGGGGTTGCCGCTCTCGAAGGGGCGGGCGTCGAGCTGGCGGGCGAGGAAGGTGATCCCGAGGAACAGAAACGCCATGATCATCGCCATCACCAGCAGCGTCCGCTGCGCGTTCCTGGCCTCCGGCTTCTTGAAGGCGGGCACCCCGTCGGCGATCGCCTCCACTCCGGTCAGCGCCGTGGTGCCGGCGGAGAACGCGTGCAGGATGAGGAACAGCGACACCGCGGCCAGCGTGGTCTGCTCGGCGCCGGCGAGCTGCCCTGCCTCGGTGGCGGTGTAGTGGATCGGGCCGATGCTGCCGACCAGCGTGCGCCAGGTGCCGTAGATCACGACTCCGCCGAGGCCGAGGATATAGACGTAGGTCGGGACCGCGAAGATCTTGCCGGCCTCGCGGATGCCTCGCAGGTTGCCCCACATCAGCAGCACGATGAACGCCACCGACAGCTCCACCCGCCAGTGCCCGATCGGCTCGACGGCGGAGGCCAGTGCCGCGGTGCCCGCGGACACGCTGACCGCCACGGTGAGCACGTAGTCGATCAGCAGGGCCGCGCCGCACAGCGAGGCGAAGAAGGGGCCGAGGTTGTCACGGCTGACCATGTAGGCGCCACCGCCCTGGGGGTAGGCGCGGATGACCTGCCGGTAGGAGATGACCAGGATGAGCAGCAGCAGCGCGATCCCGCCGGCGATCGGCAGCGACAGGCCGATCCCCGCGCTCCCGGCGAGCACCAGGACCAGCAGCATCTCCTCGGTGGCGTAGGCGGTCGAGGAGATCGGGTCGGAGGAGAACACCGCCAGCGCGACGCGCTTGGGGATGCGCTCGTGCATGAGTTGAGCGGTGCGCAGCGGTGCGCCGAGGAGCAGTCGCTTGAGCCGGTATCCGGGTGACCGGTACGGACGCGCCCCGGGGGGGAGCGGCGGGACCGCGTCCAGCCCCGGCCTGCTGACAACCGACACCGAATGTGCCTCCTGGTCCTGCCGTGGGGGCATGACTCTACCCTTCCTGTCGTCGCTCGGTCGCCGCGGTCGGCGGCAGGACCAGCCGGTAGCCGAGGCCAGGCTCGGTGAGGATCAGATGGGGCGCGGTGGGGTCGTCGAGCTTCTTGCGCAGGTTGGCGATGTAGACCCGCAGGTACTGCGACTCCTCCTCGTAGCCGGTCCCCCACACCTGCTCCAGCAGGAAGCGGTGGCTGCACAGCCGTCCCGCGTTGGTGGCGAGCACCTCCAGGAGCCGGTACTCGATCCGCGTCAGCCGGACCGGCTGCCCGTCCCTGGTGACCTGCCGCGCATCCAGGTCGAGGCGCACCTCGCCGGCGTCGATCAGCGGCGACGAGGATACTGACCTGGCATGCTGACCGTGGCGGATGGCCACCTGGACCCTGGCGATCAGCTCCACCATGCTGAACGGCTTGGTGACGTAGTCGTCCGCGCCGAGCTGAAAGGCCTTGATCTTGTCGTGCTCGCTGTCGGCCGCGGTGAGCACCACCACCGGGACCGGCGTCCAGCTGCGCAGACGCCGCAGAACCTCCAGGCCGTGCAGGTCTGGCAGGCCGAGGTCGAGCACGATGCAGTCGGGCTGCTCCAGCTCGACCGCGGCCAGCGCGACCGCGGCATTGCCGGCGGTCTGCGCCTGGTAGCCGCGGGCGCGCAGGTTGGCGGCCACCGCCCGCACGATCGGCGGCTCGTCGTCCACCACCAGCACCCGCCCGCTCATGACCCCACCGCGTCGGATCTCACCATCTCCGATCTCATCCCGTCCGCGCGGGGCAGGCGGACGACGAAGGCGGCACCGCCGCCCGGGGCGGTCTCGACCCAGATGCGGCCGCCCATCGCCTCGACCAGCCCGCGGCAGATCGCCAGGCCCAGGCCGGTCCCGCCGCTGCGGCGACCGCCGCTGTCGAGGCGGTAGAACTGGCTGAAGATCTGCTCCCGCTTGTCCTCGGGGATACCCGGGCCATGGTCGACGATGCGCAGCTCCACCATGGCCCCGATCAGCCGCCCGTCGACCCGGACCAACCCGCTGCCCGCGTAGCGGCGGGCGTTGTCCAGCAGGTTGGTCAGCACCTGCTCCATGCGGACCGGATCGACCAGCACCAGCGGCAGCGACTCTGGCACGTTCGCGGCGATGATCTGCTCAGGGGCGGTCTGCCGAGCGTGCTGGACAGCCGGGTTGACCACATCCGGGAGCCAGACCTCCACCAGGTAGGGGTCAACCGCGCCCGCCTCGATGCGGGACATGTCCAGCAGGTTGCCGACCAGCCGGGCGAGCCGGTTGGCCTCCTGCTCGATCGTCACCAGGAACTGCTCGCGTTCCTGCTCGTCGAGCGGCACGGTGGCGTCGAGCAGGCTGGACGCCGAAGCCAGGATCGAGGCCAGCGGGGTGCGCAGGTCGTGGGAGACCGAGTTCAGCAGCGCCCGGCGGAGCCGGTCGGTCGCCTCGAGCGCCCGTGCCTTGGCCTGCGCCTGCTCGCTGCGGGCCTGCTCGACCGCGAGCGCCGCCTGGGTCGCGAAGCTCGCCAGCATGCGGCGCTCCGCAACGCCGAGCCCTGAGCCGGCACCGCGGGGGATCACCGCCAGGACCCCGACCTGGCGACTGGCCGCCCGCAGCGGGATGGCGAGCAGCTCGTGCGTTTCCGTGCCGGCAGCCGCCGACGGCACAGTCGCCGCTGGCTGCTCGATCAGGGCCAGCGGGTGCCGCTCGACGTCGTCGGGCAGGTCACCGTCCTTGGCCGCCAGATGGGCCTGGCCATCCTCGAGCAGCACGATCGCGCAGCCGGCCAGGTCGAGCAGGCGCCGCAGCGTCTGGGCGGCGACGTCGAGGGTGGCCTCCAAGCTGCCGTGGGCCACCAGGCTGGCCGACAGCTCGTAGAGCGTGTACGTCTCCCGCTCGCGCTGCTCGGCCTGGACCCGGCGCTGCTCGCTGGTCCCGACCAGGGCGCTGACCACCAGCGCGACCAGCAGGTAGACAGCCAGCGACAGCAGCTCCTGCTCCTTGGTCACCAGCAGCGTGTAGTAGGGCGTGACGAACAGAAGGTCGGAGGCGACGAAGCCGAGCAGCGAGGCGACCACGCCGGGGCCGAGCCCCCCGCTGGCCGCCGCCGCGACCACCACGACCAGGAAGATCAGCGCGACGTCGGTGGCGCCGAGCCGCGCGCGGAACGGGAACAGCGCAGCGGCGGCAACCACTGTCCCCGCCACGGCAACGCCATAGCCCAGGCCCACGCGTGGGCCCCGGACCTCGAGCCGTCGCGACAGTGTCACGTCCACGAGACGAGATCGGGTTGCCGCATCTTCGCCCTCCAGCGCGGATGCCAGGAATCGCCGCCGCCGAGATTTCTTTGCAGATTCTTTGTACCAGTCCCGCCCCGCTTTGTGGTCGCTTTGCACGGCGCTGGCAGCGTGAGCGCCGATGATCGAGCCGCATCAGGCGACGCAGGCGACCACGCAGTTCGTGCTGCGGTCGGACTTCCCGAACGTCTTCGTCACCGACGAAGACGGACGTGACCTGTACTGGGTGCGCTCCGGGGTGGCGCAGCGCCTGGGCCTGTGGTCGCTGCAGGACCTCGGCGCCCACGAGCTCGTCAGCGCCCGGCAGGAGAAGTCCTGGCCGCTGCCCAGCTACGGCGTCTACCGGGCCGGCAAGCGGGTGGCGACGGTGCTGGAGGCCCCGGGACCTGCCACAGCACGCTGGCGAGGCGCCATCCGCACGCTCATCAGGGGAACGCCCGCCAGGCTCCGCTACACCGTGCAGACGCCCGGCACGGGGCGGCTCGAGGTCTCGAG
>WNFZ01004420.1_pt1 | contig 13064 bp, 9 predicted proteins | sample 5400081 | NCBI WGS metagenome assembly WNFZ01 (sample SAMN13153365, study PRJNA577476) | soil metagenome | isolation source: 80 cm soil or saprolite under grassland replicate 1 | place: USA:California | collected 2016-06-15
CTCACCGCCGTCCTCCACCACAAGAATGCGGGTGAGCTGGGGAACCCCAGTCTGCAGCAGCCGCCGGCCCGCACCCGCCAGGATCCGGGCCGCGTCACTTGTGTCCTTGCTGAGCAGCAACTCCACGTGCTCGCTGCGAAGCCCGCGCTGGCGGACGAACCGCAGGTACACGGCGTGCGACGACAGCTCGGCGCGTTTGGCCAGCCGGAAGTCCAGGGTCACATACAGCCCAGCCAGGAACTCCGCCTTCGCCGCCACCGCGGGGGCGAGCCGGGGCGCGTGCCGGCTGAGCGCCCCGCTGCCCGTGCTGGTGTACCACGCCAGCACGTCCAGCAGCCGCCGGATCGCGGTGAGCCCGTCCTCGTCGGCGACCGGGTAGCCATCGTGCGCGGAGCGGTTCCGCAGCCGCTGGATATCCTGCAGGGCCTCCAGCACCCGATGGCTGCGGATGTAGGGCCGGCATCCGCTGATGAGATCCCGCAACGTTTTCCCGACCGGGGTGCCGGGCGCGCTGTGGTGGATCCATAACTGCTTGAGCAGCCGTTCGGTGATCTTCCCGACCAGGGCGATCGCGTTTTCCGGGTAGCCATCCGCGAGCGACCGGATAGGGCGCTGGAAATCCAGCCCGAGGTAGCGCGCGACCCGGGCGTGATCGTCTAATTCCGCCTTCAGTTGCAGCAGTCGCTTGTCCATCGGAGCCCTCACACTGCCGCTCCCAGCGCGAACGCAACGGTCCGGGCGAAAGAGACCCTTCCCCGCTGGGCCAGCCCAGCGGATCTCGTGACGCCGGGCTGATGCCGCTCAGCGGCTAACCAGCGCGGCGTCACGGAGCAAGCGCGAGCGCTCCGTTGGCCGATTGGCAGACTCGACGAAGTCGATGAGCTCGTCCACGCCGATCACGAGGATCAGTAAGCGGCGGCGGCGCAAGCATCGACTAGGCGGGACGTCCGCTTCTGCCGATGAGAGTATGAGTTAAGGAGGTGGTTCTGGTGGTGCTGTATGGCGTCGAGGAGATCCCCGACGAGGACATGAACAGGTAATCGGGCGGGTCTGCGCCATTGACGTGGCGAAGGAGTCCGCCAAGGTATGCAAGCGGGTGCCGCACGAGTCCGGCCGAGCATGCGGCGGCGCCCTTATCCTGTCCATGCTGACGCGCTCATAGTGTTGATGGAGGAGGGTGCAGTGGCGGAGTCGGTGGCGGAGCTGCTCAGCAGGCTCCGCTTCGTCGGGCGGCCGGTGGAGACCCTCTACCTCAATGAGACGCGTGTGCGCGAAGGTTTTATCGGTCAAGTCGGGGCGATCGAGTCTTTCACCAGAGCCGCAGCCAAGGCGGGAAGCGTCGAGGCGCCTGTCATTAAGATCGGAGCGGATGTTTCCTCTGAGGCAAGTGTGACTTGGACCCTCCATGATCCAGTCGCTCAAGTACTCGTTTTGCGTGCCGCATTGGAGTCCCAAAGTTTGATCTATGGCCTCCACCACGCGAAGCCAGGGCGATATATCAGCTCTGTTGGAACCGGGTTTGTATCTCGACCGGGAATGTTCGAGGATTTGCACCGCGCCGGACTGCAAAGACACCATGGTATCTATGAGACGCTAGAAGCGGACCGTGCCAAGCAAGAGAGCGTCGCGCGGGTGATAGAGGGTCCGGGAAAGAAGCTTTGGCTGCTAACCCTCATTGAGGGAGACTCCGTCTGCGCTGCGATTCTCGATGACAAGTGGCTAAGGCCTGTTTTTAGCCATTGGGTGAATTCTGATTATTCCGTTTTGCGTTGGGAAATGCTTGGACTTTGCCGACGAATCTCTGAAACAGGAGTTCCAATGATATCCATCCTTTGTTTGGGTGTGAAGTGGTAAATAGATTTGATGCATTAGCGAGGCATCTGCGTCCAAATGCAGCTATGCGACGTGGGCATGGGGTGGACTACTAGTGCACACCGGGGGAGGGCCGGCAAATGACCGAGGTCTGCTTCACCGGACAGTCGGGAGCAACGTGGCGATACTGGACGGATCGGCGGCTTGGTGCGGGGTTCTTCGGCACGGTCTATGCTGGCGAGGGCTCCGATGAAACACCGGTGGCCGTCAAAGTTGTCCAGAAGGAGCGCCTGCATGACGTGATCGGCGATCGCCTCCTACGGCGTGAGGTTGAAATCGGCCGACAGGTAACTGATAGCGGTGGCGACATGCTGCTGCCGGTCATAGATGTTGCTGAGACGGACAAGGCACTGCTCTTGGTGGTGCCTCGTGCGGATGGGACGCTCGCAGAAGCTGCGATGCCTATGGATGATTCGACCGTCACCTCCGTGATGAAGGACATCGCGTCCGGTCTCCAGCAACTTCACGCGATCGGGATCATTCACCGGGACTTGAAGCCTGCGAACGTGCTTCGCCATCAGCGCCGCTGGAAGCTGGCGGACTTTGGCATTGCCCGGGATCAGGAGATCGGAACCCAGGATCTGACCTTCATAGGCTGGGGCTCCCACCAATACATGGCGCCCGAGATTTGGGAGATGAAGTCCCCAACCGTGAAATCTGACCTTTACGCTCTCGGCTGTATTGCCTTCGAGCTTGTCGCCGGGTATGCACTCTATCCCGGAGACCGTGAAATTGCCCGGATGGGTCATCTTACTCAGCCACCACCAGATGTGCCCACCACTAACCCCATAATAAGGGGGCTCATCACCCGGCTAATCGCCAAGGTTCCCGGAGAACGACCACAAGACGCGCGAGCGGTCCTTGACCGGCTCCAGCGAGCAACGCTTAGTGCTAACGACACTCAACAAGCCATCGCCGAAAGCCTTGCGCGCTATGCTCAGGATCGCGGGTCTTCTGCAGCAACGGCGAGTGCGGCTCAGGAAGCCGCGGTCCGACGCCGCCAGCAAGCCGCGCAAGCTAAGGCCGAACTTTACGAGATTCTCAGTGACGCCGCTCAAGACCTGCAACACATCGCGCCTGAGATTAAGGTCCATCCCCGTGTCCACTCAGCCTCTGCTCCGTTCGGCACAGGCGCACACATCAAATTCGGCGAACTTTCTGTACCTGAAGCTCGACTTGAAGTTTATATACAAGACGATGATCCAGAACGGCTGCCTGGCGACGACCTAAAGATCCTCGTTGGCTGCACTTTCATCACTAACCAGTATTTCACGATCGAAGAAGATGAGTATCTACCAGATCATGAACGACCACACAGACCGTGGATGCATCACCGTATGCCAGATGGATTTCTTTCGGCCAATATTGCTTACGAGCCCATTGGTAATCGCCTCGGCTGGCGGGTATATAGGTTTCGCGGCCTCGGACCATTCAATCCTAAGAGAAGCGAGTTTACGGACGATATTCACGGGATTGATTGTGAGAAGTTCCGCATGGATGCATATATCAGGTTCGCAGTCCCGATGGAGCTGTTCGATACGGTGGCGTCAGTTGCGCCGCTCACGGTCGATACTCTGATCTCCCTTTTCCAAGAGGCTATCGATATTAGACGTTCCTGAGTGCCACAGGAAATGAGCCCCGGGGCTGTCAAGAGCGATGCCAACACCCGACGGCGGCCCGTGCCTTTTCGCACAAGGCAGTCGGTGGTCGGCGGCTTCGGAATGACGAGCCGAGATCGCTGCCCGGGGAGCCACGCAGACCAGCAGGCAGTACCACGCTCGTCAATCATGCAATTGTATCTGAGGATCCGCGCGCAGTGGCTAGGGCGGGGCCTTAGCTGACCGTCTCCAGCCTGGCAATCAGCCCCCTGTTTAGGCGCCGACCTGTGTGCACCGCCTGCTCTACCTGATCTTCGACCGGCTCCACACAAGAATAATCGAAAAGCTGAAAGTTAATATACTCGATAGGAGCAAGTGTATTTCACGTCGCATTTACTTGCTGCATCCTGCGAACAGATTGACATCCCGACCCGAGAATGCTTGCCAATGTCGCTAGGCCCTCCTTGACATCGCAGGTGGCTAGGATCAGGGGAATGAAATTGATTGGCAAAGTCAATTGATGCGTGTCTCGCCTCAAGTATGGAATAGGTAGCTCGATTTCACTATTCTATTGAGCTGGCACTATCGCCAAACAACCGAGGGCTCCTCCGAGCGAAGTGTGCTGTCTCCGTCCCCTCCTCCGGGCGGAAGTTTGTAGGCGCCTGAGACAACTGCGACTGCTGCGGCCTCGACCATCAGCTCGGTCCACGTCTTTGATACCGATGCTGCTCCGCTTGTTGGCGGTACCCTCATTGCTCCTTCTGCCATTCCTGGCCGAAGATTGCCAGCATACGCTTGGGCGATGGTACGCGGATATCTTAGGCCACCAAGAAGATCAACTTCCCAAGAGCTTGTCGGAAGGGCACTATCAAGACGAAGGGATTCCTCGATGTTCCGCCCATCCCACCAATCCCCTCTATAGAATGCTCTTGCGCATTCATTAAAAATTAGGTAGATGTCTCGCGGCCTTTTCCCAGCCATGCGATCTCGGCATGAAATGAACTCAAATATCTTACCTCCAGCGGTGACTGCCAGGCTGGTGCCAGATGGAGCCCATTCACGCGCAGCTGGACTTAGCTGCCAGGCCATATCGATAGGTTCATATGTCATACGAGTCTGGACATTTCTCCTCTTTGTGCGCTGATTCGCCCGTGCGCGACGCAGTTCGAAAGGCGGAATGTGATACTTCTGCACCAGTTGGAGGAACTCACGGAGCGCCGCAGCCGCCCGCAAGCGGATAGGCTCTTCAAGCTGGGCCTGCCTTGCATCCCTTTCAGCGTCTTGGTGAGCCACCTGCCGTGCTTGCCTTGCTCGCTCTTCCGCTGCAGCCTGGTCGGTAGCGACCTTGGCACGTGCGCGATCTTCGAGGCTGCCCATGCTTACACCTCAGTCCTGTCGAGCCTTAGCACAATAGGGCAAGAATATAGCCAAGCTGATTGCTGGGGTCCCATCCGGCATATCTACCGGTAGATATGGTGACTTGATTCCACGAACTTGTTCCGGCCCCACCGGGCGAACCTCTCTTGGCTCCACCAAGATCGTTTGCGAAGAGGTTCTGGCCCCACCTGGATCTGCCTTTTGGCACCGAGGAATGGTGCTCGGCCAGGCAGGGAGCAAGATGTTCCGGCCCCAGCGGGGTGGGGCCAGATGAAGTTGGTGCTGGCCCGGTGGAGCCGCTTCGACTTCGTCGGGTGGAGCCAAGAACACCTCGTGGAAACAATGGTGACTCGTTGTCATACTCACATGTCGCGATGAACGCGGCGATGCGCGGGAGCCCAATCCGCTACCGCAGGTGGTTGCAGCCCGCGGTCCGGCTTTGTATGCCGGTCCTGGTCAGACCTGCTAGCCATAACAGCCGTAGGCGACTGCGTGCCAATGGTCTGGCGTAGCCGTCGGTGCCGGACTCGGCGACCCCTAAGTAAACAGATTTCCCCCGCTGGCCCACTACTGCACGGCCCGGTCAAGAGCGGTCCTCACGAATCACCGAACCCCATGGACTCCATCAGCGCCTGGCCGAACCTCAACAGCTTGTCGGCCAACGCATCCGGCAACCAGACGGAGAGCTTCCGGCAGGTTCGCAGGCGGCTCTTCAGCGAGACCGCCGACCATCCCGGATCCACCAAGGCTGGGGCGTCGCCGAGCTCACCGCAGGTCAGCATGGTCCACAACCAAACCGCCGCCGCCCGACACCCGGACGGCATCAACTTGCCGCCGTACTCGGCGAACACCGGACGCCACCCCGAGCCGTCGATACTGACCAACGTGGACAACGATCGTCGGCGGCGATCGTAATCGATGGGTCCGCGCTCCTGCAGTCGGCCCGCCAACGCGGTAACCGCCTGCCAGAAGCCGACCGGATCGACAACGAACTCGCACACGTACTCAGCCACCGCACTCGCCCGGCCGTCGGCCCACCCGAGCGCAAGGCCGGCCTGCGGCCACGTCCTCGCGCCACAGAGCCGGGCGAGGGCCAACGCAGCATAGCGGCGGCCAGACCACCCAGGCGGCGTGCGCAGCCACGGCTCGATCAGCTCCTGGTAATCGGCCTCGGCCACCAACCGGGGCAGGTGCCGGAACTCCAGGCAACCGCCCGGACCCGGTTGGCTTGACGCCGCAGCCGTCCTGCGCCGTCGAGGTGTCCGCGACGCCGAGCGGTCAACCCCAGCGAGCAGCGGCACATGGCCGCCGACCCGGCTCCACCTGGCCATCGGAGCAGGGAACACCGCCCGCACCGCCATGTTCACCAGCGGTGGCATCCGCCACCGCCACAGCGGCGCGCACCCCGCGGCTCCCGGCCCCGTGACGACCGCCGCGCCGAACGGCCTCATCGCCTCAACCAGTTCATCGTCGCTGCCCGCGGCGAGGACCCGTCCGGCGAACCCCAGCAACGCCGTCGCCAGCAGCGCCGACCGCGGCTTGGTGCGGTAGCCGGGCAGCCGACGCGACGACACGCCACCGCGGCGCCGCGCATCCTCCACCAGCGCCTGGGCCGCAGCCGCCGGAACCACCGCCGGCAGCTCGATGCTCTGCCCGACGAACCGGACCAGCCCGCAGACGATCCGAAACGCCCAGCCCCATTCGGCCGCATCAACGCGGCAGTCGGCGACCGGCCGCGGTCGACCTTGCGCCGCATCCAGATACGCCAACTGAGCGGCGCAGATGTCTTCGCCAACCGGTACCCGCGGCAACTCGGTCAACCGATAGCCACACATGCGATTACGGGTCCGGTTCGCGCACCGTGCCGGCTCCACCAACAGCTCCCGGGGCGGGACCCCCTGATTCCGCTCGGTACCGCGTCGCAGCTCCAGCCCGCAGCCCGGGCAGTGGCTGCTCAGCATCACCCGGTGAACCGGGCACACCGCCGCGGCGGCCAGCCGCCACCACAGCATCCACACCCCACCAGACTCGGCCAAACACGCCGGACACGCGCGGCTGGTCGTGAACAACGCCCATTCCCGAAACCAGACCCGCTGCACGCTCACCTTGTCCTCGGCCAGGTCACTCAGGTCCAGCACCGTGCCGTCGTAGGCCGACAGGTGCATCCCGTCGAACACCTCGGCGCTCACACCGGTGGCCGCCCGAACCGCCGCCCTTTGCTCATCGGTCGCGGTGATCCCGAACAGCAGGGACAACGGACGCTGGACAGCGCCCGGAACGACCCGCAAACCAAGATCATCAGCTACCAAACCCGGCGGGCACCGCATGTCCTCCCCGAGCCGGTCGATCCAGGACGCGAGCGACTCGCCCGGCTCCGGGGCCACCACCAACCCCAACCGACGAGGCTGCCGCAATTCGATCACGATCGGAGTCTGACAGTCCCGCACCGATCCCGCCTTCGGCTTAGGCCCACATCAGTGCACGGTTCATCAAGCAGAGCACGGCTCTGCTGGCCTCGGCCAAACGTGCACCGCCCACCTTGAGCCCGACGTCAGTGCACGATCCACAGCGTATCGACATCGGGGCGCTAACCCGGCCTTCGCGGCTTCACACCCGCGCGGTAAGGGCGCGCACCAGCGCCAGGTCCACCCATCGCGGCACGCGCCTGCGGCTGACCGACACGCCGGGCACGGATGCCCGGACCTTCAAGCCTGACCTTCCCCGGATTGGACTGACACCCCCATGACCACCAACGACCCGTTCGCAGACCGCCCCAGCAAGCCCGCCGCCGAGACCGGCGCAGACCGCCCGAGCCCAGCCGGTGCGACGCCACCTGTGATCCGCGTCGGCTCTCCCGCTGACGTGCTGGCGGCGGTGCCCTACCTGCTCGGCTTTCACCCCGACCGCAGCCTGGTCGTGATCGGCGCCCGGCCGCCCCGCGACCGCATCCATGTCACCTTCCGCTACGACCTGCCCGACCCACCCGACCTTGAGCAGGCGCGAGACATGGCCGCCCACGCCACCGCCGTGCTCACCCGCCAGCACGTCACCATGGCGGTCCTCGCCGGTTACGGCTCCGGCGCCCTCGTCACCCCGGTCCTGCAGGAGCTGCGCGCACGCCTGGCCGAAGCCGGGATCGAACTGCGCGAGGCGCTGCGGGCCGAAGACGGCCGGTACTGGTCGTACCTGTGCCACGACCCGTCCTGCTGCCCGGCCGAGGGGGTGCCCTACGACATCCCCTCCAGCACCGTGGCCGCCGAGATGACTGCCGCCGGCACGGTGACGCTGCCCGGCCGGGCCGCGCTTGAGACCGCGATCGCCCCGCTCGGCGGCCCCGAGCGAACCGCCATGCGGCAAGCCACAGCCCGGGCCGAACACCGCGCCCAAACCCTGATCGCCCAAGCGGGTCGCGCCGGGCACAAAGGGCAGGAGTTGCTGCGCCCAGTGATCGACGACGGGCTGCAGGCGGTCAGCCAAGCGATCAGCGCCTACCGCAGCGGCGACCAGATCACCGGCCACGACGAGATCGCCTGGCTCGCCCTCACCCTGACCGACCTGCGCGTCCGCGACGACGCATGGGCACGGATGGACCCCGAATACACCGACGCCCACCTGCGGCTGTGGACCGACCTGGTGCGCCGCGCCGAGCCCTCCTACACTCCCGCGCCCGCATCGCTGCTCGCCTTCACCGCATGGCAAGCCGGCAACGGCGCCCTCGCCAACATCGCGATCACCCGCGCGCTCGAAGCCGACCCCGGCTACTCGCTCGCGCTGCTGCTGCGCGACGCGCTCGCCGCAGGCTTGCCCCCGTCCGCGGCCCGGCCGCCGATGACCCCAGAAGAAGTCGCCGCCTCCTACGCCGAAACCGGCGGCAGGCGTGCACCGGCGTCATCCCCCTGCACATAGCCAACGCGGCCATCAGCCCTGCCGGGTCAACCGGCCCGCATGCCTGTGGCACGTGTGCCGTCCTGCTGTGCCGTCATTGGAGCCTGTCATGACCTCGATCGTTCCCGTTCCCCAGCAGATCAACGGCCACCCCGTGCTGGCCGCGATCGCCGCCGCCGCCCGGCCGGGAGAGCTGCCGTTCCAGTTCATCGTGATCTGCCAGCAGCACCAGGCACCGCCGGGCGGCGAGCCATATGTCACCTGGCGCGCCGGCACCCGTGACGGCACAGACTGGGTCGTCGAAAACGGTCACTACGACCTGTCCTGGCCCGAGGCGGTCGCCAGCTTCGTCAGCCGCGCCAGCCTGCCCGCCATCGTCGGCCCGGCCCGGCCAGCGGGACGCCGCGGAGGCGACCCACCGCAGAACAGCAGCTAGGAGGCCGGCAAGTGAGCGACCGCGAATACTTTCAGTTCCTCGCGTTCCGCTGGGATGTCACCAAGGCCCGGAACATCGCCGCCGGCCTGCCGGTCCACCGGCTCAACGGCGGCAACCAGACCGCGGTGCGGATCCTGGCCCGCAACGACACCTCCGGCCCGCACCACACCGCGGTCAACGCCTCGCTGTGGCACCGCTGGGCCACCCAGCTCGCCGATCTGCGCTGCCAGATGAAGGCTACCAGCCCGAGGGCAACCCCGGCCACGCCCTGTGCATTGCTGACGATCAAGGAATTCCCTACCTGAGGGCCAGCGGCGATCAGGTAATTCCCCACCCCCTCGATCAGCGTTTCCCCTAGCTGCGAGGGAACGACCGCGGTTCCGCACCTTGGTCCTTCGAGCTGAGCTGTCTTTCGTCCGGAGATGGACGGAGGACGAGATGGCGAGGAGGACGTTTACGGTGATTGACGTCGCGGAGATTCTGGAGCACTGGTACGCGGGACGGGCGAAGGTGGAGGTGGCCCGCAGCCTGGGCGTGGATGCGAAGACGGTGCGCAAGTACGTGCGCGCGGCGGAGGCGGCGGGGCTGGCGCCGGGCGGCCCGCCGGTGACCGGTGAGCAGTGGCGGGAGATGGCGCGGGGGTGGTTCCCGTCGCTGACCGACACGCGGCTGCGGCAGCCGTCGTGGGGGAAGATCGCGCCGCACCATGAGCAGATCCGCGAGCTGCTGGGCGTGGTCCCGGTGTCGGTGATCTGCCAGCGGCTGCACGATGAGGCGGGGCTGGAGGCCAGCGTGGCCAGCGTGCGGCGCTATGTGCGCAGGCACTTCCCCGAGCATGCCCGGCGGGCTGAGGTGGAGATGTGGCGGCCGCCGACCGCGCCGGGCGAGGAGGCCCAGGTCGATTACGGCTACCTGGGCTCCTGGTTCGACCCGCGGGCGGGACGCCGCCGGAGGGGGTGTGGGCGTTCTCGATGGTGTTGCGGTATTCCCGGCACCTGTTCGTGCGCCCGGTGATCCGCATGGACCAGCGGGCCTGGGTGGAGTCGCACGTGCAGGCGTTTGAGTTCTTTGGCGGCTGCCCGGCCCGGGTCGTGAGCGACAACCTGAAGGCCGGGGTGGTCAAGCGGGACCTGTATGACCCGAAGTTGAACAGGGCGTATGCGGAGCTGGCGCGCCACTACGGGGTGCTGGCCGACCCGGCCCGCGCGCACCGGCCCAAGGACAAGCCGGCCATCGAGGCGCACCAGCGGTATATCCGCTCCAGCTTCTTCGCCGGCCGGGACTGGCCGGGCCCGGAGGCGATGGCCGCCGGCGCGGCGCGCTGGTGCGCCGAGGTGGCCGGGCGGCGGCGGCCGCGGGCGCTGGAGGGCCGCACCGTTGCGGAGGTGTTCACCGCCGAGGAGGCCCCGGCGCTGCTGCCGCTGCCGGCCACGCCGTTCGAGCTGGCCGCCTGGAGCCGGCCCAAGGTCGCCCCGGACGCACACGCCAAGGTGGGCCGCACGCTCTACTCGCTGCCCTGGCGGCTGATCGGGCAGCACCTGGACGCCCGGGCCACCGGCACTACCGTGGAGTTCTTCCTGGACGGGCAGCTGGTCAAGACGCATGCGTTCCAGGCTCGGGGGCGGCGCACCGACTGGGCGGACCTGCCCGAGCACAAGGCCGGGTTCTTCATGCGCACCCCCGCCTGGTGCCACTCCCAGGCGGCGCTGGTGGGCCCGGCCTGCGACGCGCTGGTCGCTGAGCTGCTGTCAGTCAACGCGCTGTTCCGGCTCCGCCAAGCCCAGGGGGTGCTGCGGCTGGGCCAGCGCCACGGCGACGCTCGGCTGGAGGCCGCCTGCGGCCGAGCGCTGCAGGCCGGCGACCCGTCCTACCGCACGGTCAAGGGAATCCTGGCCGCCGGCACCGAGCATGAGGGCTTCCAGCCGCCGCTGCCGGGCATCGACGTGCCCGCCTGGCTGCGCGGCCCCGCCGCGTTCGGCGGTGAGCAGCGGTGACCGCGGCCGGAACGCCCACCGGGCTGGCGCCGGTGCTCAAGGCGCTCGGCCTGTCCGGCATCCTCGACACCCCGGACGCCCGGCTGGCCGAAGCGAGGGCCGGAACCCTCGGCCACGGCGAGTTCCTCCAGGTTTTGTGCGAGGACGAGCTCGCCCGCCGCGAGGCCGGCAAGATCACCCGGCGGATCAAGGCGGCCCGGTTCCCCGCCGAGGCCACCTTGGAGGGCTTCGACTTCACCGCCAGCCCCAAGCTGCCCGCCGCGCAGATCCGCGACCTGGCGAGGCTTGAGTTCATCGCCGCCGGGGAGGGGATCATTGCCTACGGCCCGGTCGGCGTCGGCAAGAGCCACCTGGCCGCCGCGCTGGGCCACCAGGCCTGCCGCCGCGGCCACGACGTGGCCTTCACCACCTGCTCCAGGCTGCTCGCCGCCCTGGCGGGCGGGCACGCCGACCACAGCTTCGAGGCCCGCGTCCGCAAGCTCGCCAAGACCACCGTCTTGATCTTGGATGATTTCGCGATGCGCGAGTTCACCCCGGCCCAGGCCGACGACCTATATGAGCTGCTGTCGGAGCGGGTCGGCCGCCCCGGGAAGTCACTGATCCTCACCTCCAACCGCAGCCCAGCGGACTGGTACCCGCTGTTCCCCAACCCCGTCGTCGGCGAGTCGATCCTGGACCGGGTCCTCAACACCAGCCACCACGTGCTGCTGGAAGGCAAAAGCTACCGGCCCCGCCGCAGGCCCGGCCGTCCCGCCCCCGCAGCCAGGAACGCGCCATGACCAGGCCCGGCGGGCTTCGCCGCCCTGATCGCGGGGCGGGCCGCGCGCGCATACGGGGCCGCCCCTCCAGCGTCAAGGCTGCTGCGCATCGCTGACGCGACGGCCCTGCGGGCCGGCCTTGACCCCGGAGACCTCTGCGGCCCCTCGGGCAGGAAACCACGGGCAGGCCCAGCCTGCCCCGCCCAGCGGGCGGCCCGCCCCGCGATCAGCACCCCCCGGGGGCCGACGTCGGCCACCTGGACACAAGGGAGCGATCAGATAATTCCCTACCCCCTCGATCAGCGTTTTCCCTACCCGGCGGGCCATCCAGCAGGCAGGCGCGGTTGACGGAAGGAGGCGGCCAGCTACACCATCGACACAGGACCAAGGGTGCGGAATTACGTGATCGACCCCCTGGGGAATTAGCTGATCGTCGGCACCAGGCGCTTGGCTAGGTCCCAGTCGCCCCAAACAAGACAAAGACCGGCGTGTCCGGACTGTGGTTGGACGTGCGGGAACGTTTCGCGCTCGCCATGTCAGCCAACCTACGTGACCCCCCGCCCTCCTGGCCAGCAGTGCCCGAGCACTGCACGGCCACGCCGATGACAGCCCGGTCTGGGAACGCCAAGGTCGCGGCAGCGGCTATGAGGAGCCGCCAAGCGCTAGGCGGGCGGCGCTGACATCTTCCCGGCCGTGGCCAGCGTCAACGGCTGCGCGCCACTGGCGGGACAACGCGGCCAGCAGCGGCAGCTCGTCATCGCCCGCAGCCCCGATTGCCAGGTCCACGTCCTTGAGCGCCCACTCCAGCGGGAACTCGGGCGCGAAATCGCCTCGCTCCATTTTGTGCAGCTTGGCGTCCGCGATCGGCGCGTCCAGCGGGCCGCCCTCGATGGCCTCGGCCAGCTTGGCGTCATCGATGCCCAGTCGGCCAGCCAGTTCCAGGGCCTCAGCCACGCCCTCGATCAAGATGGACATGTAGGCGTTGACGACTAGCTTCATCCGGCTGCCCTGGCCGGCCTCACCCAGCCACACGGTCTTGCGGCCGATCACCGAAAACACCGGGCGCACGGCCGCGGCCGCCGCGGGCGGGCCGGACGCCAGAATGAGCAGCTGGCCGGCCTCGACCGGGCCCTTGCTGCCCGAT
>WNFZ01004421.1_pt1 | contig 13061 bp, 11 predicted proteins | sample 5400081 | NCBI WGS metagenome assembly WNFZ01 (sample SAMN13153365, study PRJNA577476) | soil metagenome | isolation source: 80 cm soil or saprolite under grassland replicate 1 | place: USA:California | collected 2016-06-15
TGGCGCTTTCACCGTGTCCATCATAGCGACCCGGAGATGGACGCCACGACGGCGGTTCGGTTTCACACCGGGGAAATCCTGATTTCATCGGCGCTGCGGCTCGCCGTGATTCCGCTACTGGGAATCACTATCTATCAACCTGCGCAGCAGCCGTGTTGAGGGCGGAAGACATGTCCCGCTCCGGACCGAATAGCGGCATTCGGAGCGTAATAGAGCGACCTCATGGAAAGGCGAACAGGAATAATCCTCGCAATACGCCTGCGCGCCGTGCCGCATAGCCAAGAACGTCGCGTAAATCGCCACCGCGATCGCAGCCGCGCGCCTCAAAACCGCATCTCCATGCTCTTCTCGATTTCGCGCGCCACTCTGCTCATCACCGACGACCAGACCTGACCCATCGCCCTCATATTCACGGCTCCGATTGCGGCGTCGCGCGAAATCCTCGCCGCGTCCATCTGCGCTTCGTAGCGTTTGTCCGCCCCCTGCAATTCCATTTCGGCGCCGCGGTTGATTCCATCTCTTTGAATCACCGCGCCGCTGTTTATCGCGCCGGCGGTGCGCTGCGTATAGTCGAGCGTCGCCCCTTCCATTGCTTTGGCATAATCATCACTTACCTTGTAGGAGTCCTGCAGGTATGTGTTCCTGCTGTCTCCGATCGCATTCGTATATTCCTTGAAGTTATTGAGGTGTTTGTTGAAGCCCTCTTCGAGCGCGCCTTTCTGCCACCAAAGCCCAACGGCAGGCCCGGCGACCTGGCCAGTCATTGCGATTGCCGTTCCGATCGGTCCGGCCGCGCCCGCTGCCCCGGCTCCCGGACCACCTGCGCCCGGTGGCAGCGGAATGCCCTGACCACTTGCGCCCCCTGGCAGCGGAACGCCCCGACCACCTCCCCCAAGCATATAACCGATGTTGCCGCCTGCGCTGATGACGCTGGCGAGCGCGCCGCCTTGCATCATTCCCCATTGTTGCTCGGCGCTCGCCCTCATGTCTTTCTGTTCGCGTTCGGCCCCTGCTTTCTGGTTTCGCCGCTCGAATTCCGAATGTTTGAAGGCTGAATCCTTTTCTTTCGTGAGTGACGCCTTGATGCCCGCGAGCGTGTTGGCCTGTCGAGCGTAGAGTTCTCCGAGCCTTTCGACCTTTCCGGCATCGACGCCTGCCAACTCTCGATATCGCCTGCCTTCAATCGAGAACCCGGCCGAATCCAATTCGCCCTTCGCGCGCACGCCCTCCGAGGCGAATCCGCCTTCGATCTGCACCCCCTCGGCTTGGCGCGAGACGTATGAGCCTACGAGTGAATTCCACGCTTCGGCGGCCATCCCGACGAAGGACGACGCCGTTTGAGTGGCGTGCTGGCTGATCGTTTCAAAGACACGCCCCATCGAGAAAGCGTAGGCGAAATAAGGCGAGACGATCAATGCGAACGCCGCGCCAAGCATCATCAGCGCGCTGAAGGCGATGGTGATGGTCGGCTGCGCGAATGGATCACGCAACGCGGAGAGCGTCGTGGGGTTCCATGCGTAGACCTGATCCTCATCCCAAACGGCCATCGAGAAGTTGCCCGCGAGATACGCGAGCGCCCGCAGGAAGTAACTGACCGAGGGCCAGAAGAGGGTGAGAACGATCAAGCCCCAGACGTAGCCGTGGACGGCGCGCTGCGATAGCTTGCGATCTACGGCGAACGCGATCATCAGCGGGGCGAGCGCTTTGAAGGCCATCACCAACAACCCCGCGAGCACCACGAGCCACACGTCGCCGACCTCCATCATGCCGCGGGCGAAGCTCATCAATCCGAACATCATGGGCAGAGAGTAGGACGAATCATTGAGCTTATTTTGAATGTCCTTGATCGTGCTGCCCTGATCGTACATCACGCCGAGAATCTTCTCCGTGCTGTCGATTGGCTGGACGGCAAATTCGTCCTCGCCTTTGACTTTGACGGTCAAATGGCCGTTCAGAATCTTGTTATAGCTCTGGTTGAACCTGTCCTGTTGGTCTAGATAGAAGTCATAGAGGCGCGACCGCGCGTCGGTGTCCCGACTGTCTCCGGCGATGTCTCTGCCGGCGACGTAGAGCGTGTCGATGATCGCCGTGCCGCTGCCCCAGAGCATCAGGCAGACGGCGAATCTACCGAACCACCAGAAGAGATTACGGCCCTCGCCGTTGTTCTCGTGCCATTCACGCAGGGCCGAGCCGAGTGTGATGAGGAGCATCACAATGTACGACCAATACTCAATCCACCCTTTGAGCCGCATCATCTGGTTCGAGAGTGCGGGCATCATTACGTGGGCGCGCTGGCCCAACAACTGAACTTGTGCGGCGAGCGAATGGCTGCGGCCGATCTGGAGGGCCGGCGTTGGCGCCGGCGCCGGCGGAGGCTGTTGTTCACCCCCTTGGGCATGCGCGGACAGGGAAGAGAAGCAGAGCGCGGCGACAAAGATCAAGGCGGCCGCGGCGGCGCGGATCGAGCATAGTTGAGTCATAAGGTCCTCTAGATCGGCGAATCAAAAATGCCCCAGCTGCGTTCGGGCGACACTTCGCCCATTCCCATGCGCGCCGTCCGAATGCGCCGAGGGCAAATGAACCAATACATAGACGAAGTTATCGGTCGTTTAGGGGGTGTTATTCATCTTGACGACCGCCGCGTCGAAAGCTTTGCTGATTTCTTGCTTGGTCTGTTGCAACTCCAGCCAGGCGACCTTCGACGACTCGATCTGATAGGCGAAATTCTCCATGTCGGAAAGGCGCAGGCCGTGGGCATTCAGACGCTGCTGAATTTTCTCTTCGAGTGCGGCGATATCCCTCTCCAATTTGCCAATCAGCATTTCCTTCTGATAGATGGCCTCGTTCAGCGGCTGCGTCGTGTTGGTCGCATCGAGAGGGGGGGATTCTGCTTTTTGAGCTGATCCATTTTCTGGTTTAGCAGCTTTTCGAGTTCCTTCAGATTTTCGTACGCTCTTGCCCGTTGCTCTGTAAGGTTTTGTCTCTCGTCCATCCACACCTGAAGTATCGCATCCGCGTTTGCAGTGTTTACAGCGCGCCGAATTGTTTGCTTCGAGTTCCTGCCCATCGAGTACAGCAGGTAATTTTCAAGGTCCTGCAGGTCCTGCTCCGGATCGAAGATCCCGTTTCTGACGCGGTTGTCGATTCGCTGGAGCGCGGCGATCTGATAGCGCGTCTGATTCTCAATCTGGTTTTTGAGCTTACGCGACCCGCGGATGATGTCACTGATGTCGTTGTAGCAACCCGCACAGCATTTCCCGCAAGGGTCTTTTCATTATTGTTTGGCTCCTTTCCTGTTTGATCGAGTAGGCGCGTGAGCGGCAAACTCCCGCGCGAAGTCACGAATCGCCGCCAGAGTCGCCGGACTGAGGGCCGTTTCAATTGGGCCAAGTCGCATCTCCACCCTCTTGCCGGCGGCAAGCCGTTCCACTTGTGACAAGCTAAGCGTAGAGAAGAAAGCGAAATTAGGTGTTCGGCCTTTGTCGTCCTTCTCCGATAAGAGAGGGTCGGCGCGATCTGAAGACGTCCTATGGCCAGCCAATCGGGCGCCGTCAACTAAAAAATGCAGCTCTCTGTCTCCGTAATCGACGGAACCCTTTACCGAAGATTTCAACGCCACTGAAGTGAGTTCTTCGACAAGAATCGGAGACTCCTCCAGCTTCTTCTTATCCAACCGATACTTCAGCTCAATAGTCAGTTGTAGTTCAGGCGTATCGATGAGCGTCTGCGGCTTCATCGTGACTGTTACATTACCGGAGAATCTGTCAGTTTCGACCTCGACCTGACCACCGCTCTTGCCGTCATTGCCGGCAGATTTGTTGTTCTGGGCGAAGGTGATGAAAGTCAGGCAAAGTGCGATGAGCGCCGTTGAAATTGTGGACACGCGAATCGACGACATTGTGAATATCTCCTTTCGGCTGAAAAAAACGTTAATGTAGGGGGGAAGCGGCCGCCTACAGTCTATGACCGGTTCCCCCTCAAGCCAACAGCCTCTCATCAATGGCGGTCAGTCCATCGGCCTGAAGGCCGCGCGGGTAATAAGCGGCGAGCCAGGCGACGGCCTCCCCCATCGTCCAGTCGGGCCGCAGCGCGAGCACGCGCTGTCTGGCGTTCCACTCGTTCGGGTTGTTGGCCCACGTCCAGAACTCGATCGGAGATAAATCCGCCTGCACCTTCTCGACCCGCTGAGCGTGGCCCGCGCCGGCTACCATCACCCACTGGGTGTAGAGGCCGTCGATGTTCTTGATCGAGCGGATCGCGGCGACCGCCCGGTCATTGAGCTGCGCGTCAAGTATCAAGCTGTCAAAGTTCTTGTTCTGCGGCCCGATGAACCGAAGGCCCGCGGTGGCGGCGATGTCGCGGCAATCCTTCAGGTCGTCGTAATCGTGCGTGTCGAGTAGCGTCACCACGTTGTCGCGGCGGCCTGTGCGCCCGCCCTGGTTGATGACTTTGAGCAGGTCAGGGTACTCGGCGACGATCTTCCATACTTCGACGAAGGCTTGAATGGCCGGGATCTTCGTGCCGTCGGCGCGACGGGCGCAGTTGGAGCGCAGCACGCGCGCGGCCATGCGGCCGGCCAATGCGCGGCGCACATCAGGGTCGAAGCCGTCCAGGCTCGCCAGGTCGTATACGTCGCACCGGGTGTCGCGCTTGAACTCCGCGTGCGTCGGCGCGTCGAGCCAGGGGTTGCCGACGTACTTGCGCAGCCTGGTCGCGATGCGCGCGGCGCTCGCCTTCAGCTCCTCGTGTTTGCTTGGGTAGTTCTCGAGCTGGACCGCCAGGTCTCTGATCGTCGGCTCGCTCTTCTCCTCTTCCACCACGTTGAGGTCGGCCTTGCGCTCCAGGAGCACGCGCACGGCGTGCGCGATCAGGTCGGCCGCGTCGCGGTCCTCCAGCGGGTAGCCGGCGAGCGTCATCGCGTCCATCGTCGCGAGCGTAATGTCGGCTTCGTCCGGCTTGTCGCCCTGATGGAGGCCCGGGTAGTCAAAGGAGTTGAAGGTGCGGTCGTCGCCGGCGGAGAGCGCGAGCCGGCGCGCGCCCACGACTTCGGCCCACGGCGCGAGCGTGCCTCCGTTGTCGAGGATGGAGACCTGCAAGTCGGGGACCGTGGCCAACGCGTCGTTGACGATCATCGCCACTAGCGTCGTCTTGCCCGAGCCTGGCGCGGCGAGGAACAGGACGATCGGCGAGCGGAGCAGATTTTTATCAAAGACGTCCACCCCGATGAGCCTGCCGGACGCTGTAGACATGATGGTGTGCGGCCGTGGCGAGCCTTCCGCGGCCCGCTCGCGCCCGACCAGGGCGACGAGCGAGGAAGCGACTTCCATGACGTCGCGTCCGGAGGGCGTCGTGTCCGCCTCGCCGACGAGGGATCTTTCGTAGAGGCAATGGAGGGCTTCGGCGTCTTCGCGGCAGGCCTCCGCGCCGTCCATCGCCAGCACCGAGCGGATCAGGCGTTCGGTGTTTTCGTCCAGTTGTTTTAGCGAGGCGTCGAGTTCCGCTCGATTGCGCGCGCGATCGCCGTAGACGAGCAGAGTCAGGTCGCAGCGGACGAGCGCCTCATTCGTGCCGGCGACGGAGTAGAGCACACGGTCGAGGTCGCCCAGGGCTTTTTCGGCATCATGATCAACCCCCTGTCGCGGCGACAGTTTGAATCCGTCCTTGGCGATCTGCACCGCCTTGATCCGCTTCCGCAGTTCCTTGCGCGCCTCCGCCTTGTCGAGCACGACAAAGGTCGTGAGCCAGGTGTGCCTGAAAGTCAATTCCGGATTTGCGAGCACGACGCGCGGCGTGTCGGCGTAAACGTGGGGATTAGGCGGCGTAAAGACTGAAACCATCGTCACCGGAATCGAACCGTGTGTCACATACCATGAACAGTCGCGGATACGCTCGCGCGTCAAATAGCGTGAGATGTCCAGGCCCGGCGTGTCGGGTACCTGTGGCATGGCGCGGCAATCGAGCGAGTGAGAGAGTACAAGCGCCTCCCAGGTTTCGCGGCGGTCGAGCGCCCTCAGGAAGGAGGAGCCGTGCAGCTCGATTGTGCGGAAGTGTTTGTCCGCCGCTCGCATCGCCTCGCGTTCGTCGTCGATCAATCGTCGAACGGTTTTATCGGTGTTTGATCTGCGCCAGGCTGCTTGGATTGCGTCTCCTATGCCTACAAGTCCGTGCCTGATGACTTCGCGCGCCAGCTCCGGGAAGAAGTTCTCGGAGAAAGACGCCGGCGCGTCTGACTTGAGCGAGGAAGGGATGCGGACTTCGAGCAGGGCGCGTTCACGGCGGAATCCGCCGGCGGCGGTGACCTGGCGGTAGAAGTCTATTCTTCCGTCGTGCAATTGCGCTGACGGCAGGTGAATGCGCTCGATCCCGACGTTGTGTCGAACGTCGAGGTGTCTGGCGATCGCTTCGCCGGGGTCGGGGTAGACGGCGTAGCGGAAGCGCAGGATCGCGCCCTTCGGCAGCGGCAGGCAAAGCAGGCGCGCCAGATCGTCGCAGAACATGTCCGTGGCGGCGTCCGTCGCGAGCATCGTTTCCTGCAGGACGAGTTCGTAAAGGCGCGAGTAGGAGCCGTCTCTGTGCCTGATCGTGTTTCCGTCAAGGCCGACTATCGAGGTCTGCCGCTCGCTTCCCGCCGGATGGGCGAGTATCGTTTCGCCACGCGCGGCGAAACGTCTTTCGCGCTCGGCTTCGGGCGTGCGCGAGTAGTCGCGAAGGTCTCGAGCGGCGCGGAGCGCGAGCGGTAATGCGCTCGCGCCGATGCGCAAGCCCGCCGCGGCTGTGCCGACGGCGAGAGCGCCTCCGATCATAAGCGCAAGGTCCATGTTCGTCATTCCTCCTTCAGATAAAGCCGTTCGCGAGCCGCCAGGTCGGCCTGAAGCGTCCCGCGCCTGACGTCGGGTTCGCAGAGCTGCTTGAGCTTGTGTTGAAACCATCGCGGCCTGCGCCCGATGCGGATGAAGTAGAAGAAGCCGTAGCTCGTTGCCGATGCGACAAAGCCGAGCCAGAGGAAAATCGGCACGCGCAGGAATGTCGCGGGAGCGACGAATTTCCAGAAGAGATACGGCAGAAAGAAGCCGGCGAAGGAAATCACCGCGACCCACTGCCAGTCGTCAGAGACCAATCCGAGTTTGACGACCGGCAGGAATATTCTTGAACGAATAGGACGAGCGCGCATACCACCTCCCCAGAAAACCAATCATGAAGAAACGAAGGGCGCGAAGGTCGTCGAGGATCGAAGATCGCGTCATTGCGCATGAGGCTCCCGTCAATCCTCGATCCTCGATCCTCGATCAAGGTTCCGGCAGCGCGACCTGGTTGCCATTGACTTCGGAGTTGATCCATGACGTCAAAAAGCCGAAGCCCAGGCCGCCCGTGCCCCATCCTATGGACTGAGCCCACCCCTGTTGGCCGTTGATGCCGCGAAAGACGCCTTTGCCCAGGCCGAACACGCCGTAGAGGATCATTCCCCAGGCGAGTACGTCGATGGCGCGTTTGGCTAACGATACGGGGCGGGATGCGTCGTTGCCGAGCACGCTGCCCTGGGCGAGCGCGGGAACGGCCGCCGCCGCGCACAGGACGACCGCCGCAAAGAGCATTGAGCATTGCAGCAGCAGGGCGCCGGCCTGAATGAAGCGCAGGCTCAAGCGCGCAGCGCGTGAGGATTCGAGCAATTGTTCCGTATCCATGCCGCCGATGAACGGGGGCAGGTCGGACGCATTGAATATCTTCATAGAAGATTCTCCCTTCTTTCTGTTGAGATGATTGACCACGATGGTTTGTCAATTGAACGGTCAACAAGCGCCGTTCAGCGAGGGTCATTACAACTTCCGTGCCGAGGCACGAGTAGTGCAGCGATTCGGCTCAGGGGAAGTGTGTATGAGAAGACGGGCAATCATGTTTACGCTGTTGTTGATGATCGCGACTTCCGGCGAGGCGCAACAGAAAGACGTGGAGGTCGAACGGGCGCGAAGATATGAGCCTCTGATTGTTGCGGCGGCGATCAAGCATCGTGTCGATCCGCGGTTGCTGTGGACGGTCGCGTGGCTTGAGACACGTTTTCGTCATTACGATGAGCGCGGGCGCGTGATCGCGTCGCCGGCCGGGGCGAAGGGAATTATGCAGATCATGCCCGAGACGGCCGCGCGCTACGGCTGGCGTGACGAACGCGACGCGGCGCAGGCGGTAGAGGCCGCCGCTCGCTATCTGCGTGATTTGCAGGAAATGTTTGCGGGAAAGCTGGATCTGATTCTCGCGGCCTACAACGCGGGCGAAGGCGCGGTAGAAGCCTTCCGAGGCGGGCGCGCGCTGGCGTTGCCGAGCGGCAAGGTCATCAATCCAAAGCGGATCAGATCGAGCATCCCGCCGTATCGGGAAACGGTCTCATATGTGAAGAGCGGTTTGGCCGTCTTCAAAACGCTCGCGCAAGCGAAGTACTTCTCAGCGCCGCTTCTGGCCGGCCTACAAAACATAGAGCCGGAGGAGGAAGACGCGACATCGCTCGTTGTCATCGAAATGGAAGAGATGCCGGAGGAGCTGCGGAAGGGAAGCGTTTATGCCAGCGCAGGACCCTCGAACGAACCTTCCGACACACCGAACCTGCCTAAAAGCTCCATAAGTCGATCCGTTTACTCACAGTATTGAGTTCCAGCGCGTGATCAGAACCGCAAGATATGGTGGTTAGCCAGACCCGATCGGGTCTGGCTAACCACCATATCTTGCGCATACGTGGCTGTTCGTTGCAGAGGATCAAGGCGCATAGATAGTCCTGCGATCAACCGGACCTGTAAACGGGTTGGCTACAACTTGTAGCCAACCCGTTTACAGGTACAGCGGAGATACGTGTTTATGCCGAGCTCGGCATAAACACGTATCTCCGCTGTACTCGATTTGCCTCGCCCAATCACCTTGGGGGGTGTCCTTGCGAATTTTGAGCGATGCCCCTTTTCTCTTGGAGACGGTCTCTCCATAAGGAGCAGATTTCGCAGACACTGCCTACAAAATTTGAGCGCTGCTTGTAACTCTAGTCATTGAGCATCAGCGTGCGCACGACGATATGTGGGCGCTGCCGAAGCGCCGCTCCCACAGCCTGTGACTGACCACGATGACCGGAGCGGCTCCACAACGAAAATGTTCACAGCTACTGTGTTGGTACGGTTATTTTTCCTTCGTGAGAACCCTCTCCTGACCGTTCCTCCGTTTTATGATCATCTGGTTTTTCGCGGCGTCGAACTCAAAGACTACGGCGCCCTCGATTTGAAATTTATTCTCTGCCGTCGCTTCGAGCGGGGCTGCGGATTCGCTACCCGGCTGAACGAAAAGCGTCGCGCCTTGTCTGGTGATCGTAAATTTCACGGGGGCTGCGGGGCTCGAATAAACTCCGACGTATTTGTCCAGGACTTCCGGGCTGATGGCGAGCGACTCCAAGGCGGGAATCGTAAACGGTTTATTGTAGTAAATGTCAACCACGCCGCGCACGATGTTTTCTACCGGGTAAACCTTTGCGTTCGTAGTGTAGGCGACCACTAGCTTTTCTTCCGGCTGGTAAGCCAGCCACGACCCGTAGTTGTCGCCCCCGCCGGTGTCCCCGTAGAAGGTCTTGCCGGCGAACGTGAAGGTCACCATTCCAAGCCCCTCGTCGTCCCTCATCGTTTTCATCTGATTGAGGCTGTCCTGAGAAATCAATTTCAGGTCGAAGAGCGATTGAATGAATTTGGCCATGTCGCCGGGGGTTGAAATAAGCTGGAACCCGAGGCTCGGATGGGTTTCAAAACCCTGTTTCCAGTCGCTGCCGGTATTGATATAGGTCAGAGCTTCGCCTTTGTTCACATCGATGCGTCCGGTAGCCTGGTATGTATCCTTCAGCCCGATCTTGGAGTTGATGCGTTCCTCAAGAGCCTGTTCGTAGGGTTTGCCGGTTAGCTTTTCAAGGATAAGGCCTAAAAGGAAATAGCCGGAATTGCTGTAGGAATTCTTCGTGTCCGGCTCGAATTCAGGGGCGCCTTTGACGATCAGCGCGAGCATTTCATCCTTCGTTACTGGTTCTCCAGGTTTCCAGGTTGCCTGATCGCGCCTTACGTTTGGGATACCGCTGCGATGCGAGAGTATGTGCAGGATGGTAATTTTCTGGGCGTTGGGAACCTGCGGGAAGAACTTGTCGAGGGTGTCGGTCAGCTTCAATTTTCCTTCCTCGACGAGCTGCAAGATCATCGTGGCGGTGAACATCTTTGTAATCGAAGCGATCCGGAATCTGTTCGCCGCAGTCAAAGGTTTCTTTTCGGTTCCGTTGATCTGGCTGTAGCCGATAGCGCGGGTGTAAAGAACCTTGTCGTCTTTGACGATGACGAGGCTCCCCATCGCCTTATTCTTTTCGGCAAGCCGGTCAAAAAACTGGTCGAGTTTGGCTCTGTCCAGCGCCTGGGCGTAGCCTGCGGCGCCCAACGCCAGTGTCAGTACAGTTGCGAATAATATTTTGATTTTCATAGTTGCGCTCCCCTTCTGCCAACGATTTGCGCTTCCGCACTACGGAAGGTTCTCTTTGTATTCCAAAATATCTCCAGGCTGACACTCCAAGGCTTTGCAAATTGCCTCCAAGGTTGATAGCCGGATAGCTTTAGCTTTGCCGTTTTTCAATATGGAAATATTCGCCATCGTGATGCCGACTTTCTCGGCAAGCTCGGTGACGCTCATCTTCCGCTTCGCCAACATGACGTCGATGTTAATGATGATTGCCATGCTGGTCTCCTTATACCGTTAAGTCGTTCTCGGATTTTATATCCACGGCATTTTGCAAGATCCGCTCAAACATCGCGGCTGCGGTGGCGATGACGATCGAAGGGAAGGCAATGAGGATCCTCATGAAAACCCCCGCCGGCCGGTCGTCTTTGTCGGCAAACATAATGAAGATTACTGATACCGCCACAAAACCGATAATGGCTATTGCGCAGTATTTTATAGTCCGCAAGGCTTTCACAGAGCGTTGCGAAAATACTTCATTTGCTCCTATGTAGCCCAACAGCTTGAATGCCTGATAGAGCGCGACGAAAAAGGCAATAGACGCCGTGTAGGCATACGCCAAGAATGGATCTTTGAAGTAAATCTCAAAGAGCGTGGCGTGCGCATTCCTGCCCTCAAGGTGAGGTTCCCAAAGCAGAAGGGCAAGCGCGCCGATACCGATGAGCACGATGACTATCTGAAGAAATATCGTTGAGCTTCGTTTCATAAAGGTTCTTCCTGTACGGAGAATGGTTCTTAAAAATTATTGATGGCTCCATCTTACATTTGGCATTTATCGTTTGTCAATATGTATTTATCGTATTATGAGTAGTGGGGGTGTCTAAATAGGGATAAACCCAAGTAGGCAGCGGTGCGAAACACCGACCCGAACGCGAAGCATTACTCAAAGCGGCGCGGCGGCGAGAAATTGATGTGGTGATTGTCTGGCGACTCGACCACTGGGGCAGATCGCTGGCTGATCTCGTCACTACGCTGCAAGAACTGACGCAGCTTGGCATTGGCTTCATTTCCCTGAACGAAGCACTTGACCTTACGACACCGGCAGGCCGAGCGATGGCGGGAATGCTTTCAGTCTTTGCCGAATTCGAGCGGGAGATTATTCGGGAACGGGTAAAAGCCGGGATCCGCAGGCAAAAGCCGAAGGGCGACAGATCGGGCGTCCGCAGACGGCGGCGAAAAAGGAAAAGGAAGTGAGGCGACTATTTGCGAAGGGCTTGAGTAAAGCGGAAATTGCGCGTCGCGTTGGGATCGGGCGAACGTCAGTGCGGCGCTTGTTAGCCCAGCCGACAGCCCTATGTCCTATTTTTACACGTTTATGCCGAGTCCCTTTTTATGCCGAGCAATTTCATTTTACTCAATATTCATAGGCCTTCCAGCGTAATGCACTCGGCATAATAAGGAGCAGCCCTGATCCGTGAGCCACCACTTCTTGCTGCGGGTGGGCAGAATGGCGACGCAGTTTTTCAGGGAATTTCAGACACTCATTCAAAGCCGAGAGTCGGAAACGCCTCGTTTCGGAGTCGCCGAAGCGTCCAGATTATGCCGAGGAAAAAGTAGACTTTCCCTTGGTCTATCAGTGGTTTTCAAATCTCACTCGGCATAATCCGGGACTCGGCATTAACATGTAAAAATAGGACATAGGGGCTGGCCAAAACCCTAGATTCCGGCCAGGTCAGTTCTCCTGCTGAAAATCAACGACTTTGCTGTATTTTCGAAAGCTATTTTTGGGAAGGTTTTTGGCCACCCTACCAACCGGACATTACACGGCGCGGCACAGAATGCCGGCACGCTTCGTGTTCGACGTGCTCGCGCCGCTCGTCGGCTTCAGCGTGGGGTTAGGCGGCCGTCGACTAGCGCTTCGGCTCCTCGTATAGTCCGAATTCGGAGCCCGCTGGATCCGCGAAAACGGCAAATGCGCCTGAACCTGGGGCAATATCTGTTCGTGGCGTCAGCACCTGCCCACCTGCAGCCTCAATCTTCTTGAGAGTGTCCGAAATATCGTCAACCATGATGTATATGCGTGTCTGCTCGTCCGGAGTTCTGTCGCTCTCCTTCACCCATGTTCCGCTAACACCACCTGTGTCGTCGAACGCCAACTCGCCGTCTCCACGTTTTCTGACGGTCCAGCCAAAAATGCTGCTATAGAAGACGGCTGATGCTTCCGCCGTCATCGCGGGAATGTCAAGGTAACAGATCTTGCCGTGTGACATATCGCTCTCCAATCCATCGATACCAGCCAACCATTGGCGGCAGCCGCCTAACGCCGGAGTTGACCGGGCCGCCGCACAGTATTGGCATTCATGCGAACTACTCTTAGGCGGACACCAAAACTTTCCGAGGATGGAAATTTTCAGCTTTCCACTATCGGATGCAGCGCGGTGTTAGCCAGCCGCCTGTCTAGTGTTCGATTGATCTACTGCGGGTCGCGAATGATCTGGTAATCGCCGGCCCGAGGCCCAGAGCGCACGGTCCACCCTCGGGCGACCGTCACCGTCCAGCCGTCGCCCGTGACGTTAGCGCCTTCAATGCGAACCGGGCCAGGCAGGCGTCGC
>WNFZ01009414.1_pt1 | contig 13060 bp, 12 predicted proteins | sample 5400081 | NCBI WGS metagenome assembly WNFZ01 (sample SAMN13153365, study PRJNA577476) | soil metagenome | isolation source: 80 cm soil or saprolite under grassland replicate 1 | place: USA:California | collected 2016-06-15
ACGCCGAGGGCGCGGGTGATGATGCTGCCCTGCGGGTGGCGCTTGGCGTCCTCGGGGCGGAGCTTGCCCTGCTTGACCAGCTCCTGGACCAGGGTGTGGTCCTCGGTGAGCTGTGACAGCTCCCCCTTGCGCAGCAGGTAGGCGCGGGAGTCGCCGACGTGGGCGAGGTGGACCACGTCGCCGTCGGAGAGCAGCGCGGTGATGGTGGTGCCCATGCCCTCCAGGGACTTGTCGCCCGCCGCCATCTCGCGGATGCGGCGGTTGGCCTCCATCACCGCCCACTTCAGCGCCTCACCGGCCGAGCGCTCGCCGCGCCAGGGCGCGCCGTCCTGGAGGCTGCGCAGCTCGTCGGTGGCGGCGGCGCTGGCCACCTCGCCGGCGAGGTGGCCGCCCATGCCGTCGGCGACCGCGGCCAGCGAGCCCGAGGCCAGGAAGCTGTCCTCGTTCCCCTCGCGCATGCGTCCACGGTCGCTGGACGCTCCCAGACGAAAAGCCATCAACGGCGCAACTCCAGCGTTGCCTTGCCGAGCCGGATCTGGTCACCAGGCCCGACCGGGGTGGGGACGGCGACCTTGGCCCGGTTCATATAGGTCCCGTTGGTGGAGCCGAGGTCCTCGACCCACCAGGCGCCGTCTTTCATGAAGATGCGGGCGTGCACGTTGGACACGTAGGTGTCGGCCAGCGCCAGGTCGCAAGTTGCCGCCCGCCCCATGGTGATCGAGTCCTTCAGCGGCACCGTGCGGGTGCCGCCCGCGTCCGTCACCACCAGCTCCTTCGGCATGCGCCGGGAGGGCTTGGCCGGCGGCTGCCGCGGCGGCGCGGTCCGGGCGGCGGCCTTGGCGGGCCGGCGCCGCTGCGCCCGCGGCCCGAAGACGTCGAGCACCACGGCACGCACCGCCCTGGCCACGAACAGGTACAGCACCACCAGGAAGGCGACCTTGACCGCTAGGAGGAAGATCGGTGGCATTCAGCGCTCCCGTCGGAACTGCAACGTGGAGTTTGCCAGCTTGACCGTGTCGCCGTTGGCGAGCCGCCGGCGCCGCACTGGCTGGCCGTTCACCTCCGTGCCGTTGGTGGAGCCGAGGTCCTCGACGATGAAGTCGTCGCCCTCCCGCACGATCCGCGCATGGTTGCGCGACACGCCCGGATCGGCAAGTGCGATGTCCGAGCGCTCCGAACGGCCGATCGAGACCTGCGTGCCGCTGAGCGGGTAGGCCTTCACCTCGTGCGGGCCGGACATGAGCACCAGCGTGGCCGGGGCCCGCGCCGTGCTCGGCGCCTGGCCGGGCAGCATGGCGGTGTAGGGGCCGACGGGCACGGCGGACCCGCCGTCGGCCCGGCCGAGCGGCTCGGCGGCCCGGCTGGCGTCGGGCTCGACCCGCCCGGTGACCCGGAAGCGGCCCTCGCTGAGGCCCTCGTCGGTCTCGAACTCGATCCGCGCCGGGCCCAGCATCGCCCAGTCGTTGTCGCGCGCGGTCTGCACCGCCAGCGCGGCCAGCTCGTTGCCGAGAAGCGCTCGCGGTCGATCGGCGACAGCTCGTAGGTGTAGACGTTGGGCACGTAAACCCGGCTGACCCCAACCGTGCGGCCATCCTCGACCGCTCTGACCAGGCGCTTCCCGAGCTCGACCGGCTGGACTCCCGACTTGAAGGCCCGCGCGAACAGACCCTCCACGGCGCCTTCCAGGCGCTGCTCGAACTCGCGTAGGATGCCCATGACCGGCGAAGCCACTCCCTCGTCTCGAACGGCGGTCAGGTGGCGGCCGGGTGGACGATGCCACCGGCCCGGCAGTCTACCGTAGCGGCTCGCTGACTCGTTTACCCGGCAACGTCTGCGACTTCACCTGGTTGCGAGCCATCCGACGCGCGCCCGTGACCTGCCCCTACCCGAACGCCGTACAGGCTGACCTGCCAATTCTCTGGCGGCCAGCGCCAGGACCCATGCTACAATCCCGCGTCGGTCACGCCCGGGCGAGTGGCGGAATTGGTAGACGCGCAGGGTTCAGGACCCTGTGTCCGCAAGGACGTGGGGGTTCAAGTTCACGTGGAACGTCCCTCCCGGTGGGTTACGGGATGCCGGCGGCGCCTGGGTTGCCTGCCGCCGCAACCAGGCTAGGCTTCCCTCCACGCGCCCGTACCGCCTGGAGGTGGCATGCCCGGCCCGAACGCACCCACTCCGCACGTCCTGCGCGCCCCGCTGCTGGTCGACGGCAGCGGCTCCGAGCCGGTGCGCGACGCCGCGCTGTGGCTGGAGAACGGCCATGTCGCCTACGCGGGCCCGGCCGCGGGCCTGCCGGCAGGGGCCGACCAGGCCCGCGTCCTCGACCTGCCCGGCTGCACCCTGCTCCCCGGGCTGGTCGACGTGCACGTCCACCTGGTCGCCAGCGGCGGCCCGGACCTGGCCACCGACATCCCGTCGAGCCCGGCCGGCCGGACGGTGGTCGCCGTGGCCAACGCCCGCCGGCAGCTCGAGCGGGGGGTGACGCTGGTCCGCGACCTGGGCGCGCCCGGCGACGAGGCGATCGTGGTGGGCCGGGCGATCGAGGCCGGCGAGATCCCGGGGCCACGGGTGGTTCCCGCCGGCCCTGCCGTGACCATGACCGGCGGGCACATTACCTACCTCGGCCGGGTCGCCGACGGCGCCGACGGCGTGCGCCACGCGGTGCGGGCCAACGCGGCCATCGGCGCGCGCTGTATCAAGGTGGTAGCCACCGGCGGCGTGCTCACCCGCGGCCTCGACCCGCGCGAGGCCGCCTACACCCAGGTAGAGCTCGACGCCGTGGTCGACGAGGCCCACCGCCTTGGGCTGCGGGTCGCCGCCCACGCCATCGGCGAGGGCGGCGTGCTGGCCGCGCTCCGCGCCGGGGTCGACTCGGTGGAGCACGGCATGTTCCTCGACGAGAAGACCATCGAGGCGATGCTGGCCACCGGCGCCCGCTACACCCCCACCTTCTCGGCGCCCAACGGCATCCTGGCGGGCGCGGCCGTCCCGGCCTGGATCAAGGAACGTGCCCGCCCCGCGGCCGAGGCCCAGGTGGGCTCGTTCCGCGCCGCGGTCGAGGCCGGCGTCAAGGTGGTGGCCGGCACGGACGCCGGCACCCCCGACAACCCCCACGGCGGCGTCGCCCGCGAGGTCGCCTTCATGGTCGAGGCCGGCTTCGACCCGCTCCTGGCCCTGCGGGCCGCCACCGGCGAGGCCGCCGACCTGCTCGGCGTGAGCGACCGTGGCGTGCTGCGCCCCGGCGCAGCAGCCGACGTCCTGGCCGTGCACGGCGACGCCGTCGCCGACGTGAGCGCCCTCGCCCGCCCCGCCGCCGTCTTCCAGGACGGCCGCCGGGTCGTCTGAGCTGGCGCGGCAGGGTTGCGTTGATACCGGGGGTGGTCGGCTGCATGGTCCTTCGCCAGGCCCTGCCGGATGTGGCGATCAGGCTCATCTGTCGCGGGCAGTCTGCTACCCGGCGGGTCGGGCGGGTTCGACGGGCTGGAAGTCGATGCGCTCCGCGCCGACGCGGAAGGCGCAGCCGGCGATGCGCGCGACCAGGCGCCGCTGGGCGACCAGGATGCAGAGGGCGATCAGCAGGTAGGCGCCGGCGAGCAGGATGCGCGCGTTCGGGTCGGGCAGGCCGAACTGGATCACGAACAGGCCGATCATGGTGGCCGCCTCCCAGCGGCTCATGCGCAGGTTGGCGAGGACCGCGAAGCCGAGCACCGCCTGGGCGCTGGTGAGGATGAACTCGGCGTGCTGGCGCGGGTCGAGCGGCAGCGAGCCGTCGGTCCACTGGCTGACCTCGGCGGCGAGCACCGTGCCCAGGCCCTTGTCGCCCTTGCCGCGGAAGGAGAACAGGCCGGCGACCAGCAGCTCCGGCGACTCCGAGGCGAGCGGCGCGAGCCACTGCACCAGCAGGAACTCGTCGATGTGGAGGGCCCTGCCCGTGCCGATCAGGGCCTCGGCGAAGGGCCGGGCCGCCGCCAGCACCACCGCCGCGGCGAAGGCGAACAGCCCGACCACCAGCGCCCGGCGGCGCGGGGTGGGCAGCACTGCGAGGGCGGCGGCCACGCCGATGAGATCGGGCTCCTCGTGCGGGGTGTGCCCGACGCGCCACATGTAGGTGGCGAACAGTCCGATCAGAACGATCGAGTCGTACCAGGCGATCTGCCTGGTGAGCGGGATGACCACCGCGTAGATCGAGGCCAGGCCGAGGAAGGCAAGCTCGATGCGGCGTTCCGGCTTCAGGTCGACTCCGCGGGCGCGCCCGCCCCGCCGGCCGACGCCGACGACGAAGGCCACCGCGGCGAGCGACCAGCCGAAGCCGATCAGCAGGCGGTTGCTGCCGGTCATATTGGCGGCCGCGTAGGGGGCGTAGCTCGGGCGGTGCCCGGCGGTGAAGGCGAAGTACAGGTCGACCGCGAACTCGGGCAGCACCGCGATCAGGGCCAGGATGGCCACGGCGAGGTTGCCCGAGATGTCGACCTCCGCCGCCTCGGCGGCCCAGGCGAGCAGGAAGGCGGCCGCCACCACGGCGGCTCCGAAGACCAGCAGGGCGAGCACCTCGGGGAGGTGGGTTCCCGAGGCGCGCAACACCACGCTCGGGACGGCCACGACCACCGCGAGCGCGACCCTCGCGCGCCACGACATGGCCGCAACGGTAGCGCGCGGCCTCGCGCGATGTCATCGCGCCGGACCACAGGCGCCGATCCGGCCAAGCCCGGGACTATCGTTGCGGTCACGTCCCAAGTTACTCTTAGGTAACCTAACCGGGTTCGCGTGCGGCGATGGCGCCAGGCGTGGCGGCACCGACCGCCGGCGGGAGTCGGAAGCGAGGGCCGAGATGAGTGTGGTGCAACTGCCCGAGGAGCTGGTCGCGCTCCGCGATTCGATCCGCTCGTTCATCCAGCGCGAGGTGGCCCCTAAGGAGGCGCTGTACGCGCAGGAGATCACCGAGACCGGTACCTTCGAGGCCTTCGAGGAGGAGCGCCGCGCGCTGCGCAAGCGCTCGGCCAGCGAGGGCTTCTACACCCTGTTCATGCCGGAGTCGTGCGGCGGCGGCGGGGTCGGCTACCTCGGCATGGCCGCCTGCGTCGACGAGTGCCACCGCCACGGCCTGCTGCTCGCCAACGTCGGCAGCGTCCTTCCCAGCGTCGAGGGCCCGACCCCCATCCTGCTCGACGGGACGCCTGCCCAGCAGGAGCGGTACCTCTTCCCCACCATGCGGGCCGAGCGCGAGGCCTGCTTCGCGCTCAGCGAGCCCGACGCCGGCTCCGACGCGACCCGCATCCGCACCCGCGCCGAGCGGCGCGACGGCGGCTGGGTGATCAACGGCCGCAAGCACTTCATCACCCACGGGGCAGACGCCGACTACGTGATCCTGTTCGCCGTCACCGAGCCCGGCCTCGGCGCCAAGGGCGGCATCACCTGCTTCCTGGTCGACACGGACACCCCCGGCTTCGAGGTCGGCCGCCGCCAGCGCACCATGTACGACAACAACCAGGCCGAGCTGGTGTTCACCGACTGCCGCGTCGGCGAGGACGCCGTGCTCGGCAAGGAGGGCTACGGCTTCTACTCGGCGATGAAGTGGATCAACGGCGGCCGCATCTCGATCGCCGCCATGGCGCTCGGGACCGCGCAGCACCTCTACGACCGCATGCTCGAGTACGCCAAGGTGCGCGAGGCGTTCGGCCGCAAGATCGGCGCCAACCAGTACGTGCAGGGCATGGTGGTGGACTCGCTGGCCGAGCTGACCCAGGCGCGGCTGCTGGTGTACGAGATGGCCGCCGCGCTCGACCGCGGCGCCGACGGCCGCCAGGAAGCCGCCATGGCCAAGTACGTCGCCACCGAGATGGTCGGCCGCGTGGCCGACCGGGCCATCCAGGTGTTCGGCGGCAACGGCTACATGACCGAGATGGGCATCGAGCGCTACGCCCGCTTCGTGCGCGGCATGCGCCTGTACGAGGGCACCAGCGAGATCCTCAAGACCAACATCGCCCGCACCCTCGGCCTGCCGACCTGACACCACCCGCCCGGCGGTGGCAGGGCGGGCAACCGGCGCGGCTGAGCGCCCCACCGTCGGCTGGGCGCTCAGCCGCGGTGTCGCGCCGCCAAGCGCGGCGCGCTGGGCTAGCATGGCGCGGATGCCCCGCAGGCAAGGCGACCGGGACTCGGCGACGACTCGCGACGGTGGTGCTAGCCTCATCCCATGAGGAGCACCCTGGCACGCGCCAACGTCCTGCTCGCCGCGGCCGCGTGGACGTTCTACGTGTGGCTGACCCGGATCTGGAACATTCTCCGCGACCCCGCCCACGACACCCCCTTCAAGGTGGTGCACAGCGTGCTGGCGGTGATCTCGGTGGCGTTCGCGGTCGCCATCACCGTGATCGCCCTGCGCATGCGCCGCGAGGCCAAGGCCACCCACCCGACCTCCCCGGTCGGCAGCGAGCCCGCCGCCCGCTGAAAGCCTCTGGTCTCACGGCCCAGCGCGCTCGGTCCCGGCCGAGCCGGGCGCCGGCTGGCCGGCCTCTGCCGCGCTGGTGACAGACCGGGCCGTGGCCGGCACGGACCTCCCTCGACTCACAGTCTGTCCTGGTCAGCCTTCTACGTACCGCGCCTGACCCATCCCCGGCAGAGCTGGCGTGCGTCACGCGGGCGGGCCTGTGAGATGCTTGAGCCGGACAATCGGGCCAAGGGGGGGACGATGTTCATCCAGATCCTGCAGGGGAGGGTGGCCGACGAGGCTGGCGTCCGCAGGGAAGTCGAGCGCTGGCACGCGGAGCTGGGTGCCGACGCTCTGGGCTGGCTCGGCCTCACCGCCGGCATCGGCGACGACCGCACCTTCGTCACCGTGCTCCGTTTCGCTTCGGAGGCGGCGGCGCGCGCCAACGACGCGCGTCCACAGGTGACCGCCTGGCGCGCCGCGGTCAAGCAGCACCTGGTCGGACCGGTCCGGTTCGACCAGTGCCCGGTGGTGCGCACGCCGAAGGTGGGCAGCCCGGCACGCGCCGGCTTCGTACGGGTGCTGCAGGGCCGGGTCGCCGACCCGCGCCGGCTGGCCGCGGTCCAGGCTGAAGTCGATCGTGGCCTGCAGCGCCAGCCGCACCTCCTCGAGGTGGTGGTCGGCGAGCACGAGGGCGGCCACCGCTTTTTCACCGAGGTCGCCTCGTTCGTCTCCGAGCGGGCCGTGCGCGCCGCCGAGCGGGCGATGCCGGTGGAGTCGGCGGTGCAACTCGGCATGGTGCGCAGCTTCATGGAGCGCCTGCGCCTGGTCGAGCTGCACGACCCATGGGTCTTCACCCCCAGCCACCAGGCAGCGCAGGCGAACTGAACAAGGAGCCGGCGGCTGGGCCCCTGACCCCAGGCCCACCCGCCCCCGGCCGCCGAACCGGTAGCGGCCACGATTCCCGGCCAGGGCCTGATGCCGCCCTGGTCGGCGGACGCCATCGGGCCTCAGCCACTGGGTGAGGACCTCTACGTCAGGCCCGGTCAGCCGGCGCCCGCGTCGCCCTCGTCCGCGGTCACTGGCAGGCCGGTGGGCTCTTGTGCGGCGTCGAGCTGGGCCAGGGCGGCAGCCTGGGCGCGTGCCATGACCTCCTTGAGCGGGCGGCCGGACTGGTCGGCGAGCCGGGTGCAGTCGGCGAGCTCGGGGGCGACGTTGACCACCCGGCCGCCCTCCAGTCCGAGCTTCACCCGAACCTTGCCTCCAAGGAGCTCGACCTCGACCAGGCGCCGCTCCAGCATCCACTTGCGCACCGGCACCCCGCGCACGCCCAGGGTTGACGTCTCCCGCCACAGGACCGCGCGCACGGCGGCGTCGCTCCCGGGCGGGCACAGCGCCGACAGGGTGATGCCTGGCCGGCCCTTCTTCATCTGCACCGGGGTGAGCCAGACGTCGGCCGCGCCAGCCGCGAACAGCCGCTCCATCACCCACGGCACCAGCTCGGGCAGCATGTCGTCGAGGTTCGCCTCGAGCACCAGCCCGCCGTCCCCGGCGCGGCCCTCCTCCCGCAGCCGCTCGCCGAGGATCACCCGCAGCAGGTTGGGTAGCTCGTCGAGCTGGCGGGCGCCGGCGCCATAGCCGACCCTGGCCACCCGCAGCGGCGGCAGCTCGGCGAAACTGGCGACGCTGGCGGCGAGGATCGCCGCCCCGGTCGGCGTGGTCAGCTCCACCGGCACCCCGCCGCCGTGCAGCGGCGCGCCGCGCAGCAGCTCCAAGACCGCCGGTGCCGGCACCGGCAGCGGCCCGTGGGCGCCACGGGTGCGGCCGCCGCCGGTGGCGACCGGCGATGCCCAGGCCTCCTCGACCCCCAGCTCGTGCAGGAGCAGGGCGGTGCCGACCACGTCGACCAGCGCGTCGACCGCTCCGACCTCGTGGAAGTGGACCTGGTCGGGCGCTACTCGGTGGACCCGCCCCTCGGCCTCGGCCAGGCGCTCGAAGGTGGCAAGGGCGCGCTCCCGCACCGGCTCGGGCAGCCTGGCCGCGCCCAGCAGTGAGCGGACGTCGCGCCAGGTGCGGGCGGCTCCGGGCGGTCCCGCGCGGACCTCGACCCGGGTGGCGCCGATGCCGCCGCGCTCGACCGTGGAGACGTCCAGCTCGAACGGGTCCAGGTCGAGCCCTTGCAGCCCGGTGCGAAGGGCGTCCAGGTCGCCGCCCGCATCGAGCAGCGCCCCGAGGGCCATGTCGCCGGAGATGCCCGCGAAGCAGTCGAAGTAGGCGAAGGATGTGGTTGTCGTCATGAGCGGCACGGCCACGGTCGGCCGGTAGGGCGTGAAGAGCTTGGCACAATCGTGCCTGACCCGTCCGGCCAATGGGGCATGATGGGGATTCGGAGTTTGCTCATCCTCCTAGTACAATCGCACCCGGTCCGCTCGTTCCTGTCGTTTCTGTCTCCCCTTCCCCAGGAGGTCTGCCAGCCGTGCCCGAGCTGTCCGTCGACAACCTGACCGTCCTGGTCGTCGTCACGCTTGGGCTTTCCGTGGTGCTGGCCCTCAGCGTCGTCCTGCTGGCCCTGCGCCTGCGCGGGATCCGCCGCACCTACGCCCGCCTGCTGGGGGGAGGGGGCAGGAACGAGGACCTCCTGGCGGCCGTGACCAGGCACGTCGCCGCCGTCGAGCGGCTCCATGGCAGGGTCGACCAGCTCGGCCGCCAGTCCGCCGAGTACCGCCAGCGCATCTCGGGCCTGATCCGCACGGTCGGCTTCGCCCGCTACGACGCCTTCCCCGACATGGCCGGCCAGCTCTCCTACTCCGTCGCCCTGCTCGACGAGGCCGGGGACGGGATCGTGCTGTCCGCCATCAACGGCCGTGCCGAGACCCGCTCCTACGCCAAGGAGGTCAAGGGCGGCCAGTCCACCCACAACCTCTCCGAAGAGGAGCAGGCCGCCATCGACATGGCCCTCGGCCGCGCCAAGCAGGTCACGATCCGCGTCTGATCGGCTCTTCCGTCCTCCTCCGGCGACTCCCGATACCACGCGGCTGCCTCGAACGGCCCGTTGTCCAGGTGAAAGCCCAGCCCACCACGGCCGTGTGAGTAGACTGCCGTCGGAGGAGTGGCCGAGCGGTCGAAGGCAGCGACCTTGAAAGTCGCCGGACCCGAGAGGGTCCCGTGGGTTCGAATCCCACTTCCTCCGCGCCTGTGACCAGCGGTTTCGTCGAGGATGACCACGGCTGGTCCGCGCGGTCGGCGAGCATCGTTGCACCAGGGCCTGCTCCAGACGGCCAGCAAGCTCCTCCAGTTCGGACCGAATCAGATGCCCGTAGGTGTCCGTGGTGATGCTTGCGGTCGTGTGGCCGCGGCCGAGCAGCTTGCGGTAGTCGCGGCGGGTGGTGTGGCGCAGCTTGGGGTGGATGCGAGCGCGCCGACACGGCGAGGCGATGTACCTTGCGCTCAGCCGTCGGAACCGATCCAGGGAGGCCGCTGTGTCCAACGAGCCCGTCACCCGTGGATACGTCGTCGGCCCAGGTGAGGGCGTGCCCGGCCGGGGGCCCGACGTGAAGGCGGCCGGCCGGTCGACCGGCGGCAGCCTCACCGTGATCGAGGCCACCATCGACGGCGGGCCGCCCAGGCACACCCACACCCGCGAGGACGAGAGCTTCTACGTCCTCACCGGGACCCTGGACGTAGAGTGCGGCGAAGACCGGTTCCGGGCCGGGCCGGGGTCGTTCGTGTTCCTGCCGCGCAACCTGCCGCACGCCTTCCGGTCCGTGGGTGGTCCGGCGACGGCGCTGTTGATCGTGACGCCGGGCGGCCTGGACGACTACTTCGCGGAGCTGTCGGCGGCGCTGGCCGCGAGGGCCGATGCGGCCCAGCTGCGGACGATCCAGGAGGCGTACGGCATCGCGCGGTCCTGACGCGCTCGGTCCGCGCTGTGCCCCCTGCGTGCCCCATGCCACGGAGACAGGCGGTCACGGGCACACCCGCCCTCGCCGTGCTACGCCGGCCGAGGTCCTGGGCGTGAGTGAATCCCACTTCCTCTGCGAGCTGCGACGTCACTGACCTGCTGATTCTCAAAGCCAACGAAGGCAGGAGAGCTTCTATGGCCACACCGGCTGGATGGCGCGCCTCAAGCCGGGGTCAGGGTGAGGTTGCCCTCGACCTTCCAGCGATTCGGATGGACAGGCCGAGACTGGTCCGGGACGTGCTGGAGTTCGGGTAGGCACATGCCGATCGCCTCGACGACGGCTTCCTGAAGCTCGTCGAGGTCGTCACCGGTCGCGAAGCAGCCGGGAAGCTCTTTGACCTTTCCCCAGAAGGTCCCGTCTTCGGCTTGGTGGACCATGACGGTGAAGCTCGTGTTCATGGCCTACTCCCCGTCCTTGATCCCGGCCTGCATCAGGATCGCGTCTCGGAGGTCCGCCGAGAGCGTCCAGCAGCTCCGATGGAACCTCGCCGTGGCCCGCCGCCTCGATGTGGACCGTTCACTCATCGCCCCACTACCTCCTGGCTGGTCACTGGCTGGGCCGATCCTGTCACCGCTTCGCGTGCGACCGGGCCGCGAACTGGTCGGCTGTGGATATCGAGGCGCCGCCGCCCTTTCGAACCGTTACGTGGTGATGATGCGTGTTTGACCCATTCCTGCCTCGGGGCGGAGACTCCGGCCTTCGTCGCTTGCCCGGCTCCCGGACGGCAGGAAGAAGTAGGTGTCAATGAAGGGGCTTCTCGTTCTCGCCCTGGCCGCCAGCCTCAGCACGGTGTGGCGCTCGCCGGCCCGGCGCTCGCCGCCACCGGTACGACCTCTGCGGCCGCCACCCAGACGATCTCGGCCGCCAGCAGCATCAAGTGGGGGCCGTGCTCGGACCCCGACCTGGCCAAGGCGCACGCCCAGTGCGGCGACCTGCAGGTGCCGCTCGACTACGACCAGCCGGACAGCCAGCAGATCTCGCTCGCGGTCTCGCGCGTCGTGCACACCTCGCCCGCGGCGGACTACCAGGGCGTCATGCTGGTCAACCCCGGCGGGCCAGGCGGCTCCGGCCTGGGGCTGTCGGTGCTCGGCCAGTTCGTGCCCAACCACGCGGGGGACGCGTACGACTGGATCGGCTTCGACCCGCGCGGCGTCGGCTCGAGCAAGCCCTCCCTGAGCTGCCTGCCCCACTACTTCGGCTACAACCGTCCCTACTACGTCCCCGAGACCCAGGAGCTGGAGCGGACCTGGCTCGCCCGCTCGGACGCCTACGCCAAGGCCTGCGGGGCCAACGGCCGGGCGCTGCTGCCCCACATGAAGACCACCGACGCGGCCAAGGACATGGACAGCATCCGCACGGCCCTCGGCGCGCAGCAGGTCAACTACTACGGCTTCTCCTACGGCACCTACCTGGGCCAGGTCTACTCGACCCTGTTCCCGTCGCGGGTGCGGCGCATGGTGCTCGACAGCAACGTCGACCCACGCAGGGTCTGGTACGCGGCCAACCTCGACCAGGACGTCGCCTTCGACCGCAACATCAACATCTGGTTCGGCTGGCTGGCCAAGTACGACAAGGTCTACCACCTGGGCACCACCGAGGTGGCGGTGCGCAAGCTCTTCTACGCGGAGGAGCAGCGCCTGCGGAAGCAGCCGGCGGGCGGCCTCATCGGCGCCGACGAGTGGGTCGACACCTCTGGATCAACAAGCACGACGTGCAGGCGCTCAAGGACGCCTACGACAGCGCCGCCGGCCCCGGCGACGACAACGGCTTCGCCGTCTACAACGCCGTCCAGTGCACCGATGTCCAGTGGCCCACGAGCTGGAGCAGGTGGCGCCGGGACAACGACCGCGTCTACCGCAAGGCACCGTTCGAGACCTGGGCCAACGCCTGGTACAACGCGCCGTGCCTCTACTGGCAGGCCAAGGCTGGCAGGCCAAGGCCGGCAGGCCGACCAGGGTGGACGGCAGCCACGTCGCCGGCGCGCTGCTGATCGGCGAGACCCTCGACGCGGCCACACCGTTCACCGGCAGCCTCGAGGTTCGTAGGCGCTTCCCCAGCTCGAGCCTGATAGCCAGCCCTGGCGGCACCTCGCACGCCGTCTCGCTGTTCGGCAACGCCTGCGTGGACAACCAGATCGCCGACTACCTCGCGACCGGCAAGCTCCCGCCGCGCAAGCCGGGCAACAGCCCGGACGCGATCTGCCAGCCGCTGCCGCAGCCCGTCCCCACTGCCACGGCGGTCGCGGCCACCAGCGCCAAGGCCAAGCTCGCAGCCGGCCGGCTGCAGATGATCCGGCCCTGACCTCGTAGGTCGAGCCGACGGCTCCCGGGGCGACCTCGCCCCGGGAGCCGTCGGGTGTCCTGGGGAGCCATCCCGGCGCCGACGTTGATCTCGTCAGCGCCGGCGTCGGCCAATGCGCCTCGGGGAGCGCCGGCCGACCTCGCCGAGCGGGGTCAGAGCCTGCTCCTGCGCCTGTGGAGGATGGGCGCCAGCGGGGGGGAGATGAGCGACCGGTCCGACGACCACTTGGCCGGCGGGGCGACCGTCAAGGCTGCCAGGGCGAGCACGACGGAGTCGTAGTTCACCCGCCAGCCGGCGAAGTCCCGCCAGGCCTGATCCCGGTCCGGCTTGACCGGCACATCCTCCTGCTTGAGCTGGTCGTAGACCTCCT
>WNFZ01007625.1_pt1 | contig 13059 bp, 16 predicted proteins | sample 5400081 | NCBI WGS metagenome assembly WNFZ01 (sample SAMN13153365, study PRJNA577476) | soil metagenome | isolation source: 80 cm soil or saprolite under grassland replicate 1 | place: USA:California | collected 2016-06-15
TGGCGAGGTCCGCGTCCACCACCAGAAGCGGGTGCGGGGTCGCGACGGCGGGGCGGGCGGCCGCGACGAGCCAAACGGTTCAGCTTGCGGTGGCTCTGTCTCCGGCCACCCCATCAACTCGACCATGAGGAACAGAAGGCCTTGCAGCGCGCCCTCGAAGAGGACGAGCGACTCGCTGCTGGCTACCGCCTGCTCCAACGCTTCCGTCGACTGATTACGCGGCGTGGTATTCGCGACCTGGACGCATGGTTAGTCGATGCGATTGCCAGTGAACTTGCTCCGTTCGTCAGCCTGGCCCACGGCATCCAAGCTGATCGCGCAGCGGTCGACGCCGGACTGACCCTTCCCTGGTCGACTGGACCAGTAGAAGGGCATGTGACACGCGCCAAATTGTTCAAGCGTCAAGGCTACGGACGAGCGAAAACTGGATTGCTCCGGCGCCGAATCGTCAGCGCCGCCTGATCGCGGTCGCCCGAAGAGGCGGTCAGATCAAGGACGGATCTGCTTCACCGGAATCGCGGAAGAGCCTAAAAGTGGCTCTTCCGGACTTTCGATGAAAGCGCTAGCGTGGGCTGCAGGGGTGGCTCGGCTTGAGAACGTGACTCAAATGCCATTACTACTCGAGACCGGGACCGCCACCGCCGAAGGTCGATACCAATAGCAAGCGAAACAACTGCTGCCGCTCTTCCGAGTTCAGGTCCGGCTTGTTCAAGCTGGTGCAAGTAGTCTGCAGCAATTCCTTCCCACACCTCTACTTCTCGTTGCGGTTCCAGATCTCTGCGTAGGTTATCAAGTACTTGCTCAAACGGCATCCCAATTACCTCCTCCAGTACACCGTAGAACAAACGCACACGTGTAAGGAGACGATCCGGCAATCTCATGCCGAATGGGGCCAGGCTTCAAAGATGAGAGTGGCCGATAAGAAGTCTCGGCTTTGGAGACTTTGTCTCGGTAGACAGCGACTGCAAGCAGCTTATCGTAAATCTCAGGTCTAATCACCTTCACAAGTGCGAGAGCGATCCGAACGGGATTACGGTCTGAAGTAATCAACGCGACCCTGTCAGCCAGCGTGGGACTGTAAGCAAGCACCTGCTCCTTGGATAATGGTTTTGACGGTTGCTGGACCGTCCAGCCGCTGAAGCCAGTCAGTACATTCGTCGTGTCGAACCTGGCCGCAGGGGGCGCCCGGGTCTGTCGTGTGACACGTGCTCGTTGTTGTTAACGTCGTAGCATTCAAGTTCACGCTAGTCCATGCCGTCGTACACATGAGTCTGGCGTGACCACGCGAGCATGCGCTGATGTCGGTTTGTATTCCGAGCCGTCGTCGCCCAGACTCGATTGGACCGACGCATAACGTCTTCTCAATCTTGTCTAGACAATTCGATGCAAGGATCGTCATCACCTCTCCAGCCCTTGGCCGCGAACTCCGAACATGGACGACCTCGAACCAGATCAGAAACCCGGCTATGCACTCGCGGCCGGGCGAGGAGCCGGCTGGGATGCCGCGCTGCGCGAAATTGAGCACCAGGCTGAACACTGGGACACACCCGAGCACGGCGAAACCGGCCACCTGATTGCCGAGGCTCTTCGTGCCGCAGTGAGTATCGCTCGCGGTGGCGGCCTCGATTGCGTGCATCGGCAGAGTGCTCAGGGCGAGATGCCTGTGCCTGCGCCAGATTTACCGTAGTCCGCCACCCATGAAGGTCCGCACCGTCACACGGACCAACATCCCGGTTTTCAGACAGTTTTTAGCCCACGCTCGACGGCATCCAGCGTGCTGATCCCGGCAGCCTTCGTCGTCTCTGGGGCACTGATCGGGCGCTGGTGGGCCGTTGTCCCGTCACCGGCGACCGTGATCGGGCTCGTGCTGGCGGAACTCACCACGTCAACGAGCCGGCACGGGACTGCTACTGAGATCCACGCTGGTGGATTCGACCTCGGCTTCCTTCTGCTGACCTCGTCTATCGCGACCGCCCTCGCGCTGGTCGGCGTAGCGGTCCGCCTGGCCGTGTCGATGCTGCTCCGCCGCCTCGGTGTCGCCGGAGGAGGTGATCGAGCCGGCAAAGCTTCAGCTTCGGGCCAGCCTCCGGAGCATCAGACGACTCATCGCCGCGTAGATGAGGGCCTCGCTCGTGGTGCACAGCCGCTCGTAGTCTCTGCTGAAGTGGCGATTCTGACAGAGAGCGACGCGAACGTCCGCTCGACCACCTATCGCCGCGGCAGCACGCCGCGGAACACCTTCGGTGCAGGTGGTAGCCGCCGCCAGTCGAACCAGACCGTCTCCAATCGCGTGAGGTCGCCTTGCGGAACCCACCCGCCACGGGATGCGGTGGTTGTCGGACGACCTCCACCCGCCACCCGAGGTTCTCTTCGATGGAGCTCTTACCGCTGCCTGTGTAGCCTTGATCGGCCCACTCCCTCATCGCATCCCAATCCAGGGTGAACAAACCTGGACTTGCTTCGGCTGGTTAGTCGAAGTCCAGACCATCCCAGACGGTGTTGTCGCAGTCGGCCCGGTCCCAAGCGATATTGTCGCTAGACGTCTGGTCCCAGGCGATGTTGTCCCAGGCGATGTCGCTCCAGGCGACCACGTCCCAGACGTAGTTGTCCCAGGTTGGGCTGCCCCAGCTGAGGGTCGGCCAGGTGAGCGCCGCCCAGTTGATGCCCAGGAACGTCAAATCCTTCCATGCAAGTGGCTGACCATAGAGGATTGGGTAGAGTGCCCGCGCCAGGCCATCCGCCGGCCGCAAACCCTGGTTAGCAACGCCGCGAACTGGGCTGCTGGCGGCGGCGTACGTGTCAAGGAGACCCGTCCCGACCGAGCCTAGCGGAGGCGAGCTCGCGCTCTGGCCAAACGGCTGGGTCGTACTAGCAAGAATCGCCTTGACCTGGTCAGGATTCAGGTCAGGCTGGCGCTCGAGGAGGAGCGCCACTGCGCCCGATACGATGGCGGTGGCCATCGAGGAGCCGGTGAGTCGGAAGTACTTGGTGCCATTGGCGGCATTCACCACGTGGTCTGGCAGTAACGTATCCAGTGTGCTCCCTGGCACACGGATCGAAACAACGCGCCGGCCCGGGGCGACGAGGTTTGGCTTCGGCGTGGACTCAGCCGGCACTCCCCACGCCGAGAACCAGGCCAAACCGTCGTCGGCCAGGGTTAGCGTCGCCTGGTCGTCCACAGCGCCAACCGTGATCACGAAGGGGTCCACGCCGGGAGTGACGACCGTGTCACGCGCGGGGCCGCCGTTGCCAGCCGCGGCGACGACCACCAGGCCGCGCTTCCAGGCGATCTCGGCAGCTAGGGCAAGCGGGTCCTGTCGATACGAGCGCCGAGCCGGAGCACCGAACGACAGATTGATGACGCGGATGTGGTACTGGTTCTTGTGGGCGAGGACCCATTCGATGCCACGGACCACCGACGAGACTCTTCCGTTGCCGTTTTCGTCCAGCACCTGGACGTCGACGATACTGGCCTGGGGGGCCATACCAACGAACTGGCCGCCCGAGCGTGCGCCATCGCCGGCGATGATCCCGGCTATGTGGCTGCCATGACCAGCCGGGTCCGGCTTCCGCGGATCCCGCGGACCGACGAAGCCGACCGCGGCCAGGATGCGATTGGTAGGCTGCGTCAGGTCTGGATCGGCTGCAACTCCGGTGTCGAGGACCGCGACCGTAACGCCGCGGCCCGACCCACCCTCGAGCCACACACGGTTGGCGTTGACCTCGCGGGTGTAGATGGACCCGATCTGGCCAGGTGGCCAGTCGGGGCCCGAAGCGCCCGGTCGGCTGCGTTGGACGACCGCGTCGGCATCAATGGCGGCCACCTGCGGTAGCAGGCTCATCGCATGAATGCCAGCCGCGTTGGCGAAGCCGGCCGCCCCGCTGATGATCGGCAGGGCGCCAGCGGGCTTGCCCTTGGATTGGAGAATAGCGACGGCCTGCTGAGCGAGCCGCCAATTCGGGGCGCTCGGAAACTGGCCAGTGGCCTCGGCCACCTGGATGATGACCGGCAGCAGCTTGGTGGGGTTCGCCGCCATTTCGGCCTGCAGGGTCGGGTCGATCTTTGATTGACTCGTCGACTGGGCCTGGGCGGCGACTGGGGGTGGCGACACTGCAAGTAGAGCCACTGCCGAGAGTGCCGTGACGAGAGCCCGGGCACCGACTAGAGCGCGAGCGCGCAAGGAACCCGGTGTCGATCCCATCAGCTTGTTCGCCCCTCCGATGAATGCTGACACTCGGAGTGCATCTTTTGCGCACCCCGTACTTGCTAGCAGGATCACCGACCTGAAAATTGCCGTCCTGCCTCGGCTGCGGCTCTACCTCTGCAGGGGATGAACCACCGGGGGACGTTTGGTTACACAAATCACGTACAGATGTGTGACGATCCTTGACATTCGTTACAAGAGTGGCCGCTTTTTGGGCAGCCCCGACGTAATGACTGAGACGAGATGGCCACGACAAGACCTGGCCCGCGGAGCCGACCTCTACACCGGTGAGCGTAGGACCGATCCAAAGGACGCCATCGTCCTCACCCACGTAGCGCCTGCACATCCGAGCGGGTGGTGTGGTCGCAGCGGCGCTCAGGCAGCGGCGACTTTACCGCTCCGGCGCCGCCAGACCGTCGAACGCAAGCTTGTCAGCCAGTTGGGCGGTGAGCGGACAAACGATTAGATCAGTTGGGCTGCGTAGCGGCGGGATCCGTCGGCCAGTGCCTCGTCGGAAAGGCGAGCGGCCACGTCGTCAGCGATGTCTCGCGCAGAAGACAACGCCGCATACGCACCGGCCGACCGCCCGAGCGCCTGATCCTCTGACCCGGAGCAGCCTGGACTCGCCGCAGAACACCTTTGGCGCTGTGCTTCGCAGCAGTCTCGGCGGCATCGAGCGCGCCTACGGTCCGCGACCGTTCGTTTAGGCCTGGTGCTGCTCCACAGCCTGGCCTCCCTCGTGACCGGCCAGGCACGCGAGAAGCATGGGACGCGCGCCGTGCACGAGTTCGCGCCGCGCCTGCGCGATAAAGATGAGTACGTGGAGCGTCTTGAACGTCCGGGTGGGCACCGTGAACAGGTCGGCGGCCCACAGGTGGTGGGCGTGGTTGGCCAGGAACGTCCGCCACAACTGACTCGACGGGCATCTCGGCCCATGCCTGCGGTAGCGCCGAATCAAGCGGTTGCTGACAACAATGCCCAGCTTTAGCAGCTCACCTCTGATCCGTTCGGTGCCCCACAGCCGGTTCTCGCGCGACATGGTCCTGATCGGGTCCTGCGCTTGGGGACTGAGATGCGGCCGTCCTCCTCGAGAGCGGGACTTCCAGCGCCAGAACAGCCGCCAGCCTTGTCGATGCCACCGAACGACTGTGTCCGGCGTCACGAACGTCAGGTGCTCGCGCCAGCCGGCTCGCCATCGGCGAGCCAGGACTCAGAGCAGCTTGTCCCACGTGCGAAAGTCGAGCGCGCGGTCGGGTTCGAGTCGGCGGGCAAGCACCGCCAGTTGATGGCGCAGGAGCAGGTTCTCGAGCACGAGGTCGCGGGCGCACCGAAGCCAGGACGGTCGTAGTAAGCATCAGCGAGAGGAGTTCGAGCACACCATCAGCATCACCGATTTACGCCCCGTGCCAGGTTGTGCCGCCCCACAACCCCGCGCCGAGGCCGGCATGCACCGTGCCGCTCCGCGCCGGACTGGCGGTGGCGTGGGCGGCGGGTGGGCGTGTTGCGGGCACTGTTCCAACCGGCCGGACCTGGAACCTGTCTGGAAGAGGAAGAGTAGTCCGCCGGGACTTAGCGCCGCGTGGAGCGCTGTGGCCGAACGGCGTGATCCGAGGTGTCGCTCACAACCGGGTCATTAACAACGGATGCCGCGTGCGCCGCGGTGAGCCCTACGGTTGGCGTGTACGTGGCTTCGTCGAACAGCGCGCCAGTCGGCGGGTTCGCAACAGCAAACACGCCATGCGCGCTGCCGCTGGCGAACGAGGTAGAAATGTAGTCACCGACCATCCGTCCCTGCGAAGTGGCCGCCAGTGACCCGAGGGTCATGGGTCCGGCCAGCTGGGTTGGGGCTCCCCAAGTCACACCCCCGTCGGCGGATGAGATGAAGCCGACGGTGAGCTGACAAGTCGCGGCCGCGCAGGCGGTGTTTGGATAGAAGTAATAGGTCAAGCCCAGGCGGGCCGTGCTGCCCGACGCAGTATTGTCGACCGCCAGACCGGGCAGGAAGTGGTCGACCGTGCTCGAAGTCGCGTCGATGGGGATGCGCGCGGGTGCAGACCAACTCACGCCATCTGTCGAGGTGCTCATGACCAGGTCGTTCGACTTGCAGCCTCGTCGGAATCGGCAATCGCTCCAGACGACGTAGACCTTGCCCGCCGCGTCGATTTCAGCCGTGGGTAGCGGGCCGCTGCGCAGGCCGCCGGCGGTGTTATGATCGCGAATTCGAGCAATCGTTACTGGACCAGTCCATGAGACCCCACCATTCGTGGATCGAAACGCCAGGAGGGCAGTCTCGAACGCATTGTCGATCGGCATCACGATGGTGCCATTCGGCTGAACGACGGGCTGTCCGCCGATGACGCCTTGTCTGGGGAAGGTACCCGCGGTCCAGGCAAGCCCACCGTCTCGAGAGAAACTTACGTGCACCTGGTTGCCGTTGCCGAAGTCGTCGTACTGCGTGTAGCAACTGCCATAAAAAGGACTAGTCGGCGTGTTGTCGCAGACGCTCCAGTTCTTGTCCAGGTCGCTGCCGCCGGTCGCACTGGCGATCGTCACTGGACTACTCCAGGTCAAGCCGCCATCAGTCGATCGGCTGACGAGCACCGCCGCGCCAAGTGGACCGCTGGCTGTTTCGAGCAGGGGCAGCGACGACACCAGCCACACATTGTGACGGGCGTCGAACGCTACGCTCGGGTCGCTCACGCGATCGAACAGACCTGCACCTTGAAACTTGGTGATGCCCGGCAGGAATCCGCTTGTCCATGACTGCCCTGAGCTCGTGGACGTGGCGAAGCCGATATCCGACGCGCCACCGTCGAAAAAGCGGCCTGACTGAAAAGCAGACACGATGGTCGAGCCGGCCGAGAACGTGTCAGGCTCGACCTGAGTCGCGTGCTGGCTGGTGGAATTGGTGAACGGATCCTCGCTGATCCTGAGTAGGGCGACGTTCGCCGAAGCAGCAGGTCCCCAGATGAGCCCGATAACCGAAGCGGCAACGACTGAACAAAGGATGCGCAAGCGCTGCATGGAGTTCCCCCGCACACCAGAACGTGAAGAGTCACACTCAATCAAGGTTGGCCGAGGCTGTCAAGCGATGCGCCTGGGTCGCGGCCAAGATTCGGGTCGCGGCTTCGAATCCCGGCTTTGGCTCTCGCCATCAGAACGCACCGGCGCGGCTGATGAGCGGTGACGAACCTAGCCGACAGCTGAACGCTGATCGGGGCCGCAACATCGGTTCGCTCATAAGTCGTCGGGACAGCCAGGTCGAGTGCGGGTGCAGCCGAGATAGTGTAAAAGTAGGCCACAAGGTCAGGCGATGGCGGACTGCTCCTCTGACGCTGCCTCGAGCCGAAACGGTGCGACCAGATCGGCGTCGAAAGGTTCCGGCGCAGTCACGGTCAACACGTAGTCGCCGGGCGGAGAGGTTGACGGCGACGATGAGGCGTGCGGTCTCGAGCACGTATTGCCCTAATGGCACGATCAGCGAGCGCTCCTTGGCATTGGCATTCGGCCGCGGCCACGCGGCCGGTGGCGTACCGGGAATGCTAGAAAAGTTGACGGCGTAGCTCAGCGGTCGGCGGCATCTTATGCGATCTGAGAAATATGCTGGCCAGCTTGTTCGCGTTGGGTGGCCAGCTTGGCGAGCTGTTGGCGGTCGAGGTCGGTGAGCCCGAGACCATGGGCGGCGTCGATGACCAGGTCGAGTACCGCCCAGCACAGACTCAGGCAACTGGTTTCACCAGGAAAGCGGCGGATCACCTTCGTCCGACGGCGCACTTCTTCGAGCGATCGCTCCAGCAGGTTCGATGACCGGAACCGCTTGCGCAGCCGCGGCAAGTAGTGCAGGTGAACGCAAACAGCTGGCAGATCATCGGCCAGGCACGCCGCTGCACTCGGATAGTGCCGCTCCGAGTCGCCGACCAGCGCGCGCAGCCGACTCTCGGCATCAGCCGGATCGGTCGCCTCCTCGAGCGCCGCCCAGCACGCACGCTTGACCTGCTCGCGTAGCTCGGTGTGGCGTTTCGGCAGCTTGGCCAGCACGTTGCGCAACTTGTGCACGGCGCAGCGGCCGCGATCGACGGATGGCCACACCTCCTCGATGGCGGCGATCAGACCCGGCGCACCATCGCTGACAACCAGCCAGGGGCACCGCAAGCCACGCCGCGTGAGATCGCGGCCGAGGTCCAGCCAGTCCTCGCGCGATTCGCGCTGGCCCAAGCGCACCGCCAGCAATACGCGCTCACCGTCGAGCCGATAGCCCCAGACCACCAGCACGCCCTCCTTCGCGCCGCTCGGCCGCGTCGGCAGGTACACGGCACCCAGGAACAACGCCAGCAGATGCACGTCCGCCAGGCTCTTCGCGCAGAAGGCGGCGTACCGACCGCGCAGCTCGCGGCACAGCCGGCTGGCGGTGTTCTTGGACAGGTGGCCGAGCCCGGCTTCCTCGAGCAGACTCTCGATATCGCGGTTGGACAGACCGCGGACGTAGGCGCCGATGACCAGCGCTTCCAGCGGTCGGGTCCGGACGATACCACGCACATCAGGGATGACACGGCTGACGAAGCGCTCGACGGTGCCGCGCACCTGCGGCATGGCGATGGTGAGTTCGCCCTCGGCCGTCTGAACCGGCTTGTTGCGACTGCCATTACGCGAGCCGTTGGCCATCGGCGCCCGCTCGTAACGCGCCCGTCTCAGGAAGGCGGTCATCTCGTCTTCCACTGCACGCTGCAGAACGAGCCGCGTGCCCAACCGGCCAATCTCGGCCAACTGGTCGTTGTCGTCGATGCCACGGCTCAGCAGCTCGGCAATCTGCGCCTCCAATGTGGCGCTCGGCGCTATTCTCTCCATCTGGCGTAGCTCTCCTCTCCGGTGGTTTTCCAGGCCTACCGCTGGAGACTTGTATTGTGGCGACGTGTCCTCACAGACCATGCGAGGCACTGAGGGCGAGACAGGCCGCAGGAGATTGGTCCCATTCGAGGCCGTGGCGTAGCTCGGTCATCTCGTCCTGCTCTCTCGCAGCTCGAACAGTTGCCTGGGCGACCCGAGCCCGTATCTGCAAGACTGGGCCGAGGGAAGTTTGTCCACGGAGGACAAGCCGGATGACGGACGTGTTCGTCGGAATTGATGTCTCCAAGGATCGCCTGGACGTGGCTGCTCGCCCGAGTGGCGAGAGTTGGCAGGTGGCGAATACTGAATTGGGCATCGCCACCCTGGTCAAGCGCCTGGTGTGAATGCCGGGATAAAAGTGGGACAGCCGGGTGGGGTAAGTCGGGATAAAACTGGTACAGCGGAGCCAGCGTCGGACCGACCGGGATAGTTGGTCTTTGAATAATAGAGAGCGAGCGAAGCGAGCGCGTCGTCGTCGCTCTGGGGATGTGTGCAAGCCGCAGGCTTGTGCAAGCCCTGCGCGAGCAGTTGTCGCTGAGGTGTTGGTGTTCTCCTGTCTGGTTGGCATCGGGACGTGATGGCCATCGACGGGGACGACCTCGACCACGATGTGTTCAACGCACCGCGTCCTCCGGTCCACCAACGCGGTGCTGTGCGTCGACGGTAGCTTCGGCGCCGTTGGTGGAGGCAATTGCCGGTGGCACCAGATCGTCGTCGACTGAACGGCCTTTGACCCGCCATGACGGTCCTTTGAGGTAGAAGACCTCGCCATGGTGCAAGATGCGGTCGACCAGCGCCGCAGCCAGACTGGCATCCTGGACGATGGCCGCCCATTCCGTCAGGCTCTTGTTGGAAGTGATCAGGGTTGGGCGGCGTTCATAGCGACCGGCGATCAGCTCGTACAGCGCCGGACCGAAACCGGGCAGGGTCGGCAAATAGCCGAGTTCGTCCAGCACCAACAGGTCGCACGCCAACAGCGGTCGGAGCAGCCGCTGTCGGCCGAGGCTGGTGGAGGATCGTCCCAGCTGGTTGGCCAGGTGCTGCGCGGTAATGAACCGGGCGGTGGCGCCCAGTTGGATGTGCTTGGTGGCGATACAGATGGCGAGCATCGTCTTGCCCAGACCCGGCGGTCCGATCAACGCCAGCGAACGCGCTTGCTCGATGAAGGTGGGATCCAGATAGCGCAAGACCACCTGGCGCTTCAGCTCCGGACGAAAACGGAAGTCGAACTGATCGAGGGTGGCGGCGAACGGGAAGCCGGCCTGGTGCAGCCGCTTCTGGGTCGCGGCGTTGGCACGCGCCGTACTCTCTTCTTCGAGCAGACCTTGCAGGAAATCGGCGTAGCTCAACTCCTGGGCGGCGGCGCGGTCCAGCCACTCCGTTAGCACGTCGGCGGCCTGGTGCAGGCCGAGGTGCTCCAGCACGGGCTGTAGGCCGCCGGCCGATCCTGACGGCACACTCATGCATGCACTCCTGCAGTCACCAGGACCAGCTCGTCACTGAGGTGTTGCAGGAGGCCGTCAGGCGTCCACACATACGCCTCGTATGCGCTCAGCACTCGGTCGATCTCGGTCTGGCGCGGCTGTGGGACGGCAAAACCGTGAGCGTGCGCGGATCCGCGATGCTGAGTACGTGCTCGAGTTTCTGCGATTCCTACTCACGACCTTGGTCGCCTCAGTACGCCCGCGGCACGACCTCTTCGTCGAGAACCTGCTGCTGCGCATCAACTGGCGGTGCTGACGCGCCCAACTCGGATGCGGCGCCGAGCCAGGTTGCACGTGCGGGACAAACTGCCGTGGATCCTGGCTCGTCGATTCTTCGTGGGTTGGCGCGGGTGTCTGACATTCGTCACACCCGATACGGTGGTGCGTTGGCATCGGCAGGGCTGGCGCCTCTTCTGGCGCTGGAAGTCTCGCTCGGGAGGCGGACGCCCGCATCTCACTCCCGAGGTGCGGTCTCTAATCGCGACCATGTCTCGCACCAACCGGCTGTGGGGCACCGAACGGATCCGGGGAGAGCTGCTCAAGTTGGGCATCGTCGTCAGCAATCGCTCAATTCGGCGCTATCGCTGGCGCGGACCAACCCGCTCACCAAGCCAGACCTGGCGCACGTTCCTGAGCAACCACCCGCATCACCTCTGGGCTGCTGACCTCTTGACCGTGCCGACGCTGACGTTCAAGACGTTGTACGTGTTGGTGTTCATCGCCCATGGCCGGCGTCAGCTGGTGCATGTCCACGTGACGGCCAACCCGACGGCAGCGTGGGTGTGGCGCCAGGTGATCGAGGCGACGCCATGGGGGCACAAGCCGCACCATCTGCTACATGATCGCGACGGAGTCTACGGTCGCGACTTCCGTCAGCGTGCACGACGCATCGGCATCGACGCCATAGCGACACCCGTTCGGTCACCCCGACCGAACGCGGTCGTGGAACGTGTCATCGGGACGCTGCGGCGCGAGTGCCTGGACCACCTCATCGTGCTGGATGAACACCACCTGTCGTTGATCCTGCGCGAGTTCGTCGCCTACTACAACCAGGATCGTCCACATCGAACGCTCGGATTGCAGACACCCCGTGTTAGCGGCGCGTCTTTGCGAGGCTGGAAGTGAGGGTTTCGGCGGGGCTGTTTGGTGACGGTGTCGAGGCCACGATGATCATCGTCATGGTGGCCGTGAGATGAGAGGTACCAGTTCGGCACGGGGATCACGCCGGGCGCGATGATCGGGTCAACCAAAGAGCGAGCCCTCCCAGCCGAGGCACGGCCGAGAGGGCTGAGGGGTGCGATACCCACCCTTGTCTATCGTATGGCGCTGTGCGTTGGACGTGTCGGCCTATGTCGCACTGGGTCAGCAGGTCGAAGTCGGCGAGCAGGCTTGTCCAGATTGTGGCCAGCGGCTCGGCGGATGGGGTGGGTACTGGCGTTGGGTACGCGGGGCTGTGGATTCGGCGTTGTCGCTGCGCGCGGTGCCGACGCTCGCATGCGCTGTTGCCTGATTTCTTGTTCGAACGACGGCTCGACGACGTTCAGGTGATTGGCCAGGCGCTGGCGCTCAGCATCGCCAGTGGTCTGGGCATGCGGCCGATAGCCGAGCGGCTCGGCGTGCCGATGACCACCGCACGCGATTGGCGGCGCCGCTTCCAGGTCAACGCTCTGGCGATGGTCACCGCCTTTGTGGCACTGGCGGTGCGTTTGGATCCGGCATCTGTGCTGCTCAGCGGGAGGGACCACGAACGCACCGCGCTCGAGGCACTGGGGGCCAGCTGGCAGCGTGCCCGCACGCGGTTTGGCGAACGGGTGCCGGAGCTCTGGCGTTGCTGGAGCCTGATCAGCGGCGGCCGTGCGCTGGGGACCAACAGAAGCCCGCCCTATGCGGGGCGGACCGCAGCGGATTGGATGACGCTCATTCCCTGAGTGCACCCGGAGGTGGCTCATGAGCGCTGATCCACGCGAAGCTCTCGCCCTGTTCCGTTACGCGGTGGTCTCCGCCGCGACGAACCCGCGCCTCACTCCGGCTGAACGTGGTCAGCTGGTGCGCGAGCTGGCCAGCCAGGCGCATGCCCATCCAGACGGCAGCCAGTGGACCTATTCCCGCGGCACGCTCGATCGCTGGGTCCGCGCCTACCGCGAGCAAGGTCTCGATGGACTGCGTCCTCCGCCACGCGCCGACCTCGGCACGGTGCGTCGGCACCCGGAGTTGCTGGAGGAAGCCTGCCAACTCCGACTAGAGCTGCCAGCGCGTTCCGCCGCTCAGATCGCCTCGATTTTGAAAGTGCGGCACGGCCTGTATGTGCCCGAGCGCACCATCCGTCAGCACCTGCGCCGACGCGGTCTGCATCGCGCGGCACTGGCTGGCCAACCACGGGCGTTCGGCCGCTACGAAGCCGAACGTCCCAACGAGCGCTGGATCGGCGATGTGCTCATCGGTCCATTCGTCCCGTATCCGCGCATGGCCGGCAGCAAACGCGCCTT
>WNFZ01006888.1_pt1 | contig 13050 bp, 16 predicted proteins | sample 5400081 | NCBI WGS metagenome assembly WNFZ01 (sample SAMN13153365, study PRJNA577476) | soil metagenome | isolation source: 80 cm soil or saprolite under grassland replicate 1 | place: USA:California | collected 2016-06-15
CTTTGAGCAGCTTGAGCGTGTTGGCCACTCGATCTTCGCAGAATCCGTCAACTGTTATGCCGTCTACTCCTTCGGTCAAGGATCCACGATTGGGATAGACGTTGGCGTAGGCTTGCAGCCACAGTTCAGGATTATTGGTGCGGCGCACTACTCCGTTCCTGATTCTCGTTTTACGCCAGAGTTAGGATCTCGCTTTCCGCCGGGACTTGATGGTGCGTACGGACGCCTGAAAATCATCCGTCTCTCCAAAAGCCGAAAGAGTCTTTTGGCTCATCTGTCCATATCCATTTTGGATCAAGCCGATAATCCGTGTAGGCTTGCTACCTTTACGACGGTTCAGTCGCGAGTTCGTTTCCTATCCATGTCTGGCTATGCTCGGCGGGATATTCTGACGGATTCAGAAGTTACCGCCTTCTATTCCCGCTTCACGACATTGATGGTCAGTCGCTATCGTGGGGAATACGCTGTCACTCATGCACCTTGAGGGCAGGAATTTCACCTGCACGAAAACCAAGTTATCGAGAATCAGATGATCCTTGTCACCCATCCCCCGATTTCATTCGGTTTCGGGTGAACAGATCGCACCTTCCGTAACGGTATCGATGGGCTTGCCGCGTTTTGCAAATGCGGATTCCGCATTTGTACTCAGCACAGATAAGCCTCTACGAGCGGTTGATGCAATTCATAACGCCGCCTTTGCGCTCTCCGTAGCGTCATTCGCCTGCCGCGCGGAGGCGATCAGATTCAATTCCTCGAGCTTGGCCAGAATCTTGGCCGCGCTCTCTTCGACCGTTTCGCGGTCGGTTTCGACAACCAGCTCCGGTTTGAGCGGTTCCTCGTACGGGTCGGAGACGCCGGTAAACTGTTTGATCTCGCCGGTCAGGGCTTTTTTGTAAAGCCCCTTCACGTCGCGCGCAATGAGCGCGTCGAGCGAGGCCTTGATGAAGACCTCCACGAATGCCGCGCCGTCTGCCTCGATCACGCCTCGCACTTCGTCGCGAACCTCCCGGTAAGGCGAGATGGCCGCCGCGATCACGCCCACGCCGTTGCGCGCCAGCAACCGACTAACATAACCGATGCGCCGGATGTTGGCGTCGCGGTCCTCCTTGGAGAAGCCGAGACCTTTGCTCAGATTTGCGCGAACCTCGTCGCCGTCGAGCGCTTCGACTCGCGCGCCGCGGGCGCGCAGTTGCGGGATGAGCGCGTTTGCGAGTGTAGTTTTGCCCGCGCCAGACAACCCCGTAAACCATAGTGTGAACCCTCGTGTCACGAACCTTTTCCTCATTTGTTATTTACCATGTCGCTACCGTTCCCTGTACTGTAAATGTTGGAGGCGGCCGCGCTCAACCCGCGCAGCCCTTCAATCAGCGCCTGCGCGACTTCGAGCCGCATGAATTCGACCGGCGGAATCTCGCCCCGCGAGAGCATCTCTCGCACGCGAGCGCCGCTCAGACTGACGTGATGCGATTGGTCGTGCGGGCACGTCTTGAGCGAGGCCATCCCGTCGCACTTGCGGCAGAAGAAAGTGTTGTCAAAAAATATCGGCGTGATCTTCAACTCGCCCGGCTCGAAGTGGCCGAAGATGAGCTGCGCGTCGTACGTTCCGTAATAATTGCCGACGCCCGCGTGGTCGCGCCCGACAATGAAGTGCGAGCAGCCGTAGTTCTGCCGGATGATCGCGTGGAAGATGGCCTCGCGCGGCCCGGCGTAGCGCATCGCGGCGGGCAGCACTGCGAGCTGCGTTCGCGATTGCGGATAGTAGTGCTCGATAATCACCTCATAAGCGCGCAGCCGGACCGTCGCCGGGATGTCGTCGGATTTCGTTTCGCCGACGATCGGATGGAGCAGCAGACCATCTACGGTTTCCAGAGCGCATTTCTGAATGTATTCGTGGGCGCGGTGCACGGGGTTGCGCGTCTGGAAAGCGACGACGCTGCGCCAGCCGCGTTCGGCGAACAAGGCGCGCATCTCGCGCGGCGAGAAGTGGTAAGGAGCGAACTCCCGCCGCCAGGAATGGCTGATCGCGCTGACGTGGCCGCCGAGCAGATAATCGCCCTGTGCGTATAGCACCTTCACTCCCGGGTGCTTCTCCTCAGTCGTCAGATAGACGCGCTCGGCTTCGAGTCGCTTGTCGTACTTGAAGATTTCGGCCAGATGCAGCACGGCCAGCAGCCGCCCGTCACGCGAACGCAGCGCGACCTCGTCGCCGATTTTCAACTTCGCCCGCTCTTCCTCGGTCGCCGACAGCGTCACCGGAATCGTCCAGACCGATCCGTCGGCCAGCCGCATCTGGTTGCGTGTGAGAACATAATCGGCCTCGCCCATGAAGCCTTCGAGCGGTGAGAGCGCTCCCTGGACGATCAATTCCAGGTCGGCCTCTTCGCGGGCGTTGAGCGTCAGCCCGGGCATATGCGCCGATGCCAGCAGCAGCGATTCGCGCTCGGCGCTGTGCGCCTCGCGGTCAATCAATGTTCCTCCATGGGGTTCAATCAAACTCATCCTGTGGCTCCTTATGTAGTTTTTCAGATCAGATGAGCTGGACGCTCGATGCGGACCATTCAACTGCTCCTTGGTCACAACAGCCTGCGGACAACGGCCATCTATCTTCATGTCTCCAACCTGGCGCTCGGCTCAACAACCAGCCTACTTGACCTGCTGCCGACCAATCTGACTTTGGAGCCGAAGCTATGACCGAAAGGAAATTGGAATTGGCCGATATCTTTCGAAGCCTTGATGCCTCTTTTCTTGATTCACTCACGGTAGCGCAGCGCCGTGTGGTCGACGACATCACGGCTTGCCGGACCGCCGTCATGGGCGGTCATCTCAAACAGTGCGATCAGTGCGGCTACCATGAGATCGCTTACAACTCTTGTCTTATGGGAAGTGATTCCTTATGGGGAGTTGGATGCCGCAAGTGCCTCGGTCCGCTAGTAATCCAAGTGTTCTGACTCCCCATTAAGAATGTGGTCCTCTCTTGTTACCGTAGTCAGGCCAATCCCGGCAAATCACAAGAGGTCTCAGTGGGCCATACATCGATGGTTTCGCTGACGCTCTCGAACAAGATGGCTACTCGCATGGCAGCTCGATAAGGTATTTGCGTGCTGCGGCTCATCTCGGGCAGTTCCTGCAGAGCAATGGCGGCGCCTTGGCTGACATCAACGCGAGTACGTTGGATGCTTTCCGCCGTCATCTGCCACGCTGCGATTGTCCGTCGTCGAATGGCGGAAGGGTCAATCATCATGTGTTCTTTGGGGCGAAGCGCTTTCACGCTCATCTCTTTCAGATGGGTGTTTGCCACAACGATCCCGTCCCCCCAAGACAGAATCCCGAGCCAGCCCTAATTGCCTCATTTCGCGACTGGTTTCAGAAGCACCGCGGCGCGGCCGAACCCACCCTCAGACTCTATTGTCGCGGCGCCGCCGACCTGCTTCAGACGCTGGGCGAGGATCTTAGTCAGTGGAATGCACAGCAAATACGGACGTTCTTGCTTGATCGCGCCAATCAGTGTGGGAAGAGCACGGTTGAGAAACTGATCACCGCCATGAGAGCATTTCTGCGGTATCTCAGTTTCAGAGGCTTGTGCCGAATCGACCTCGACCAGGCCGTTCCCGCTCTCGCGCATTGGCGCCTGGCATCACTGCCGCAGTGCCTCACATCCGAAGAAGTGGACCGGCTCATCGCTGCTTGTGAGGGGAGCTCGACCCGATGCCTTCGCGATCGTGCCATCATTCTGTTGCTGGTTCGGCTTGGGCTGCGTGCTGGCGATGTCGTTCAACTTCGCCTTGCCGACATTGAGTGGGAAAGCGGCACGCTGCGAGTCTTGGGCAAGGGGCGCTACGAAGTTCGATTGCCGCTGCCGCAGGACGCCGGCGCCACACTGCTTCATTACCTGGAATGCCGGCCTGCATCGAGCCAGACAGACCACGTCTTCGTGCGCAACATCGCTCCCTTCAAACCGTTCATTTCAGGCCACTGCGTGTCGGGTGTTGTCAAGCGCGCCCTGCGGCGCGCTGGCGTGACGACAGCCGCCAAAGGCGCCCACTTACTGCGCCATACCGCAGCCACTGAGATGCTACGGCATGATGTTCCCCTCGATCAGATCGGTTTGGTTCTTCGCCATCGCAGTATCGATATGACCGCCTATTACGCCAAAGTCGATGACACCCTGCTCAAACAAGTCGCTCAGCCGTGGCCGGAGGTGAACTCATGATTGAAGCTGTAGAGAGCTACCTCGCCCTGCGACATGCCGCCGGCTTTAACCTAGCGAATGCGGATTGTCTGTTGCGCAGTTTCGCGCGCTTTGCCGCCGAGCGGAACGAGACGAACCTCCGCGCGACGACGGCTATCGATTGGGCCTCTCAGAGCTCATCGCTCGCGCAACGAGATGAACGGTTGAAGACCGTCTGCCGCTTTGCTCGTTATATGCGCGCCGAAGACAACCGGCACGAAGTTCCGCCCGCCGATCACTTTGGCTACCGCAAGACTCGGCGCGTGCCTCATATCTATTCCAACGCCGAAATCAATCGCTTGATAGACGCCGCCCTGCGCCTCGGGCCGCCGGGCGCGTTGCAACCACAAACGTACGCGACCTTGATTGGGCTGCTGGCTGCCACCGGTCTGCGGGTCTCAGAGGCGTTATCCCTGCAGTTCTCCGATATCACTTCCCGCGGACTTTTAATTCGCAAAACCAAATTCCAGAAAACTCGGCTGGTCCCAGTGCATGAAACCACTGCGGCTGGCCTCGACCGCTATTTGATACGCCGCCGCCAAGTTCGCTCCAAGAGGGAGGAGGTCTTCATCACCGATGACGGGCAGCCACTGTGCTATGGTCAAGTTCACCGAACATTCCAAAAGCTGTTGAAAACAGCCAGCCTTTCGACTTCAGGTGGTGACCGCCCTCATCTGCATGATCTGAGGCACGCCTTTGCCGTCAGGGCGCTGGAAGCGAGCCCGACTGGCCGTCAGCGCATCGGCCAACACATGTTGGCGTTAGCGACCTACCTGGGCCACGTCAATATCAATTCGACCTACTGGTATCTGGAAATCACGCCCGAACTGCTGCACGAGATTGCGGTGGCGAGCGAGGGCTTTCTTTACGGAGGGCAGCCATGACTCCAATCGCGCCGCACATCGAGGCATTTCTGCGGGAACATCTGGGGCATCACCGAGGCGCCAGTCAGCATACCTGTGACTCGTACGCTTACAGCTTCCAGCTGCTGTTTGAGTTTGCAGCCAAACGGCTCAAGCTGGCGCCGTCGGCATTGATGCTGGAACAATTGGATGCTCAAGTAATCAGCGCCTTCCTGGAATATCTGGAGGGCGCGCGTCAAAACTCACCTGATACCCGAAACATTCGCTTGGCGGCCATCAGATCGTTCTTCCACTTTCTGGAGCATCGGCAGCCAGCCGCGCTGGAGCAGATTCGTCGCATCCTGGCGATTCCTTTCAAGCGGACCAACTCTCGCCTAGTCCCATATCTCGTCCAAGAGGAAGTGCAGGCGTTGCTGGATGCCCCCGATCCAACCACACGTGAAGGGATTCGCGATCGAGCGATGCTGCACCTGGCTGTCTGTGCCGGACTACGCGTGTCGGAGTTGACTGGCTTGCGTACCGATGATGTCACGCTGCCATCGATGAGCATTCGTATTCACGGGAAAGGCCGGCGAGAACGGGCGCTCCCACTCTGGAACACCTCGGTCACGGCCGTCCGTGCCTGGCTGGCTGTGCGGGGAACGGTTTCCGCGCCGGAGTTGTTCGTCAACGCGCGAGGCGAGCCCATGAGTCGTTGGGGTTTTGCATACGTGCTTCGCAGCCACGCGGAAACTGCCAGCCGGAAATGCCCGTCACTAGCGAACAAACGGCTGTCGCCGCACGTGTTGAGGCATACCTGTGCAATGATTGTGCTTCAGGCGACGCAGGACATCCGAAAGGTCTCGCTTTGGTTGGGGCATAGTAATCTGGCAACCACGGAGGTTTACACGCGCGCCGACCCAAGCGAAAAGCTCGAGGCCATAGAAGCCATCGTGCCACCGCACCTGCGAAGGGGATCGTTTCGGCCCACGGACAAACTGATTGCGATGCTGAAGGCCAAGGCGGGTAAATCTTAATGGGGAGTCGAACGGGCGTGCGGTCTTTACTGCGCGCCCCGTTGGTTATTGTACTCCCCATAAGAAATGACTTCCCATAAGACAAGTAATGGAGAGATCTCCATTACTTGTCGTAATCGCCATTGCCCTAAATGCCAGGCCGCAGCGAGAGCCGAGTGGATGCAAGCGCGCGCTGATGAACTGCTGCCTGTCGAGTATTTCCATGTGGTCTTTACCTTGCCGGACCATCTCTCGCTACTGGCGCTGGAGGACAAACGAGTCATCTATGACATGCTGTTTCGAGCCACTCCCGAGACCTTGCTCGAGATCGCCCCCGACCCGAAGCGCCTGGGCGCCCGGATCGGCTTCTTTTGCGTGCTTCATACCTGGCGACAAACGCTTCAACAGTATCGTCACTCATGATGCCTGGCATTATCATCTCCTGTATTTTCAATAAATAACGACACCTGATCGGCTGAATCACCCCCATCGAGCATCAGCTTTCCTGTCCGGCGAAGATGCTTGATGATAGTCGCCACTGGTTCGCTATCAAGATCAGCTCGATGAATCTCCCAGGGAGCGCGCGGCGCTACCTGCTGCATTCTCAATTTTCCAGCTTCGACCAGTCGTTCGATTGTCTTGTTACTCACGCCACAGTGCTTGGCTGCTTGTGTGAGCGTTAAAATATCCGGGTCAGGGACTGCGCGGGACTGGCCAGGTATTGAGTGATTGCGTCGTGCTGTCTTTACCCGGTTCTGATTCCACCGCATCTCCTTCCCAGTGCGATGACCTAGCCGATTAAGCACTGACGCAATTTGGTCATCGCCCTACCGCACTGCCATCCTGCGGATTATCTCCAAAGCTTCCATTGAGGTTTTCTGAGCAGTGGCTGGCATTGGTCGATTCACAGTAAGTTCGGTGTGCACTCCTCCCTTCCAGTGAATGATCAGACGAATCGTGTTGTCATTGGCATCCGACGCAATTATTTCCTCAATGATTGTTCTCACAACTTTTTTCCTGAGCTCACCTGGACAAGACTTACCTTCCCATACCTCCTTGAAATTCTGGCCCATCGCCAGAATTCTTTCATGATCCTCGATACTCAAGCTGGGAGCTTGCTGCTCCAATTCAGCGATGGTTACTTTTATCTTCTCTATCTCTTCGAGTTTTGCGTTCCACCGTCGCTCCAGTTCAGATGCCACCAATCGATTACGAGCATCTACTTCGTTGTACTGCTCAAACGCGCGTCGCGCCTCATAGTCAAGCTGCTCAAGTTGGCGCTTGAGAGCACTTCGACGCTCGTCTTCATCATAGGAAAGTTTTTCAATCGCTTTCAGGCTCGCTTCAATTCCCAGCGGAGAGATCACCTTCAATATTTCGCGACTGATGTGTCTGTCAACCTGGGTTCCTCCGAAGCCGAGACAGTAATTCCCACCGGAGTCAAAGTCGCCCTTGCAAAGATATCTTGCTTGCGTACCAGTGCCTCCCCAATACCGCACATGAAGCTTGCGACCACAGTGACCGCATCGGAGAAATCCCGTTAAGAGTCCTTGACCACTTCGAACAGCAGACACAGATTCATCACTTTCCCACTTCACAGTATTCCCCCGAATCTTTTTCTGATTCTCAGAATAGCTCTCCCAGTCAATATATCCTTCGTGGTGGTCTTTGATGAAGACCCGACATTCCTCTGCGCGACGCAGGCTTGCTTGCCGTTTCTTGAGCCGCCCCTCGGCAAAAACCGTTTCCGTCGGCCTACGACCCCAGGTGTATGCTCCAGCATAGAAGGGATTCACCAGGATGTTTCGGACAAAAGCCTGCGTTGGCGGCTGCCATACCAGCATCTTACCACCTTGCGCGGGATTAACAGGCAACAGCACATCGTGATCCCGAAACCACTGAAAGGTCTGTCGAATGCTCCAGAGTTGCCGAAATTTCGCGAAGACAAGTGCAATTGCTTCCTGAACTCGGACATCAGGGGTCTTTGCTACCCTGCCATCGCCATCTAAGACATAACCGACTGGTAGACGCTTAAAGAGCTCGCCCCTCCGTGCTTTCTCTTCTTGACCCTGAAGGAGACGCATTCGAAGCACTTTCAGTTCTACGACGCTCAAGGTCCCCTTGATTCCAAGCACCAGTTGATCATCGAGTACGTTTAAGTCATAGACTTGCTCTTCGTCGGCAAGCAGGGTCCCAAAGATCTGACAGACCTCAAGCAGATGGCACCAGTCTTTATCGGTTCGCGATAACCGGGAAAGCTCTCGACTTAAGACTATGCCGATCTCCCCACACGCCACGGCGCTAATTACATAATTGAAACCTTTACGCTCTCTGGAGCCCAAGGACGCACTAAAACCCAGATCGCAGTCGACGACCTCGACCCTCTGAAAGCCTAATGTTTGAGCACGGTTTTTCATCGCATATTGGAGTTGCTGACTCTCCAAATTCACCGAGACCTGCTTGAGCGATGATTGCCTCAAATAGACAATCGCTTTACGTTGTCGGTGCTCATCGGTGATCTTCGCATGAAGATGATGATTGTTCATCTTTCATCTCTCCTGGTTTGGGTTGCAGGTAAGCGGCGATGATCACTGCGGTCATGAGCGCCACCAACGCCTCGTGTAGATTTCGATCGAGCGGAATTACGGGAGCGGGATCCTCGGGCGGGTCCGCGAGTGGCAATTCGAGCTGTTTCACGATGTTCCTCCTTGTGGAAGTTGGTTCCCTCTGGAGAAACACTATCGTCGATAGAAAATGCAAGCAGCTCGGTAAGTAACAAAAGCGCTCGAGCACTCACGGTGGCATCGGTAGACACAGCAATGTTTGCTGCTTCAGGGACGAGCATCCAGGATGGAACCTTCAGACGATTGCCATGTGGATCCTCCACTGTCACGGCGCCTGCTACATGGCGAGAGGAAGTGAAAACTTCTAGCTCTCGTCCATAAAGCGGATGAAACGGATAATAAACGCGGACAGTCCTAGATTTTAAATTTGGGGTATTATGATGGTGGGTTCTATCGTCCCCACTTGCATTGCGTGGTCCCAGGTGGCGGCTTATCGGCCGACCATACCCAGTGGGTAGCCTGTCGCAAAGGGTTCTTCCTCCCGGTCAAAGTCTTGAGCCGGCTCTTTCGCGGCAAGTTTATCTCGTATCTGAGCAAAGCGCGCGAGGACAATCAACTCACTTATGCCGGACAGTTGTCGCATCTGGCCGAGGCCAACGAGTTCAACTCCTGGCTGCGTGAATTGTGGCAGGTCGAATGGGTGGTTTATGCCAAACCGCTTTTCGGCGGGTCGCCACAGGTCTTGAAATATCTGGCGCGTTATACCCATCGGGTGGCAATCTCCAATTAAAAAGTAAATTCATGCAACAATGCCCAAAGGTATTCAAAGAGCAGACTGAACTACTTGAAAATGGGCTATTTTTCGCCAAAGTCCAGTAGGGACGAATACTCTCGACCGTAATGACGATCTCTCGCTTTTCATTTCGGTCTTCAGAACGCGGACGTCGGGATTGTGTCATGCGATCAATTCCAAATCGTCGTTGACCGATACAGTTTCATAGCCGAGCCGCTTAAGGGTGGGGTTAGCTAGTCGACCTAGTGTTGAGATCAGCTCCTGCGGCCACGACACCCATTTAGACTCTGAACGGACGATATTGCCTTTCAAGCTGAGGATTTTGTTGTCGCCCATGCCAACGAGATCCTGATCTCCTAGACGATCGAGGACACCGTCGTCCCATTCCTCACCAAGAAATTCGAAGATTCGCCGACCGTAATGCGCTGGTCGCTCGACGAAGTCTTCGTAGCGAACCATGATGCACCGATCACGATTCCTGTCGTAGAAGTCCTTCGTGCTCTCATTGTTGGCGATCCATTCCCGCAAATACGTTTCGACGCCCAGGCTGGTCGCGTGATGGAAGGGAACGCCATCCCTTACCATGAATCGTTCACAGCAAGAATGAGCAACATCGAACCCGTGCCGCACAGCGTATAGATACTGCGCGCGATAATCGAACATGGCGTCTAGTATATCCAAGCGATGCGGAATGAAAAGTTCTTTTGATACCCAGCGCGTTTTGCTGTTAGCGTGCGCCACTTCACTGTAGATTTCATCGCACATACGGGCGAGGCGCCATAGATAACGTGGAAACGGTTCTTGCAGCTGGCGCTTGAGGGATCGGCCCACAGCGATCATAGAATCGTTTTCGGCGATAGTTCCGGCTAGCCAGTTCTCAGGCAAGGCGAAGATATTCTTGCTCGCGTTGAGTAGATAGGCCAACAGCGTGGTGCCTGAACGCCTCGACCCAATAATGAAGGTTGGCGTGCTTGTGAACTGGCAGCTTTGTAAAGTTGGCTTTCGATAGATTTCCGCATCGTAGGGTCCGTCGATGCCAGCATCCCGGCCCTCTCGAATAAAGAAGTGTTCGACAACGCCCGCAAGGTTGTTCAAGATGTTGAGCTGGGTCTCTGCCTCCGCGGACACAGTCTCGTCGCCAGCAGATTCCCTCACCCGTTTGCAGAACTCCATTAACTGCTCCAGGGCGCTAGTTAGAAATTTGTGCGATGTGATGTTCATTTCGCGAATCTACATAACGTGAGCTTTGATTTCCTGGGAATGAAACCAAGACATTTTGAATTATTCATGGTAAGTTTAGGCACATGAATCAAGCGCCTAAACTTACCATGTACCGTTTGGACGATTGGAATGTGTCAATCGCTTTGAGACACTTCGATGAAAAATTTAGACTCCAAGAGGAGACTCGACGCCCGCTTCCAGCAGCGGCTGCGGGCAGTTAATCCACACGGCATCTGGTAATGACTGCACGGTGGGATGTTTTTTGACAAAGCGCTCTGGATGAGCGGCATATGCGGCATCCAAAACGCGCGGGCATTTTTCGAGCAAAGCGGCTGCCTGGCCATAATGGACAGTGGCCGGCGTGAGCAATCCCAGAGAGCTGTGATAATGCTCGTGGTTGTACCAATCAATGAACGGTCTGACCCAAGCCCTGGCATCCTCCAACGAGCCGAATGAATCCGGGAAATCAGGACGGTACTTCATGGTCTTGAACTGCGACTCGGGGTAAGGATTGTCATTCGAGACGCGAGGTCTCGAATGAGTCTTGGTCACGCCTAAATCCGCCAGAAGCATGGCCAGCGGTTTGGACTTCATCTAAAGCGTTTTCGATTTGAGCATTCAGGGAACGGAATAACCACAATGCCGAAACCAACCGCGAATATCTGTCAAAGTCACTTTGGCGTACGCGCGCCGTAAGGCATTTCGCAGTTTGCGAACTGTGTTCGCCTTCACGCGCTTCAATTCCGCTTTGACCTTGGAAATGCATCCTTCCTTCGGATTGAAGTCGGGCGAGTAGGCCGGCAATGGTTCCACCCTCGCCCCGGTCGCCTCGATCAGGGCTAGGACATTCGCACTTTTATGAGTTGGCACGTTGTCCCAAATCACGATATCTCCCGGGCGCAATTGCGGGGCGAGAAAATGCTGGATGTAGAGCTCAAGTACCTGTCCGTCAATCGCCCCTTCGATCATCATCGGAGCCCGCACTCCATCGAGGGTCAGCGCGCCAATGACGGAAATATTTCCGCCGGTTTCGAACGGCTCGATGACCACGGCGCGTTCCCCGCGAGGCGCGCGCGCATTCGCACGCGACATCGCCAGATGGATGCCGAATTCATCCAGGAACCACAGCCGCAACGCCGGCAAAGTCATTTGTTTCTTGGCGAAGGCCGCCCGCTCTTGCGGGCAGGCTTCCCAGGCGCTGCGGGACTTTTTTTGAGCGTAAAGTCGATCTGCTGTAAGCCGCGCCAGATTGTATTGATACTGACGTTAACGCGGCAGCGTCGTCGAAGTAATTCACGCAGTTCGTCCAAAGTGGCGTCGGGAAACTCGGCGACCAATCCGGCCAATTCGAGCAATATGGCCTCATCCAATTTCAACGGAGCGCCCCCGCCGTGGGGCAACGGGGAAAGGTCCCCGATTTCGCGGCGCAATTTGAGTAACTGATAAACATAGCGTTCGCTGACGCCGAAAAGCGCGGCCACTTCCTCAATGGTGTGTTCATGCTGGTCGACGGCGGCGACGATGCGTTGGCGAAATTCCAAAGGATGCGGTTTCATACCGCTAACTAAATGCCATTCGCCCTGAACACGCAAGTCGAAAAGGCTTTAACTGCCGCGATCGGCATGCAGAGTCAATTGATCCGGCAAGATCCCCTGCTTGAGGCAGGTTTCGCGGACCAGTTTCTCGGCCAGGGTGGCTGACTCACAATCAGCTAGCAACCAGCCTGGGACGTAGCGACTGAAGACGTCGATGATGACGTACAAGTGGTAATACGTCCCCTTCGTCGGCCCCAGCAGTTTGGTAATGTCCCAACTCCATAGCTGATTGGGAGCAGTGGGCACCAATTCAGGTTTGACATGCTTGGGATGACGAAGCTGATTGCGTCGTTCCCGCACTTCCTGATTCTGCTCGAGAATGCGGTACATGGTCCGCCAGGAACAGAGGTAACGTTCCTCGTCGAGCAGTGTGGCGTACACCTCGCGCGGCGCCTGATCGACAAAGCGCGAGCTTGGGCTGGCCGATGTCTTGCGTAGCGCCTTCGCGACGTTCTCGCTCAAGTCGCCTTCGCTACTAGACTTCAAGGGACAGGTCAAGCAGGAAGAGAAAAACTTAAAGGCGATCTATCGCATTCAAGCGATCTCCAGTGACACGCAAATGCGAACTACGTTTAACCCTCTCGCTCCTCGCCGCTGTGCGCGTTGTTCGATAAAGTTATTCAACAAACTGAGTGAGGCTGGTGTGATCAAACAGGGCAATCGCCCTATAAAGGTCTCCCGGTCATAACTTTACAAGCAGTAGATTGAGTAGCTAAAGTGGGCGCCGAGAGGACGATCCCACAATGGCCACGAAAAAAGATAAAAAGGCAGAAACCCAGGCGATACTGGAC
>WNFZ01006681.1_pt1 | contig 13046 bp, 9 predicted proteins | sample 5400081 | NCBI WGS metagenome assembly WNFZ01 (sample SAMN13153365, study PRJNA577476) | soil metagenome | isolation source: 80 cm soil or saprolite under grassland replicate 1 | place: USA:California | collected 2016-06-15
TGCGGATTGCAACCCAGACGCGATCGCGGGGTTCGCTGCATCCGGTTTGTTGGGCCTTGGTTTCCGTAGTGACGCAATGAGCCTGTGTCCTGCTCTCGCGGATTCGGGTCGGCTGCACGCCAAGGGCCGCCGTGATGGTCGTCGCGCTGTTGGTGTTTTGGCAAGTGCTTCGGATACGTCGGCGACGCAAAAGCCTTTGACAGAAGCTCCCGAAGAGTCACCCGCGCAGCGTCAATGAATCGGCAGGGCGCAAAAGCAATTTCCAATTTCTTATCAGTTTTGAAGTGGACGCGGCTTACGTCCCGCCTCTCAAGTTTTTTCGTCCCGCTTTTTTGGCGCTTCGTCACTTCCGGTTGGCTTTTACGCGTCAAAGGAGTCTGCTCTTCCCCGGGATGAGGATTGAAACCAGGCTCAGTCCGGCGTATGAATGAGCCGTTACATTTGACCAGCGCCATTCACAGCACCCGGGCGGAAACGGCGCGCTCGTTGCGACGGCGCCGAATCGTCTGGCTGGGCGTCGTCGGGTGGACGGTCTTTGTGGGCGTGGCCGTGTGGTGGTGGTTGCAAGGCAACGCGGGCCCTTCGGTGTGGATCGTTCATGAGGCCGACCCACTCCAACCCGCGGTTGCGGAGAGGTTCCATGCCTTTTTCCGGACCGACATCGGTTTGCAACGTGCTTATCCCTGGGTTCTGTTTGGTCCTTACGTCGCCCTGGTCGCTCTGTATTTCCCTTTGGAACGTGGCCGGCTCCGGTTGAGTTTGCCCCTGAACGCTGCGATGTGCGCGGCCTTTGTCGCCGCTTCCCACGCGATCAATGCCCGCACCAGCTTAACGGGCGCGAAAATGGGGATTGTCACGTCGCAACGCAGGGCTGACCTGCCGCCCGGCAGCCGCAAGACAAACGGAGTTCAGATCGAGATTGTTAAAACCGACGCAGGAAATCTGCTGCGCGAACTCATGCCAAAAAGTCCGGCTGACGAAAAACCCGCTAATCGCGCCCTCCCGGACACCACGGCCGCAGGTCGTCCGGAAATTTCGGACCCCAGCCTGACAAACCTGCTTGCTTATCTGCCTCATGGCTTCAAACCTCCGGTGCCGCCTTCGGGACTGTCGAAGTTGAGCCTCCTGTCCATCCTGCTCGACCTGCTGGCCTATGGCGCGGTCGTCAGTCTGGCACACTCGGTTCATTTTTATCGCCGTTTCCGCGAGCGCGAACATCGCGCGCTGTTCCTCGAATCGAACCTCGCCAATGCCCGACTCAACGCGCTCAGAGCGCAGTTGCAGCCGCATTTCCTTTTCAACAGCTTGAATGCCATCGCCGCCTTGCTCCGTCGCGATTCACGTCTGGCCGAAGCGACGCTCATGTCGCTGAGCGAGTTGCTGCGCCTCGCCCTCAGCCAGTCCGAGAAGCAGGAGGTATCCCTCCGCGAGGAAATGACGTTCGTCCAGCGTTACCTGGAAATTCAGCAAACCCGATTTGGCGACAAGCTGCGGATCGAGCAGGATATTGAGCCGGGGACATTGGATTGCCTGGTGCCCACGCTCCTGCTCCAGCCGCTGGCCGAGAACGCCCTCCGGCACGGCATTGAGCCCGCCGAAAACGCCGGCCTTGTGCGGCTGACGGCGCACCGGCGGGACGGAAGCCTGGTCCTGACTGTGGAAGACGACGGAGTTGGCTTCAGCAGCAGCGCCATCGACTTGCGCCGGCCGAAAGCGACAGGCCTCCAGACCAACACGGCCTCATCACTGGTTGCGATCGGCACGAATCCCGCCGTTGGCTCGAGCGGCGGAACCGGAATTGGCCTGACAAACTTGCGGGCCCGCCTCGAGACCCTTTTTGGCGCCCAACAAAAACTCGAGCTGATCCCTCGTCCCGAGGGAGGCGTCACCGTGCGCATCGAAATTCCCTGGCGCCCGGCGACGCCGTTCGAAACTCCCGGCTCTGACTCTTGCAAGCCTTCGTGAAGGTCCGCGCCATCATCGCCGACGACGAACCGCTCGCGCGCGAACGGGTCCGTTCTCTCCTCGCTGAGGAACCGGACGTGGAAGTCGTCGCGGAATGTTCCAATGGGGCGCAGACTCTCAAGGCGACGCAGGAACACCGGCCCGACCTGCTCTTTCTGGATGTGCAAATGCCCCGGCTCAACGGGTTCGAAGTGCTCGAGGCCCTTGAGCCGGACCAGATCCCGGTGGTGATTTTTACAACCGCTCACGACGACCATGCCATCCGGGCATTTGAAGTCAACGCGCTCGATTACCTGCTCAAGCCCTTCACCGAAGCGCGCTTCAACAGGGCAGTCCAACGCGCGCGGGAGCAGTTGGGAAAAGGCCACCGGCGAGGGCCGGATCGGCAGCTCGCGGCGCTGCTCAACCACGTTCATGCGGCCACCGCCGGCGGCGGACGCATCCTGATTAAATCCCCGGAGCGCATTGTGTTTCTCAAGCCCGAAGAGATCGATCACGTGGAAGCTGCCGGAAACTATGTCGTTCTGCACGTGGGCAAGGATCGCCACATCGTGCGCGAAACCACCGCGGCCTTGGAGGCCCGGCTCGCGCCGGCCGGGTTCATGCGCATCAGCCGCTCAATCATCGTGAACCTGACTCGAATTCGCGAGGTCCAACCCCTCGGGCCTGGCCAATACTCTGTCCTGTTGAAGAACGGCATTCACTTGGACATGACCTGCAGCCTCAGCGACCTTCAATCCCGCCTCTCTGAAGTTTGACCAAATCCTCCTCGTCCTCCTTCTCGATCGCACAACTCAGAGTATTCGGACATTCGGGCTTCGGATTTCTTTCGGACTGCGTCATTCGTCATTCGTCATTCACCTTTCTCGTCCCGTTCCTTGCCTCTTTCGTCCCGAATCTTCCATTCCTTGGTCACAATCCAGTCGTGGCAAAAGCGTAACCCGGTCAATAGTTTCGCGAAATTGAAGGCAAATCGAAACCGATGAAAACGAAATACTTGGTGCTGGGAACAGGTGTGTTGAACGTGCTGGATAGACTCGCCGAACAAGCCGGCGCGCGCTGGTCCACTCTATACGCCGTCTATGACTCTGGCCGCGCGCTCAAGGCGCTGGATACCGCGTTATGCGGCGATGGCAAGCTCGAGCCCGCAGGTTGGACGAAGCTTGCGCCAAACCCACCGGCGTTGAAGCCGCCCGGCCCGGACGAAATCGGCCCGCTTCCCCACCCTGGTCCAGCTCCTGGCGATTCGGGGCCAATGGCAGGGCAGCGCGGGATGATGATGTTCAGACGCGCTGGAAACGGCGCCACGATCGTTGAGAACCCCAACGGTCAAGTGGAATTCTGGTCGGCCGAGGAACTGGTGATGGAATCAGCGTTGTACGCCCGACTCGGCAGCGAACGCAGCGAGACGGCCACGTCCGCGGCGGCTGCGGAGACAGCGCGCAAAGTTAAAGGACGATGGACGACATACCTGGCTTTCCGCAAGTCAAGCATGGGAATGGCCGGGCCCCCGCCCGGCCGGCCCGGACTGGACCCAGTCAAGCGAGACCCGAACGATCGCTTCGCCAGGCTCACACCCGAACAGCGGGTAGCGCGCGCGCGCGAACGCCTGGAGTTAAACCTGGAGTTAAACCAGAAATGACCACTCGAGCACCGCAATCAAATTCCACAATCTTTATGCAAACACATAATCTGTACATGAACCTCAAGTGCCGCCAGGTTTTGGACTGCGCCAGTCCTCTGGCGCTTTTCGATCTGGTCTGGGGGTGCAAAAGCGGCAGAGGACTGCCGCAGTCCAAGACGCTATCGCGTCGGCGCACGCACCCCCGCGGTTCATGGTCCCAATGCGCGGTCAAAAAACCGTGGGGGATGCTCATGAACCGGCGGACCCCCTCACCCCATCCCTCTCCCCCGCTGGGGGAGAGGGTGTCCGAAGGACGGGCGAGGGAGACCTCCATAGGTTCATGGTCCCAATGCGCGCCAAAAATGGGGTCGAGGCGGTCCATGAACCTCGAACTGGCCTCCTCTGCGCCGGAGGCGGGGGAGAGGGTGCCCGGTGGACGCTCGTCGAATCGGGCATTCACACTGATCGAATTGCTGGTCGTTATGGCCATCATCGCCATCCTTGCCGGTCTGCTGCTGCCTGCCGTCGTCAAGGCCAAAGCCAAAGCCTGCAACATCGTCTGCGTAAACAACCTGAGGCAACTCGGGGTCGCCACCCGATTATACTCCGAAGACAATAATAACCGGCTGCCGAGCGCGGAGATCCTTCCCACCCAACCGATAGATCCACAAAAGCCGTTGCCTCGCATCTGTGACGTGCTGGCATCCTATGTCGGCGCGACCGCCGGCACGAACACCAACAGCGTAACTGTATTCAAATGTCCCACTGATAAACTCGGCCTCTTTGCCGCCGAGGGCTCGAGCTATGAGTGGAATGCGGATTTGAACGGTCATCGCATTGATGAAACCCGGACGGCAAACCTTTTCCGAGTGATGGTAACCAACGGCGTTGTTGTCGAAAACACCAACATCGTGCTGCGCTTTCCGCCCGAAACAACGCCACTATTGCTCGATTATGAAGAGTTTCATCCGCGCCCACCCAAACCGGGCAAGAATGTTGTCTTTATGGATGGTCACGTCGCCCCTCTCGAAGCCTCATCCAATTGAAGTTACTTGCTCTCAGCCGCCCGGGCTCAAATCAGTATCCGTTTGACCGCGGCGGGCGCTTCTGCCAGCATCCTTCCTGCGATGAGTGAAGCCGAAAGCATTTCTCCCTCACCCGCGCAGCGTCAATGAATCGGCGGGGCGCAAAAAGCAATTTCTTATGGCTTTAAAGAATCGGTGGTCTTTGTCTTTGGACCGGGCCAAAGATATGCAGAGTTCAATCGACTCAAAGGAGGCAAAAGTTCGTATGAAGTAATGCAGGAATTTGAGGGCGGCGGATGGGACTCAATTGCTGCCGAAGATCAGGACTTGTTTGTCAGGGATTTTCCTGTCGGTTGATGGCTACGGGCGGTCCCCGCGGAGCGCGACGGAGAGCACCCACCCGAAGAGGAAAGCCCGGCGACCGCGCCGACCCACATGATGAACTGGTGGACGCAAAAGAAACTCCAATGCCGAATATCGCGAATCCGGCTCAAAACCGTGGAGAAGCTTGCTGCACGGGAGGGGAAGCAAGCGGTGAAATTCCTTGCGCCGATGGTCGCAGACCCGAACCTTGGGGTTCGCAAGGCGGTCGTTCAAGCGCTCAGCGGAAGCCAGGACAAGCTGGCGTTGGCTTCCCTGGTCAACGCGTTGCGTGATACCGACAGGGAAATCCGCTGGCGCGCCGCGAAAGCCCTCGAGACCGCCGGCTGGCAACCGGCCAGCGATGAGCAAAGCGTCTGGCGCGCTGTCGCGCGGGGCGAGTTTATCAAGACCGCAGATTTCGGGGCCGTCGCAGTGGAATCACTGATTGCCGAACTGGAGGACCCGCACAGCCCGAGCCGCCGAGAGGCCATCGAGTCGCTCGGACAGATTGGAGATGCCCGAGCGATGAGGCCGCTGCTGGCGGCGGTCAGCGACCCGGACCCGAACATCCGAGTCGCAGCCGTCGATGCGTTGAACGGGGTTTCCGACCCGGACGTTGTCGCCAGCTTGATCCACGCCCTTAAAGACCCGAGCAAATTTGTCCGGGCGGTCGCTGCCGCCGCTCTCGGCAAGGCGGGCGACGCGACCGCCGTCGAACCGTTGCTGGCCGTACTCGCGGACGAGGACTGGGCGGTGCGCAAAGCCGCCGGCGATGCGTTGGCGCGGCTGCGCGACAAGCGCGCGGTCGAACCGATGATTGGGTTGCTCAATGACCCCGACCACGATGTGCGCGAAGCGGCGGTCTATGCGCTGGGCGAGATTCGCGACCGGTCGGCGGTGGAATGTCTGGTCAGGGCGCTCGTGGACCCACAACTGTCGGTCCGCAATCTGGCCTCCGGCGCCCTCCGCAAGATCGATCCGCAGTGGGAAAAACTGGAGCAGGCGCTTCGGGCCATTCCGCGATTGCGGGTCGCGCTCGGGAACAACGACTACTGGGTTCGGCAAGCCGCCTCCGAAGCGCTGACCAAGCTTGACAAGTCGCATATCCCCGCGCCGCAATTGGGTGGAACGGACACCGCCATCCGCGTGCGCCAACAGATCGCCCTCGGTGTGCTGGTGAAGGCCCTCAGCGATCATGATCCCATCCTGCGGCTCGCCGCCGCGGAGGCCTTGGGCCGCGCCGCCGATTCGCGGCTGGTCCAACCCCTGCTCGCCGCCTTGGTTGACGCGAACCCATGGGTGCGGCACGCCGCGGCGCTCGCGTTGGAGAAATCGGGCTGGACACCGGCCGACAACTCCGAACAGGCGCTGCATCGGGCGGCGCTGCAGGCGCCATCCTGTCCGGCCTGAGCACCGCGGGATCATGGCCGCTCAAAAGGAAAAGCTTTTTCCTTTTTCTCCGGGTCAAATCTTCTATAATGATTGCGCCGCTGAAGCGGGCGCGTCGAGCCGTGTCGCCGAAGGCAAGCGTTTGCCACCGGCCGCCGACAGGCATGTCAAACAACCGCACAACCGTCTTATTTGTCGATGACGACGTGGGTTTCCTGGAGGTGGTCCGGAACCTGATGCTGAAATTGTCCGAGGATACGTGGGAGATCCTCGTGGCGGCCGACGCCGCCCACGGACTGGGGTTGATTCACGAGCACAAGATCGACTTGCTGGTGATCGACGTGCGGATGCCGGTCATGGACGGCCTGCAGTTTCTTGCCCTGCTCCACCGCAATTACCCCAGCCTGCTGAAAGTGGCATTGACGGGCAACGCCACCGAGAGCTATCGCGCCGCCTGCCTGAGCAACGGCGCGGAATTGTTTCTTGAAAAACCCATCCGCCCGGAAGGCTGGAAAGGCCTTTATTCGACGCTGAAGGAACTGGTCCGGCTACAGCCGGAAGAGGGATTTCGCGGCGTGCTGCGGCGCGTCGGCTTGCAGGACGTGTTGCAGATGGAATGCCTGGCGCGCAGTTCCTCCGTGCTCGAGATCTCCACCAGCCAGGCTCGCGGTAGCGTCTTCATCCAGGAGGGGCAGATTATTCACGCGCAGGTGGGCAAACTGGCCGGCGAAGAGGCGTTCAACCACCTGATGGCACTGGCGGGCGGCAACTTCAATCTCAAACCCTTCAGCGAACCACCGGCGCGGACCATCAGCGGTTCATGGGAATTCCTCCTGATGGAAGCGGCGCGAAAACGCGACGAAGCCCAGGAGACATCGCTCGATCCCTCCGCCGTGGAGGCCGGTGAATCCACGACGGCGTCGGCCGGGCTCGAAGAAATTTTTGGCCGGACGCCGCCGGTTGCCGCGCACGCGAGGGGAGGCGTGGGGGAAGCTGAATCGGTCCCCGGGCCGGCAATCGCACCGGCTCCGGTCGGAACGCTGCGACCGAAAATTGACGAAGTGTTGATTTGTTCCACCCAGGGCGAGGTGCTCTATGAATGGCAATGCCCGGACGCGAACGCACGGATTCGTTTTTTGCAATTCCTTTCCCAGAAATCGTGGCAGCTTCGCCAGGGCCTGCCCATCGGCCACTTTCAACGTCTGGAGGTGGAGGGGCCCGGGGACCGGATTGTCACGCACATCGATTCCGACCGCGCGCTGTTCGTGCGCAGCAGCCACCTCCCCGCGGAAACCTCGAGGTGATGCGAGGCGAATGAAGGACTTCCTCAACCAGTGGCTCGGCCGGCACGCGCGGCTGCGCGGTGTGCTCGCTTGCGGCGTCCGTTTTCCCGACAGAACCTCCCTGACGCAAAGCTGGTCGCCCGAATTTCCCGAGCCGTCCCTGGACAATGCCTGGCGCTGCGCCAGCGACGCGTTCCAGGTGCTCAAAGTCAATTTCTTTCCCAACGAACGCGTCCGCTGGGTTTACGAGAAGGCTTTTCTTCATTGCGCCCGCCGCGATGACGGGATTTGTCTGGGGATTTTCATCGCCAAAGATTGGGAGGCCGTCGACGCCGCGGAGATCGAACGGCTCATCGCCGAGTTCCGCGTGTTGCGCGCGGGAGCGGCGGGATCCTGACCGGTCGGCTGGAGTCGAATACGTGAAAACAGCCGCCGGGTGGAAGATCAAGCAAGCCGGGTTGTTGTCGTTCAGGAAGGGCGGATAAGCGCGCTCGTTATGCGACCGTTCGCGCTTGAATGGCTCCTGTTCGCGTCAAGGCCTGTCGTAGCCGCTTTGGGATTTCCCGTCGTGTTGGCGCTGCTTTATAAATGGCTCGAGCTTCATTTCGAGGGATGCTAAACGGTTGCCGACCTCGATCATCAGCCTGATATTATTGGTTTCCGTCAAGCTCGCTCTGTCGCGGACGGCGGCCAGGTCATGTTCCCAACGCTTCAGGACTTCATTTTCGTAGTCCTGGTGCGCCTTCCACCGGGCATCGGAGGCAGTAACGGTTTCGTAGCCGGTCAACTCCTGGCGCACGAGGTCCTTCACCGTGGCCTTCAATGTGAAGGCGATCGGCCCCATCAGACCGGTGAGCAGAAGAGCCAGGGCCGATACCAGAAAAGTCGCCCACTTCCGGAACGATTCTTTACGATCATCTCTCATAATCACGAGCTGTTCACTGGTCCCATTTCAATCCACTCTATCCCTTACTTGAGAATTTAACCCGACGCAATTCTGCCGATTGTGGATTGCGTGTTTACACGGAGCTCGGTCGGGCCGGTGCGCTGATCTTTTCTAGTGCAACTCCAGGTATTTAGCTATGATTTCCCGCCTGGAATGGACGCGCAGTTTTTCAAACAGCCGGTGCATGTGGGTGTGGACCGTGGCCGTTCCGATTCCCAATGCCGAGGCGATTTCCTTGTCCTGCATGCCTTGGAAGAGACAGGCCAAAATCTCTTCCTCACGGGTTGTCAGCCGACTTTCGCGGGTGATCTGCCTGACATGATGAACAAGTTGAATCAAGAAGGGTACGACCTGCCTGGCCAAAGCGAATTCACCCTTGAGAACATCCTCGATGGCGGTCAGAAGTTCTTTGGCGACAACGGGCTTGACCAGGAATCCTTTCGCACCTGCCATCAACGATCGGAAGAAGGTTGGGCCTTCGGGATAACCGGTAAGAATGATAATCGGGAGCCCGGGCAGAATGGTTTTGAGTTTGGCTGTGCAGTCAATCCCGGACATGTCCGGCAGCCGGACGTCCATAATCACGACATCGGGCCGGTCTTCAGGCAGCCGGTCCAGCGCCTGAGCACCTGTGTAGAATGAGCCAACCACGCGGAAATTTCCCAGGTCGCCCAAATCCTTGACGAAGAGATGAATGTTCTCATCGTCATCGACGAGAGCGATCCTGGGATTTAGCGGATTGCCGGAATGCTGCGCTTCCAGTCCCTTTGTCCGGCGGCGGGAGTCACCCTGTTCCCGCACGGCACCACGGCCAGCGTCGAACACGCCCCACGGCATCGTCTGAGTAAGGCTCGTCATCATATGGCATAGCAAAACCGTCAACCCCACTGGATTTAGCCGGTGCCATAACTGGGCCGCGGGGCGGGAAAGCGAACTCTTTGACCGTTCTCCAATCTATTCCCCTTGATCTCCGATCGCTTCGCGTGGCAATCATACCGTCAAATGCTCCGGACCGCAAGTTGGGGGCGTTGACCATGCCCGCGCGGTCGAGTTCGCCGCTGCGAGTACCGCGCTCCTCCGGCTGATCCGATTTTTCAGCCTTGTCGCTCACGGCTTCACATCAACCGAGAAACTCACACAGCCGCTGCCGCGCGGCCCTTCGTAGCGCAACGTAGCCATCCAATCGCCTGCCATTTCGGGCTTCACGTTCGCGCTGTACAGGCCCGGCGTACCGGTCGGCTTAATCGTCGAACCGCTGCTCAGACGCTTCAACGCTCTCACGACCGAGATGACGCTTGCGCCAGAAGACGTAAATCACCGGGTAGAGCAGCAACTCCAGAATGCCCGACGTAATGACGCCGCCAATCATCGGAGCGGCGATGCGTTTCATCACGTCCGCGCCGCTTTGCGTGGTGGGCGACCACATGATGGGAAGCAGACCGAAAAGGATTGCGCAGATGGTCATTATCTTGGGCCGGATGCGCTGCACCGCCCCTTCGATAACGGCGGAGTGGAGGTCATCCATCGAGTTCATCCGACCCGCAGCGCGGAATTTGTCCCAGGCGTGGTCGAGGTAGAGCAGCATGACGACGCCCGTCTCAGCGTCGAGACCCGCGAGCGCGATGATTCCAACCCAGACTGCCGTGCTTAGATTGTAGCCAAGCAAGTACAGGAACCAAAACGCGCCAACCAAAGAAAACGGAACAGCGAGCAACACAATGGCCGTTTTGATGGCAGATTGCGTGCTCAAGTAAATCAGCACGATGATGATCATCAGTGTGAATGGGCCGATCAGCAGCAGACGCTTGAACGCTCTCTGTTGGTATTCGAACTGGCCGGCCCATTGGATGTAGTAGCCGGGCGGGAACTGGACGACTTCGTTGATCCGCTTTGCGGCGGCTTTCACGTAGCCTCCGATGTCGTCGCCGGTGATGTCCACGAAGACGAATCCCAAAAGCTGGCCGTTCTCGTTGCGAATGGAAGGGGGGCCGGTCTTGTAGCTGATGTCGGCCAGCATCGAGATGGGAATTTGGGCAATCGTGGGAGCGTCGGAGCGTGGGAGCGTGGGAGTGTTCATGCCCTGGCCAACGCTCCCACGCTCTGACGCTCCCACGCTCATACGCTCCGACGACATCGGCAACGGCACCAGCACGCGCTTGAGCGCGTCGAGGTCTTCGCGAAAGTCGCGGGCATAGCGGACGCTGATGGGATAACGCTCGCGGCCTTCGACGGTCGTGGCGATGGTCTTCCCGCCAATGGCCGTTTCAACGATGTCGTTCACATCGCCCACCGTCAGGCCATAGCGGGCGGCTTCCTTGCGATTGGGTGTGAAATCGAGGAAGTAACCTCCCGTCGTCCGCTCGGCGAACGCGCTGCGCGTGCCGGGAAAATCGCTCAGCACCTTTTCAATCTGCACGCCGATGTCCTGAATCTTGCCGAGTTCAGGGCCGAAGACCTTGATGCCAAGTATCGAGCGGAAACCGGTCGTGAGCATCTCCGTGCGTGTCTGGATCGGCATCCAGAAAATGTTCGCCATGCCCGGCGTCCTGATTTTCTCGTTCATCTCCGCGAGCAACTTTTCCCACGTCGTGCCGGGTCGCCATTGCTCCGCCGGTTTGAGCTTCACGACGGTTTCAATCATCGAGAGGGGCGCAGGGTCGGTGGAAGTTTCCGACTGACCGGCCTTGCCGAAGACGGTTTCGACTTCGGGAATCTGCCGCAGCATGCGGTCCTGAACCTGGAGGACTTTCATGGCCTCCGTGACCGTGATGCCAGGGACAGCGGTGGGCATGAACAGGATGTCGCCCTCGTTGAGCGGCGGCATGAACTCTTTGCCGAGGTTCTTGAACGGATAAACCGTCGCTCCCATGACGAGGAGGGCGGTGATGAGCGTGAGCCAGCGAAAGCGGAGAACGAACTTCACGAAAGGCTGATAGAGCCAAATCAGAAGACGGTTCACCGGATTCTTGATTTCCGGCGTAATCTTGCCCCGGATGAGCCAGACCATGAGTACCGGCACGAGCGTTACGCCAAGGAGCGCCGCGAAGAACATCGAGAAGGTCTTCGTGAACGCCAGCGGGCTGAACAGGCGGCCTTCCTGCGCTTCGAGCGAGAACACGGGGATGAAACTCACCGTGATGACGAGCAGCGAAAAGAACAGCGGACGCCCGACGCTTTTGGCGGCGGCGATAATGACGTCAGAGCGTTCGGTGTTCGTGAGAGCGCCGGGAGCATCGGGAGCGTCGGAGCGTGGAGCGTCAAGAGCCTGGAGCGTGGACGACGCTTCGACGCTCCCGCGCTCCTCACGCTCTCCACGCTCTACGCTCTGCCGCTCTGCCGCTCCGCCACGTTTGCGAGCCTGCGCCTCCTCCAGCCACTTGTGCGCGTTCTCGACCATGATGATGGCGGCGTCCACCATCGCGCCGATGGCGATGGCAATGCCGCCCAGCGACATGATGTTCGAGGTGACGCCGAGCTTGTACATTGGCAGGAAGGAAAGAATGATGGCGATGGGCAGCGTGAAAATGGCGACCAGCGCCGAACGGATGTGCCAGAGGAACACGAGGCACACGAGCGCCACGACGATGCTCTCTTCGATGAGCTTCTCCCGCAGGGTTGCTATGGAGCGCTTGATGAGCTGGCTGCGATCGTAGGTGGTGACGAGTTCCACGCCCTCGGGTAGCGACGGTTTGATTTCCTCCAGCTTCTTCTTGATGCCGTCAATCACGCGCAGCGCGTTCTCCCCGTAGCGCATTACGATGATGCCGCCCACGACTTCACCTTCACCGTTGAGTTCGGCAATGCCGCGTCGGATGTCCGGGCCGAGATGCACTGTGCCGACGTTCTTCACATAGACCGGCGTGCCTTTCTGTGTTTTGAGCGGGACGTTCTCGATGTCCTCGACGCTCTTGATGTAGCCGCGCCCGCGCACGTAAAACTCGGTCGAGCCGACCTCGAAAATCTTTCCGCCCACGTCGCCGTTGGACCTGCGAATTTTGTCCACCACCTCGTTGATGGGGATGCCGTAGGCCAGCAATTTGTTCGGGTCGAGGTCCACCTGATATTGCTTCACGAACCCACCCACGGGCGCGACTTCCGAGACGCCTTTCACCGATTCGAGCGCGTAGCGCAGATGCCAGTCCTGAAAGGATCGAAGTTCGGCGAGATTGTGTTTCCCGGTCTTGTCCACCAGCGCATACTCAAACACCCAGCCCACGCCTGTCGCGTCCGGGCCGATGACGGGATTCACGCCCTCGGGCAACATTCCGCGCACGGCGCTCAGGTATTCGATGACTCGCGAGCGCGCCCAATAGATGTCCGTGCCGTCTTGGAAAATTACGTAGATAAACGACTTGCCGAACATCGACTCGCCACGCACGAACTTCACCTTGGGCGCGGCGATGAAACGCGTGGAAATCGGGTAAGTGATTTGGTCTTCAACCAGGTCGGGC
>WNFZ01008373.1_pt1 | contig 13046 bp, 10 predicted proteins | sample 5400081 | NCBI WGS metagenome assembly WNFZ01 (sample SAMN13153365, study PRJNA577476) | soil metagenome | isolation source: 80 cm soil or saprolite under grassland replicate 1 | place: USA:California | collected 2016-06-15
CAAAAGAATGTGATGTGCATCCGCTTTGAAGATTTGATCAATCAGCGCGATGCGACATTGAATTCCATGCTCGATGAAGTGGAAAAGACAGGATACAAAATCCCAACCCTGCGCGAGAAGGCATTGTCCGTTTTAGTGGAGGCAATCCAGCCTGCGAAGAGTCATACCTTCCGCTCGGGAAAAACAGGCGGGTGGAAACAGTATTTTACAGATGAACATAAGAAATTATTCAATGATGTAGCAGGGGATTTGCTAGTGAAGTTAGGATACGAAAAAAGTAATAAGTGGTAAAAGCAGAAATCCGAATCATAACAAATTCAGATTTCTGCTTTAGTGATTGCCTCAGTTTTTAGCAAAGTCGGCGAATATCTTCCGGCTCATATTGAAAGACTTCATTTAGCCAGCCAAAAACCACAAGGTGAGCAAGACGCAGGTTATTCAACTGGCAATGCCCATCTGCACCCTCGGCCGCAGTAAACTCGCGCAATGTCACGTTCACACCGCGTTGAACAAAGTTGTCATAGAGTTCAAACGTTTGCCGCTTTAGTTCTGCTCCTTCCCCTTCACTGACTAAAAATAGGGAGGGACAGTCAATGCCCGAATAATCCACGGGCTTTGCCTGTGTAAATACCTGATCCACCGCGCTCTTGAAATCATTAGTGCCAAATTGCCAGGCATATTTATCAAGATTGATTTTGGCACTCTCATTAAGTGAACCTGTCAATTGCATGGCTAAGTTTAGCAGCCAGCCTGGTGCTTTTAAGGCACTGCTGAATTCGCGTCTGAATAGTTCCGCAATATCAAAGATGGGAGTCGCTGCGATCCATGCTTTAATGCGGCGATCAGATAAGGCCGCCTGTGCAGTAAAATAGCCGCCGCCGCTTACGCCGTAAATGGCGACCTGTCCGGCTTTTATTGAGGCATTTCTTTCAAGCCAGTCCAGAATTGTACTGATAGGCTTGTTCATATCCACACGGAAATGTTGTCCACGATTTGGCATGATGCCCTGTCCAGGTAGATCAACCATAATTACGTTATAGCCGTGTTTCCAACCTGGATAGCCCGCGAAGTAAAACAAATCTTCGCGGAAAGTATCGCCACCTCCCACCATGATTACAACAGGGCGGTCTTCCTTATCATGTTCCAGAAAATAACCTGACAGAGTAGTATCCTCGAAAGGAATTTCTATAGGTCGCATTGGCACGTTGAGGAGTTCGATACCTTGCTGAAAGGCTTTTTCCATTTTCAGCACATACTCATTAAACTCATCTAACATTGGATTGGTATATTGCAAAGCCGCGCGATATGCATATGCCGCGCCTACATAAAATTGACTGGCAATCAGCCATTGTTTAGTGTCAATAGATTTTTGTGCCTGCGCGATTTGATAATCTCCCTCGTTCTGAAATCCTTTGCGCCAGCCAACGGGATCTCCGTCCTTCATATTATCAACTGCATAGAAGATCTGCGATGGAGCCATGCCTATAATCTGACTTACTCCAATCGCCCAATTCAACATAAAATCCATGTCTCCATTTTTGAATTTGGTGTTGACCTTCTGACGTTTCAAAATTACTTCACTTTCTTTCATAGTGACCTCCAAGGTCGTGAATTAATATCCACCGTGATGACGAAGCCAATAAGCAATAAAACGGTCATCTAGAGTTTCCTCTTTCCACCCGTAATATGTTCTTAATTGATCGCGCAATAGTACGTAATAGATCAGTGGGAGCAGGCCGGAAAACAATTCATGGAATATCGGTTCGTTTTCTCCGGGAAGTTTGCGTCCATCCTTTTGGACTGCTTCCAACCCGATTGCGGTTGTCACGTCGAGGAGTTGGAACAGGTGAGAAATTTGGGAATTGTTCCTCACTGTCTCAGAGATGAGAACCGTGAGCAATTTCTTTTTGCCCGCCACATATTCCAGCAGGCCTTTCATCGCCACAGTCATGTCCGTGGCGGATGTGGTGTCGCGCTGCTGGAGTAGGGAAGTGACCTCCAGTTTGAGAAATTCCATTTCCGATCGGAATAACTGATTGAAGAGTGCTTCTTTACTCTCAAAGTGATAATAGATCATCGCTTTGTTTATGCCGGCCGATCTGGCGATCTCATCCACACGGGCGCCTGCCAGTCCATGGATGGAAAACTCGTGCAATGCAGCTTGCAGGATCTTCTCCCGCGTCAACTCAGATTTAGTCTTCATAGTTACTCCGAAATAAACTAACTGTTTAGTTACTTTTATTTTATAACCAGACTGCTTCCCTGTCAAGGGGGAATTTGTGATATCGCCAAAGCGACATGTCGGATGACTTATAATTACTGGCAGAACGATAAAAGTTTTCCAAGGATTTGAATGTTCGCCCGCATCTCCAACCTCTACACCCAACACATCAAACGCGGATTGGTCCGCAGGTTCAATAATCTTAAAGTCGCTGGTGTCGCGCGAGTCGTTGCTCGCAAAGAGCCTCAGCCCAGTGGCGCGCCGATCGCGTTTTTCAAAGCATCCACAGGTATTGATGATCTCTCGTGGAACAGCGGCTTTCATCTGCTCGCCTCATGGGCGTTACGGTTAAGGGGAATCCCCGTTGTGTATTTTGCGTGTCACTCCGGGATGAGTCATTGTGTGTTGGGCACGAACCGCGACAATGTGCATAAAGCGCCGCCGTGTAGATCGTGTATTTATCAATCGAAAACGTTGTATGCTGGAGTTTCAACGTTTGAACGTTTAAACGTTCAACGTTCAAACGTCGCTTGGTTTGAATTCAATCGTGATATACAGCTTACCTCCACTATTGAAAACCTTTCATTGCAAGACCTTATAAACTTTGAATGGCAAAACATTCCTCTTGGTGCATTATGCCTTCCCGGTCTACGATGGATTTTGCGTATCCATCATTTGCATGATGACGAATCGACACGTTATCTTCTTCGTGAGTACATCCTCTCTGCATGGAATGTGGCCCAAAAATTTGCGAACTTCCTCGATCAGACTCAGCCGCGGGCTGTGGTGGTGTTCAATGGGCAGTTCTACCCCGAAGCGACCGCGCGCTACATCGCCCAAAAGCGCGGACTGCGTGTCATCACCCACGAGGTGGGACTTCAACCCGCGACCGCGTTCTTCACGGATAGCGAAGCGACGGCATATCCAATTCACATTCCTGATGAGTTTGAATTGAATGATAAACAAAATGCCAAACTGGACGCCTATTTAGCGAAACGCTTTCAAGGCGACTTTACGATGGCGGGTATTAAGTTTTGGGCAGATATGAAGGGACTCGATGATGCGTTTCTGCAAAAGGCGGCAGGGTTCAAACAGATCGTGCCAATCTTTACTAACGTCATATTTGACACGAGCCAGCCCCATGCAAATACTGTTTTTGAAGATATGTTTGATTGGCTTGATTTAATCTTGGATTGTATTCAGAAACATCGTGAGACGTTGTTTGTCATCCGCGCGCACCCCGACGAGTTGCGCGTCAGAAAATCCAGCCGCGAGACGGTAGAAGGATGGGTCACAAGCCGCGGCGTAGACAAAGAGCCGAATGTGGTTTTTGTCGGTCCGCGCGAGACGTTGAGTTCATATGAGTTGATCCAGAAATCCAAGTTCGTGATGGTCTATAACTCCACAATTGGACTAGAAGCTTCGATCATGGGTGCAGCAGTGCTGTGCGCGGGGAAAGCACGCTTCACACAATATCCCACTGTGTTTTTTCCACAGACTGTTGACGAAGTAAGAAGGAAGATGAAAGAGTTTCTTGAAGACGAAAAGATTGAAGTTCCCCCTGAATTCAAACGCAACGCGCGGCGATTTTTATATTATCAATTATTTAGAACGTCATTACCATTTGGAGATTTCCTTGAGCCATCTGTCCGCACAACGCAGACGCGCTTAAAGACATTTAAGTTGGAGAAGTTATTGAGGTCGGAAGCAATTCAAACAATATTTGATGGATTGCTAAATTTTTTATTGAAGGAGTAAAAGTTTCTGATTAATCAGGTAACGTCATTTTTTATCTCATTCGCAACGAGATTATTCATGATGTTTTGATTCGTCTGGGCGTCTTTCACTTGTTCCAGTTCTATTCCAATGTTATTTTCTCGAATTTCATTATTTTGAATAATATGATTGTTCGGAGGAACAGATGCTTTTTCCCCGTCCAATGGTCTAACTCCATGATTTTGATTGGCTGCGATGCGAATCCCCTTTTTGTTTTGGGTTAATTTATTTCTTTCAATCAGCCAATCGCGGCTGGTGACGTTCATATTCGGAACTGTTTTTAAGAACTCATACCATCGAGTCCAGATCAGAATTCCATGATTGTTATTTTGAATATCGTTGCCCGACACCTCGAAGTGGATTCCATTCTCCACTGCAATGCCAGCTTGGCGGTTGTTATGGATTCGGTTGTCCTTGAGAGTGCAATCGCTTGAAAAGCCCAACCAGAAGCCATAGTTAGAATGATTTGCCTTGTTGCCTCGGTAGATATTGCCCTTACTAAACACTCCTTCGAAGGCGTTGTTCGGGCTATAGGACGCGTCGTTTTCCTCAAATACATTGTTATTGCATCCCACATCGATTCCATCGGGAGTCAGACCCGCTAGAAAAAAACCATCGCCGCCTAATCTGGCAAAATTTTTCTTAAAAATGTTGTTGCAGGATCCGTGAACGATTAAGAATCCAGCGGCATCCGCTCCTAAATGAGAACCCGCATTGCTCAGATAATATCGACAACAAAAGTCGGCATAGTTATTGGCAAAGGTGCTGTCACACGTTTCAAATAAATGAAAACCAAATCCACTACAATAATTGGCGAGATTATTCGTTACATTTAATTCCTTGCACTGATAGCTGAGAATTCCGTTCATCTGGTGTTGCAGATCGTTGTCATGCACGTTTGCATTTGTGACTTGCTCCAGATAAATTCCGCCCCCGTACGAATCTGTTGCGGGTTTCCATATATCCAGGAACAGAGTATTTGATTGTATTTCGGTTGTCAGGGTAATTGTGCAGCCAACGATTTCTATTCCAGTGGATTTTTGGACAGAAATCCCATGGTAATAATCGATCACCCGCAGATTTTTAATGATGATATCTTTTCGGCCAGAAACTTTTATGCCTCGACCGGTCGTTTTATCGGTCCCCATGATCGTTGCGCCGTTACCATCTAAAGTCACATCGTCAGCGTCAATCGTAATGCCGTCAGGTAAGATATATACCTTCGGTTCGAGTTGCGTATCTTTATTGATCACAAGTCCATTCATTGCATTAACACTCACAGTTAAATTTCATGGATAGTATAGTCCCAATATTAACCGGATTAAAAATGGCTGATATTGACGTACTCCTAATCCTCCTTGATATGGCTCACCCTATACGAAAGGCTAGGAGAATTACAAGCGCCAAACTGCTATACTTTTGATTGGAGAACGTTAACAATCTGGCGTTTGTCGTGAAGGAATAGATATGCAAAACAAAATCTCATTAGGCAAGAGTAATCTTCAAGTTCCCCGAATGGGTGTCGGTGCAATGACGTGGGGCGACGCAAAAGGACTTGCGCGCCTTCATCCAGCCAAGACTGCTTATGGAGGCGCGGAAGGATTCGAAGAAGAGAAGCGGGCACTCGAAGTGAGTTTGGACGCGGGCGCGAATTTATTTGATACTGCTGCGATGTATAGTGGTGGCGCCTCGGAGCGACGACTGGGGGAGTTGGTAAGTGGTAAGGATGTTTTGATCGCATCCAAATTTCCCTCGAATCTTTCTTTTCGCGCCGAGAGGTTTCCGCAAGAACTTGAAGGCAGCCTTTCTCGCCTCGGACGGGACTCGATTGATCTGTATCAACATCATTTTCCTTCGAATCGAGTGTCCATTCCCAAATTGATGGAATATTTGGCAGATGCCGTGGATGCAGGAAAAATCAAAGCTGTTGGCGTGAGCAATTATTCGGCGGAACAAATGCGGGAGGCGCACGCCGCGCTCGCCAAACGCGGGATTCCGCTCGCATCCAATCAAGTGGAGTATTCGCTTCTGCATCGCCAGCCGGAGACCAATGGCGTTCTGGACACCTGCCGCGAGTTGGGGATTACGCTCATTGCCTATTCTCCTCTGGCAGGCGGTGCCTTGACTGGAAAATATTCCGCAACGCAAAGGGCGGGCGGATTGCGTCGGTTCCTTCCAAACTTCAGCAAAAAGGCAATGGATGCCGTACAGCCTGTACTAAAGCTTCTTCGTGAAATTGGCGAACGCTATTCGAAGACTCCCAGTCAGGTGGCATTGCGCTGGCTTATGGAAAACCCGGTTGTGCTTCCGATCCCCGGCGCAAAGAATAGCAAACAGGCAAACGAAAACGCGGGAACGCTTTCCTTCTCACTAACCCCTGAAGAAGTGGAATCATTAAGTCAGGCGACGCTGGCATGGCGCAAATAAACTAAATTGAATCAGAAGGAAACAGATCCAATTTTTAAGAAGGTTCCGATAAGAAACTGGTGACATTTAGTAATTGTTTTTTGCGGGGAAGACAGTATGATGAGATAAACATCCCAGCGATAGCAGGAGGAAATCATCGTGAAACGGTTCCTATATTTATCTCTATCTGTACTGTTCTTCCTTTCAGGTTGCAGCACTTTGCTGGTACCACAGTCTGCTACATCCACGCTGATACCAACAAATACGTTTGAGCCGACGTTCACTCCATCTCCTACGGAAACACCTACGCTTGTGCCAACCTCCACGCCGAATAAAACCGCGACTGCGGTTGCCCAGGCTACGGAAACTTCGAATGCTGTTTTGACAGAGCTTGATGAACTTCTTGGAGATACGGATATTCCCTACCAGCAGGGACATCTGGCATGGAAGCAGGTTAAACAGATGAGTGTTGATCTGTCCGGTCCAAGTTGGGATTATGTAGAGATCGACAAAGATCTGACAGCGAGCAATTTTGTTTTGAAATCAGATATCACTTGGGAAGCATCGGGCATTATTATCTGTGGCGTAACCTTCCGTTCTGAACCAAATCTTGAACAAGGCAGACAATACCAATTCGCATATTTACGACTTTCTGGTCTGCCAGCCTGGGATATCGAGTTGTTTGACTTTGGTCGGTTTAAAAATTCTCCGACCAGGACGCAATTCTCTGATGCGATTGATCAGGCAAATGGAGCCACCAATCAGGTCGTTTTGATCGCACAGAATGAGCAGTTTAATCTCTATATTAATCATGTTCGCCAGGGAAGATACTTTGACTATAGCAAGCAGCGCATGGATGGTGCTTTTGCATTCCATGGCAATCAGGATTCCGGTAGAGGCAGTTGCAAATTCGAGAATTCCTGGGTCTGGGCTTTGGAATAGGAAGAGTACAATTCAGTAAAGAGACGGATAAACACGTATCCGTCTCTATTATTTTCCCTTAACTTGGCAACTGAATAATTCGGACTGTTTATGGTAGAATATTTAGAACACTTATTCTGTTTCCAGACGAGAGGAGATCCTTATGGGTAAAAAGGTGATGGTCTTCGTAGGAACGCAAAAGGGCGGCTTTATCTTCGACAGTAATGCCAAGCGGAAGAAGTGGCAGGTCAGCGATATTCATTTCAAAAGTTGGAACGTGATGCACATGCAGCTCGACCCGCGCGACCAGCGTTTGCATGCTGCGACGAGTCACTTTGTCTATGGTCCAACCACCCATTACTCCGATGATTTCGGAAAAACGTGGACTCAAGCGAAGCAGGTACCTCTTCTGACGCGCCCTTCAAATTCTGGCAGGCCCGCGAGTACCGTAGAGGAGGCGTTTCGTTCCGAAGGAGGGGAAAGTATAAAAGACAAGCCTGAGCAAATGATCAAGGTCTGGAATATTAAACCGGGACGTGAAAATGAGCCGAATGTGCTTTATGCCGGTGCGCAACCCGCAAGCTTTTTTGTTTCGCGTGATCGCGGCGAAACATGGACGTTGAACGAAAACCTTTACGACCACCCGCAACGCGGACAATGGAATCCGGGCGCCGGCGGATTGACTCTCCACACCATACTTCTGGATCCAACGAATCTGAACCGGATATATATCGCGGTCTCTGCTGCGGGCTGCTATCGCACCGACGATGGTGGCGCTACGTGGGCGCCGTATAACAAAAATGTACGCGCGGATTTTATGGGCACTCAATTTCCTGAATTTGGACAATGTGTGCATAAGATGGCGATGCATCCTTCCAACCCGAATGTAATTTATCAGCAGAACCATTGCGGTGTCTATCGCAGCGACAACTGCGGAGAAGATTGGATCGATCTTGGAGAAGGCAGGCTCCCGAGCCGCTTCGGCTTCCCGATCGCCGTGCATCCCACAGATCCGCGTACGATCTATATTGCCCTCGAGGAGAGCGATCAATATCGCATGAGCGTGGATGGCAAATTCTCCGTGTGGCGCAGCCGGGATGCTGGCGACTCATGGGAGCGAATGACAAAAGGTCTGCCCGATAAGGCACATCTGGTCGTTTTGCGCGAAGCGATGGCAACGGATAGCTTTGAAGATGCTGGTATCTATGTCGGAACAAATACGGGACAGTTATTTTACAGTCGCGACTCGGGCGACTCGTGGGACTTGATGGCAGATTTCCTGCCACCTATCCAATCGGTGGAAGCGGCAGTGGTAGAGGAATAAAACAAGACACAAATTTTACAATGGAGGCGCTAAGCGCCTCCATTTTTATTCCTGTCGAGGGTCTAATACCCCGTCCGCTTGCGGCGGAGATTTTTCATTTTCGGATCCAGCTATTTCCGCTCTGTTCGTACCCATAGGTGCCGGCGTTATTTTTTAACCATAGTATGAGCCGGACGTGGATGGGTGTTTGCTTATAGGATTTCCCCTTCCATTCATCGAACAATTTATCAACATCTGCTTTTACAAAATCTATTCTGGAAATCTTCTGCTCGATTTTTTGCAGCACTGCTTTTTCGTAGATAAGATATGGATCAATCTTTGTTGCCTGCAGGGTTCTTAATATTTCCGAGTTGATATCAATAAAGGCTCCTCCGTGGTCCAGGGCTTCCTGAATGGCAGCATCGTGTTCTCCTAATACCAGGCGGTTATTGTTCTTTACCTTTTCATTTGATTTACTGTTCATAGAGACTGCCGAGCCGAGTGGCGGAGGCGCAGTCTTTGCGCCTTCTACAATACCCATGGCTATGATGCCAGCTGCCACAAAGGGATCAATATCCTTGGCAACCGTGTAATGATATTGAAAAACAATCGAGCAAACGACCATGCCTGCCCGGGCGGCATTTAAATAATCCAGCCCATGCTTTTTCATGATCTCGTGGTACTGATCCTGGTATTCTGCCAGAACCTGGTCCACTTCCATTCGAGGCTTATCCTGCTCCGAGAACTTTGTGATCAGAGGTTTCGACATGACGTCGATTTCATTTTGTTTGCAATAGAATGCGAAAAGATTCATTAACTGGGGCCAGGCTTCATTGACCTCGTTGGAAAGAACGACAACCCCAGGCGTGAAATCATTTTTATAGTTTAGTGATCGATAGAGACTTGTTCCCGCCAAACGCGCCGCCGTGGAAAGGACCGTCCCCGCGTGCGGCTTTCCGTCGACAAGTGGCATCTTTTCCTGAAATACCTTTACGAACTCCATTGCGGAATCGTAGCGTTTTTTCTGCATCTCCGGCGAGAAAGGAGAATCATCACTCCTGGGCGATTTTATCGGCTCTTTTTGCGGTGCCATAGCAGGTTCTTTTTTGGGGGATTTTCTAAATAAGTCTGAAAATGACATGATGATCTCCGTACACCATGCCAATGATACTTGCATACTCCTGAATATAAATTTACAGATATGTCATGCAGTAGTAGGGGCACGACGCTTCGACTGCGTTCCTCTAAGAGCATTCGTCGCTCCGCTCAGCGCGAAATCGTGCCCCTACAAAATTATCTTTTCAACTTTTAGCTTTCCAGTTGGCTAGCAAAAAAAGCAAATACATCAGCACTTTCAGAGATTTGCTCCTCCAATGGAGTACCAAACCCATGCCCGGCAGTGCTCGTGCGCAACAGGATAGGCTTTCCTGAGGAGGATGCGGACTGTAATGAGGCAGTCATCTTACGGCTGTGATAGGCGAGGACACGTCCATCATTTTCGCCCGCCGTAAAGAAGATGGCAGGATATTGAGCACCTTGTTTAATACGGTGATAGGGAGAGTAATCGTATAGTGCTTCAAAATCGTGAGGATTGGTGACTGTGCCATATTCCGTCACGTTGAATGCGCCGTTCGAATCCAGTTCGACGCGCAGCATATCATACACACCTACATGGGAAACCGCTGCGCGGAATAGATCTGGATGTTGGGTGAGCACGGCTCCCATTAATAATCCGCCGTTGCTGCCGCCCTCGATGCACAAGCGTTGGGGCGTGGTGTATTTGGTTTCCACCAGATATTCGCCGCAGGCAATGAAATCATCAAATACATTTTGTTTGCGGGTCAGGTTCCCAGCCTTATGCCATTCCTCGCCATACTCTCCGCCGCCGCGCAGGTTTGCGATCACGGCGACCCCACCCAGATCCAGCCAGACGCGCAGACGCGGCCAGAAGAACGGACTGAGACTGACCCCGTATCCGCCATATCCGTACAACCAGACCGGATTGGTTCCGTCTAATTTTGTGCCCTTGCGACGGAGAATATTAATCGGGACGCGCGTGCCATCTCGCGAGGTGGCAAATTCCCGCAGCACTTCGCAGTCGCTGAAATCGGCCGGTGAGCTCATAAACAATGCTGTGCGCGTCACCTGATTTTGCGCGGGGTTATAGCGAGCCCAGTAATCCGGATGGAGATAGCTACTGGCAAGAAACAGGATGGTATCGCCTGCCTCGCACTTCAGTTCCCATATTCCCGATACAGGCTCGATCGGCACATCGGCAATATGTTTTCCCTGATGATCGAGAGCGCGCAAACGGGATGGACCACCCTCCAACTCCAGAAGATAAAGGTAATTTTGAGTGGGTAAAAACGATTGGATGGTAAGGGATCCCTCGGGGACGATAAGCTGCGCGGTGTCCAACGTGGGCTGGTCCAATGGGACGCGCAGAATCTTGCCCAGCGGCGCACCCTGACGCGATAGCAGGTAGAGATGATCGGTTCCAAGTTTGGCTTCCTTGGCTTCATCCTCGAAGTGCGTGACCTGCGTCCAATTGCCCTGGGGATCACGAACATAATGCGCTACCTCTCCGCCATCGCCATTCTTGACCATCAGTAAGAGGTAACGTCCATCGTCGGTTGTATCCATCACACATTCGGCAATTTTAGGAAAGTCGCTGCCAATGACGTAGACGTCTTCCGATTCGGGTTGCCCGATTTTGTGCAGATAGATTTGTTGATAAAAATCCAAATCCTCCTCCGGGCGTTCGGTGGGGCGCGGGTAACGGGTGTAATAGATAGCATCGTTGTGTTCTGTCCATGCAAAACTGCCTCCAGCGGTTGGGACCTGCACGCGCGTGATCACATCCGCGAGCGGCTGGGCTGTCTCCACATCGTAAATATACAAATCGCCGCGTTCACTGCCGCCTTTTGAGATCGAGATCGCTACCCTGCTTCCATCCAACGAGGCGACGAAGAAGTCGATCGCCGTTCCGCCGGAGGGATCGAGTTGGTTGGGGTCAAGCAATATGCGTTCGGAGGAGACATCGTCCATGGATGTGAGTATGACCAGCAATGGCTGTTGCAGAGGCGGTTGTTTCTTGATCGCAAAGATGCGCCCCGGGCGGGTTTGCAGAGCATGGTATTCGGGTGATGCCTCGCCATATAATTTCTTGAACTTTTCATAAAACATGGCGCGTTGCGGAACGGCATCCATGGTTTCACGCACCAGATGGTTTTGGGCTTCGGTCCATTGGTGCACAGCCGGATCTTTGACATCCTCCAGCCAGCGATAGGGATCTTCGACGGGAATACCGTGATATTCATCCGTGACGGTTCTTCGAGGGGTTTCAGGGTATTTCATTTTTCCTCCAGAGCTAGTCTGTTGTAAATGAGATTTGACTGCATTCATTATTGCAAATTGTGCAATCGTATTCAAGAGGCAATTGACAATCGTCACCGCGAAGTACGCAAAGAAGCACCAAAGATCGCAAAGATTTTATAGGTCCGCTTCGCCTCCTCCGCGGCTTTGCAGTTCAAAGTTTTTGTCTGACATTAATTTGAGAATGCCTGGCCGGATTAAATTAAAAGAGGCGGACATTTGTCCGCCTCTTTCTTCAGTTAATCTTATGGCTGTAATATGCCTCGAGCTACAAATGCCTGTCGGACAGCATTGGCTGCTGAAGAACCATACAGCGACTGAGCCGTATCGACCGTGGTTTGCGCCGCGGCAGGCATCGATGTATCGGGCGCGAAGGAGAACTGGGCGTCGAGGATGATCGTATCTGCGATGGTATGACCGAGAGCGTTGCGGATATCCCACAGGGCACGCGACCAGATCTGCCCATCGTGATGAACGCGTCCGGTGAGATCCTCAGGATAATGCAGATTGGTATCCACGCGGCGCAGACAATGGGGAACCGTGGATGTGTACGAAACGGAGTCCCAATCTGCTACACAGGCGGGATCAGGTGTGGGGGCAATCACAGTGCTGACCGTGACCGCCCAATAATCCCCGAAGCCCTCGCCAATCGAGCCTGCTTCCACTGAACTTCCAAAGTTCATGACCTGCGAATCCTGGATCGCGTGACCGTATTCATGCAGGATCACTTCGGCATCCTCGGCATCGTCCACGCCACCCTTGCCGAAGCGCAGGAGATCCTTCTTATCCCATGAAAATGAATTATCATAACCTAACTGGTTGATACGAATATCCTGTGATTCCATATTGACCGGCGGATAGGTTGTGCCAAAGCCCAGGCTCTGGATGTATTTCTGCGCTTCCGTTGCCCAATAGTATCCCATGACCTGCTCAAAGCGGTCATCGTCACGGGTATAGATGAATGTGTTGGTGGAAGAGAATGCTGGGTTGCCTGTTTCGCTAACGATATTTGCCCAGTCACCGCGCAAGTATCCGCTGCCATCC
>WNFZ01008771.1_pt1 | contig 13046 bp, 15 predicted proteins | sample 5400081 | NCBI WGS metagenome assembly WNFZ01 (sample SAMN13153365, study PRJNA577476) | soil metagenome | isolation source: 80 cm soil or saprolite under grassland replicate 1 | place: USA:California | collected 2016-06-15
CACGCTCATCGATCTCAGCCGTGGAAAATCATGTCCATCGCGCGCCGCGATGGCCAACCGGGAAGCGGCAGCGCCGCGAACGCTTCAGTGGGGCCGGGGGGCGGTCGAAAAAATTCACGACCGTCGCTGCCCGTGACGCTGCGGCGCTGCAGTTTTAGAAACAATGAGGGTCAACCAGCTTTTGTCAACTAGCTCAATTGGTTATTAGGTCAATTTCATTGACCTATTTTGCCCTTGCACCGCGCCTCGCGCGCGACCGCGCGAGATGGGGTTCCTCTACCGCCGGGCTCGGCCGAGCCGCGCCGTGGTAGCGTGTACTTCTGAATTCCGCGAGGCTCAATGACCGAGACCCTCGGACTGACATCTCACAAGTCGAGTTGCAACTGCACGGGCTGCGGCATGCTTCGGGCCGCGGTCTGCATCAACTGCGCCGAGAAGGTCGCGGCGCTGATCTTGGAGTCCGGGCCTGAACAGCTCGCCTTCGAGCCGTGCTCGGGCGCCTGCCGCGAGGCGATCGAGCTGTACTTCTCCACCCCGCCAGAGCGTTGGCGAGCGCCGCTCACGCCACGTAGGCCGTGACGCCCTTGGCAGGTCCGCCTAACGCGGCGTGCGGTCTTGGCGGCAAGCAGCTCGCGCATTCCGCCCCCGGGCAGCACGCGCCCAGGCCGAAGCCTGCGACGAGGCGGCCCGGTTGCGCCACCTATTGCGCACTAGCAGCGGGATAAGTCGGAGGTTCGACGTGCGGCAGCTCAGGTCGATCGGACCACTGCACTAGCGCATCATGCAATTCCGAATCGGTCGCCTGCAGGATTTGCAGCTCCAGATATCGCTGCAACCGTTGCAGCCCATAATCGTTCATGGCATCAGCGAGAAACTGGTAGGCGGCGATCTGCGATATTTCCTGCGCCGGCCGGTTCCAGTTCTCTTCGGATAGGATGTCAACGTAAAGCGCCTTCATCCGCAATCGGTGCCGATCATCCGGGGTGCGCTTCCCTTTCACCTGGTCCATTTTTTCGATTTGCTTGTCGGCCTCTTGGCATTCCTTGCTGCCGAGTGGAGCCTTAAAGCGGGTCTGCAACAGCTTGCCGAGCCCAGACTCATTGTCGGCAAGCAGGGTTAGGCTGGTCATGCCGGCTTCCTGCTTGCGGACGTGGTCGTCGCAGGCGCTCTTGACGTGTTCGACGGTGAGGCTTTCGCCGGCGAGAGCCCGCTTGCGGAGCCTCAGCAGCATTCGCCAGCGCCCTAGGTCTTCGCGGGCGAATGCTCCCACTGCCAGCGCCGTAGCGTAGGAGCCATTCTCGTAAAGCACCTTGGCGTCGCCGAGCAGCTGTCCACAATGCTCGAGGGAATAGACCGCGCCGCGCAGGAGCGATTGTGCAGTAACCGATCCGGACATTTGGCACCGAGGGGAAGCGTTTTGGGTAGCGGAGAGTAGTGATTCCGGTCGATAATGCGAGGGGATGGGAGGGGTTAAACCGATTTTTCGGTCTAACCGCCCGGCGCGTGCAAGGCGACGGGTCGTCGGCGATCATCCTATCGGCCATCTGGCTTACAGCATATCGAGGGTTGGGATTGGCCTCGGGTTGCGGGCGGTGAAGTCGGGGAAATAGCTGTTGTCGATAAACCCAGCATGAAATGCCGCAGCCATATTCAACATCGCGATCCTCGCCTGGCCCTGATCCCAATGTGTTCGTTATGGCCATTTATCCGGTCCGCAAACCGAATTTGTATCTTCACGGCCCTGGCCGACTTAGCGCCGACGACCTCCGCAAAGATTTGGCGGGGCGGATATAGTCCTGGGACCGCCCTTTTTAATGTCACCGGCCGCCGTGGGACACCAAAAGAATTTGGTTCTCCGATTTAGCTCGAGCCTTAGATGCGAGGGAAAACAAGCTGCATCCAAACCGAGCCTCGTTGAGGCCGCCAGGAAGACAAGTCGTGGGTAATACGAGGAACGGATTCGGACAGAACAAGGTGGTTATGACTATGTCTGGAAGTAGCCGCGGGCAAACGGCGTGGCTCTCTTAGACTGCCAGCGCGGTAATGGGTGCCCTCTGCGCTTCCCTTAGATCGGGGTAAAAAACCCCTCGTCCACATCGACTTCCTCAACCAATCGTACCTTCAATCCAAGTTTCAAGTCCATGGCTTTGGATGAGAACGATGACCCGCAAGTCATAGAGGTCTCCGCCCGCCTTCGGCCGCGCCCATCTACATGGGCAACGTCGGATAATATCGTCATTCATATCCGACGCTTAACACTATTCAACGGCCCATGATGTTTGCGATCACAACCCCCAACGCGAGAAACGTAATTACGAACAATGCGACGGTTAACAGTACAAGAAGTTTTCGTTTATCAGCGGCCGCAGCGCTCGCCGCGCACTGGCCGCAAATGATTTTCACGGAGTAATAGCTTCTGATGGTGGCAGGTCGTCTGCGTAGAGCGGTATTCAAAATCCAATCCAGAAGAACGCTTGAAAACAAGCTAAATCCACCAATGCCCATTCCTGTGTACAAGGTCTTCCTAACGCCTTGTCCTTTTGGAATTTGCACACCACATAAATAGCAACTTGCCATTACTCCCCTCCAATGAATTACATCTGAAATACCTGGCGACAACTCTGCCATTGTCGGTGCACATCAATTGGTTCGCCCTCAGTATAAACGGGTAATTTGCGTCTCAAGTGATGTTTTCCCGAAGGCAGCGGTTGCTCATTTGACTGGACGCGATCTTTTATCGGAGCAGGAACCCCAATAGCCGAAACCTAAGTCGTCGTTGGTCGGAATCCAACACGAACTCGGCTGATCAGCCATACTCGGATTCGAGGGGAAAGTTTTGGGTACGGCAGGTGAACGCTTAGCCGATTCTGAAAATAGCTGTTGCTGGGTCCGTTCATCCCATGAATTATCATTTCCTATTGCCATTGTAGTGCGAAATTCTTGGAGGGCACGTTGGGACAGAGGACCCCATATCCCATCGGCAACACCGTTGAGATAGCCTAGTTCAATCAATCGTTGCTGCACGCGTCTTGCTTGATCCTTTTTCGTTAGATCAGTCAAAACAACACGAGAATTGTCCTCGGGTGTTGGAGGGGCAGAAGAATCCGGCTTTGCGACCGCAGTTCTCTCCCCCGTTTGAGGAGTAGCGTCGCTTGGCCTAGAGTTTGGTGCGCTCACGTCGCCAGGAACGTTGGTATTCGAAGGCCCATTGTCCAGAGAAGTTGGTGGTGCAGAGCCCTCGCCCATACGGCGCGGTTGCTGTTCTTGCTTCTCCGCATTTGGTGTCGGTTGTGAAGATTGGCTTGGGTGCTTCGGACCTAGTGGGTTCGGAATATCCACCTGTCGTTGATTCTGCCTTGGTGGGACCGGATTTGATGGCGAACCAATTGCATTGAGCAGGATAAGAGAAACGGCCATTACAGCGGCTAGACCAGCCAGCCGCGCCTTAACAGTAAATCTGTTTATGATAACTGTCCCATTTAACTGGGCTTGCTTTTGCGCGTTCCAAATCTGAACAGCAGAAGCTTTCAAGCTGTTCCGGATGCTGCGCGTCCCATTCGATGCATTTTGGAGCCCAGCCAAAGACTGCCGCAGGTCACTTTCGAGTTGAGATTTCTTTTTAAGGACGGCGGCTTTTATGGCCGCAATATCGGCGGGACTGATGGGCTGATTTGGATTAAACACAAACCTCTTTTCGATTGATTTCCTCCATGCAATCAGGGTGCCCTCGACCACCGGCCCAAAACCACTTATTTGCTGAATACGGTTCTGTGCTACATCGGCCGCTGTTTCGATACCATACGATCTCAATACAATTTTGCGATTTCTCCCAATTCCCTTGATTTTTGCCTGAGCGATGTAGAATTGCTGAAGGAATTGCGTCAGCTGTGCCTCTTTTTGTTTTGCTTTGAGACCAGCTAGGAGCCTGCTTTCTTCGCCACCCAAGGTCTGTGTCTGTGTAATGAGGTGGTCTGCCTGTCTTCGAAGTTCTAGAAACTCGCGATTTTCTTTCACCCGGTTCCACTGCGTTTCTACATTTGTCCAAGCGGCGGCAGTTTGGCTAACTGCTTTTTTTGCTGCCTCTGCTGACTTGGATTCGCGAGCCGCAAGAAATGCACTACCCGCCAGCGTAAGAAGTCCAAGAAGTGGGGCGGGCTGCTGCAACCGGAATAGCACAACCGAAACTAATACACCGACCATTGCCACGCCGTATCTGACGATTAAATCTTTCGGAGCAAACGTCGCTACTTGAGGAACGGTACCTTTGAAGAGCGGCATTGTGGCCGCTAAGTCCGGCGCGATGCCTGGGTCCGGAACACCCCTTATGGCTGCAATAAGCTGCCCCAAATTGATTGGAGGGGACCTCGAACAATACGCTGCTTTGGCTGAGCGAGCGGTTGCGGCGCTCGTGCCAAGGTGGGCCCCCGATCGGGGACCGCTTTGACGCCTAGCTGGCCTTTTGCACGACACACGGACGCCACCCGTGAGCGCGCTCGCGGCCGCTGCTCATGCCAAGCTGCCCAAAAGAAATTTCGAAGGTTTCGGCTAGCTCTTGTGGAATATCCGCGAGCAGCGGAACGCTTGGTGGAGGCTCTGTGCGCGTTTCATTTTTTCGCGCAGAATAAGCAAAACGGTACTGCGCGATTGCAGTCTCCAACGGCATATCCCCTCGACCAAGAAACCTTCCTGCGAACGGGTGTCTACCCATAAAAAGAAGATTGAACAGCACGACAGCCAAACCAAATGCGTCATGATTTGTCGTCCGTAAAACCTGATCGAACCGTTTTCCTTGCAGCTCGGGAGGCGTAAAGTCTGGAACCCCCACTTTGCATAGAAAGGTTTTACCTGCCACTTGGACTTGAAAAGAATCGCAATCGATCAGTGTCGCCAGAGCATTTTCTGATATCAAAATACCTGAATGGTTGATGTCGCCGATCACACATCCAGTCGCGTGCACGCTAGCAACGGCCCGAGCAATATTCTGGGCAGTTCGTATCAAAAATGGGAAATTTGCTTTTGGAAATGATGTCTTTCGACTTGTCGGGGAATACAACGCATGAATTGGCTTATTGCCGGCAATTCGGTGCATAGTGAAACCGAGAAACTGCCCAGCCGATCCAAATAGCGCATCGATCGGGAACGCAACACATGATGTGTTTTTGTGCCATTGAGCCGCGACTATTGCTTCAATCTTCTGACGACGTTCAGCCGTTTTGTCAGGCCGATAAATTTTCACGGCAATGGCGGCATCATCTTGCACCTCATAAACAGTACCTTCGCCACCCCTTCCCAATTGGTTTGCGAGGATAATGCTGCGTCCGTTCTGTGTGCGTAGCTGTCGGGAGGCCATTTAGAGCGCCTCCAGTTGCCGCGTCGCCAAAAGCAGAGTCTTGTCGTCGTCTGTCCTTTCACAGACAGATGGACTGTCAAGGAAACTCTTGAGGTCACGCGAAAGGCTTCTGTTTTTTCCGACGGTACTCCGTCGCAGCGGCATAAACACCTTGTCGAAAAAGGGAGAAAACGCCGTTTTTGTCGAAAACTGTAGCGCGAGTCGCTCTATGCCATCTGAAAAAACAGCAAGCTCCTCAATTGGCTGACAAAGGCTCACGAATTGCAGCTGGACCTCAGGCTCATCCGTCACAAAAAATGTCGTGGCTGCATACTCGCCTTGCGCCGGCCACGTCGGCAAATTCCAATTCGCCTCCCCTTCTGTCCTAAAGACAAATGCTCCGTCGCCGACATGTATAAAGACGGAGCATTCAATCCCAATCAGGCAACCTACCAGTGTGGCGGCAAAGTCACGCGGCTTAGCATCAATACGTGATGCCGCCGCCCCGATCCGGTCACGGATTTCGTCTAGCCACTCCTGAGCTATTTCGGACGAAAAGAGCTTTAGATCGCAGCCATCTTTTACGTAGCTGGCCGCAGATTGAACAAAGGCACGCGTGGTGATCCACGATCCGATTCTGGAATGGCAAGCTGAGCCTGCACCATCCGACGCTACCGCAACAAGAACAATGTCAGATGAGCCGGTGATTTCCAGGCACGCACCAAAATCTTCGCAGCCCTTGCCAGCCTTAATATGCGAGGTCCCGATTGATCGTGCCGCCGCCCAGCTCCAGCGACGTGGTTTCATCCCGCGACCGCCCAGCCATTCGGAGCAGTTGGATTCTCAAGGGGTACTGCTTCGCCCGGGTTGGACTTCGAAACCGAGGACAACGAGGCTGACAGCCATTGGAATAACTCTCGAAACTGTAGCCCTTTCAATTTGAGAGGCTCGCGAACCGATAGCGTCCTAAGAGTATCGAAGTCTGCACCTTCGACACCAACGGCATACATCATGAATGATTTAGACGCTTCCCCTTCCCGAACAAGTTGAGCAGCCTTCGTGATTGAATCTGTGGGCGCTCCGTCGGTGATCAAGAATACCCACGGGCGATAATAAGGAATTGCGTGAGATCTATACGTGTCCTTGCGCTCGCGAACCATCTCAAGTGCTTTTTCAACGGCAGCGCCCATGGGGGTGTCACCGCTTCGATGCCAATGAGTCAGCGAACAGTTCGTCCCGAAACGTTTGGAGGCCTGCGTTCAGCTCCTGAATCCGCTGCCCTGCCATAGACCCTGAGGTATCTAGGACAAGTACAACCGCGCAACGGTTTTCCGGATTTTCGGCAAATGTGGCATCCCCGAAGGGTTGCTGTTCAAAGTCGACTTGCGACATGTGATATCCCCTCCCAGTCAGGCCTTAGGTGCCCGACATATCGCCTAGCTTTTTCGTTGTGCTACGCGGCGAAAGGCAATCGGAAGTTCCCGCCGGAAATGTGGCGGTAATTTCTTACGGCCATTTCCCCCAGAATACAAGATTCAACAGCCTAAGCGGCCTAATCCTAGGCAACGGCCATATGGGTCCACATCCAGGGCTCGCCTACGGGCGCGGCATTGGCCTTGAAGATGCGGCCGACGACAGCGCCGTCGGCGAGCGCATCGAAGTCGTCGTCATTCCACTCGCTGGACGAGCGCGAGGCGGACGCGCGTTTGAGGATGAGCCCTGTCAAGCCTTGTTCTCACTACTGGCTAAGAGAGATCGCCGGTCGAGCGTAAACAACGATGCTGGTCGGAGAACGCGGCAGCGCCTCATTTCTCTATCGTCGGCGGTGGCGTGCCAAGCATCCCAAGTAGACCGCCCTCAGGTGGTAATGGCGGGGGTCGCAACGTGTGAAGGGCCTCCGATAGGTAATCTGCGAGACGAAAGTACATAAACCCCTTGAGGAGGTCGTTGCGCACTTCGGATGCAGACGGGGACAGCGGGAACTTAATCCCAGTCAAATGCTCCACGATGCGCGCGCTGTTCCGCTGTTCTTCCGTCACAATATCATCCAACGATCGATGCATGTTCTTGACGTTGTGCGCGTATCGGTTCCTGACCCGTGCCACTGCACGGACAAAAGCAATCCGTTCCTCCGTAAGCAGGCCCATTCCCTCAGCCAGCTTGAGCTTGCCAGCGCGTCCCTCCATGTTCAGTGCCGTTACAAACGTTCGAAAGTTTTCGCTTTCGCTTTGCGAAGGCGGCGACAAGGCGAATGGCGGCGACCAGGCGAACGTTCCCTGCGGGGGGCGAGACGCGATTAGGTCATTCAAAATGGGTTCGACCACAGCGTACGTCTTCACCGTGGCGATGAAATCGGGATCGCTCGGGATCGAAGAGATAGTCCCCGCTGGCACTTCCAAATGTTCCTCGGCGGCGACGATGCTTTTGGTGAGCTGAGCTAGATAGTTGTTCCACCAAGCTTCGGCGTCCGGCTGCGCATGCTCGTTTTGGTCGTCAGCCAAGGGATTGCCCTCTGATCATCTGCTCATACTGGGCACTCGCCGCCCGCCTTCCATTATCCCGCACCCGCGCGACCTCGATCCTCTTGCCACCGGCGCCCATGCGCTCGCCGTCGCCGTGGCGAGCCCAGCATTCACCAGCTCGACCATCTGCTCGATCATGACGCCGTGCGCGATCATGATCGCCTCAGTGCAGCCGTCGCGGCATGATGCGAGCAGTTCGAGCGCGCCGTGACAAAAACCCTCCCGGGCTCATCCGCGTTTTTTCAGGTCTGCGAACCGATACTTGAGGGCGTCAGCGGCTTTCAGCTTTGCCTCGAGACGAGCGTGAAAGCGAGCGTCCCGTGCGCGGTCATCTACCATCCCGTACTGCGGGCCGCCGCCCTCCCTGTGCTGCTCGAGGAAACTCCAGAGAATCTGGTTTTCGACAGTTAGTTCGGCCTTGGCGAGCCTCTCCACGATGCGATTGAGCGCTTCCTCATAGGCCGGGCCGATGATCTTCATCGCTTCGTTGAAGGTGCCCCGGGAGAGCGGATGCACGTTGTCCCATATGCCCTGATTCCGCATGTGCCATTCATCGAAGGTCGGCAGCTCCGCGTTCGACAAGCCGACCTCCAAGCGAAGGCGCAGGGCATGCGCGTAGAACAAACGAAATGCGTCATCGTCCTCTTCGCTCATATCCGTCCAGTCGTCGTAACCATCAACATCTTCCAGGAGTTTCCGGTACATGCGATTGAAGGCAGGGATTTCGTGCAGCATTGCGCCGTGCCCACGCGCGGCGAACCATGAATCGAGATAAGCGCGCAACGTGCCAAGGCTAGCCCTCAGCTCGCTCGGTTCTTCGAAGCGAATGCTCAAGGATCGCGCGCCCGGCTTCGGGTGATGCGCGAGCGCAGGCGTCCAGTAGATGGCATTCGTGTTGGTATCGACGCAGAACAGGATTGTCGGCAACGGCGTGTCCCGCCAGAGATTGTAGGTGCTGACCCTCACCTGGACGGAGGTCTCGCCATTCTTGAACGCAAGGCCGGCGCTCGCCTTGACCTGGCACTTCACGAGGCGGCCGGTCACCCGGTTGCGGTCCACGATTTCGATCTCACCGTCGATCCCGAAATCGGAATCGCTGTCCTGGCGCCGGTATACCCAACCCTCACGCTCAAGTCGCTCCTGCAGAATCGTCACACCGTGACGCCCGGTCTGGTTCGTTTCGGAAGACTTCGGTAGTCCGCGGGGCATATCGATCAGCCAGGCGGTGAAGCGTACTGTACCTGCTGATCGAGGTGAAGCTCAGCGACGAGTTGACGAAGAAAGGCCAAGACGGCTTTTTTCAAGCTCATGCAGCGCCCCTACCATCTGGCACGAGACGAGCGACAACTTGAGATAACCGTTCCAAAAAGCGCCCCGGGCCACTGCAATCCTCATTCCAAGCGCGCAGCGGCGCTCGGGTTTGGGGCGGCGGAGGGATCGCGGGATTTGGCGGGAGATAGCACGGCACCCCGTCCGGAAGAGCGCCGGCCGCGCCTCGTGCCGCAGATGGGCGCCGGGTGCCCGCCCGGTTGGCGTCGTCACCGACCAGCAGGACCTGCACCCCGACCGCCGGCACGCGGTGCCGCGCGTTCTCGTCGCTGACCGGGTCGTGCCCGACAGGGTGGACTTTCTCGCCGACTTCGAGGATATGCCTCGGAGACGAACTGCGAGCAGTTAACTCAAAGTTAACTCAAACCATCCCCGACTTGAAGAAAGCCGCGCCGCACGCGGGTTTCTTGCTTTCATCCGGTTATGGCGCGATTAACCATCGGTGACGACGGGAATACCAAAAAGTGAGGGGCCCCAGCTTGCGCTGGGACCCCCCGACGGCAAGGGCGGTGCCGGGTCTCCGCCCTAACCGTATCTCGTCAGTGGACAGTCTCGCCGTGCAGTGCGAGATCGAGACCCTCGCGCTCCACCTCATCGCTGACGCGCAGGCCGACGAAGATGTCGACGATTTTGAGGATGATCAGCGACACGATGGCGTCGTAGACGAACACGATGACGACGCCATAGACTTGGTTGAGGAACTGTCCCGGATTGCCCTCGAGCAGGCCGGCGGTGCCGCCGTATTGCTCGACCGCGAACACGCCGGTGAGCAACGCACCGACAATGCCCCCGACGGCATGGACGCCAAAGGCGTCGAGCGCGTCGTCGTAGCCCAGCATGTGTTTCAAGCCGGTGCAGCCCCAGTAGCAGAGAATGCCGGCCGCGATCCCGATGCACAGCGAGCCGACCGGGCCGACAAAGCCGGAGGCCGGCGTAATGGCGACGAGCCCGGCAATCCCGCCGGTACAGATGCCGACGACGGTCGGTTTGCCCCGCGTCATCCATTCGACCAGCATCCAGGTGAATGCGGCCGCCGACGTCGCCATGTGCGTTACGGTCATGGCCATGCCGGCCTGCATTCCCGCGGTCACGGCCGAGCCGGCGTTGAAGCCGAACCAGCCGACCCACAACAGGGAGGCGCCAATGAATGTGAGCACCATGTTGTGGTTGGGGCCGGTGTCTTTGCGCTTGCCGAGGAGGAGGCACGCCATCAGCCCTGCCACGCCGGAATTGATGTGCACGACCGTGCCGCCGGCGAAATCGAGAACCTTGATCCAGTTGTCCGAGTTTCCGGCGGCGAGAAATCCGTCCGGCCCCCAGACCCAGTGTGCGACCGGCGAATAGACGAAGATCGCCCATAGGCCGATGAACCACAGCATGGCCGAGAACTTCATGCGCTCGGCGAACGCCCCAGCGATCAGCGCCGGAGTGATGATGGCGAAGGTCAGCTGGAAGCACAGATAGACGGTCTCGGGGATGGTCGGCGCCAGGGGATTGGGATTGCCGATGCCCTTGGAGATGTCGCTCACGATGCCCTGCAGGAACGCTCGGTCGAGGCCTCCGATGAACGGCGTGCCCGATCGAAACGCCAAGCTGTAGGTGCAGATGAGCCAAAGAAGGCTGATGAGGCAGGTGATGGCGAAGCTCGTCATCACGGTATCGCCCACGTTCTTCTTGCGGACCATGCCGCCATAGAACAGGCCGAGCCCCGGAATCGTCATCATCAGGACCAGCGCCACCGAGGTGAGCATCCACGCAGTGTCGCCGGAATTGGGCGTGCAGTTCTCGAGCACGGCCAATTTCGGATCGGGGTTGCCGGCGCAGGCCGGCGGCGATGCCGCCGCCTCGGCGGCGGGTGTCGCAGCCGCCTCCTCGGCGTAGGAGCCGTCGATCGCCGACATGCTCAGGAACAGAGCGAAGAGAGCCCCCAACGCGAGAGCCACGAGCCCCGCACGGGTAGGTTTCTTGAACGTCATGGGTCTAACTCCTGTCGCTAGACGTTTGAGTGCGGGGTTTCAGAGCGCAGCAGTGTCGGTCTCGCCGGTGCGGATGCGCACGGCGGTATCGAGGCTGAGGACGAAGATTTTTCCGTCCCCGATCTGCCCGGTCTTCGCCGCCGCGGTGATCGTGTCGATGGTCTTGTCGACCTGATCGGTTGCGACTGCCACTTCGATCTTGATTTTGGGCAAGAAGCTCACCGCATACTCGGCGCCGCGATAAATTTCCGTGTGGCCCTTCTGGCGCCCATAACCTTTGACCTCGGTCACGGTCATCCCGTGCACGCCGATCCCGGTGAGAGCGTCGCGGACCTCGTCGAGCTTGAAAGGCTTGATGATGGCCATGACGATTTTCATGGGTTTGACCCCCGCTTGGGCCCATCCCTGCGGGTGCAGGTTGTGGGCAATCCTCGTTGTGCTTGGACGCGCGGAAGCCGCGGCTTCGCCCGGCAAAGCTACTGCCGCGAATCAAGTGGCGTGCCAGTTCGCTGCGTGAGCCGTAAGTGCATGGAAACAAAAGGCGTTTGCAGGCTGCGCGAGGGGGTGCTGCGACCTTTTGTCAAGCGCCGCACAAACACCGCCCAGGGCTGCACAATTTTTAATCAGGGGAACACGAGGCCTGGGATGCCCATGCGCCAGGCGCGCCCGAGGCGCTCAAGGCTATGCGCATGGAAGGCTCGGCGGCACCTCGGGTGTCGAATTCGAGACGGCGGAGGTGGTTTGATGCGCGGACGTCTATTGCAGAGCTTCGCCGTGCTGGGTCACATCGAGACCCTCGATCTCGTGTTGCTGGTTCACGCGCAACGGTAAGAGGAACGAGATCGCCTTGAGCAGCACATAGGTGAGCACGCCCGACCAGATGAGGACTGCGATCACGGCATAGAGCTGGATCAAGACTTGTCGGGCATTACCCTCCAGCAGCCCCGGCGACCCCTCCGGCGAGTCCGGGCTCGCGGACAGGGCCGCCACCGCGAATACCCCGGTGAGCAACGTGCCCGTTGCGCCACCGACGCCGTGCACCCCGAATACGTCGAGCGAATCGTCGTACCCGATCCGCAGCTTCAACCACGTGCAGGCCCAGAAACAAATGGCGCCGGCGATGAGGCCGATGACCACGCCGTGCCAGGGCAGCACGAAGCCGGATGCGGGCGTGATGGTGCCGAGACCGGCGATGGCGCCGGTGATCAAGCCCAGCACGGAGGGTTTTCCGCGGGTCCACCACTCCAGAAACATCCAGGTCAGCGCGCCGGTCGAGGCCGCGAGATGCGTGGCGGTGATGGCGAAGGCGGCACGCGAATTGGCGCCCAGCGCCGAGCCGCCGTTGAAGCCCAGCCAGCCGACCCAGAGCAGCCCCGTCCCGATGACCGCGAGCGACAGGTCATAAGGCGCGAAATTGTCCGTGCCATAGCCGTGGCGTTTACCGAGCACGTAAGCCGCGGCCAGGCCGGCAATACCCGCGTTGAGGTGAACGACTGTGCCGCCGGCAAAATCGAGAACGCCTGCAATGGCGAGAAAGCCGCCGCCCCATACCCAATGCGCGATCGGCACGTAGACCAAAATGAGCCAACCCGCGGCAAACCACAAAAACGCGGAAAAACGCATGCGGTCTGCGACCGCGCCGGCGATCAGCGCAACCGTGACGATTGCAAACGTCATCTGGTAGACCACGTACAGGAGTTCCGGGATCGTCGGCGCGAACGCGCTCGTCGACTCCATGGTGGTGCCGAGCAAAAACAGACGCTCGAAGGTTCCGAGCCAGGGCCCAGTCCCGGCGAAGCTCAGGCTGTAGCCGACCGCAAACCACAACAGCGAGCACAGCGCGGTACAAGCGAAGCTCTGCGCCATGGTGGCGAGCACGTTCTTCTTGCG
>WNFZ01004430.1_pt1 | contig 13044 bp, 7 predicted proteins | sample 5400081 | NCBI WGS metagenome assembly WNFZ01 (sample SAMN13153365, study PRJNA577476) | soil metagenome | isolation source: 80 cm soil or saprolite under grassland replicate 1 | place: USA:California | collected 2016-06-15
GGTTAGCTTGCGGCGGAGGTACAGCTCGCTCATGAATGTTGGAACATTCTCACGCCTATCGATTTGCTGCGTCGCGCTTGATCAGCGCCCCTAGCACATACCCGCCGCCGATGATCAGCGAGCTGGCGATCATCCCGAGTGAAAGCCGGTTGACGGCGCCATTCAAGCTGCGCACCGCCCTGTCCAGATCATTCACCTCCAGACGGGCCGTCAGTTGGTTGGTGGCAAGCTTCTCGAGGATCATATCGGCGCGGCGCGGCGCGTTCTCGAACAGGTGCTTCATGTCGATCGCCCAGGCGAACATCCGCCCGCCCGCGAGCTGGGCCATGCCGCGCTTCTCCATCACCTCGATCATGTAGTCGCGGATGAGTTGAACCGGATCGAGTTCGGGCGACAGCACGCGGATCGCTCCGTCGAGATTGAGCATCGCCTTGCCAAGCAGCGTCAGCGCGCTCGGCACGGCCACACGATGCACATAGGCCAGCTTGGTCAGGTCGAGCAGCGCGGTGCCAATCGCCATGCGCCCGCCACTCATATCGTGGTAGCGGCTGACCAGCGCGCTGACATCTTGGGTGAAGCCACGCCGGTCGAACTCCTTCGGGAGCTCGATCATCTCCAGGTAGGTATCGGCCACGCGCTCGCCCTGGCGCTCGGCGAAAGCCAATAGTAACAGGATGATCTTGTCTTTCTGCCCGGCGTCGAAGCGGCCGACCATGCCGAAATCCATCAACGCCAGCCGCCCATCGTCGGTCAGGAAGATGTTGCCGGGATGCGGGTCGCAGTGGAACACGCCGTCGATGACGATCTGCTTGAGGTAGGCCGAGAGCAGTTCCTTGGCGATCGCCGGTGCGTCGAGCGCGTCCAATTCCTCGCGCGGAACTTTCGACAGGTACCGGCCGCGCACGAAGCTCAGCGTTAGCGCGCGCCGCGAGGTATACTCGGCGTAGACCGACGGCGTCATCAGCCGCTCAAACCCGGCAATCTGCCGACCGATGATTCGCGTGTTCTCAGCCTCCTGGCGAAAGTCGAGCTCCTGGTTCAGGCTATGCTCCAACTCGCGCACCATTTGCGGTATGCCATAGCGCGTACCATAAGACGTATATCTGGTCAAGAAGCGCGCGACCTCGTGCAGCACCTCGATATCGGTCTCGATCCGCTGGCGCACACCCGGCCGCTGGACCTTCACGACCACCTCGGCGCCATTGCGCAACGTGGCACGGTGAACTTGAGCCATCGAGGCCGCGGCCAGCGGCATTGGATCGAACGACTGGAACAGATCGGCGATCGGCGCGCCGAGCTCGGTCTCGACAATCTGAACGATCTTATCGGCCGCCACTGGAACGACGGTGCTCTGCAGCCGCGACAGCGCCGCGATGTAGTCGGCTGGGAGCAGATCGGGGCGGGTGCTCAGAAGCTGACCAAGCTTGATGAAGCACGGCCCCAGCTCCTCCAGCGCATAGGCCAGCCCCTCGGGATGATCGTCGTCCTCCTCGTGATCGCTGAGAAAGACGCCATCATCCTCTTCGGCATGCCGGTGGACCATCCCGAACTCGGCGGCGACGTGGTGGAGCTCGTACTTTCGAAAGACACGAAAGATCTCCAAGTAGCGCTCGGGGTGGCGTGAGAAGCGGTTGGTGAGAAAATTCCGCGCCGAGGACGTCACACTTACATGCTGGTTGAAGTCGGGCATAGGGGTGATCCTTTCAGCATCGGCTATCGCGGCGGCACCGCGTAGCGCAGTTGATCGGTTCTGGAGATGCCATAGTTTAGCACGATTATCCTACTGCGGTCGCACGCGAGTCTTATTCCTTGGTGCTTCATTACAATCTAGTCCTCATCAGAATGTGCCAGATGATTTCTCGGCTGCTGTACAATCCCGAACGTGCAGCGCAATGGTGTCATTGCCAATCCGCTGCTGCGCCGGCATTCCACTGCGGCGGAACGGCGTGGGCAGAACCCGTACCGCTCTATCCCGCAAGCAACATCACCCGCCGGCGTGAGTCGCGGAGGTGTCGATGGCGGTAACCGACGACCGAACCGGACAGCGCACGGTTTCGGCAGCGCCGAGATCCATAGCGGGACTTGCAAAGTTACCGACTCCGCTGTAGAGTAGGACAAGTTACCGATCCTACGCCCGGCAGCGTGAAAGGGCACGGTGATGGCGCGTACGACCCCGCTGGTGGAGGGCAGCACTCTGGTCAGTGGTGCGGGCGATGCAGACACGATCGCGATCGGCACCCCGGCCTGGTATGCCTGGCTCGAGCAGGCAACCACATTCGCTGTTGCCACACTGGGCGGCACCTTCACCGCCCGCAAGGAGCGCATCGCGCGCGCTGGCGGCTACTGGAAAGCCTATCGCAAGCGTGCTGGCAAGGTGCATAGCGCCTACCTGGGGAAGTCCGCCGATCTCACCCTGGAGCGGTTGCAGGCTGTGGCGGCGAGCCTTGCCAACGCTGCCGTGCCGGGGCAGGCGCACGAGCGGCTCGTGGCGGGCGCACCTGCGCCCGTCGCCGAGTCGATGGAGCACACAGCACTCCCCACCGGCACAGTAACCTTCCTCTTCACGGACATCGAGGGTAGCTCACAGCTCTGGGAACAGTATCCGCAGGCGATGCCCGAGGCTCTCGCCCGCCACGACGCTATCCTCCGGCAAGTGATAACGGCACAGCGTGGCGTAATATTCAAGACGGTCGGCGATGGCGTCTACACGGTCTTCACACGGGCAGGAGACGCGCTAGAGGCCGCCCTGGCCGCGCAGCGGGGACTCGACGCCGAAGGATGGGGCGAGACCGGCCCGCTGCGGGTGCGCATGGCACTGCATAGTGGGGTGGCCGAGCAACGCGATGGCGACTACTTCGGATCAACCCTCAACCGCGCCGCTCGCATTCTCGCGCTCGGCCACGGCGGGCAAGTGCTCCTCGCGCGCGCGACCCATGATCTTGTCGTTGATGCACTGCCACCCCAGACCACCCTGCGCGACCTCGGCGAATACACCCTCAAAGACTTGAGCCGCCCGGAGCACCTGTTTCAGATCATCGCCTCGAACGTGCCCGCCGATTTCCCGCCGCTCCGCACCCAGACAACCCCACCGGCACCGTCTTCTCCTGCTGCGGCGCCACTGCTCGCTACCAAACTGTACGTGCCGCTGCCGCGCCCGCGCCTTGTACCGCGTCCGCACCTCCTTGATCGCGTGCAGGCTGGCCTGATGAGCAAGCTCACGCTGATCGCTGCCCCCGCTGGCTTTGGCAAGACCACGCTCGTGAGCGCCTGGCGGATGACCCCCGCTGGCAGCGCGCTGCCGGTTGCGTGGGTGTCGTTGGATGCGCATGACAACGACGCGTCGCGCTTCTGGACGTATGTGATCGCCGCGTTGGAGACGGTCTATCCCGCGATCGGCGCCACCGCCCTGGCGCTGCTCCGATCGCCGCAGCCGCCGATCGAGGCGCTGCTGACCAGCCTGATCAATACGATCACCCCCATAACAACAGATGTCGCCCTCGTCCTGGACGACTACCACCTGATAGGCACGCCGGCCATCCACGCGGCGATCGTGTTTCTGCTCGACCATCTGCCACCGCACCTGCATCTGATCATGCTCACGCGCGCCGATCCACCACTGCCGCTGACGCGGCTGCGGATGCGGGGTGAACTCACCGAGCTGCGCGCGGCCGACCTACGTTTTACCGCCGATGAAGCCGCGGCATTCCTGACAGTGATGATGGGACTGCCGCTGAGTAGCGACGAGGTTGCGGCGCTAGAGGCGCGTACCGAAGGGTGGGTCGCCGGCCTGCAGCTGGCTGCGCTCGCTATGCAGAACCGCACGGACCACGCCGGCTTTGTCGCCGCCTTCAGCGGCAGCAATCGCTTTGTGGTCGATTACCTGGTCGAAGAGGTGCTGGCTCGCCAACCACCTTACCTCCAGATGTTCTTGACGCAGACCGCGATTCTCGACCGCATGTGTGGCCCACTGTGTGATGCCGTCTTGGGAATTGAGAATACAGAATTTAGAGTTGAAAAAAGCTTAGGCCAATCAAGTCATTCTCAACTCCCAATTCTGCATTCTCACCTGACTCAAGAACAGGCCTACAGCCAGCTCATCCTCGACCAACTGGAGCGTGGCAATCTGTTTCTGGTGCCACTGGACGACGAACGGCACTGGTATCGCTATCATCACCTGTTCGCAGAGGTGCTGCGTGCCCGGTTATACAGCGGCGCGACTGCCGGCGAGGTGACGACACTCCACCAGCGCGCCAGCGCGTGGCACGAGCAGGCGGGACTGGTTGGCGAGGCGGTGCGGTATGCCTTCCTGGTACCTGATGTCGAGCGCGCCGCAGACCTGATCGAGCGACATGCCATGGCGATGATTTTCGCAAGTAGCGATGTGCTGCTGGTGCAGGCCTGGGTGGCGCATGTGCCGCGCGCACTGATCCTGGCCCGGCCTCGGCTGGCGCTTATCGCTGGCTTCACCACGGCACTGACGGGTCAGTTCGCTGCCGTCGAACGACTGCTGGCGGATGCGGCGCCGGCATTCAGCGCGCTCGATCTCTCCCCGAACATGGTCGGTGAGCTGGCGGTGCTCCGCGCGATGATTGCGCGCGTCCAGGGTGACGCCGCCGGCACGCATGCCCTTGCCCAGCAGGCGCTCGTCCAGCTCGATCGTGACAATCACGGTTTCCGTGCCGGTGCGGCCTTATACCTGGGGGTCGCATCCATGTGGCGTGGCGAGCTAGCGGCAGCCAAAGCGGCGTTTGCCGAGGCTGCGGCACTGGGCGAACTGGGAGGGAGTCAGTGGATCGCCCTGGCGGCGCTGGAGGAGCTCAGTTCGCTGCAGGCTCGCCTCGGCCTGCTCCGGGAGATGCACCGGACGTCGGAGCAGGCCAGGCAGCTGAGCGCCCGGCTGGGTGGGCAGCGGCTGCCGGTCGCGGGCATGGGCTATGTCGCCATGGCCGAGGTGTTGTACGAATGGAACGACCTCGCGGGCGCGGCGCTCGCGGCGACGCAGGGCATCGACCTTCTGCGGGGGGGGGTCGAGCGCTTGATGCTAGTGCGTGGGTACATTGCCTTGGCGCAGGTGTACCAGGCGCAAGGCGATCACGACGCTGCACTGGACAGCATCCATCGCTGTGAGGAATGGTTCGCACAGACACAGATTGCTGCAACTGGCCCTGCCCGCGCCTGGCTGGCCGCCTACCAGGCCCGGCTGTGGATGCGGCCGGGCGATCTCACGCGGGCGGCCCGGTGGGCGCAGGAGTGCGCGTTTGCGGGCGACAGCGAGCTGGGCTATGTACAGCAGCTGACGCTGGTGCGGCTGCGCCTGGCGCAGAATCACAACGAATCCGGCAGGCAGTTCCTTGGCGAAGCGAGCGCCATGCTGGCACAGCTGCTCCCCGCGGTCGAGGTGCGCGGATGGACGCGCTACCTGATCGAGGGCCTGGTGCTCCAGGCGCTGGCCGGCCAGGGGCAAGCGGATCAGACCAGCACCCTGACCGCGCTTGAACGTGCGCTGACCCTCGCCGAACCGGAGGGCTACGTGCGTATTTTCGTGGACGAGGGCGTGCCCCTGGCGGCACTGTTGGCGCAGGTCGCGGGCCGCGCGTCACCGGTCGCGGCGTACGCGGCCAGGCTGCTGAAGGCCTTCGGCGAATTGAGAATTGAGAATGAAGAATTGAGAAAGGCTCCGACCTCCAACTCTCAATTCTCAATCGCCCAGCGGGCACCCAATTCTCCATTTCTGGTCGAGCCGCTCAGCGAACGTGAACTGGAAGTCCTACGCCTGATCGCCGACGGTCATTCCAATCAGGCGATCGCCGACCAGCTCGTGGTGGCCGTCAGCACAGTCAAGAAGCATATCAATAACCTCTACGGCAAGCTCGACGTGCAGAGCCGCACCCAGGCGCTCATCCGCGCGCGTGAGCTGCACCTGCTGTAGCGCCGCGCCGCCCCCCTGCTCCATCCTCTCGCTTCCCGACCCCCATGAATGATACACCCCCAGCTACACCTTTGGGTGACTGGCTTTGGTGTGCTGATCGACTAGAGTGGACACAGCATCCAGCCGCACAGCGAACAGTCAAGGTGGCGCTCTGTCGGTTTGGGCGCGAGGAGTTCTAGGGTAAAAAGCGTAAAACGTAAAACGTGAAGAGCGCCATCGAGATGTTCTATTTTTCGTTTTACGTTTTACATATGCTGCAGCCGAATAAGGGACGTCAATGCCAACATACTATCAGATCAAAATCAAAGGCCATCTGGACAACCACTGGTCGGCCTGGTTCGACAGCCTGACGATAAGCAACGAGGCAAACGGCGAGGCGGTCCTGGCAGGACCGCTGGCCGACCAGGCGGCGCTGCACGGCGTGTTGATCAAGATTCGCGATCTCGGCCTGCCGCTCCTGGCGATCAGCACGCTCGCGACCACCGAATCGCCGCACGACGCACACTGAACGCCCCTCACAGGAGGAGCACCATGATTCGACAGCGCACCGACCGCACGAACGCCGCTTTCATTGAAAGGAACGCACGAATGCACATCCACAGGTTGAAACGTCTCATGCCGCTCGTGATGCTGGCACTGCTCACTCTGGCCGTGCTGCTGCCCACCGTCTCCGCCGGAGCAATGCCCATCAGGAACAGTCTGACCGACTTCGACGCGATCGACGCCTACGTCGACGCGCAGATGCGCGAGCTGCGCATCCCCGGCCTGGCGCTCGGCATCGTCCAGGGCGACCAGATCGTCCACCTCAAGGGCTTCGGCGTCGCCGACCCATCAGGACGGTCGGTGACGCCCCAAACGCCGTTCATGATCGGCTCGGTGACCAAATCGTTCACCGCCCTCGCAATCATGCAACTCGTCGAGCAGGGCAAGGTCGAGCTGGATGCCCCCATTCAGCGCTACCTCCCGTGGTTCCGCGTGGCAGACGCAACAGCCTCGGCGCAGATCACCGTGCGGCATCTGCTCAATCAGACCAGCGGATTGTCACGGGCAACCGGCAATCAGTTCCAGGCCAGCCGCGACATGCACCCGGATGCCCTGGAGCAGCAGGCTCGCTGGCTAAACACCACCCGACTCACCCAGCCGGTCGGCGCGGGGTTTCAATACAGCAACGCCAACTGGTGGCCGTTGGGGATGGTGATCCAGACGGTCTCCGGCCAGCCCTATGACGCCTACATTCAGCAGCACATTCTGGCGCCGCTTGAGATGCGCCGGTCGTTCACCGCCGTGGCGGATGCCCAGGCGCAGGGTCTAGCGACAGGCTACCGATACTGGTTCGGCCGCTATCTGCCCGCCGATTCCTCGGAATCGGGACACTATCGCGGCATGCTGCCACAGGGCGGGGTGATCTCCAGTGCCGAAGATATGGCGCACTACCTGATCGCGCATCTCAACCAGGGACGCTATAACGGCAAAGTCATCCTCTCACCTGCGGGGATGGCCGAAGTGCAGCGTCCTGCGGTCCCGCTCGGCAGCGCCGATACGTTCTACGCCATGGGCCTGGATGTCGGCCCGATCGACGGTGTGCCGACGGTATCGCACGACGGGAGTATGTTTAACTTTCACGCCAACCTAGTGCTGATTCCTGAGGGCCGGTGGGGGATTATGCTCCTGGAGAACGCGGAAAACTTGCCGGACGAGTTTGGGGCGCAGCGCCTGCAAGGCATCGCCGCCGGCGTGACCAATCTGCTGGTGGGCCGGCAGCCGCCACCCGCCGCGTCGAACTGGTTCTTACTGCTCCTCTACAGCGCGATCCTGGGGATCATCGTCGGCCAGGCGCTGGGGATGCTCCGTTCAGTCGTCCTACTGCGGCGCTGGCGGGCGAGGTCTGCGGATCAGCCACGCGGCTGGCTGGGGATTGGCCGGCGCGTAGTGCTGCCGCTGGTATTCAATCTAAGCTGGGCGCTGCTCATTTTGGTCGGCCTGCCACGAGTCTTCGGGCCGCTTCCGGTGCTGATGCTCGGGATGCCGGACCTCGGCCCGCTGCTGATCGGGAGCGGCGTGGTCGCGCTCGGCTGGAGCATTGTTCGCATGGTGCTGGCGTTCCGCGTGCTGCGCAAGCGTGCGGCGACGCGCGCCATTGGGGCGCCGGTCGCTGCATGACCGGCGTTGGTAGCTCACGCGCTGGGGAGCCTGAACGGCGCGCCGTTCAGGCTCCCCAGACTCGAACACAGTATACGCAAGCGGCTCCGCGGGAGCCATAATGAAGAAGGACATACAGATGAAGCATATATATTCGATCATGGATCATGGCCGCCGGATCGCACTGGCGATCTTCGCCCTGGCGATGTGCCTGACGGCTACCGCCGGGGCCGCGCGGGCCGCGCCCGTCGGCCCGGATTTCGCCGCGATCGACCGCTACATCGAGCAGGAGATGCGCGAGCAGCGCATTCCCGGCCTGGCGCTGGGCATCGTCCAGGGCGACCAGATCGTCCATCTCCACGGCTTCGGTATAGCCGACCCGTCCGGACGCGCGGTCACGCCCCAGACCCCATTCATGATCTTCTCGACGACCAAGTCGTTCACCGCCCTGGCGATTATGCAACTGGTCGAAGCGGGCAAGATCGAGTTGGACGCGCCCATTCAGCGCTATCTGCCCTGGTTCCGCGTGGCCGATCCAGACGCCTCCGCCCGCATCACCGTGCGGCATCTGTTGAATCAGACCAGCGGGCTGCCGGAAACCGCCGATGCCGATGTGGGGCTGAAGACCAGTACCGATACCAGTGAGAGCGCTTCGGAGCAAACGGTGCGTGGGTTACGCGCGGTCAGCCTCGACCGTCCGGTTGGTGCAGCGTTTACATATGTGAACGCCAATTATGTGACGTTGGGGTTGATTGTGCAAGCGGTCTCTGGGCAAACCTACGAAAGCTATGTCCAGGAGCATGTCTTTGTCCCGCTGGATATGCGCCAGTCATTCACCGCCAAAGCGGCAGCCCAACCGCACGGTCTGGCGATGGGCTATCAGTACTGGTTCGGCCAGCCCTTCCCCGCCGACTTGGCCTTCAACCGGAGCAACCTGCCCGCTGGCGGCCTGATCTCCAGCGCGGAAGATATGACCCATTATCTGATCGCCCAGCTCAATCAGGGACGATATGGCGAAGCATCCATCCTCTCGCCGAAGGGGGTCGCCGACATGCACGCCCCAGCGGTCCGGCGGCGCGGCGACCAGTTTTACGGTATGGGCTGGCTTGTCGTCCCTGTCAACGGCGCGCCGGTGATCTGGCATGGCGGTGACGGAACGAACTTTCACTCGACGATGATATTGGCGCCCAAGGGCCAATGGGGCGTCGTGCTCCTGGAAAATGCCCAAAATGTCCTGGACGGTGGCGATCGTATGCACCAGACTGCGTTTGGTGTGCTCAGCTTGCTGGCAGGGCGTCAGCCACCGGCGGCCGAATCGAATAATGTGCTCCAGCTGATCTTGCTGGTGCTTGTAGGGATAACCGCCCTGATGGTGATCGGGATGATTCGGTCAATCGTCGTCCTGCGCCGCTGGCGCACACAGCCCGGATGTCGCCCTCATGGCCGCCGGGGCATCCTCTGGCACGTCGTCCTACCGCTCGTGCTGCATCTGGCCCTGGCGCTACTCTTCCTGGTCGGCCTGCCGCAAGTGCTGTTCCAAAGCCCTCTACCACCCTTCTTCCTGTGGTTGCCTGACTACGGCTACACCCTGCTGATAGGCGGCCTGCTCGCGCTGGTCTGGGCCGTTGTCCGCACGATGCTGGCGTACGCCGCGCTTCGCACACCCGTCGCGCCGCGCCCGATCGCCGTGGTGGCCAAGGCGTAATTAATAAGGAGCAGGTTATGAATACCATCACATCATCCACGGGAACGACGGTGCAGCCGCACGCAGCGCGGCGTAGGAAAGGATTAGGCTTTTGGATCCGGCGGGTGCTGCTGGGGCTGGTCATCGCGCTGGTTGCGCTCGCCGCGATGGGCGCGATCTACCAGGCGGGCGCCACGGCGATCGACCAGCGCACCTACCTCCCGCCCGGCCAGCGGGTCGACGTGGGCGGCTACCGGCTGCATATCAACTGCGTGGGCACAGGCAGCCCGACGGTCATTTTGCTCCACGGGAACGGCGGGACATCGCTGGACTGGTACGGGGTGCAGCCGACGATCGCCACGACTACCCGCGTTTGTGCCTATGACCGCGCGGGGATAGGTTGGAGCGAAATAGGCCCAGGATCGCAGGACGCCCAGCAGATCGTGCGTGAGCTGCACACGCTCCTGACCAACGCGGTCATCGCAGGCCCGTATGTCCTGGTCGGGCACTCGTTTGGCGGGCTGTACACCCGCGTGTACGCCGACCAGTACCCCGACGAGGTGGCGGGCATGGTGCTGGTTGATGCGTCCCACCCGGATATGTGGGTGCGCGCCTCTGGCGGGCAGGACATCTACAATGCCGGTGTGCAGATGGGCAGTATCCTTGCCGCGCTGGCACCGTTCGGCATCGCTCGTTTGCAATCGAACACCACCCAACTCCCACCCAACTATGATATGCCACCAGAGCGATATGCGGAGTATCAGGCGCTGCGGTCTTCGACACGCTACTGGAATGCCGCACTTGCTGAACTGCGTGCCAATCCCAGAACGATGGACCAGGTCCGCGCGACCCACAGCCTCGGAGCGATGCCGCTGGCGGTGCTCACGGCGCGCGGTGACCACACGCAAGGTGGCCAGCAGGCGCTGGGGGTAGAGCAACTCCACTTCGCGCTGCAAAATGAGTTGGCGGCCCTTTCGACCAACAGCACGCATCGGATCGTCGAAGGGTCCGACCATCAATCGCTCCAGTTCAATGCGACGCACGCCAGCGTCACGAGCGCGGCCATCCGAGCGGTCGTCGAGGCCGCATGGAGTGGCCAGCCGCTGGGGCAGTAGGGCCAAGAGAACCTGTATCATCTATTTGATAGGAGCATATGCCCATGCATTCCAATACTATCAGCTACCAGCTGGCCCGTGGGATCGCCAGCGCGATCCTCGCTCTCGTGATGTGCCTGACCATAGCTCCTGCTGGGGCTAGCGCTACGCCAGCGATGCGCGCCGCACCGCCGCGCGGGATCCCGACGCTCGATCCTGAGCTTGTCGAAGGGAACGGAGCGGTGCGATCCGCAGGTCTGACTGACCCCGCCGAGCTAGAAGCGTTTCTCGACGACCTGCTCGCACGGCAGCTGGCGCAGCGCCACATCCCCGGCGCGAGCGTGGCGGTCGTCAAGGATGGCCGGCTGTTCTTCGCCAAGGGCTACGGCTACGCCAACCTCGAGCAACATACGCCCCTCGTCGCCGACCAGACCCTGCTCCGTGTCGGCTCGATCGCCAAGCCATTCACCTGGACCGCGGTGATGCAGCTGGTCGAGCAGGGCAAGCTCGATCTCAGCGCCGATGTCAACACCTATCTGGCCGATTTTCAGATCCCGGCCACCTATCCGGCGCCGATCACGCTGGCGCACCTGCTGACTCACACCGCCGGCTTCGAGGACTGGCAGCTTGGGATCACTGTCTCCAGCGCGGGCGGCCTCCTTCCGCTGGGCACCTATTTGGCGCGCGAGATGCCGGCACGGGTCTCCCCGCCCGGCACCGTGACGGCCTACTCGAACTACGGTGCGACGCTGGCCGGCTATATTGTTGAGCGCGTATCGGGCCAGCCGTTCGAGCAGTACATGCAGCAGCACATCTTGCAGCCGCTGGACATGCGCCACAGCACGTTCGCGCAGCAGCTGCCGCCCGACTTGGCCGCGCAGCTGGCTGTCAGCTACGCGTACGACGACACCTACCACGCCAAACCGTTCGAGTATTTCCAGATCGCGCCGGCCGGCGGGCTGAGCGCGACCGCGACCGACATCGCGCAGTTTATGATCGCGCATCTGCAGGATGGCCGCGCCGGCGACGCAAACATCCTGGAAACGGCGACCGCGCAGGACATGCACCGCCAGTACTTCACCAACGATCCGCATGTCAACGGGATGACCTACGGGTTCGCGGAGATGACGCTGAACGGCCAGCGGCTGCTCATGCACCCGGGCACGACCAACGACGAAGTCTTCAGCAGCTTGCTCGCGCTGCTGCCCGAGCACAAGGTGGGCCTGTTCGTGTCGTATACCAGCGCGAGCGGCGGTGCCGCCAAGTCGGAGCTTCTGCAGGCAGTGCTCGACCGCTACTACTCGGTGAGCGTGCCCGCCACTCCCGCGCCGCCCGCGGATTTCGCACAGCGTGCCAGCCAGTTTACCGGCAGCTATCAATCGACTCGGATGGCCTCCACCACGATCGAAAAAATCGGAGCATTGCTCGCCCCCGCGATCACGGTGAGCGCCACCGCCGATGGGTACCTGACGCTCGCCGGGCTGAGCCAGGCGCCAACCCAGTGGGTGGAGGTCGCGCCGCTGCTCTTCCGCCAGGTAGACAGCCAGGAGACCCTGGCTTTTCGCGCGGATGAGCCGGGCCAGATCACGTATCTGTTCCGCGGCAATCTGCCAATCGTGGGTTACCGCAAGCTGGCCTGGTACGAGCCCATCCGGTTGCAGTACGGTCTGCTGGCAGGGTCTGGTGTGCTGTTCTTGTCGACGCTGGTGGTCTGGCCGATCGGCTGGCTAGTCGTTCGCCGGAAGGGCGCACCTTGCCCGCGCCTGGCGGTCTTGGCGCGCTGGCTGGCGTGGGCGATCAGCGCGCTCTACCTGCTGTTCCTGGTCCTGTTTGTGGTCGGCATCCGCGACCTGTCGATCACGCCACTAGCAAAAGCCGCGCTGGCGGTCGCCCTGGTGGCGACGGCGTTGACGGCGGGCATGGTTGCCTGTGCCGGGATCGCGTGGCAACGGCGCTATTGGAGCCTCACTGGGCGGGCGCACTATACCCTGGTGACGCTGGGCGCGCTGGCCTTCATCTGGTTTCTGAACCATTGGAACCTGCTTGGGTTTCGGTACTGATGATGGGGTAAATGATACGGCACCAATGTCCCAGCTATGCTGGGGCCGTCAAGAGCTCTACAAGGAGACACCCATGAATAGCATCGCTGCATGTGTCAAACGTCAGGCGCTGGCGGTCTTTTGCGCGCTGACGATCGC
>WNFZ01004709.1_pt1 | contig 13044 bp, 11 predicted proteins | sample 5400081 | NCBI WGS metagenome assembly WNFZ01 (sample SAMN13153365, study PRJNA577476) | soil metagenome | isolation source: 80 cm soil or saprolite under grassland replicate 1 | place: USA:California | collected 2016-06-15
TACGGGTGGCATCGGTGAGTCCATTGTGGACAACCTGTTGAGCGAGCCGTTGAATCTGGTCGGCGACGGCCGGCGGCAGACTCGCGGGCACCGCGGCACCGGCCCGGTCGTTGAGCTCGTTGGCCGAGTTGGCCGCGTGGGACAGGGCCTCGACGAAGTCCCCCCGGTACCGCGGCGGCAGCGCCTTCACCGCGTCGGCCGCCTCGGAGCTCATCGACGCGCTGATCCTGGCCTGCAGCAACACGCCGATGGCGGCACTGCCCAGCACACCACCAACCTGGCGCGAGGTGTTGAAGATACCGGAGGCGGTGCCGGCGAGCGCCGGCTCGACGGAACGCATCGTGATGTTGCTCATCGGCGCGAAGACAAACCCGGTGCCGACACCGGCCACCAACAGTGCCGGAATCAGCGACCACGGATCGGTGTCGGGCCTACCCAGTAGCGCGACCAGCCCAAGCCCCGTCGCCAGGGCGAGAAAGCCAATCATCACAAGATACTTGGCGCTGGTCCGATCCGACATCCGCCCGACGAAGGGCGCGACGATCCCGGAGAGCAACGACATCGGCGCGGTAAGCAGGCCCGCCTGGGTAGGCGTGAGCCCCAGCACGTTCTGCGTGTACACGACCAACGGAACAAACATCCCAGTCATGGCAAAGCCGATGGCCGTGGCGGTGACCGTACCGGTGGAGAAGTTCCGGTTGTCGAACACCCGAAGGGGCACAAGGGGTTCACCGCGGTTGTACCGCTGCCAGACAACGAAGGCGACCAGCAGCAACACACCGCCACCGATGATCTCCGGAATGCTGACCCACCCGGCGACCGCACCCCAGCCATAGTGCTGGCCGTTCTGGATGCCGAAAACCAGAAGCCCCAACCCGGCGACCGACAGGACGATGCCGGGAAGATCGAACGAGTGCAGCCGTTTGGGCTGCCAGTCGGGCACAAGCAGTATCGTCAACGCGATCCCGACCACACCGATCGGCACGTTGACAAAGAAGATCCACTCCCAGCCGAGCGAGTCGACCAGCACACCACCGAGCAGCGGCCCGGTAATCGTGGCGAGACCCGCGATCCCGCCCCACATCCCCATAGCCGGACCACGCTTGGCCGGCGGAAACAGGTGGGTGATGAACGCGAGGGTCTGCGGCGTCATCAGCGCGGCGCCAAGCCCCTGAACACCCCGAGCGGCGATGAGCATCCCGGCGGAGCCGGACAGCCCACACCACAACGAGGCCCCGGTGAACACGACCATACCGGCGAGAAAGACCCGCTTGGGCCCGAACCGGTCGCCGAGCCGACTGGTGAACAGCATGGGCACCGCGTAGACCAGCAGGTAGATGCTGATCACCCAGACCACGGAGTTCAGGTCGGTCTTCAGCCCCCGCACCATCGCCGGAATCGCGATGGTCACGATCGTAGTGTCCAGCAGGATCATGAAAAACCCCACACACAAGGCGGCAAGCGCCGCCCACGGGTTAACTTGCCTTGCCATCAGCTGTTCCCCTGCCGCTGTCCACAACAGACAAACGAGGCGTGACGTCCGGCCAGAGAACCCGCCCGGATTCAAGATCCTCGATCAGCCGCTCCGTCCAGTCCAGTTCGGACTGACGCTGGTGATGCATGTACGCCTGGTCGATCCAGTACATGACGGGCACCTGCTCCTCCCGCACGTGATCGAGAAGAACATGATCGGCGGCGATCCGCGCCCGCAGGCTGACCACCCGCATCCGCAGCTGCTCCATGGCATCCGCCTGTTCAAGCTCATTGGCCGCCGACAAAGCCACGGGATACCGCGGATACTCCTCAGCTGGGGTGGCGAGCATCGCCCGAGCCTGCTCGACAAAAAGGTCCCGCCCAGCCTCGGTAAGGGCATAAACCGTCCGCTCCGGCCGTCGCCCCTGCCGATGGGTGCCGACAACCTCGATGATCCCCTGACCCTCAAGCCGCTCAACGGTGTGATAGAGCGACCCAGGCCGCAGCTTGACCCGGTAGTCAACCCGCCGCTCCCGCATGAGCTGGGTCATCTCGTACGGATGCATGTCCCGCTCATGAAGCAGCTCGAGCACAGCCATGGCCAACGGCGTCAACGGCGCAACGGACCTAACCACCGAAGTACTCCCTCCAGACGAGTCCGCCCCGGTTATTCCACACGGACTATACGACATGGAGTTGACGGTGTGTAGGTCACCGTCCGGCGTAGTACCGGACGATTCGGGCATCATGTGTTACCTGGGCACTGACGCGCTGCCCGCGGGTTGGTCGCGGAGGTTGGCGAGCGCCTGCACACGCTCGAGCGGGCCCATGGGCCGCAAAGCTCGGGCAGCAACGCGAGCGCCATGTCCAGCACCGTGACATGACCCGCGGCGGTGTTACTCCCGGCGCTGCCCTTGCGCAGTAACCCGGCCAGGGCTTCCCCGCCCGCCACGCCCGATAACGGGCCGCCGCCCGCGCCCTAACAGATGCGCCTCGTCGATACGATCGAGTACCCGCCACACCGTCGACACACTGGCCACCGCGCCGAACGGCTCTTCACGATCCCACAGCACCGCAATCCCCGAGATCGCGTCCGCGCCATCAGCGATCGCTACCGCCAGATCCGTGAACTTCCCGTGAGAACAACTGGACCCTCAACAAGTCCAAGTTTCCCTTACTGGACAGGCACTTCGCCTCATTCACAGCCCGTGTCACCCCACCCACATGAAAGACGCAGGCTAGAGCGCGCCCGGCGCGGCCTCCAACTGCTTCACGATCCCGGCGATATCGGGGTGCGTACTGAATTTCACGACCTTTCCCGACGTGACGGTCGCGATGAAGACGATCTTGAAGTTGACGGCTCGTCCGGTGGCCGGCAAGGTCGCGCCGGTGAACGTCAACGGCCCGGTGTGGGTGGCTGTGATGGCCACCTCCGTGGCGACCGAGTCGGTGCCGACGACTCGATCGAGTCTCTCCGCCTGGAAGTCGGGGAAGGCGGTGAACCATGCCTGTACGTAGGTGCGGGCCTCGTCCGTGGTGGTGATCGGATCAGCGTGCGTGGTGTCGTACCAGACGAAGTTGTCGGCCAATAAATCGATGAATGTCTCGGGATTGTGGGTGTTCGCGGTGACGATCACCTGATCGCTGACACGGACGAGATCGTCCTGGGACATGAAACGATCACCTCGGCTCGCGTCGTATCGACGTGCGACGCCCCCAGATTATCTCCATCTCATCACCATGGCCAACGTGTGTGGGCGCCGGTGGCGGAGGCGCGAGCGGCCAGTCGTGCCGAGAATGCCGTTGCTCCGGAACAGGGCGGTGCTGCGGAGGCCGACGCTGTTGCGTGCCCGGCAGTGGGTGCTGCCGCCAGACCCGCCTGCACCGCTTGGGCCGGCCAGGAACGTGTGAGGGCCGGAACCGCTCGCACAGGCGACGATGGATCCGCTGATCTGGTGGGCGGTCGAGTTCGTGGAACGCTTCGCCGGCCCGTGGCGCCGGACTTTGCGGCGCAAACTCATACTCACCAGTTGAGACGTGATTCCGTAAGCATACGATCGGCGACCATCCGCTCCGTCCAAAATTGACAAAATAACATTCGTGTTTATCTGACAGTGACCTCTGTAATTGATCTCGTGTCGGTGGCAGACTGAGACGTTGGAACGTTGGGGCGGGCCCCTTGGTGTGATCAGGGAAGGTTGGGTTGCGGCATCTCCAGCTTGATGTGAGATCGCCTAACGCTGGAAAGGGGAGTGGTCATAGATGACCTTTCCGGTCAAGGTCGGACGGATTTTGTCTAAACTTGGGTAGTCTTGGTCCGTTGGAGCGAGATGACCAATTTTGTTGTTCTGACGATCGGCACATGGACGGTCAGAATCCGAGCTAAGAGCCGGGTTCACCGAAGCCGCTGCCTCCGGAACAAACGATGTGCAAACAGATTTCGGTGCCACACAGCCCTCGAGCAGCGGCAGCCGGTACTTGCCGGCTACGGCGCGGCGGATACTGCTCAATATCCCGATCGGTGCGACGCGTTATATGTTTCCGCACCCGACGTCCTCACCAAAGTTGACGGGGTAATGTCATGGTAGATTCATTGCACGAGTCCCTCTCCGCGACGCGACACGCGGGGCACCACCACCCACGATCACGACCCGGTCGGGTCAGGGGCAGGAGGTGGCATCTGGAGGACGTGCACCACCATCTGCAGTACGCCGTCGACATCGAGATGTGGACCATCCCCTACTACCTGTCGGTGATGTACTCGATCAAGGAGTTCGACGAGCCGGCCTTCCGGCTGATTCAGTCGGTCGTCAACCAGGAGATGTTGCACGCCCAGCTGGCGGCCAACGTCTACAACTCGTTCCAGCCGACGGAACAGCTCCATATCGGCCCGTTCGAATACGTTCAGGTAGGGCAACACGGCGGAGTTCCCCATCTCGATTTCGACATGGACCCCGACGCGATGAGGAAGTACGGCCCGCCGGATGCCCGGCTCGGCGGCCTGGATCTTGTCCGACTCGGCACGATGTGTTTGATCGAGCTGCCGGAATCCAGCCCGCCTCCGGTCGATCCGAACGAGGAAGCGTACTCCACCATCGGCGACTTCTACGAGGCGCTGCGGTTCGGGATGAGGCAGCACGCGGACGCGGTGCGCGGGAACCGCAATCAGGTCGACTACTTTAAGAACTTCTACCGCCACCTGCGCTACACCACGGTCACCGAGGACGGCCCGGACGGACTGGACCAGGCTCTGAATCTCGTCGAGGTGATAACCGAGCAGGGTGAGGGCCGCACCAACACGAACGGGGAAATCCCGGCGGAGTACCGGAACACGGCGGACGGCTACAACACGTCGTCCAGTCACTTCCAGAAGTTCAACTCGATTCGCGACGCCTTTCTCTCCGGTCGGGCTCCCGACACGTATCCCGCCGACCCGAACAAGAAGGACACCGAACCACAGCTGGTGCTGGCGGACAACTTCGCGAAGCTGCTTGCCTCGATCCAGCGATTGTTCAACGGCAGCCCCGACCACGATTTCGGTGTGCTCATGCCCACGGTCGGCGCGAACATCCTCAGCTGCTGGCTCAAGGGCGTCGTGCCCCAGTACGCACCTTCCGGGAGCATGGCATGACCATATTCAGGATTCACCCCTCGATCGGATTCGCACGCGTCGGCAACAGCGACGAGTACAACCTGGCGCCCGAGACCATCGCCGCGCTGCCGTTGCCCGACGGCGACCAGGAGACCACGCGGAACCCCGGCACGGTAGGCGGCCTTCCGGTCCGTCCCGACGGGGCCACGATCACCAGCAGGGACCTGCGGGACAGCAGGGGCAGGCTGAAGAGGCAGGCCGCCCGGTTCCGGATCTTCTCCTACGACGACACCGACGCGGGTCACTATCCGACCGGCGCCGGCACCGAGATCACGATCGGCTCACAGGTCGACGGCAAGCGGGTGGCGGACATCGTCTGGACCGTGCACGTCGCCAACAAGAAGGCCAACAGCTACATGCTTGAGGCGCCGGGGACCACGTCGCTCCCCATCGTGGCGCAGTACGAGAGCGGTGGCACCCCGCCCCCGCGCAATGTGGGCGAGGGCGAGTGGCCCAACAGCCCGCACCGGGTCCGGAAGCTGACCATCGATCCCGGGCCCCGCGCCATCAACGGCACCGCGAACGATCCCGTCAACATGGGGAAGGACGGCGCCGCCACCTACGGGAAGGGAGCCGGCATCGAGACCGTGCCGGGCTACCCGAAGTCCTTCCCCGACGACAGCTTCACGCCGCTGTACGAACCTTCCGGGCCCATCGACACGCTGGGTGAACTGGTCACCGACGAGGACGGACGCCTGCACGTGGTCGCCGCGTTCGGCCGGGCTGTGGCCTGGAATCCGCCGGGCTCCTCCGTGCCCCACGCGCTGGACTCCAACATCGACAACGACGGCTGGTTCGACGACACGGCCGACGGACCGGTCAACGCCACCATCGTCTTCGAGGACCACACCACCGGCGAGGTGGCCGGAGCATGGGTCGTGACCACTGATCCCCGCTTCGCCCCGCAGACGCTCAACGTCTTCTCACTGTGGGACGACATCTACGACACCTGGGTTCGCAAGCTCAACCTCGAACCCAACCTGTTCAGGGACGGCGAGTTCCAGGAAAACTACCAACCGGACTTCGCCCAGCAGATCAATCCGATCTTCCAGGCGACCCGGGTCCAGCGATGGAACACCAACCTGCCGGACCTCGCGATTCAGGCACACGACGCGGTGGGGCGGATCACCGCGAACGACGACCCCCGCACGACCATCCTGGGCGGGCTGGGATACATCCGGAATCCGAACAAACCGGATCAGCACGAGGTCAGTGCGCCGCTCATGCCATTGTCCCTCGGTGACTCCGGACAGTCGCTGCTGTCGGTCAGCAAGACGCAGTACTTCTTCCTCGAGCAGTGGGACGCCAACAGCTTCACCACCGACCGGCCCGCTCTGGGCCCTGGCGAGTACCTGGACAAGGCATCGCTGATCAACTGCCTGGGCGGGCGGTTCAGCCCGGGGATCGACATGACGTTCCCCGTGCGCCTGCCCGACACCTGGGAGACCGAGAAGGTGACGGCCCACGGTCCGTTCCGGATCCGCCAGAAGACCCTCGACTACTCCCAGCTGCCGCAGGAGGGTCTGCCCCTGCTGAGCGAGGGGTACGTCCCGTACCACTCGGACGGCAGTGGGCTGGAGCCGGGCGACCACTCCAAGTTCATGGCGATCCCGTGGCACACCGACTACAACTCCTGCGCCGTTCACGAGCCGGACCCGGATCTGCCGGAGAACAACACGCTGTACTGGTCGTGGCCGGCGCAGCGCCCGGTAGCCGTCAACGTGGCCACCGACACGCGACCGCCCGGCGAAAGCGGATCCGAGAACGACAAGCAGCTTCCCGGCCAGCGCTGGTCACTCCGGGGCCCCGGGACGATCTCACCGGACGACGCGGAAACCGGCCGGTTCCAGCGCCGCGAGGACATCATCGCCCACTGGTGGCGGATCGGCACCATCATCCAGCGAACCCAGATCGAGGGCCTGGCGAACCAGGACGCGATCAACAAGCTGCCCGCGGACACGTTCCTCGAGGTGGCGAGCGAGTTCGAGGACGACGGGGCATCCTTTGTTCCGCGGTGGCCGATCAACGCACTAGCACCAGGCAAGTGAGCCAGAGGACTGTCGCGCATGGCGGAACCGACCTTCGTCATCCTGGGTGGAGGACCGGCGGGGTGCGCGGCTGCCATCGCGCTGCGCCGGTCCGGGGTCGGGACCGTGGTCGTCGCGGAGGGCGGCACCTACGAGTCCGACCGGATCGGCGAGAGCGTCCCTCCGGACACCCGCCGGCTGTTCGCGCGACTGGGCCTCCTCGAGGCGTTCGAACGGGAAGGACACGAGCCGTGCTACGGCAGTTGCTCGTCCTGGGGCGACGACGTCCTTGGCTACAACGACTTCACCGTCAATCCCAACGGGACCGGATTCCATCTGGATCGTAGGCGCTTCGACACCTTCCTGGCGCACCGCGCCAGGAAGGCCGGCGCACATCTGGTCACGGGCGCACGATTTCGATCGGTTCGGCCCTACCAGGAGGGGACCGGAGAGCCGGCATTCGTCGTGGAGCTCAGGACCAGCACCGGTGTCCGTCGCCTGAAGGCATCCTTCGTGATCGACGCCATGGGCAGCGGGGCACGGCTCGCCCGCGACCTTGGCGCCCAGCGGCTGTTCCACGACCGGTTCTTCTGCGCGACCGGCTACTTCCACCTGCATGACGAGGCCGAGTTCACTCAGCTCACGATGCTCGAGGCCGTCCCCGACGGATGGTGGTACGCGGCGCGCCTCCCCGACAGACGCATCGCCGTCGCACTCGCCTGTGACGGCGACGACCTGAGGTCGACGATGTCGCACGAGAGCACGTCGTGGCTCAGGCGACTCAGCCAGACCTCGTTCCTGGCGCCGGCCCTGTCGGAGTCCTTCTTCCTTCCCGGCAGCCTCAGGGTGTGCCCGGTGCCGTGTTTCGTCCTGGACCAGCCCGCGGGTCCACACTGGCTCGCCGCAGGTGACGCGGCCTCGTCGTTCGACCCGCTGTCCGGACAAGGCATCCACAAGGCCCTGTCGAACGGCCTGGCGGCGGCCGGCACGATCCGGGCTCAGCTGAGCGGGGACGAGACGGCGATCGAGCGGTACGCCGAGGGGATTCGCCGATCGTTCGACGCGTTTCTCGCCCAGCGGGACATGTTCTACGCACAGGAACGGCGGTGGCCCGAAGCGACCTTCTGGACACGCCGCCGGAATCCCGCCGGCACATAGTCACAAGCGATAAACGCACGCCTCTCCGAGGACACCAGCAGTCGAGGCACGGCACGACCGTCCGGACCCTCGCTACCCACAGCGTCGCCATGAACTTTCTCGACGAGGTAACGAGCCGCGACGGTGGTCTCGTCGCCTACCACTTCGCGAAGAGAATCTGTTGGTGACCGCTGGACCAGCAGAGTTGACGGCCGCGTGCTGTGGATGATTTGTCGTTAGCCTCGAAATCACCCTCGCGGAGGATAGCTCATCCTAGTGAAATGGCTACGATCGAATGATCGAGATTGCCTCTCCAGGTTTAGGGAGAGCACGCATGCCACGGAGAACTGGGGAATATTCGGATTGTCCACGATGGCGACTGAACACCGCGTGGGCGCCGTCACGCAGGTTATCGACCTGATTCGCACGTAGCATAGGTCGAATTCTCTCCACGACTGAGCACCAGAAGCCGCCGACACCGCAGCGAGTCAAACCGGTGTCCGGGCCGCGTCGTGGACGTCTTATGTCGAGGTAGCGGTCAGCGCGCAGACAACGGCTGGCCGCCGCCCGTGTTCACGTGTGCCCTGAGCCACCGGCACTCCGGCTGAGGTAAAGGCGAAGGAGCAATCCGGCGGGCAACCTGGTCGACAACCAGCAGGGCACCAAGAAAGGACAGTTCAAGGACAGCCATGAAGAAATTCCTCAAGGCAGCCGCTGTGACTCTTACCGCACTGCTGCTTGCCGTCACCATCAACGCCGGAGTCGCCTACGCGCATGGTTACACCACCGATCCGGTGAGCCGAGCGGAGTGGTGCGCACGCGGCATGGCCGGCGACTGTGGCGGCGTTCAGTTCGAGCCGCAGTCCGTGGAAGGCCCGAAAGGCTTCCCCGGCAACGTCAGTGCCCTTCCCGATGGATCGATCTGCAACGCGAACCTGCCGAACTGGCAGCAGCTCAACGCTCCGGCCGCTCCGAACGGTGAGCACTGGCCGGTGACCACGGTTCACGCCGACACCCCGTTCACCTTCACCTGGATTCTGACCGCGCCGCACCCCACCGCGAGTTTCCGGTACTTCATCACGCAGGAGGACTGGAACCCGGAACGGCCGTTGACCAGGGCTGATCTGGTGCTGGAGCCGTTCCTTACCGTGCCGTTCGGCGGCGCGGTGCCACCCCCGGCCGTCACGAACGTCGGTACTCTGCCAGACCGGAGCGGACGAGCGCTGATCCTGTCGGTGTGGGAAATCGCCGGCACGGATAACGCGTACTACCAGTGCGCGGACGTGTTCTTCATCTGACCGCGAGCCCAGCCGGGCGTGACCAAGCACGCGCCCGGCTGGGGCAGGCAGAATTGCCGATCCACCGCCAGCGTTGACGCGGTGCCGTCGGTGGAAACCCTGCTGACCGCAACCGATCTGGTGTGCTGGGCCAAACTCATCGGGTTCATCGACACACCCATGCTGGCCCACGCCGAGATCGCCACCTTCCGCAATCTCGTGCTGCACGTCGCCGCCCGCATCACCCGGGGTGCTCGGCAAGTCCGGGTTCGTATTGGCCGCACCTGGAAATACGATGACGCCATCGCCGAATCCTGGCTGAGGATCCGCGCCGCCTTCACCTAACCCGACTACCCGAAAGAAGTGAAGCAGCCGACAGGAAAGCAGGTCGGCGGTAGGCCCGCGCCCACGCATCACCCGCGCAAAGATCAACAACTTCCAGACAAGATTAACTCAACATCGCGCGAAAGGCCGAGGCTAACGGCGTGAGCGAAACAGTGGCCGGTGTTGTCAACTTCCTGCGTGATGGGGGTCGCGTCGAGCTGATTACCGTGTCACACTGGTGAATATGACCACGGATAACCCAATTGACCCTCAGGCAACTGCGGAACAAGCGGACAAGATCCTCGTCAGGGCATATGACAGCGCGACGGACCCGGCTCCGACGCTGACGGTGGTGCACAGCGTCGCCCCCGATCGGGTCGTCAAGCTCTCCTACGGCGTCGGTCCGATCGCGGACCCGGCTACAACCGAGCAGCAGCCGGCTACCGGTGAGCCATCCATTGATCTTCAACTCCCCGAGGAATTGGCCGGCACACTCAGCGTGCGGCCATACGATCCGGCCAACGACCCCAAGCCGATGGCAAGCGTGCAGGTGGAAACCGGCGCCGACGTCGTGCACAACTATGGCCACTCCGGCTCCGGCTTCAGCTTCTCGTACGGCTGCGCCGAGGAAGCCGTGGATCTGGTCCAGTCGATGGAGGACAACGTGTTCCAGCCGAAAAATGACAGTAGTTGATCAGAGCAGGCCGAGTTCCTCCAGCGCCGGGCACAGCGCGAAGTAGTCGCCGCCCATTCCGCCGTGCTCCTCGGGAAACGGCAGCCCGAACGGTTTCCATCTTCATCGCCTCAACGGCCAGCAGCGGCGCCCCCGCGTGCACCCGATATCGCCAACGGTGGCGTTCATGACGAGGCCGGTGCCCGGCATCGGGCTCCCCAGCGGCCCGCTGCCATCCATGGTGGACGCGGTGGTCTCCAGTACGGAATGCTCGGCCGCCGCCCAGGCTGACACCTGTCGTGGGGTTTGAACTGGTTAGTCCGTCAGGTCGGGCTTGACTCCGTCAGGTGGGTCGCCAGCGGTCAGTGGATGCCAGTGACCATCGATCCGATAGTAGTAGCGGAACTCGCCAGCGGTGCTCAGTTCGAGTGGCGGTCGTGCCATCTGAAGCCTCCCCGATGCATAAACCATGGGTTTAGCATGGCTTCGATCATGATACGGGGATATGACCCTGGATTCCAGGGCTCTGAGCTGGGATAACTGTGCCCCCGGGGCGGCTTGCGCTGCATTCACACTCGGCGCCGGAGCCGCCGAGGCTATGGGTGACCTGGTGTTTCGTGTGCGCCTCCCGCTCGACATGGAACGCCGTGTCGGCGAGGCTGGTGTGTCCACTCGGGGGAGAGAGCGCGGTCTTGACGGGGGTTCTGACCCGCTGGTTAAGAGCCCACAGGTTGTCATGTCAACTGGTGATGAATGATGTCAGAATATGCCGTTTCTGCACGTCATGTCCAGGGGATGTATCCGGTTGGTGTCGGCTTCTGTCGGGTGGTGTCAGTTCTCTCGGGCGCGTCTCGGGCACGCATGTGCCGGGATCTGTCGGATCGTTCAGACGCGGTGAGCGGGTGGTTGCGATGACCGCGATGGCAGTACCCGCGAGTAGTCTGCGGCCGGTCCGTGTCGAGGGCATGGGGATGGACGAGGCCGTTGGTGAGGAGCAGGTGCCGCGGTTGAGTCGAGGGCAGACTGCGGCCGTGATGCTGTCGGTTTGCCTCGGAGTGGTGGTGGCCGGCTACGGGATGGTGGGCTCGTACGTGGCAGTCTCGGAGCTGGCGGCTCGGCATGATGTGCCGTTGGCCGGATGGGTGCCGGCAGGGCTCGACGGCGGGTTGGTGGCCGTGGTGGTCCTGGATCTTGCGTTGACGTGGATCGGTACGCCGGTCGGGTGGCTGCGGCAGCTGGTGCGGGTGCTGTCCGCGGGTACGGTCGTTGCCAATGCGGTAGCTGGCTGGCCGCACCGTCCTGCTCCGCCGGATCGGGGAAGCGCACGGCACGCGGCGGGAACCGATTCCACTCGTTCGGTGGCTGCTGGCGCCATGGCGCACGCTGCTGCTGTGGCGGCGGATGGCGCTGTGGCAGATCACCAGTTACCGAACCGCGATCGACACCGAGCTCCGGTTGCGGCGCGCGATGACCCTACTCCGGGTTCATTACGGGTGCCGTTGAAGGCGACGCGCTCCGGCCGATCTGGTGTGGATGCTGCGTACTGGCGTCGATGTGGGCGAGGCATGTGAACGAGTCCGTGCGTTGGTGGGCGTTGGTGGCTGTGTAGAGCCCGCCGAGACGATCGGTTCGGACGCACACGGAGGTGTTGCGCAGTCGGAGCTTGGTGCTCCGTGCGGGTGGGGGCTCCGCCGTTGCATGTGGACGAAGTCGACGATGCGTCGGACTTGGCACGAACGCGCGTCCCGGCGAGCGACTCGTCTTCGCTTGGATGAGGCACTACATCTCAACCGTCGACATTGGATGGAAACCGGGCGACCGATCTCTGCGGAGATATTGCGGCAACGCCTGCACATCAGTGCCAACGCCTCACGTGATCTGACCCGAGCCGTTCGAGCAGCAGACCGCTGCCGCTGAAGGTGGCTGCTCGGCTGGCAGGTGGCCTACGATCCGCGCGTAGTAGATAATGCGGTTGATGGTTACGGACGGGAACGGGATCGGCAAGCTCCTCGGACCTCTGGGAGCGGAGGCGAGCCGCTGGCGTACACGACGGTGATGACGGTGCTGTCCCGGCTGGCCGACCGGGGCGCGGCCACTCGCACGACCGCCGGTCGCGGCTATGCCTACCGCGCTGCGGTCAGGGACGCGGCCGAGCTGGCGGTGCGGGACGTCGTGCGAGACCACGGCGACGCCGCGATCGCCTACTTCGTCAACCAGGCGGACGCCGACCCGGCGCTGCGTGAACGGCTGCGCCGACTGATGGGTGGCGGGGGGACCTGATGCGGCGCACTCGGGCGGTCGGTCACGCGACCCTGCTGGGCATGCTCGCGTGGGGCGCGGTATCCGGGATCGTCATGCTCGGCGGCTCCGCGGCCACGCTCGTGGCGGGCGAGACACCTGTGGTGGGTTTCGCGCAGGTCATGCTGGCGGCGTTGATGGTGCTGCTCTGGGGTAGCGCGACCGCGGCCGGTGTTGCCGCCC
>WNFZ01005906.1_pt1 | contig 13040 bp, 13 predicted proteins | sample 5400081 | NCBI WGS metagenome assembly WNFZ01 (sample SAMN13153365, study PRJNA577476) | soil metagenome | isolation source: 80 cm soil or saprolite under grassland replicate 1 | place: USA:California | collected 2016-06-15
GAGGCGATCAAGCGCGCCTGGTACAAGCACGACGTCCTGGTCTTCCGCAAGCAGAGGCTGACCGACGACGATCTGCTCGCCTTCTCTCGGCACTTCGGCGCGCTCGACTCGCCGCCGAACCAGGGCGCCGGGCGCAGGTCGCCTCCGGGCTATCCGGACATCTATGTCATTTCGAACGTGCGGGACGAGGCCGGCGAGCCGATCGGCGCGCTGGGCGACGGTGAGGCCGCATGGCACACCGACATGAGCTACCTGGCCCGGCCGCCCGACGCCTCGATGCTCTATTCGCTCGAGATTCCGGCCGCGGGTGGAGACACCTACTTCTGCGGCATGAAGGCGGCGCTCGCAGCGATGCCCCGGGAACTGGTCGCACGGATCAAGGACCTCGACATCAAGCACGACGGCACCTACGATTCCGGCGGCAACGTGCGCAAGGGGTTGACGGCGACGCGCGATCCGCGCATATCGACCGGCACGCCGCACCCGATCGTCATCCGCCACCCCGAATCGGGCGAGCTTGGGCTCTACCTCGGGCGCAGGCTCAACGCCTACGTCGTAGGTCTCGCGATCGAGGAGTCGGAGCGGCTGCTCGACGAGATCTGGTCCTACGTCGAGACGGCGGTCTACCGGCACCGATGGGCGCTCGGCGATCTGGTGCTCTGGGACAACCGCACGACCATGCATCGCCGCGATGCGTTCGACTCCAAAGCGCGCCGCGTGATGCACCGCACGCAGATCAAGGGCTCAGGCGCGCCCGCGCGCGCCGTCCTCTGACTACTCCGGCTTGATACCGGCGTCGCGGATGACCGCGGCCCAGCTCTTGAGCTCGGTTCTCACGACGCGGTCGAGCTCCTCCGGGCTGCTGCCCACCGGGTCCGCACCCTGCTCGACGAGCTTCTGCTTAACCTCCGGCAGGTGCACCACGCGGGCGAGCTCCTTCTGCATGCGCGCGACGATAGCGGCGGGCGTCTTCGCGGGAGCGAACATCGCGCACCAGGAATCGACCTCGTAATCCGGCAGGTTCAGCTCCTCGGCGACGGTGGGAATGTCCGGCGCGGAAGCAGTGCGCTTGCGCGTCGTGACCGCAAGCGCGCGCAGCTTGCCCGAGCGCGCCTGCGAGAGCGCCGCAGACGCGGTGAGGAAGAGGAACGGAACCTGTCCCGCGAGCACGTCCGCGACCGCGGGGCCGCCCCCCCTGTACGGCACGTGCACCATGTTGATTCCGGTCCTGAGCTTCAGCAGCTCGGCCGCGATGTGGCCGGGCGTGCCGCTGCCGGGCGAGGCGTAGGCGTAGAAGCCGGGGCGCTCCCTGGCCGCCGCGACCAATTCGCGCAGCGTCTTCGCCGGCGCGCTCGGGTGCGCGGCGATGAGCTGCGGAGCGCTCACGACGAGCGACACGGCGGCGAAGTCGCGCTCGACGTCGTAGTTGAGCTTATAGAAGAAAGGATTGATCGTGTGCGAGGAGAGCGTGTACAGGAACGTGTAGCCGTCGGGCGCGCTCCTGGCCGCCGCCTCGGTGCCGAGCGCCCCGCCGGCGCCGCCGCGGTTCTCGATGATGACAGTCTGCCCGAGGCTCTCCGAGAGCTTAGGCTGCACGATGCGCGCGGTGATATCGACCGTGCCGCCCGGCGGGTAGGTCACGATGAAGCGGATCGGCCTCGCCGGGTACTCCTGCGCGAGCGCGCCGAAGGCGAACGCGAAGCCGGCGATCGAGCCGAGCGCCGCGAGGACCAGACGGGGCTTCAAAGCTGCGCGAGCATAGTCTCCGCGCCGCTCACCTCGTATTTTCCGGGCGCTTCGATGTTCAGCTTCTTCACCACGCCGTTCTCGACCAGCATCGAGTAGCGCTGCGAGCGCACGCCCATGTTGCGCGCGATGAGGTCGAGCTCGAGGCCGAGCTTCTTCGTCCACTCGGCGCTGCCGTCGCCGAGCATGCGGACCTTGCCGCCCGCCTTCTGGTCGCGGCCCCAGGCGGCCATCACGAAGGCGTCGTTCACGGCGACGCACCAGATCTCGTCGACTTTCTTCGCCTTCAGCCGATCGTAGTTTTTGACGAAGCTCGGGACGTGCTTGGCCGAGCAGGTCGGCGTATGTCCTGGGGATTGATCGGGCAGCCCGCGGCCGCGTCGAACTCGGTCGATTCGGAAAGCTTGCCGTCGGGGAGCTTGTCGCCGACTTTGATGGTCATTTCGGTCTCCGGAAGTTCAAGTTTTTGGAGCGGTTAGCATGTCGCAGTTGACCGGCAAAGTCAAAATGCTTGCCGGTTCCGCGGGGGGTGGCTATATTCCCGGCCATGCGGACCGCCGCAGAAGTCGTACAAGACCACCGTCTCGCGCTCTCCGAGGTGCTCCAGGCCCTCGCCGCGGACGGCATCGTGTCCAAGGCGGACGCGGACAAGCTCGTCGCCGACCGCAGGTTGCATCGCGGCGATCACCACCCGCTGCTGGTGATCGCCGACCAGAAGTGGCGCTCCGTCAAGCCCCCGCAGAAGCTCCTCTCCCTGGAATGGCTCACCGAGTGGCTCGCGCGGCAGACCGGGATGGAATACTTCCACATCGACCCGCTCAAGATCAACTTCGCCGCCGTGACCGAGGTGATGTCCAACCACTACGCGGCGCGCTTCAAGGTCCTCCCGGTCGAGGTGAACACCCGCGAGGCGGTGATCGCGACCGCCGAGCCCTACGTCAAGGAGTGGGAAAAGGAGCTGAAGCAGATGCTGCGCCTGGAGATCCGCCGCGTCATCGCCAATCCACTCGACATCGCCCGCTACCAGGTCGAGTTCTACAACCTCGCAAAATCGATCAAGGGCGCGGCGCAGAACGGCGGCGGGCAGAGAAGCGGCATCGGCAATTTCGAGCAGCTGGTCGAGATCGGCCAGACGAACAAGCAGTTCGACGCGAACGACCAGCACATCGTGCACGTGGTCGACTGGCTGTGGCAGTACGCTTTCGACCAGCGCGCGAGCGACATCCACATGGAGCCGCGCCGCGACGTGGGCGAGGTGCGCTTCCGCATCGACGGCGTGCTGCACCCGGTGTACCAGATCCCGATGCCCGTGATGGCGGCGATGACCTCGCGCATCAAGATCCTCGGGCGCATGGACGTGGTCGAGAAGCGCCGCCCGCAGGACGGCCGCATCAAGACGCGCACCGCCGACGGCCAGGACGTGGAGCTGCGCCTGTCGACCCTTCCGACCGCGTTCGGCGAGAAGCTGGTGATGCGCGTCTTCGACCCGGAGGTGATCGTCAAGGATTTCGCCGAGCTCGGCTTCTCCGAGGACGACAAGGGGCGCTGGAAGCAGATGATCGAGCAGCCGAACGGCATCATCCTGGTGACCGGGCCCACCGGCTCGGGCAAGACCACCACGCTCTATTCGACCTTGAAAACGATCGCCACGCCCGAAGTCAACGTGTGCACCATCGAGGACCCGATCGAGATGATCGAGCCCGCCTTCAACCAGATGCAGGTCCAATCGGCGATCGAGCTCGGCTTCGCCGAAGGCGTGCGCGCGCTGATGCGCCAGGACCCCGACATCATCATGGTCGGCGAGATCCGCGACATCGAGACCGCCGAGATGGCGGTGCAGGCGGCGCTCACCGGGCACCTCGTGTTTTCCACGCTGCATACCAACGACGCGGCGAGCGCCATCACGCGGCTGCTCGAGCTCGGCGCCCCGCCGTATCTCCTCAACTCGACCATTCTCGGCGTGATGGCGCAGCGCCTGGTGCGCACCTTGTGCCGCCACTGCAAGGAAAAGACTCCCTACGAAGGGGCGCGCGAGGGCGAATTGAGCTGGGAGGAGTTCGTCGCTCCCTGGAAAGCGAAGCGGCCCGCGCACGTTTATCGGGCGGTCGGATGCCTGGAATGCCGCAACACCGGCTACCTGGGACGCATCGGCCTGTACGAGATCCTGCTGCTTTCGCCGGAGGTGAAGCGCCTGGTCAACGCCGAGGCGGACGTCGCGAAGATCCGGGAGCTCGCCTACAAGGAGGGCATGAAGCCGCTGCGCATAAGCGGCGCCATGAAAGTCGCGATGGGCCTCACCACCCTGGAAGAAGTGCTCAAAGTCGCTCCGCCACCGGGGCAGGTCTAGCCCTCATTTCTCAGCGGTGCACGCCCACACGGCGATCCTGCATTCGCCGCCGCATTTCTGGAGGGCCTTGCGCTCGGCGATTTCCCGCGAGGCGCCGGTTTCCCACACGAACTTCTTCGGCCTTTGCGCGATGGCGCCGCAGCTGTCGCGAAAGGTCTTGATCACGTCGCAGTCGCCGCACTGGCGAAACGCCTCGGCTTCGGCATCGCGTTTCGTTTTCCGGTCCACGGCATAGCCGAAAGCGCCCGACTTGCTGTTGTAGGCGATGGAGCCCCACAGCTGCCTCCCGCCGACGCGCGCGCCGGCGGCGTCGTTCGCGAGCACGGAAAAGGCGAACAGAGCGGCGGCAACCGCGAGGATCCGCATGGGACTATTTGGCGAGAGCGCGCATCGCGCGTTCCAGGCCCTCGACCGTCGTCGGGTACATTCGCCCTCCCATGATTTCCCTGAGTATGCCGATCGACTGGCGGTAAGGCCAGATCTCCTCCGGCTCGGGGTTGAGCCAGACGGCCCTGGGGTACACCTCCAGCATGCGCTTCAGCCACACCGCGCCGGCCTCGTCGTTCGAATACTCGATCGAGCCTCCCGGCTGCAGGATCTCGTACGGGCTCATGGTCGCGTCGCCGACGAAGACGAGCTTATAGTCGTGGCCGTACTTGTGCATGATGTCGGAGGTGCGGGTGCGCTCGGAATGCCGCCGGCGGTTGTCTTTCCACACGTAATCGTACAGGCAGTTGTGGAAGTAGAAATGCTCGAGATGCTTGAATTCGGTCTTGGTCGCGGAGAACAGCTCCTCGCAGAGCCTGATGTGGTCGTCCATCGAGCCGCCGATGTCGAGGAACATGAGGACCTTCACCGCGTTGTGGCGCTCCGGCCGCATGTGCAGGTCGAGCCAGCCGGCGTTCCGCGCGGTCTTGTCGATCGTGGTGTCGAGGTCGAGCTCTTCCGGCGCGCCTTCGCGCGCGAACTTGCGCAGCCTTCGCAGCGCCACCTTGATGTTGCGCGTGCCGAGCTCGACCGAATCGTCCAGGTTGCGGTATTCGCGCTGGTCCCATACCTTTACGGCGCTGCGGCTGCGCGAGCCGTCCTGGCCGATGCGAACCCCCTCCGGGTTGTAGCCGTAGGCGCCGAAAGGGGAGGTGCCCGCGGTGCCGATCCACTTGTTGCCGCCCTGGTGCCGGCCTTTCTGCTCCTCGAGGCGTTTCTTGAGCGCCTCCATGAGTTTTTCCCAGCCGCCCAGCGCCTCGATCATCGCCTTTTCCTCCGGCGACAGATTCAGCTCGGCGTGCTTGAGGAGCCATTCGAGCGGCACGTCGAATTCGATTCCGGCGATCGACTCGATTCCCTTGAAATATTCGCCGAAAGCGCGGTCGAACTTGTCGAAATTCTGCTCGTCCTTGACCAGAGCCGTGCGCGACAGGCAGTAGAACTCGTCGATCGAGGGCGAGATGACGCCCTTCTGCATCGCCTCGAGCAGCGTCAGCCACTCCTTGATCGAGACCGGGATCTTGTGGTCCTTGAGCTTGACGAAGAAGCCGGAGAGCATGGCGGGGGCTTCAGAAAGAGGGCGTGCCGGTCAACGAGGTCTGTGGCGGCGCTTTCGGGCTCTTCTCGATCACGAGAACGCTGTCGTAGAAGTGCAGCGCGTAGGTTGCCCGGGTGAATTCGTCGGCCGTCAGAACCGTGTGATCGCGCGAGTACCAGCCGTAGAGCCGGTCGACCAGCGCCTTGCCGTATTCGAGAAAGGTTCCTTCGCGGCGATGCCCGCCGCCGAATTCCGGCATGAACGAGGTGTGAATGTCTTCGCAGAGGTAGATGCCGTCGGGCTGGACGTGGGGGTAGAGCTCCTCGAACGTCGCGATCTGCTGCGCCATCGCGTGTCCGCCGTCGTCGATCAGGATGTCGATATGCGGCACGCGTCCGCGCACCTCGGCGAGGAACCGGCGGTCGCCCTGGTCGCCGATGAGTATCGTCGTGGCTTCATCCTCGAAGCTGCGGCAGCGAGGGTCGATGTCGATGCCCACGACGCGGGTCCCCGGACCGAAATAGTGGTGCCACATCTGCAGCGATCCTCCGTGGAAGACGCCGATTTCCACGACGACCGGAGAGCGGCCCCGGAATCGGGCGAAGTGCCTGTGGTAGATGTCGAAGTAGTGGTGCCACTTGTGTATCAGGCGCCCCGGATTGTTGAAGAAGTACTCGGCGAGCGGATTTTCCCCGGGCAGCTGCGCTTCCGGTCGCGGCGATGTCCGCTTTTCCGCCGTCAGTTGACGCAGCACATCCGAGAGGAGCCGGCCCAGCATTCAACGCGCATTCCGCGACATGAAGATGAGACGTTCAAAAAGGTGGACGTCCTGCTCGTTCTTGAGCAGTGCCCCGTGGAGGGGCGGGATAATGGTCTTGCGGTCCTTGCTCCGGAGCGCCTCGGGCGGGATGTCCTCGGCGAGCAGGAGCTTCAGCCAGTCGAGGAGCTCGGAGGTCGAGGGCTTTTTCTTCAGGCCCGGGACTTCGCGCACCTCGAAGAACGCTTCGAGCGCTTCGCGCAAGAGCGACTTCTTCAGCCCGGGGAAGTGCACCCCGACGATTTTCTCCATCGTCTCCTTGTCGGGGAAGCGGATGTAGTGGAAGAAGCAGCGCCGCAGGAAGGCGTCGGGCAGCTCCTTTTCGTTGTTCGAGGTGATGAACACGATCGGGCGCTGCTTGGCTTTGACCAGCTCCTTCGTCTCGTAGACGAAGAACTCCATGCGGTCGAGCTCGCGCAGGAGGTCGTTCGGAAACTCGATGTCGGCCTTGTCGACCTCGTCGATGAGGAGCACGACCGGCGTCTCGGAGGTGAAGGCCTGCCACAGCATTCCGCGCATTATGTAGTTGCGGATCTCGTGCACGCGCGGGTCGCCGAGCTGGGAGTCGCGCAGGCGGCTCACCGCGTCGTACTCGTACAGGCCCTGCTGCGCCTTGGTGGTGGACTTGATGTGCCATTCGAGCAGCGGCAGCGCGAGCGCCTTCGCCACTTCCACCGCGAGCATGGTCTTGCCGGTCCCGGGCTCGCCTTTTACCAGCAAAGGGCGCTGCAGCATAATGGCCGCGTTGACCGCGAGCGTCAGGTCGTCGGTGGAAACGTAGGCGGCGGATCCGTTGAAGCGCATCTTTCAAACCCGGTGTCGGGAAAGCGTCCATTTTATACGCTGCGCGTCCTTGCCGCCTCGGCGCGGCTGCTGCAGAATCGGCCGGTGCGACCGGCAATCCTCGTTTTGCTCGCCGCCGCCTGCGCCCCGGCCCAGGCGCGAACCACGGTCGCGATCGACGTGGGACATTTCCTCGAGGAGCCGGGCGCCACCAGCGCGCGCGGGCGCACCGAGCTGGAATTCAACCGCGAGCTCGCTCTCGAGATCGAGTCCGCTGCGCGCGGCCGGGGGCTGGGGACGATGCTGATCGGCTCCGACGGCTTCATGTCGAAGCTCGCGGGCCGCACCGCCGCCGCCGCGGGTGCGGCCTTCTTCCTCTCGGTGCACCACGATTCGGTGCAGCCGCATTTCCTCGAGACCTGGGAATACGACCGCGTCGAGCGCCTGTTCAGCGATCGGTACGCGGGGTTCTCGCTCTTCGTTTCGCGCAAGAGCGCCTTCGTGCGCTCCAGTCTCGCTTGCGCCTCCGCGATCGGCGAGGCGATGCGCCGCGCCGGCTTCTCGCCCTCGCTCTATCACGCCGACCCGATTCCGGGGGAATCCAAGCCGTTCGCCGACCGGAGGAACGGCGTGCATTACTACGACAATCTGGTCGTGCTCAAGACCGCGCGGGCTCCCGCCGTGCTCCTCGAGGCGGGAGTGATCGTCAATCGCGACGAAGAGTTGAAGGTGCAGTCCGAGGATGTGCGCAAGCGCATCGCGGCGGCGGTCGCGGAGGGACTGGAGCGGTGCCTCGTTCGAAAAAACGCTGCAGCGGCCCGGTGAAATGATGTAGCCATGGCCGACCTCGCCGACTTCTACTCGAGCCAGAAGGGCGTGCTGCACGTCGTTCGCTGACTCCCGGGTTTTCAGTCCTCTTTCGTCTTTCCCCGGAACTCGCACAGGTCCCTGATCACGCACCGCGGGCAATCGGGCCTGCGCGCCTTGCACACGTAGCGCCCGTGCAGGATCAGCCAGTGGTGGGCGTCCTCGCGGAATTCCTCGGGCACGAGCTTGAGGAGCTTCTCCTCGACTTCCCTCACGTCCTTCCCCGGCGCGATGCCGGTGCGGTTGGCGACGCGAAAGATGTGCGTATCCACCGCGATGGTCGGATGGCCGAACGCGGTGTTGAGGATCACGTTCGCGGTTTTTCTGCCCACCCCCGGGAGGGCCTCGAGCGCCTCGCGCGACTCCGGCACTTCTCCGCCGTGGCGCTCGAGGAGGAGGCGACAGGTCTCGAGGATGTGCTTCGCCTTGGAGCGGTACAGGCCGATCGTGCGTATGTGATCGATCAAGCCCTCCATGCCCAGGGCGAGAATCCCCTGAGGCGTGTTGGCCCTGCGGTAGAGCTTTTCGGTCGCGAGGTTCACGCTCTTGTCGGTGGCCTGCGCCGAGAGCACGACCGACACCAAGAGCTCGAAAGGCGTCCGGTAAGCGAGCTCGGTGGTCGGGTTCGGGTTCGCCGAGCGCAGCCGCTCGAAGATCTTCCTGCGCTTTTTCGGACTCATGGCCGCGATCTTCGCGCCCGCGCCCGTGCGATGGCCGCCTGGATGATAGCGCGCTTCTTCTCCGCGTCCGGATCCATTTTCGCTTTGAGAGCGCGCGCGGCGAACCGCCCGGTGCGCTCGGCTCGCTCGCGCTCCAGTCGCGTGCGCCTGAGCTCGAAGCGCCCGCGCGCCGCGTCGGCGCGGGGCTGATCCCATAGGGCATCGGCGCCGATTGCGGGCACCATCTCGATGCAATCCACGGGACAGGGCGGGACGCAAAGATCGCAGCCGGAGCACAGTTCGGTCACGACCGTATGCATGAGCTTGGATGCGCCGACGATCGCGTCCACGGGGCAGGCCTGGATGCACAAGGTGCAGCCGATACAGCGCGCCTCGTCGATCAGCGCCACGCGGCGCGGCTGCTCGACACCGTTGCGCGGATTGAGGGGCTTCGCTTCGCGGCCCAGCAGCGCCGCGAGCTTGCGAACTCCGGCGTCGCCGCCGGGGGGGCATTGATTGATGTCGGCTTCGCCCGCGGCGATCGCCTCGGCGTACGGACGGCAGCTCGGATAGCCGCACTTCGTACACTGCGTTTGCGGCAGCAGCGCGTCGATCCGTTCGACGAGCTCGTTCATCGGGCACCTTGCGTCGCCGCCAGGCCGCGCACGATTTCGCCCACGAGTTGCGGGCCCCGGTAGACGAGCGCGGTGTAGAGCTGGACGAGGCTCGCGCCGGCGTCCAGCTTTTCGCGGGCATCGGCGGCGCTCGCGATCCCGCCGACCCCGATGATCGTCACGCGCGCCGGCAGCGCGCGCCGCAGTTTCGCCACCACCGCCGTGGCGCGCGCTTTCAGCGGCGCGCCGGAGAGGCCGCCTTGCTCGCGGCTCGCGGGAAGGTGCGCTACGCCTTCGCGCGACACGGTGGTGTTGGTCGCGATCACGGCGTCGATGCCGCGGGCGGTGACGCGGTCCGCGATCGTTTCGATCCCGGCGTCGTCCAGATCGGGCGCGACCTTCACCGCCAGAGGGACGCGGTTTCCGTAGCGCTTCGCGAGCAGGTCGCGCTCCGCGGTCAGGGAGGCGAGGAGCGCGTCGAGGCCGTCGGCCTGCTGCAGCGAGCGCAGATCCTTGGTGTTGGGAGAGGAAATGTTCGCGGTGACGAAGCCCGCGTGCGCGTACACCTTGCGCAGGCAGGCGATGTAATCCTCGTGCGCGCGCTCGTTCGGGGTGTCCGAGTTTTTTCCGATGTTCACGCCGACGATGCCGCGGTAGCTCGAGCGGCGGATGTTCTCCACGAGGGCATCGGCGCCGCGGCTGTTGAAACCCAGGCGATTGATGAGCGCCCCGGCCTTGGAGAGGCGAAACAGGCGCGGCTTCGGGTTTCCGGGCTGCGCGCGCGGAGTCACCGCCCCGATCTCGATGAAACCGAAGCCGAGCGCCGCAAGAGCGTCGATGTGCTCGCCGTCCTTGTCCAGGCCCGCGGCGAGCCCCACCGGATTGGGGAAATCCAGCCCCATGACCCGCACCGGCACGCGTGGCACTGGGGAAGCGACAAGAGAGGCGGCGCCGAGCCGCGCCAGGACATCGAGGGATTTGAGGCTGAGGCGGTGCGCCGTTTCAGGGTCGAGCGCGAAAAGGAACGGCCGTACGGCGCGATAAAGCATGGCGCCATTTTAACGCGCGGCAGCGCAGTGCCTGGTTCAGGAGCAGATTTCGTCCGGGTGCAGCCCGCGCCAGGCGCCGTCGATGAATCCCTCGATCGGCTGGAAGCGCGCCTTGTAGGACATCTTGCGGCTGTCCCTGATCCAGTAACCCAGGTACAGGTAGGGCAGCGAAAGGCGGCGGCACTGCTCGATCTGCCACAGGATGTTGTAGGTGCCGAAGCTCGCGCCGGCGGCGTCGGGATCGTAGAACGTGTAGACCGAGGAAAGCCCGTCGCCGAGGTGATCGACGATCGACACCATCATGAGCTTGCCCTCGTCGCGGAATTCAACCAGCCGCGTGCTCACGCGGCTCTGCAGCAGGAAATGCGAGTACTGGTCGCGGCTGTCCTGGTCCATTCCGCCGCCGGCGTGGCGGCTCGCCTGGTAGCGCAGGTAAAGCGAGTAATGCTCGACGCGAAAGCGCAGGCCGGTCACCGCGGGCTGCAGCGCCTCGTGCGTCGCCCAGGCGCGGCGCTGGCTGCGCGAGGCGCGAAACTGCTCGACGGGGACGCGCACCGGGACGCAGGCGCGGCAGTGGTCGCAGTAGGGCCGGTAGGTGAAGATGCCGCTGCGGCGAAAGCCGAGCCGCACCAGGTCCGCGTACAGCTCGGTGCCGATCAAGTGGCTCGGGGTGGCGACCTGCGAGCGCGCCATCCTGCCGGGCAGATAGCTGCACGGGTAGGGCGCCGTCACGTAGAATTGCAGTACCGCATGCGGCAGATCGTTCAGCTTCGACATGGCTCGTGCGCGAAGGATGCGCCGGACCAGCTGCCCGGCGAACGCGCGTAGTGTATCAACTCTTCGAGGAGCCGGGAGAACCGCCGCCGCGGAATCTCGCGCGCGCCGAGCGATTCCAGGTGCCGCGTGCGCATCTGGCAGTCGATAAGCCGGAAGTCTACGGACTCGAGGTGGGCGACCAGAGCCGCCAGGGCGATCTTGGAGGCGTCGCGGGCGCGGGAGAACATCGATTCGCCGAAAAACACCTGGCCGATCGCGACGCCGTAGAGTCCTCCGGCAAGCTCTCCGTCGATCCAGGTTTCGACCGAGTGCGCGTATCCGAGCCGGTGCAGGCTCGCGTAGGCGCCGAGCATCCGGCCCGTGATCCAGGTCCCGGGCTCGCCCCGGCGCGGCGCGGCGCAGCCCGCCATCACTTCGCCGAAGGCGGAATCGAAGCGCACCTCGTAGCGGCGGTTGCGCAGGGTCTTTGCGAAAGAGCGCGATATCTTGAACTCCTCGGGATAGAGGATCATGCGCGGGTCGGGGCTCCACCAGAAAATCGGGTCGCCCTCGGAAAACCACGGAAAAATGCCGCGACGGTAACCCTCGAGCAAGCGCTCGGGGGAGAGATCTCCGCCCGCGGCGAGCAGCCCGTTCGGATGCTTGAGCGCCGACTGGATCGGCGGAAAAGGCGCGTCGCGCTCCAGCCAGGGGATCATCCCGCCTTCAGCATTTCACCTGCTGCCTGCAGTACTCGGTGAGCTCGTTCACGATCGAGCGCCCCTCGACGGCGGCGCGGGCGTGCCCGCCGTAATCGAGGGCGAGGCGGAACTCGTACTTGCTGAAAAACTCGTTGAAAAGCTCCCCGCCCAGGGTTCCGACCGCGTACAGGCCGTCGTTCTCCGGGTCGTACTCGAGAAGAATCGCCGCGAGCGGCTGCGGCGCCGGGCCCGCCACCACTTTCGCGCCTTCGGCGGGATCGTACTGGCTGTGCTCCGAGCAGCAGTGGATGACATGGGCGAACCGGCTTCCGGCCGACTTCTCGTCGCGGTAGCTGATGAAGCTGATCTCGCGGGTGGGGTAGGTCAGCCGGTGGGCGCAGATCGCGGAATAGGCGACGATGCCGTGACCGGCGCCTACGCCGCCCGGCCACTGGTAGCTGTGCGAGTCCGCGGTCTTCAGGTGGGCCGAGGGCTTGGTGGGCCTGCCGAGGTTGAGCAGAAAGCAGGGCGTTCCGGCAAACGGGTAGTGAAAGATGAAGTTCCGGTTCGCGGCGAGCGCGCGCCCCTCGAGCGGCCTGCCCCCGGGATCGACCAGTCGCGCGCGGGCGTAGAAGCGCGGGCTTGCGTCGGCCGGGGCCGCCGGCAGCGAAACTGCGAGCGCCGAGGCGGCGCAGCCGAACATGAAATCGCGTCTGTGCATGGGCAATCTGCCCGAACGCTAAAGGGTGTCGGCGTACCGTGTCAAGAGATCGGCCACGCCCGGGAAATGACGCGACGTTCAGTCCGCCGTCACCCCCGCGCAAGCCTGCCCTCGACTCCGATCGGGGGCGGGGGTCCAGTAGTTTTATTTGAAAGTCGCTGGATCCCCGCTTGCGCGGGGATGACCTCGCCCACGGGCGAGGTCACTTCGGCGGCAGGATCTCGCCTGCGTGCACGCGGAACAGCCCCTCTTTTCTGTCGGCGAAAAAGTGCTGGAGCGTCGTGGCGGTGGTACGAAAGGCGATTGTTTCCCAGGGGACCTCGCTTTCGCGGAACAACCCCACCTCCAGCGTTTCCTCGCCTGCGGCGAAGTTCAGGTCGAGGAGCCGGGCGCGGTAGAAAAGATGCACCTGGTTCACGTGCGGGACGGACAGCAGCGAGAACACCTCGCCGAGC
>WNFZ01004434.1_pt1 | contig 13039 bp, 15 predicted proteins | sample 5400081 | NCBI WGS metagenome assembly WNFZ01 (sample SAMN13153365, study PRJNA577476) | soil metagenome | isolation source: 80 cm soil or saprolite under grassland replicate 1 | place: USA:California | collected 2016-06-15
GGGCGCGGGCTACATGTCGCTCGACAAGGGCGAGATGCAATGGACGCTGACCTATGACGAGATCGACATTGTGCTTGAAGGCGAGCTTGTTATCACACGTGGCAACGAACAGGTGCGCGGCAAAACTGGCGATGTGATCTACATCCCGAAAGGATCGAGCATTACGTTTGGGACGCCGAACTGGACGCGTTTTGTGTACGTAGTGTTTCCTGTGAATTGGAATGAGAAGTGAAGGGTTTTCTGTGTATGAATGAGATATCTAATGAAATCCAGCAATGGATTACAAGAAAGTTCTCTCGGCGTCAAGCTCGTTTGCGAGAAGCCGCAATAGCGACATACACTTATCGCAAATATCCCAGCCCTCGCATCATCTTCGGAGAAGTGACCCTCTCGGCAAACCCTTCGGATACTTTCTCTTTCACTTCAAAGGTAACATGGCCTGAGCATGACAATTGCGAAGACCTTGTTGTAGATGGCATACTAGATGTTCTTATCTCTTCCGATTTTTACCCAGTGGTTGGAGCAAATTTCACACTGGAGAAGATTGGATGGCATGAGATTGAATCTGTGCCTGTGGCATATTATTTTGCAGCAAGAGAAGCAACAAAGCAAATTCTGAGGCTTGATGATAAGAATAGAAATTTTAGTACTGTGATTTCGCATAATAAAGATGATTGATGAATCCTAATCTCTCACATCTTCTCATGCAGACTGACCGCATCATGTCTCAAGCCGACGATTGGCGCTTGGAACCCGATTCGATTTCTCCCTCAACCGTCCACGTCGGTGTGGATTTGGGAACGGCGTATACTGTTCTGGTTGTGCTGGATGAACATTACAAACCGATCGCTGGTGAGTACCAGTTTGCCCAGGTAACGCGCGATGGACTTGTCGTGGATTTTATCGGCGCGGTAGACCTGTTGCGTGGAATGAAATCAAGAGTTGAAAAAAAACTTGGTTTCGAGTTGACCTCTGGAGCATCAGGATATCCGCCCGGTGTGCCACAGGCAGAAGTGCGCGCAACGGCGAATGTGTTGTATGGCGCGGGCTTGGATTGCACGGGTCTCATCGATGAGCCGAGTGCCGCGAACAATGTCCTGCAGATCAAAGACGGCGCGATCGTGGATGTTGGCGGCGGTACAACAGGCATCGCCATCTTCAAGAATGGTGAAGTAATGTACACTGCGGATGAACCGACAGGTGGCACGCATTTCTCGCTGGTGATCGCTGGTTCCACTGGAACGAGTTTCGAAGAAGCAGAAGAGTTGAAGAAGAATCCGAAAGAGCAGACTCGTTTGTTTCCTGTCATCCGCCCGGTGATGGAGAAAGTCGGTTCGATCATCAATCGTCACATCGCAGGTCACCATGTGGACAGGTTGTATTTGGTAGGCGGCAGCTGCGCCTATCCTGGAATGGATAAAGTGATCGAAGAATACACAGGCGTTGAGACGGTTTTGCCGGGCAACCCGCTGTTTATCACACCGCTTGGAATTGCAATGAATAATTAAACTCTTTGGAGCGAATTCAAGGAGCTTGCTCCTTGACTCCAAAAGACTATGGAGCATTATGGCTGGTGAATTTTCATTACGTGTTTATTCTTATCTCGACCGCATGCAGCCGCAGTACGCGGCATTCGTAGGCACCATCACGCAAGGCGACCTTCCGACAGAGGGCATGGCGTCTCTCTATATTGAAGTTGCCCCAGGCAATGAAGTGTTCCGCCTTGTGGATATTGCAGTCAAGGCTACAGAAGCTAGACCTGGCGCGCAGATCGTGGAACGCGAGTTTGGCATGTTCGAGATCCATTCTCGGGCTCAGTCCGAAGTGCTGGAAGCGGGACGAATCGTGCTTGAAAGACTCAACTTGAAACCCGAGGAACGCATCAAGCCATTCATTGCCTCGGTACAGATCATTACGAATGTAGATCCCTACCAAGCTCAATTATTGAACCGCTTCCGCCGCGGCTCGATGCTGGTTCCGGGTGAGACGATGCTCGTATTGGAATGTGCGCCCGCTGCGTACATCAACTATGCCTGCAACGAAGCGGAGAAGGGTGCGAACATCAAAATCCTGCATGTCTCATCCGTGGGACGTTTTGGACGCATGTGGCTCTCTGGCTCCGAAGCAGAAATTGTGACCGCCCGCAATGCAGCTGTGAAATCACTTGAAGCGTTGGACGGAAGACCAGAAAAATAATTGGGTATTCGTAAGTAGTAATTTGTAAATAGAGATTAGAGACTGGAGATTTGGATGCCAAAAATCTTCTATACCGAACGTGACATTGATGACATGAAGGCGCGCGGACTCACATCGATTGATGTGACGGACAATGTGGTGTTGACCGATCTAGCCCTCGAACGCGCTATGCGCTATGAGATGAAGATCAACCACGTGGAGCATTCTGCACCGAAAGCGACGTATAGCCCATCGGTGAATACCTATGCTGCTTACCAGCGAGAGACACCGCGTGAAAGTGCATCCGACGCGGAGTTAAAGCAAAGGATCAAATCTGCCGTATTGGCGAAGCTGGATGGACAGGTGGATGGCGCGTTGCTCGATGCGGTCATCACGCGCGTGCTGAATGGAATGAAGTAGGGTGGTGTTTTAATCGTAATTGTTTTGCTAGAGCGATTTTGTTTATTGCCCTGTTGCGAATATGCCAGGGCATTTTATTTTTAGGGAGGCCAACGTTCTTTAGACAGAAGCAGACTAAGGATCCAGCTGGGGCCGTGCGTTTTCTTCCTCTAATTCGTTTAAAAGCCGTGTATCGTGCTCTACATATTTCTGAATTGTTCCAGATATAGAGCTAGGGATGTTCACAAAACGAAATTTTGGCGGAGGTTGAGATTAATGGTAACTCCTGAACAGCAAGTGGAAGATTACGACATTCCCGATGTTCCAGAACGTCCTCTAATTATCAAGACACGTGAATTGACAAAGGTCTTTAGTGGGGAAGTAGCTGTCAACGAGATCAATCTTGAAGTGCCGGAAGGCTCTATCTTTGGATTTATTGGGCCGAGTGGAAGTGGCAAAACAACAACAGTTCGCCTATTAATGGGATTATATGAGCCTGATCATGGCGAGGTGAGCGTGTTAGGCGCCAGACCTGCTGAATTTTCGAGGCGGGATCGTGAGCGGATCGGTTATCTTCCACAACTCTTTGTGCTGTATCCAGACCTGACCGTATGGGAAAACATGAACTTTGCCGCTTCGTTATACGGCGTCAGTTTCTGGCGTCACAGACGTCTGAACGAAATGTTGGATCTTGTTGAATTGAAAGGGGATAAGCATAAACTGGTGCGTAACATTTCAGGAGGCATGCAGAGACGCTTAAGTCTGGCTGCCACACTTATTCATAGACCCAGCCTGCTTTTTTTGGATGAACCCACTGTGGGTATTGACCCGATCCTGCGCAAAAAATTTTGGGATTATTTCAAGCAATTGCAATCGAATAAACGTACGCTTTTTATTACCACGCAATATGTGGGTGAAGCCGCGTATTGCGATTTCGTCGGTGTAATGTCTGAAGGCAGGTTGCTGACCGTAGATACGCCTGAAGGACTCCGCCGTGAAGCCTATGGTGGTGACATCATCAAGCTCAGTTCCACAGACCGGATCGATTACGACTTTCGAAAGGAAGTACAGAATTTGCCTGAGCTCAAATCCAAAATCCTGAACGCGACTGATTATGAACTTCAATTGCTTGTGGAGGATGCCTCCACGGCAACTCCATATTTAGTTGAGTATTTCCGCGATCATCGTAAGGGAGTAGATTCTGTCGAGCATTTTTTACCGTCTTATGACGACGTGTTCGTAAAGTTAATTGAGAAGCATAGGGATAATGATAATGGGTAGCATTTCACGTTTTATTATTCGTTCCACCACCTTTCTCCGCAAGGAGTTGGCAACTGTCTTTCGTCAGCCTCGCCTGATCCTAACATTGATCTTGGGCCCTTTCCTGATCATGTTATTGTTTGGCTTTGCCTTTCAAAAGAATGGACGCTCTCTGCGAACGTTATTTGTACTCAAAGAGGGCAGTCCATTGGCTCAGCAAACAGAGGAGTTTGCCAAGACGATTGGTCCCGCGATCATCTATGAAGGAACCACTCCTGATAAGAATGAAGCGTTAAGCAAACTTGCCAGGAATGAAGTGGACATGGTGTGTGTTGTACCAGATAACCCGCTGGAAATTATTCGCCAAAATCATCAGGTGGAACTGGAAATGTACCACAACGAGATCGACCCCATCCAGGTGGATTATATCAACCAGGTGGCAAGACTGTACGTCGATGCATTGAACCGGAAGGTTTTGCAGTCTGTTACCGCGCAGAACCAGCAGGAGGTGGGCAGCCTGCAACAAAAACTGCAAACTGCACAAGCAAGCGCAAAGGCATATCACGACGCGCTCGCGCAACGGGATACAGCTGCTGCAGCTACTCAAAAGCAAAACCTGAATAGCGACCTGGCGGCTTTGCGTACTTTGCTCGGCGCCAGCCTTGGGACAGAAGGTACCAGTACAGATCCTAATCAGACAAACGCTGTTAACAACCTGGATGCCATCATTCAAGCACTTAGTTCAAGCCCGGATGTATCCACTACTTCAACACCCGATGAACTCACAAAACAGGAACAGGACGCGGCGGACATTGAAAAGAATATTGCAGACTTGAATTCACAATTATCTGAATTTCAGAACATGGACCCAGGCGTGGTTACCAGTCCATTCACGGCAAAAACGATGAGCGTCACGGGTATTGAACTTCAACTAACCGACTTTTTCACACCCGCAGTGATCGTGCTGCTCTTGCAACATTTATTCGTCACATTTGCTGCCATGTCCATTGTGCAGGAGCGACGCGCGGGTACGATGGAATTGTTCAAAACTTCTCCCATCTCCGCTTCTGAAATTTTGCTCGGCAAAACCCTCAGTTTCTTCATGTTCGGTCTTGTGATCGCGGCAACCATTACATGGCTTGTTGTATTTGTGCTTGGCACTCCCATGCTGGGTACGTGGGCAAATTATTCCATTGTGGTGGTTGTCCTCTTGCTTACTTCGCTCGCAATCGGTTTCTTCATCTCTTTGATTTCTGAAAATGACACACAGGCTGTTCAATTTTCCATGTTGTTATTGCTCGCCAGCATTTTCTTCAGTGGCTTTTTCCTCGACCTGCGTTTGATGTGGGAACCGATGAAAGCCTTTTCGTATATCCTGCCTGCAACATACGGGATCAATCTTATGCATGACGTGATGTTGCGTGGGCTTCCACTTCCGCTTACGGATATTGGAGGCCTCGCCTTGATTGGGATTATCCTCTTCATCGCAGATTGGATTATCCTGCGCCGTATGATGGAGACTCGATAGTACAAGGCTCTGCTTCACAGTAAGTCGAAAGCTGCTGAGACTTTGAGAGACGTTCTCTCCCCGATAATTTATAAGCAAAAGTCACCCCGCTAACGGGGTGACCTTGCATTTCACACTCTGATCGATTTATCAAGTCTGCGGAACGTTATCCCCCGAAACAGACCAGATATCCGTATCCCAGGTGTCTCTAAATTCTTCAAACTTACGTGCACCGTACTCTTTCATGGTGAGTTTGGCTTTTGTTTCCTTGCGTATATCGTCCGCTTCTACGGCAACCATCACATCGCCTTTATTGATGCCCTTTGAAGTATCCACTTTTTTGTAACGCCACAAAATCATTCGTCCGGCTGCTCCCAAAATAATCCCTGTCACTACCCCAAAAATCAAGCCGGTTGAAAGTGAAGTCAGTATGAATTGCCAAGTGATTTGGAATGGCACTGTTGCTCCGCCCTCAGGTTCGAGGCCGGGAATATGAAGTATTCCCAACCCAACTAACAACCCAAGAATCGCACCTAAGGCACCGATCAGCAACGCGCCGATGAATGCACCAACGCCAATCGATTGAAAGGAAGGTTGCTCCTTTAATACAACCGCCTTATTCTCATGTGTGCACTCGAGCATGTTGATCGCGGCATTGTCAATTCCATTTTCAAGCAACGCTTTGCGTGCCAGTTCGGCATTATTTCGATCATTGAACAAGCCACCTATAAAATTTTTCATATTGACCTCCGGTCAGTTTTTTATTCTTCAACAACCTCTTCAGAATGCTCCGCCAGATCCACTAGGTCGCCTTTTTTGAAGAGAATGTTTTTCAGGATTTTTCGCCATGTATCGTTTCGCCGCAACAGGAATTCCAGGTCCATCCCAAAATGGATAAATTCTTCCTGTTGCGCATGAGACATAACTTGTTTGGCTTCCTCATTCGCTTCGACTGCTATCCTCTGCTCATACCAGTTGATGGCATCCGCTTCCTCGATCATGGACATGATCAGCCGCGCAAAGGTGCGCGTCTCTTCGGGAAGTTCCTCAAACGGTTCGTGATACTGGTCGAACGGCATTCTTCCTCCTAAATATAAGCAGATTGATTCCTTTACCGCCGTATATCTTCCGTTCAGAATGGATATAGGTCAGGGTACATATCTACTACGGATATCCCAGATGTGTATCTGGCTGTATATCTATATCGTATATATTGATACAAACGCAGGACAGACGTCCCTGTTACTTTCCCCTGCGTCAGGAGAAGTAGGAATGGAAGGAACAAAAATTCATGAGCTCAATAAGCTAGGGCAATCCGCCTGGCTGGATTTTATTCAACGCTCGTTGATCCGCTCAGGAGATTTGCAGGATTACGTCGAACTGGGATTGAGTGGAATTACATCCAACCCGGCAATCTTTGAAAAAGCGATCAGCAAGAGTACCGACTATGATGAGCAAATGGAACAACTCGCGGAAGAAGGTAAGACTCCACAGGAAATTTATGAAGCCTTGACTGTCGAGGATGCCCGTCTTGCTACAGATGTACTGCGCCCAGTTTTTGATCAGAGCAAAGGCATGGATGGATTCTTCAGCCTGGAAGTGGAACCTCATCTCGCTCACGATAAACCAGGCTCTGTTACCGCAGCGGAGCGCTTGTTCAAATCCGTAGATCGCCCGAATGTGATGATCAAAATTCCAGCGACCGAGGAAGGATACAGCGCAATTCAGGGGTCGATTGCAGAGGGGATCAACATCAATATCACATTGATGTTCTCCCTGAATCAGTATGAGCGTGTAGCAGAGGCATATCTTTCGGGTTTGGAAAAGCGGTTTGCAAACGGTTTTAGCATCAACCATATCTCGTCTGTCGCGTCGTTCTTTGTTAGCCGCGTAGATACAAAAGTGGACAAACTGCTCGATGAGATTCACACTCCTGAAGCCGAATCCCTTAAAGGCAAGATCGGAATCGCCAATGCGAAGATGGCGTATCAGCGATTCAAGGAAATCTTCCACAGTCCGCGCTGGTCATATTTGCAGGACAGAGGCGCGCGTATTCAGCGTGTTCTCTATGGAAGCACCGGGACGAAAAACCCAGAATATTCAGATGTGATGTATGTGGAGAACCTGATCGGAGCAAATACGATCAATACGATCCCGCGCGAAACGCTCGAAGCATTCATGGATCATGGCAAAGTGACGCTCACCCTCGAAGAGAATCTCGATGAAGCCCGCTCCCAATTGGGTCAACTCGCCGAATTGGGGATTGATCTGGAAGAGATTGGCCAGGAGTTGCTCGATGATGGAATTCAAAAATTCATTGAACCCTATGATTCCCTCATCCATGGGATTAAAGAGAAAAGCGCGGAACTGATTGCTCATTAGGAAAATCCTTGCGAAAGTTTTAAACCTTCGCAAGTTAAGTTAAATAGAAAGGATTTAATCAATGGAAGAAAAATATAGGAAAGCAGGTGTGCTTTGGACAGGAGATTTGAAGAACGGCAATGGCATTGTTAGCACCGAGAGTAAAGTACTTTTTGAGCAGCCGTTTACCTATGGGATGCGGTTCGAAGATGAGGAAGGTACAAATCCCGAAGAATTGCTTGCCGCGGCACATGCAGAGTGTTTCAGCATGTCAATTGCCAATACGCTCGCAAAACATGGATATGATCCCGTGCGCACCGATACTACGGCGACCTGCGTCTTCTCGCCGAAGGACGGCGCTGGATATGAAATCACAACCATGCAACTCCATATTCGTGCCGAGGTACCCGGCATAGATGAGAATACCTTCCAGAAAATGATCCGCGAGGCGGATGAGGGTTGTCCCGTTTCCAAGCTGCTTCGAAACGGACTCGACATCCAGATCGATGCCACGCTGCTGCAAGATGATTCCTTTAAAGAGGGAACGGCGCGGTTGTAAAAATCTTTCTACATAGAAAAAACGCTGTGTTACAATTTGGGCATCTCCACACGGCACCCCTAACAAGATAGCCCGAATTAAAGCAAAGCGGCATAGACGGTCAACCAGCCGGTATCAAAGAAGCGGGTAGATTTTCTATTGGCGAGGGTACTGATCATGAAAAACAAATTTGATCATCCCATTAACCTCTTATTAGTGAATGAAATACGGCTAATGGGTAATGTCATTGTTGCCGCACTTGAGGACGAACCAGATATCAACGTGGTTGCCTGTGTAACCGCGTTTGATGAAGCATTGCAGGTGATCCATGAAAGAGAAGTGGATGTTGCTCTTGTAAGTACGCGCCTGCCTGATAACGGCGGCTTGCGATTAACGAGCGCGATTGCTGAGATCGCGCCATCCACAAAGGTGCTCGCACTTGGCTTAACGGAAGAGAAAAAACGTGTACTCCGTTATGTCGAGGCGGGCGCGTCAGGCTATATCCTAAAAGACGACTCACTCGAAGACCTGATCGAAATTGTCCGTGCTACGCAGGAGGGAAAAGTTTTCGTCTCCCCGCAGATTGCCGCCGCCATGATGGAGCGTCTCTCTGATCTGGCCCAGATGTTTGCTGGCGTGGAAAACAATCTGACAGATACTACAACGCTAACCACACGTGAAATGGAAGTTCTGGAATTGATCAGCAAGGGATACTCTAACCAGCAGATCGCCCAAAACTTAGTGATCGAAGTTGGGACGGTCAAGAACCACGTCCATAACATTTTGGAAAAGTTAAATGTCAGTAGCAGGGGAGAAGCAGCAGCCTATCTGGCGTTTATTAACAGATAAAAGAAATCCATAGATGTACCTGACGGAGACAGACAAATAAGCGATTTTTCCTGGCAGGAGGGCCACTCCTACACGGTTTAAGAAGCAAATATATCCCCATTTATATCTGTACACTATAACCCTGCATATAGCCTTTCAAATCACTAAATGATATTCTGAATCTGAAACTCTTGATTCCAATCTATAAATAAATCCGTGTAAAAAGTTAACTGATTCCTAAAACAAGCGGTAGGAAGGTTGCTATGCCCGAACAACGTATAGTCCTTGCGAATGGATCGCGGCTCCTGCGCGACATGCTGAAACGAATTATCTTCAAATCGGACAAGCTTGAATTAGTCCGGGAGGTGACTGATCAGAAGGAGTTGCCTTCTGTTATTGAGCATACCAATCCTGAATGGGTGATCGTTTCGCTGCCTTTTGACAATGTTGTACCACCCTGGGTGGATAGTTTCATGGTGAGTCATCCCTCCGTCCGTTTTATGGCGCTTGCAATCGATGGAAGTAAGATCAAAATGAAATGGCTCGAGGTACATGAGCAGGAATTAGACGGTCTCTCTCTTAACGAACTTCTTCATATCCTCGAGAGTCCTGTTAGCTGATGAAGTGTATTGGAGGTCCTCTTGATTTCCAACCGCATCAGACATCTTTATCAACGCGCAGACCGAATTAGCGGCAACCGTTTGAATATCCTCAGGGATGCTATTCAGACATTTACGATTACTCGGGCGAATCAGGCAGCGGCGAGCCTCGCCTATTACGTCATCTTTTCGCTATTTCCTTTATTACTTGTATTGATCTCGGCAGGCAGTTTCTTTCTGAACAGTGAACAGGTATATCTAAAAGTCTCGCAACTGATCCAACAGAATATTCCTGACTCATATCAATGGATCGATCAAAACCTGCATCATATTTTGGAACAGCGTGGCACGGTAGGAGTCATTGGTTTGATTACATTGCTATGGGCAGCATCCGGTGGGTTTATTAGTCTTGCCTATAACATCAATCTTGCTTGGCTAGAAGCACCTCAACGGAATTTTTTTCAAGGACGTCTCATTGGTTTGGAGATGATCGCGGGGATCAGCGGACTCTTCTTTCTATCTCTCATTTTGGATTGGATCTTTAACCTACTTCATCTGTTCCATGTTCCGTTCGCCTCTTTTATCGACCTAAACTTTTGGGGATGGTTTTGGAGCCTCTTATCCTGGCTGATGATTTTCCTGCTTTTCTTTGCTCTCTATTATTGGGTACCCACCGTAAATGTAAATGGCAGCGCCGCGTTTTGGGGCGCGTTGATGGCATCTGCGGCGTGGGATATCTCCACGGCGCTTTTTTCTTTCTATTTACGAAGTGGTTTTAGTCGGTATGAGCTCATTTATGGTTCCATAGGTGCACTGGTCGCGTTTTTGTTTTTGATCTATATCCTCGCCACAGTAACTCTCTTTGGTGCGCATCTCGCTGCCGCCATTGATCGCAAGTCAAAGCTGAATAAAGTTACTGGCAATGCGATTGTCACGGAGGATGTCAAGGGTTAATCTTTGTTTCTGGCACGAATCGTCAAAGATTCCTGACGTTCAATATTCAGGGGCGGGGATACAATTTCAGTAGAAATAATATATCCATCACGGAATCAGATTTCGGCGTCGAAGGAAGCGGGTTTTCATCCCACATGAAATCTATCTAAATCTGTATCCTTAATATGTTTACTTTTATATTATCCTGCATATCTGGTCATTGTACGGCTTATCAACAGACAGTTCATTAATTATTTTGGTATTGTCCGCTTTCTACAGAGAAAAGCATTAATCTCCTTCGGGAAAAGCATTAATCTCCTTCGGACACAAATTTTACAAGTATGTGATTGGAGGATGAGATGAGTGGTTTTCGTGTTGGCAGGATCTTCGGGATCAACATCGATGTGGATTGGAGTTGGTTATTGATCTTTGCGCTGGTGAGCTGGAGTCTGAGTGCGACGTTCGGTCAGATCCACTCCGGGTGGTCCGTGGGAATGCGTTGGGGGATGGCGATGTTGGCGGCGTTGCTCTTTTTCGCATCAGTATTAGCGCATGAATTAGCGCATTCGCTTGCAGCACTAGCGCGCGGCGTAGCCGTTCAAAATATTACATTGTTCATGTTCGGTGGTGTATCAAATATTCAGAGAGAACCCGCTTCGCCCGCCGAAGAATTGGTCATTACGATTGTTGGTCCGTTGACGAGTTTATTCCTGGGTGCCGTATTTTTGGTCATTGGAGCGGGTGGTTTTCTAGTAAACGATACAATGAGCACAACCTCTCTGTTGGCGCGGCTGCAACCATTGAATACCATTCTGGCATGGCTTGGTTCCATTAACATCATGGTTGGATTTTTCAATTTGATTCCGGCGTTTCCCCTAGACGGTGGCAGAATCGTCCGCTCGTTAATCTGGGCAGTTTCTGATGACTTGCGCAGTTCCACGCGTTTGGCTTCTCTGCTCGGACAAGGAATCGGCTGGGCAATGATCTTTGGTGGAATGGCGATGTTGCTTGGCGTGAGTATTCCTTTCTTCGGGAGCGGAGCCTTCAATGGCGTATGGCTGATTTTCATTGGATGGTTCTTGAATAATGCTGCGTCCGCCGGATACAAGCATGTTATCATGCAGGATATGCTGGCGGATGTGCCTGTCCGCAATGTGATGCAGACACAGATTCCCGTTATTTCCTCTGATGTATCGGTGAATGAATTGATGAATAGGCAATTGACTCAGCCTGAGGAACAGACGATGCTTGTTTCCGAGGGACAGGATGTGGTCGGTATGGTCGCGATGAACGATGTGGAGAAATCATCCAAGGAGATAGGAAAATCGGTAGCGGTCAGCGATATCATGACGCCCGTCTCGGATCTAGAGTATGTGACGCCCGATCAAGATGTAGCAGAGGCTTTCGACCATTTGCAGAGGCTCGACCTACGGCAGATTCCTGTTGTGCTCAATCACCGAATCGTTGGGTTGTTGCGCCGCAAGGATATTATCCGTTGGCTTCAGTTCCATTCAGAGCTGAAATCGTAAAAATAAAATTACTTACTCTTCAAGGAGTGATAGAAAAATTTATTGTTGTATCAGCGAGGCGATCGTTGCATGAAAACCCCGACACAAATCACCACACAACGTCCCGGGTTTTGGAGCGGGGCAGTATTCGGTGCGGTCGCTGGGATCAGTTCCCTGTTGACCTACCAATATCTCAGTGGAATTCTGAAACAGCCCCGCCTCACACCGTGGACAATCCTCTCGAAACCTGAAGACTTTGAAACTCAGGAGGCGCTGGCATTGTTTATCGCCACTGAGAATTTGCGCGCCGGGATTCAAACCCGCCGTCTCAAGAATGGACAGTACAGGGAGGTTCTGCACGCCGGCTATCGAAATTTTCGTGAAAGTTGGGCGCGTGATTTTGGATTTGCGTCTCTTGGTCTCCTGGCTCTGGAACAGTATGATATCGTCAAGCAGACACTCGAATCTTTCCTTGTTTATCAAACGACAACCGGACAGTTACCTGTCAAATTACATTCTATGGATTTTGTGACGCGTTACTTCCACTCTTTTTTGGAACGCGAGCAATCAACCGAGGGAGTGTTGCGATCGAAATATATTAGCGCCCATGGAGCGCCATCCTTGGATGGGCAGGCAATGCTTGTCATTAGTGCACTAATTTATGCACGTAAAACAAAAGATACAGAGTTCCTTCGTGCCCATTGGGGATCCCTGGTCAACGCGATGCGATGGTTGGAAGAACACAAACTCAACTCACAAGATGAACTGCTCTATCAAGAGTCGTTTGCGGATTGGGCGGATTCGGTCGCTCGCCGAGGCTCTATCCATTACACCAATGTTGTGTACTGGAGAGCGCTGGTGGAAATGGCGAAAACTGCCGTCGAGATGGATATGAGCGCGCATGCAGGATTTTATAAAAATAGAGCACAGG
>WNFZ01005162.1_pt1 | contig 13032 bp, 13 predicted proteins | sample 5400081 | NCBI WGS metagenome assembly WNFZ01 (sample SAMN13153365, study PRJNA577476) | soil metagenome | isolation source: 80 cm soil or saprolite under grassland replicate 1 | place: USA:California | collected 2016-06-15
TCACGTGAGGGTCGCCCCCGTGAAAGCCGCACGCCACGTTGGCCGAGCTGATGAACGGCATGATGGCCTCGTCGGCGCCGAGCGTCCACCGGCCGTAGGACTCCCCCATATCGCAGTTGAGATCGATCGTCTTCGCCATCGGTCTTGCTCCTTTCTCTCACTCTAGCATCAGGACTGAAACGTCAGCTCCCCCGGAGCCGCGGGTCCAGCAGGTCCCGCAGCGCGTCGCCCAGCATGTTGAAGCCGAACACGGCCAGCGAGAGCGCGACGGCGGGCCAGATGGCCAGCCACGGCGCCTGGTACATGTGATCGAGCCCCGCCAGCGAGAGCATGCCGCCCCAGGTCGGATACGGCGGCGGGACGCCGAGTCCCAGGAAGGACAGGCTGGCCTCGGTGAGGATCACCGTCGAGAGGCCGGTGGTGGCGACCACGATGATCGTCGGCAGCACGTTGGGCAGGATGTGGCTCACCGTGATCCGCGCGTGCCCGGCGCCGGCGGCCTTGGCCCCCTCGATGTAGATGCACTCCCTGATCGAGAGCGCGACCCCGCGGACCACGCGCGAGTTCTGGATGCCGAAGGCGACGCCGAGCACGCTGGTGATGTTCCAGACGCCGGGGCCGACCAGCGACATGATCGACATCAGGAGGAGGAGCGGGGGGAACGCCATCCACGCGTCGACGCCCCGCTGGAGCACGAGGTCCACCCGCCCGCCGAAGTAGGCCGAGAGGATCCCGACCACCGTCGCGATCACGCTGCCGAGGGCCACCGCGCCGAAGCCGACGTAGAGCGACACCCGCGCGCCGTAGATGAGGCGCGTCAGGAGGTCGCGGCCGAGCTGGTCGGTGCCGAGCCAGTGCTCCGCGCTCGTGCTCACGAACCGCTCCCGCAGGCTGGTCTCGGCGAAGCTGTACGGCGTGACCAGGTCGGCGAGCACGGCGGCCGCCAGCATGACCACGACGATGACCGCGCCGACCGTGCCGAGGGGCTTGCGGCGGAGCATCTGGACCCACACGTCCGCGTACCAGGGGCGGGTCCGCGGGAGCCCGCGCAGGTGTACGGCCGCGACATCATGAGCGGCCTAGGCGAGGTCGATCAGGAGGTTGAGCCCCACCACCATCGCGGCCACGATCAGGTTCACGGACTGGACCACCGGATAGTCGAGCCGCGTGAGGGCCTCGAAGAAGAAGAGGCCGACGCCGGGCAGGCGGAAGATGGCCTCGATGATCACCGACCCGCCGATGTAGAGCGGCGTCTGGAGGCCCACGAGGGTGATCACCGGGATCATGGCGTTCTTGAGCGCGTGACGGAGGACGATGGCCCGCTCGCTCAGTCCCTTCGACCAGGCCGTCCGGATGTACTCCTGCCGCAGGACGTCGAGCAGCGCCGACCGCATGATCCGCATGACCGGGCCCGCGCGGGTGACCCCGAAGACGAGGGCGGGGACGAGCAGGATCTTGAGGTTGGCGGCAGGGTCGGTCGTGAAGGGGACGTAGGTCCACACCGGCGTCCACTTGAAGTAGATGGAGGGGAGGACGACCACGAGCACGGCGAGGCCGAAGTACGGGACGGAGAGCGCCAGGATCGCGAAGATCCGGCCGATGTAATCGGCGAGCGTGTCCTGGCGCACGGCGGACACGATGCCGACGGCGACGCCGATGACCACGGAGATGAGGATGGTCAGCGCCGCCAGCTCCAGGGTGACCGGGAACCGGCGCACGAACTCATCCCAGATGGGCTGCCGGGTCCAGTACGAGCGGCCGAGATCCCCGCGCAGGACGATCCCGGCCACCCACTCGAGGTACTGGGCGGCCAGCGGCCGGTCGAGACCCAGCTCCTTGCGGAGGGCGTCCAGGGTCGGCGCGTACGCCTGGCCCTCGACCATCCGGGTCACGACGTCGCCGGGCATCAGCCGCATCATCGAGAAGACGATCATGCTGACGACGAACAGCGTGAGGACCGCGAGACCGGCCCGGCGGAGCAGGTACTGCTTCATGGGTCAGCCGGCGGGAACCCGGTCCCCGCGGCGGGACAGCGCTCGCCGCGACACATCGAGCCGGCTTACCGGTCGAGCCAGGTATACATGAGCCGCAGCCCCAGACCGAAGCCGTCGTGGTGCCTGAAGCCTTTCACGTAGGGCTGGTGACTGATGTACTGGGGCTGCATCGGCAGGTACACGTAGTAGGCCTTGTCGGCCACGTAGCGCTGGATCTCCTCGACGATCTCCTTGCGCCGCCTCGGGTCCAGCTCCCGCCGCTGGGCCACGAGCAGCTTGCCGAGCTCGGCATCGGCGACGTGACTCCGGTTGCCGGGCTGCTCGGGGTAGAACGCTCCGTAGAGGAAGTCGTCGACCTCGGTGAACGGCGTGATCGGGCCGATCGCCATCTTCTCGAACTTCCCCAGGTACGTGGTGGAGATGTACTTGCCGTACTCTTCCGGCTTGAGCTCGACGCTGATGCCGATCTTGGACAGGTTGTCGGCGGCCAGGTCGTAGTAGCTCCGCCACGGCGGCGCATAGCCCGGCCAGTGGAAGGCCGGCGTGGCGAAGCCCCGCGGGTGGCCCGCCTCCGCCAGGAGCTTCTTCGCCTCGGCCGGGTCGTAGCCCACCAGGTACTTCGCCCTGGCGGGGTCCATCCTGGCCGCCTCGAGCTTCCACTCCTTCATGGCGCAGGGCAGGGGCCCGGTGTCGGTGCACCCCTCGCCGAAGAGCAACGCGTCGTTCCACGCCTTGCGGTCGATGGCGAGGGAGACGGCGCGGCGGACACGCAGGTCGTTGAACGGGGGCTGGTCGGTCCGGAAGTAGATCATCCCCTGCGCCATCACCTGGGTGGGCGTGATGGACAGCTCGGGGTTGGTCTTCTGCAGCGACTTGCCCTCCTCGGGACTGGCGTAGCCCCACATGTGGCCGAACTCCACCTTGCCGGCCCGTAGCAGCGAGAGCCGGGCCGCCGCGTCCGGCGTGATCTCGATCACCGCCCCGTCGAGGTAGGGAAGCCCCTTCACGAAGTAGTCCGGGTTGCGCTCGAAGACGAGCCGCACGCCCCGCTCGTAGGACTTGAGGACGAACGGCCCGGTGCCGATCACGGCGTCGGGATGATTGAAGTCCTTGAATTTCTCCTCGGCCTCACGGGCCAGGATGGGCGTGTAGGTCGGGTTGGCCAGGTGGTTGAGGAACGCGGCGAAGGGCTCCTTGAGCGTGATCCGTACCGTGTAGCGGTCCACCGCGTCGATGGCCTGCACCGGCTCGAAGCGGGCGCGGAAGCCCGACTTGGCCATGAAGCGCTCGAGCGAGTACTTGACGTCCTCGGCCGTGACCTCCCGGCCGTTGACGGGCGGCTTGTTGTGGAACTTCACGCCCCTTCGCAAGTGGAACACCAGCGTGGTCGGCGTCTTCTGCTCCCACCTCTCGGCGAGGTCCGGCAGGATCGAGAAGTCCGTCGGGTGCTTCTGCTCGGGACCGCTGGGGAACCGCACGAGCTGGCTGTAGACCAGGTTCATGTGCGAGTGGGTGAGGAAGCTGATGGACAGGTGCGGGTCGAGGCTGGGGGCCTCGCGCTCGGCGATCCGCACCACGCCCCCCCGCTTCGGCTGCTGCGCGGCCGCCGGCGCCGCCGCGAGGAACAGCGTGAGGGCCGCGAGAAGCAGCAGCACGATGATCCGTCGGGCCATGGCGCGTCCTCTCTTGCCCGATCCGGGCTCGACACGGTCCCCCGCGGATGGACTGCGAGCGTCCGCCGGCGGCCAGGTTACGCCATTATCCCGGAACACGGCATGTTGTCAACGCTTCGAGGGGTCAGGCCTTGATTTCTTGACACCGCTCTCGCGAACGGTTAAGAAATCAAAGTCTGACCCCGTCGATCTAGCCGCTCGCCACCTCCCCCTCGAGCACGCGGCCGAGGGCCTCGACGAAGTGGTCCACGTCGGCGTCGGTCATGGCGAGGGAGCAGGCCCCCAGGCCGCGCTGGGAGACGAGGACGCCTTCGTTGAGCAGCCCCATGAAGACCCGGAGCGGCGCCTGCGGATCCTCCGGCTTGGCCGAGCGGTAGTCCGTGAGGCGGCGCTTGGTCCAGTGCAGCCAGAAGAGCGAACCCACGCCGGTGACCTGGCCCGGATGCTTGCGCGCGCGCAGCAGGCGCGTCACGCCGTCGCGCAGCCGGTCGCCGAGCGCGTCGAGGCGCGCATACGCCTCGGGCGTCAGCTGCTCCATGGTCGCCACGCCGCCGGCCATGGTGAGCGGGTTGGCGTTGAACGTCCCCCCGTGGTTGATGCGCCCCTTGCCGCCGCGCGGGTCGTAGTAGTTCATCACGTCGGCCCGGCCGCCGAAGGCGCCGACGGCGAGGCCGCCGCCGATGATCTTGCCGAGCGTCGTGAGATCGGGCCGGATGCCGAACCGCTCCTGGGCGCCCCCGCGCGCGACGCGGAACGAGATCACCTCGTCGAAGATCAGGAGGATGCCGAGCCGCGCGGTGAGCTCGCGCAGGCCCTCCAGGAAGCCTTCGCGCGCCGGGATCATGCCGGCGTTGGCGAGCATGGGATCGATGAGGAGCGCCGCGATGTCCCCGCCCTGCTTGTCGAGGATCTTCGCGCAGGCGTCGATGTCGTTCCACGGCAGCACCACCACGTGCTTCAGCACCGTCGCCGGCACGCCCGAGGACCACGCCACCGGCCGCGGCCGCTTGCGCGAGCCCGCCTCGGCGGGATCGGGCGAGACGCTCACGAGCACCCAGTCGTGGGTGCCGTGATAGGCGCCCTCGAACTTGGCGATCTTGCCGCGGCCGGTGAAGGCCCGCGCCACCCGCACGGCGTGCATCGTGGCCTCGGTGCCGGAGTTGGTGAAGCGCACGGCCTCCAGGCCCGGGATGCGCGCCGTCAGCAGCTCGGCCAGTCGCACCTCGGGCTCGCTCGGCCCGGGGAAGGACATCCCGCGGGCGGCGGCCTCCTGGATGGCCTGGACGACCCGCGGGTCGGCGTGGCCGAGGACGAGGCTCGTGTAGTTGCCGTTGAAGTCGAGCCGCTCGGCGCCGTCCACGTCCCAGATGCGCGCCCCTTCACCGCGGGCGATGTAGAACGGGTACGGATCGAAGAAGGTCGTGGTGCGGCTGTTCCCGCCGGGCATGACGCGCAGCGCTTCCTCGAAGAGTTGGCGGGAGCCGGACGTCTTGGCCTTGTAGTCGTTGATCGCGTTCTCCAGCGTCATGATCCTCTCCTTGTCTGAGTCGGAAATCGGACTAGCGGGCGAACTCGATGGCCGCACCCAGGCGTTCCTGGCGCGCGCGCAGCGCGGCGTGCCCCTCGGCGACGGTGACCCGACGAAACCGGAGCCGCTGGCCGGGCTTGACCTGGCCCACGCGGGCGATGTCGAAGGAGCACACCGTGGCGATCTTGGTATACCCTCCCGTGGACTGTCTGTCCACCAGCAGGACGATGGGCTGCCCGTCGCCGACCACCTGGATGCCGCCGAGAGGGATGCCGTCGGAGATGATGTCGTGGCCGCGCGCGTGCTCGATCAGCGGTCCCCGCAGTCGCGCGCCCATGCGGTCGCTCTGCGTCGACATCTCGTAGGGGCCGTCCAGGAAGGCCGCGATCCCGCGCTCGGTGAAGCGGTCGTCCTGGGGGCCCAGCACCACGCGGATCTCGGGTTCGCCGGCGTAGTCGGGGACGCGCTCGGCGCGCACGCGGCCGAGCCGGGCTGCGCGCGGCCGCCCCAGCGGGACGCCATCGTCCTTCTCGAGACGGCGGCCGCCGAGACCGCCGAGCTGACCGCGGACGTAGGTCGCGCGGGAGCCCAGCGCGGGGGGCGTGTCGATGCCGCCCGAGATGGCCACATAGGCGCGGACGCCGGTCCTCGCCGCCCCCAGCTTGAGCACGTCGCCCGCCTTCACCCTGAAGCCCTCCCAGCGCGGCGCCTCCGCGCCGTTCAGCGCGACGGGCAGGTCGGCGCCGGTCACGGCGACGACGCGCTCGTCCGTGAACTCCAGGCGCGGCCCCATCAGGGTGCACTCGAGCCCCGCGGCCTCGTCGGCATTGCCCACCAGACGATTGGCGAGAACGAAGGCCTCCCGGTCCACCGGTCCCGACTCCGGGATCCCGACGCGCAGGTAGCCCGGCCGGCCCAGGTCCTGGATGGTCGTGAGCGGCCCGGGCTCGTGGATCAGTAGGCTCCATCGAGAGCGATCGGGACGATCCAAGGGGAAGTCTTTCACTGCGACCGTCAGAGCGCTGTCCCGTTCATCCTCGGCCACCGTTCATACTGTCCACGCCGTGGCGACAGTGTCAATGCCGGATCGGGAAGGGAACCCTCGCGCCCCGCCCAGGCGGAGCGGGCCCGCCGTACGATATGATAAGGGCCGCATGAGGACGATCCACGACCTGGCCGACGGCGAACGCGCGGTCCTCGCCGAGTTACGCCGACGTATTGCGCGCGAGTTTCCAGAGCTCGACGTGCGCATGACCGTGTTTGGCTCCCGCGCTCGAGGAGACGCGGATCCGGAGTCGGACATGGACATCCTGCTCGAGGTCGCCGTGGCGCAGCTCGCCTTCGCCGACAAACGCCGACTTCGCCAGGCCGCCACCGACGTCTCGATCGCCGCGGGCATCATCGTCTCGTTGCTTGTCGTCGACCAGCGGATCATGGCCGAGCGCGGCGACTTCTCGATCTTCGCGAACATCCGTGACGAGGGCATCGCCGTTTGAGCAAGCGCGAGGTTCGCGAACTGATCGCCAAAGCCGAGCGGAGCCTGCGCGCCGCTGAACGCCTGTTCGAGGCCGGTGACCATGACTTTGCCGTCTCGCGCGCCTATTACGCCATGTTCTACGCGGCGCGGGCGCTGCTCTTGACGCGCGACGTGCGACGCTCCAAGCACTCGGGGGTACTCGCCGCGTTCAACTCGGAGTTCGTCCAGGGGGGGAATGTCCCGGCCGAGCTGTTCGCGCTCCTGCGCGACGGCTTCGAGGACCGTGCGGAGGGCGATTACGGTCTCGTGATCATCTCCCGGGCTCAGGCGACCGCCGGCATCGAGGCCGCTCGGCGGTTCGTGAGCGCGATCAAGCTTCACCTGGCGCAGTCATTGGACAGAGAGTAGGGCGTCACCGAATCACCGGGCCGGCCCGCCGGAGCCGCGGGAACGCGGCTCGGGCCAGATCGTCCGCCGGGGCCCGGGCTACATGACGGCGAGGGCGTGGTTCGGCAGATCCGTGATGAACATGTGCCCCGGGCTGTGGGTGATCATGAACGGGGGCTTGGAGGCCAGGGCCACGGCCTGGGGCGTCACCCCGCACGCCCAGAACACCGGCACCTCGCCGGCCCGGATCCCGACGAAGTCACCCCAGTCGGGCTTGGTGACGTCGGCGATGCCGAGATGCGCCGGGTCGCCGATGTGCACGGGCGCGCCGTGGGCGTTCGGGAAGCGCGCGGAGGCCGTCACCGCTTTCGGAACCATGTGAGTCGGAACAGGGCGCATGGAGACCACCATGGGGCCGTGGAAGCGCCCGGCCGGACGGCAGGCAATGGAGGTCTTCCACATGGCCACGTTCTTGCCCTCGTCGATGTGGCGCAGCGGGATGCCGGCGTCGAGGAGCGCCCACTCGAAGGTGAACGAGCACCCGAGCAGGAAGGCGACCAGGTCCTCGCGCCAGAAGGGCGTGATGTCGGTCACCTCGTCGGCGAGCGCCCCGTCCTTGTAGATGCGGTACCTCGGCACGTCGGTCCTCAGATCGGCGCCCGGCGCGACCCCGACCGGCTCCGGCGAGCCCACATCCGTCACCTCGATGAGCGGGCAAGGCCGCGGGTTGCGTTGGCAGAAGAGCAGGAAATCGTAGGCGCAGTCCTTCGGCAGGATCGCGAGGTTGGCCTGGACGAAGCCCGGCGCCAGCCCCGCGGTCACGCCGGCCAGCTTGCCGCGGCGGATGTCGGCCCTGATCTCTTTCGGATGACGCGCATCGATCGGCATGGGTCACTGCCTCCGTCGCCAAAGTCGACCTCGGTCAAGTCTACCCGAGGTGGGCGAGGTCCGGCCAGCGGTGGAATTTGCTCGGCCTCCGGGTCACGGACGCGATCCCGCGCCTCACGTGGCCAGGGGATGCAGGACGTCGATCGCCCAGCCGAGATCCAGGCGCTCCCCCAGGTCCTCGTAGTACAGAGCAATCATGCGTGCTACACGCGGACTCTGCGGTGAGCATTCCGCTCCCTCGACGTGGGGCCACCCGATCGCGCCAGCAGCGGGCGGCCGCGGTCGCGGCGCTCGAACGCCCGACCCTGTCTATCGGAGGTGGGCGAGCTTGGGCCAGAGGTCGGGATTGCCGAGCACGTGCGGCTTCTCGCCCCGGAGCACCCGCAGCATCTCGGCCGTCACCTGCATGGCCATCGCGCGTCCGGTCTCCGCCGTGACCCCCGCCATGTGCGAGCTGACGACGACATTGGGCAGGTTCAGCAGCGGGTTGTCGGCGGAGACCGGCTCCTCCTCGAACACGTCGAGGCCGGCGGCGCGGATCTTGCCGCGGCTGAGGCCCTCGAAGAGCGCGTGCTCCTCCTGGGTCTTGCCGCGGGAGGTGTTGACGAAGATCACCCCGTCCTTCATCTTCGCGACGGCCTTGCCGTCGATCATGTGATGCGTCTCGGGCGTGTGCGGCGTGTGGCAGGTCACGACGTCCGCCTCGCTCAGGACCGAGTACAGATCGGGTAAGGGCTCGGCGCCCCGCGCGCGCACCTCCTCGTCGGGCACGTACTTGTCGTAGCCGATGACGCGCATGCCGAGCGCGTGGCCGAGGCGCGCCATGCGGCGCCCGATGTTGCCGACCCCGACGATGCCGAGCGTCTTGCCCTTGAGCTCCATGTTCCCCTTCGGCGGCCGCCTCCACTCCGCCTTGCGGGTCATCCTGTCCACGTCGAGCGTCTGCTTGGCGCAGGCCAGGATCAGCATGAGGGCGTGCTCGGCCACCGAGTCCGAGTTGGAGCCGGGCGCGTGGACGACGGCGATGCCCAGATCAGTCGCCGCCTTGAGATCCACCGTGTCGAGGCCGACGCCATGGCGCCCGACTACCTTGAGCCGCGAGCACGCGGTCATCAACGCCCGCGTGCAGTCGGGCCTGATGCGGAAGAGGATGCCCTCGGCTTCGCGCGCGACCTCGATCATCCCCTCCTCGGTGACCTGATCGGTGACGATGACGCGGGCTTCGGGCTCGAGCTGCTTCATCCCGTCAGGGTGAATGGCGCCGGCGATGACGACGAGAGGTTTCATAGATCTCCTCAAGGGAAACGGTTGCTGTCGAACACGGGCCGGATTATACCGAAAAGTCCGTGTGACCGGGAGCGGAGTGGGGTATAAATGTCCGGGTCCGCGGGATGCCCCCGACCGCGCGTCGGAAGAAGGGCTCGGGTGAGATGATCGCCGTCCGAGCGCCGGCTTGACCGGCGCCAGTCTCCGGATGCTCGCCTCGGACGGCGGGGCCCCAGCCCCGCGACGTCCTGCGGCTCAGTTCTCCGGATGCTCGCCTCGGACGGCGGGGCCCCAGCCCCGCGACGTCCTGCGGCTCAGTTCTCCGGATGCTCGCCTCGGACGGCGGGGCCCCAGCCCCGCGACGTCCTGCGGCTCACACTGCGTCCTTGGGGGGAGGGTTCGGAAGGGGGGCGAAGCCCCCTCCGAGTTTGACGGTATGGCGATTCTGGTGACGGGAGCGTTCGGGTGCATCGGCGCGTGGGTGGTGAAGCGACTGCTGGCGGCGGGGGAGCGGCCCGTGGTCTACGACCTGGGCGACGACCCGTGGCGCATGCGGATGATCGTGGGCTCGGAGCGCCTGCACGATGTGGCGATGATCCGTGGCGACATCGCGGATCGCGACGCCGTCGTCCGCGTCGTCGGCGAGCACGGCATCACCCGCATCATCCACCTCGCGGCCTGGCAGGTGCCGCTCTGCCGCCAGGACCCGTCGCGGGGCGCCCTCGTCAACGTGGTGGGGACAGCCAACGTGTTCGAGGCGGCGAAGGCCCACCGGGACCGCGTGAAGCGGGTGGTCTACTTCTCGTCGGCGGCGGTGTTCGGACCGCCGCACCTCTACGGGCCGGGGCCGGTCACCGACGACGCCCCGCCCAAGCCGGCCACGCACTACGGCGTCTACAAGGTGGCCAACGAGGAGACGGCGCGCATCTACTGGGAAGAGCACCGGATCCCCTCGATGGGCTTCCGGCCGCTCAGCGTCTACGGCCCGGGACGCGACTTCGGCGTCACCGCCGATCCCACCCTGGCCATGAAGGCCGCCGTGCTCGGCCGGCCGTTCCAGATCCGCTGGGGCGGGGCCACGGATCTGATCTACACCGAGGATGTGGCGCGCGCCTGTCTCGCCGCCGCCGATTCCCCCCTCGAGGGCGCGCGCGTGTACAACCTGCACGGCGAGTCGGCGCGCATCGCCGACGTGGTGACGCTGATCGAGGGCGCCCGCCCCCAGGCGCGCGGCCTGATCTCCCACGTGGAGCAGCCCATCCCCTTTCCCTCGGAGCTGGCCGACCCGGGGTACCAGCGAGACCTGGGTCCCCAGCCCCGCACCGGCCTGCGCGACGGCATCAAGAAGACCCTCGAGGAGTTCGAGGCGCTCCAGAAGGCTGGCCGACTCGACGCGCGCGAGCTCGGGGCAGGCGGCTGAAAGAGCGGCCGGCGAGGCCATCAGCGTCCTGCGGGTCCCCCCAGTGGAACTGATCCGTCAGCTCCTCGACATCCTCCTGCATCTGGACCGCCACCTCGACGCGATCATCCAGCAGTACGGCGTCTGGACCTACCTGATCCTCTTCCTCATCATCTTCTGCGAGACGGGGCTGGTGGTGACGCCGATCCTGCCCGGCGATTCGCTCCTGTTCGCCGTCGGCACCTTCGCCGCCCGCGGCGCGCTGGACCTCGGGGTGGTGCTGCTGCTGCTGAGCGTGGCGGCGGTGGCGGGCGACACGGTGAACTACGCCATCGGGTATCGGGTGGGGCCGCGGATCTTCCGCAAGGAGGGCGTCCGCTTCCTCAACCGCGAGTATCTCGACCGGACTCATCGCTTCTACGAGCGGCACGGGGCCAAGACGATCGTCATCGCGCGCTTCGTCCCCATCATCCGGACCTTCGCGCCCTTCGTCGCCGGCGTCGGGCGGATGAGCTACGCGCGCTTCGTGACGTACAACGTGGCGGGCGGGGTCGGCTGGATCGCCGCCCTCGTGCTGGGGGGCCACCTGTTCGGCAATATTCCCGTGGTCAGGCAGAACTTCACCCTGGTCATCTTCGCGATCATCGTGCTCTCCGTCCTGCCCGGGGTGATCGAGTTCCTGCGCCAGCGCTCCCGGCCCTCATGACCGCTCACCGCGGCTCCCGCGCGAGAGGGGAGCCGTCGGAAGGGCTATCGCCACGCGGCGCGAAGGTGAGCGCGACCACCCCTTCCTCCAGCTTGCGCTCCAGGATCTGCACGCGGGTTCTGAGAAGACGGAGCATGCGCTCGTTGTCGGCCAGGACATAGGCGCGGAAGCGTCGGATGCCGCGGGCCTGGCCCGCGCTCAGGACATCCTCCATGAGCAGGCTCCCGAGCCCGCGCCCCTGCCACCCGTCCTGCACGACGAGGGCCACCTCGGCGGTGCCCTCCTCCTCCGTCGGCTCGTAGCGCCCCACGCCGACCAGCTCCAGGCCCGCGGCGGTCTCGCGCTCGGCCACGAGCGCGAGACGGTTCCGGTAGTCCACGTTGGCGAAGAAGTGGACCCAGCTGGGTGGCAAGCGCCGCATGAGCGTGAAGAAGCGCTGATAGGCGGTGTGCTCGCTCAGCCGGCCGTAGAGGTCCACGAGCCTCGGCTCGTCGTCGGGCCGGATGGGACGGATGCGGAGATAGGAGCCGTCTCTCAAGACGACCGCCCGCTCGAGCTCGCGCGGATACACGCCGGCCGAAGCCGCGGTCCCGACCTTTTCTCCGACCCCTTCGCCCACGTCGCGCTCCAGACCTCCGAGCCTTTAGATGGGGGAACGGGCAGTCAGGATGCCGCTGCCGTGCTCCATCCTTGTGCAGCGTCGAGCCACCCGGGGGCGCTGCTCAGCCGATGCGGGAGCCGACGTTGGTCATGACCACGTAGGAGACGTTCCACACGCCGATGAACGGGTTGTCCATGTCCTTGAGCGTCGAGAGCAGGAAGGTGATGCTGCCCGCCACCGCCGCCACCATGAGGAGCGACAGCCAGAGGGAGTGGACGCCGAGGGCGAGGAACCCGCCGAACACGACCACCGAGATGAACACCACGAGGTTCCAGAGCGTGCCGGGAATGCGGGTGGTGCTGACGGTCAGGCGATCGTCCCGGACCTCCGTCACGCGCGCGAGCCCGCGCAGCAGCTCGGCGAAGACCACGTCGTCCTTGCCCGTGGTCACGTCCGCGCCTCGCACCGCCTGCGAGAGCGCGGCGAACTGCTCCCGCGCGACGGCGCTCTCCTCGCCCCGGGCGAGCCGCGTCGCCTCGTCGCCGGTCGTGCTCTTGATGTATCGCCGGACGGCGAGGCGGATCCGGCTGCCCGCATCGCGCGCGGACAGGATCGTCGCCACGCGACAGAGGTCTTCGAGGGCGGCCGCCTCCTTGCCGAGGCCCGTCTGGACGCGGTTGAACTGCTCCCACACCACGAACATCAGGAACGCGACGATGATGCCGTAGAGCGCGCCGATGACCGCGAGGTACGCGCCGACGGCATGCACCTCCACGTGCAGGGCCTCGAGCGGCGTCACGGAAGCCAGTGCCAGCCTGAGCCCCACCGCGGCGGCCATGGCGACGATCACGCGCGCGTAGATCATATCCGCTCTCCACGGGTCAAGCTTTGATTTCGTATCGGTTCGCGGAAGCCAGAACCGGTCCGCGATTGTTAAGAAGTCAAAGCCTGACCCCCGGCGCGCCCGGCGCGCCGGGCCTTGAGCTCGGCGAGCTGCTGGTCGAGCCGCTCGGCTCGCTCCATGCGGGCAAAGCTCGCCTCGAGGTCATCCTCGGCCAGCTCGAAGAGCGCTGTGCCCCGCGCGGCCTCCTCGCGCACCTTGTCCTCCATGCG
>WNFZ01009675.1_pt1 | contig 13023 bp, 15 predicted proteins | sample 5400081 | NCBI WGS metagenome assembly WNFZ01 (sample SAMN13153365, study PRJNA577476) | soil metagenome | isolation source: 80 cm soil or saprolite under grassland replicate 1 | place: USA:California | collected 2016-06-15
CACTGACTTTGGAGCACATTGGAACGTTGTTACAGCGGATCACACAAATGCAGGGACAGACAAACCGATTCTTGCAGTCCGCGGGCAGCATGTGTATGTCTCTTATAACCATAGTCAAACTGCTTATGTGACCTACTCGAATGATGGAGGAACAACCTTTACCGAAGTTAAGATCAACCAAAATTCCCATCTCGGCTGGTCATTGGGCGGCGGCGGCACCGTCACTCCGAATGGAAATGTATACATCTCATGGGATGGATATGAACAAAACGGCGGTGCGAAAGGCAACGTAAATCTGTATATCAGCAAGTCCACCGATGGCGGCGTGACATGGACCACAAAGCTTCTTGATGTTTCCGCTTCCCCTCCAGATTGTTCAGCATACAGCTGTGGTTGGGCATTTCTCGGAGCAGCCATTACTATGACCTCCGATACGTCGGGGAACCTCTATGCGTTGTGGAACGCGGGTACTGTCGACAAGGGACCGGAGCGTATTTACTTCTCCAAGTCTACAGATGGTGGAAACACGTGGTCCGCTAAACAGGAAGCTTCAACAGCCGCACAAGGCGTGGAGCATTCATTCCCAGCGATTGCCGCGGCAGGAAATGGTGATGTACGCATCGCCTGGATGGACACACGCGCGGCAGCCTCTGGCGCCATTGACCGCTGGAACGTTTTCTTCCGCTCCTCAACCAATGGCGGTTCTTCTTGGTCCAATGAAGTAGACCTATCTACTTCTGTAACGGGCATTCCTTACATCTTCCCTGAAGGATTCCGCTTCCCCTACGGGGATTACTTCGAGATGGATGTTGACGAGCAAGGCATAAATCATCTTGTCTTCGGCGAGGGACCTGATTACAGCGGACCAGGCTCGATCTGGTATGTTAAGGGAAAATAATTCAGTAAATAAGGAGTTGTTTACACACGTATGGTTTTGGAGGTCGCGGCTGCCCGACCGAAAAGGACAACTTTGTAGAATCGTTACACGTGGCAAGATGAATTCCATCCTTGTCGAATTCACGGATGGTTACAAAGTTGTCACGTCATGATATGCGGTAAGAAGGTACATCGCTACTACATAAAACTCCAATGTAAAACGAGCCTCTTCCATTGGGAAGAGGCTCGTAAATCATCGGTTTAGGTTTTTAGTTTAAAGAAGGTAATATCTTGACCCAAAATGATAGTTGCTGACAATATCTCGATTTTCCCATGAATCCATCAAGATTCCCTGACATACACACAACCTCCTTTGTTGTATATTGTCAACATAGCTTGACCAACTGAATTCTCAAACACTAACTTTGGAGGTATACCATGGACATGATTAAAGTTTCCGCTACATCCCGTACTTCGGCGGTCGCAGGCGCAATCGCTGGCGTATTTCGCGAACACAAACATGCAGAAGTCCAGGCCATTGGAGCCGGCGCAGTCAATCAGGCTATAAAAGCCCTTGTTCTGGCTACTGGCTACCTCAAATTGGACGGCATTGATGTGGCTTGCATTCCTGAGTTCGCCGATGTCACGATTGATGACAAAGTGAGAACGGCGATCAAACTGGTTATCGACGCCCAGTAGTCACTATATTTTTATCGGTTTCTCAAGCAACACGTAAATCTTGTGAAGTTCAATCTTCACAAGATTTTGTTATTAAAAGCACAATCCTTTGAATACTTTATTCCTCGCTTAGAAATCAATAAACTTTTGGAGGGACAAGTACGCATAAAAAAGAGTCTCCACAAATGGGAGACTCTTTAGGGTGGGCGACGGGGAACGATCCCGCAACCTCATGCTCCACAGGCATGTGCTCTGCCAATTGAGCTACGCCCACCATATAAAATTGTCCTGAGCTCTTTATCCACAGGGAAGCGCTCTGCCATTGAGCTACAGGCACCATGTAGCGGGCAAAATTTTACCACAAGTTTAGGTTATCTTAAATTTAAAACTGCCACCGCTTCCTCGCCCTGTATTTCACCAGTTTCAACAAACCCCAGGCTTGCATACAATTTCCGAGCTACTTCATTCTCAGGCTCATAGCTGATGCCCACTTTCTGAATTCGCTCATCCTGGCGGAATATTTCCAGCATGTATTCCATACCAAATTTTCCATAACCCTTCCCCTGTCGATTCTCATCAACCATCAAACGGAAGATGAACGCCTGATATTTTGTGTGGGGAAAATGATAACCATACATAAAGAATCCAACAGGCGTTTCTCCGTCATAGATTCCAAATGAAAACAGCTCCCAATGGCTCTCATCCACCATATCAAAACCGAACTGCGACTCCGCGATCGAATACAAATTCGGGGCGACGAAATTCCTTTGATCTTCGCGCACTTTGAGATTGCCAAGCGTACGCCAGTTATCCTTGGTCACAGATTGAATGGAAAGTGACATTCTATTTCACCAATTCGCGGACGGCAACGACCTCGCCTTCGAGCATCTTACCGGTCTCCACGAATCCCAGGCTGGCATACAGCTTCCTAGCCACATCGTTTTCTGGTTCATAGCTAATCCCCAAATCGTGAATCCGATCATCTTTTCGGAAGATTTCGAGCATTTTCTCCATGCCAAATCTTCCATAACCCTTACCTTGATGATTCTCGTCCACCATTAGGCGGGCAATGAATGCTTGAAAATCGCGATGGAAAAAATTGTAACCATACATGAAAAAACCAACCGGCGTTTTGTCAGCGTAAATCCCAATTGGATACATCTCCCAACGACTGCCATCCGGTTCTTCATACCCGAATTGGGACTCGGCAATGGAATATACGTTCGATGCGACGAAATGCGTTTGATCCTCGCGCACTTTGAGTTTAACAAGTTCGCGCCAGTTATCCTTCGTGACAGGTTGAATGGATAGCGACATTTTATTTCACTAAATTGCGGACAGTATCGACCAACGCATTACGCGCGATGATGACTTGTTCGCCATTGACCAGATTCTTTACAGCCACTTGACCTTTTTCCACCTCATCTGGACCGAGCACAAGTGTGACTTTCGCACCTATGCGATCAGCATATTTGAACTGCTTTGGCAGCTTGGCCGCTTCTGGATAACAGACCACATTCAATCCTGCCTGGCGTAACTCACTAGCCAGTTGAAAGGATTCCAACAAACGTTCCCGATCAAATATTGTCACTAACACTGAGGCAGGATTGATATTCATCTCCTTAGGCAAGAGTCCATATTTTTCCAGGATCAGAGTAATCACCACATCACCCATGGCAAACCCAATACCGGAGATGGGATCGCCACCGACATCTTGCGTCAGGTTATCATACCGCCCGCCACCCAGAATGGAACGCTTGATATCTCCACCTACTTCCCATGCTTCGAAGACAGTGCCTGTGTAATAAAGCAGTCCTCGCATAATGGATGCATCAAAGATTACATATTCTTTTAAACCAAGCGTGGCGATGACAGCAAAGAAGCGCGTCAGTTCATCAGACTGTTTCCACAAATCCTTATCGGCAAGCATCCCTTTCATATTCGTGATCTGCTCTGGCGAAAGTCCAATTTCATTACCGTATGCGAGCCATGCCTCGGGCGTCATCTTCCCACGACGGTCAATCCATGAAGAGACAACAGGACGCTGATCCGCTGGTATGTCGTATGCATCGAAGCGATCATCTATGAGACGGCGATTATTGACTTTGATGAGGACCTGCTCCGGGCTGAGTCCGACGCGCTGGAAGAATGTCGCAAGAACCGCTACGTTCTCCGCATCGGCTTCCGGCGAACTGACGCCTAACATATCCACATTCCACTGAAAAAACTCGCGTGTCCGTCCCTTTTGCGGCCGTTCATATCGCCAAAACGGACCGAATGACCACCAACGCACGGGAAAATTCAATTCGTTTTGTTTTTGCGCGATCATGCGAGCAAGACTCGGCGTCAGTTCCGGGCGAAGCGTAATCTCTGAACCGCCGCGATCTGTAAAAACATAAGATTGTTCTTTCACTAATTCCTCCCCAGACTTGGCCGCGTAAAGATCAAGCGATTCAAGGATTGGCGCCTCGTATTCCTGATAGCCAAACGACTCCGCCACCTCGCGCATGGTATTGTACAACCAGACGCGAACTGCCATTTGTTCAGGATAAAAATCTCTTGTCCCCTTTACCGATTGAATAACTTTTTTCATCAAAGCTCCTTGGTCTCGATACGGGCTATCGTTATCGTTCGTCGATCTTCAAAATTCAGTCGTTGAATTTTAGTTTTCTTTTTGGTATAATTTTTATTATATTTTGTAGTAGCGACTTCAGTCGCTTTTACATGAACGACTAAAGTCGTAACTACATGATAAGGAGAGACTCATGGAAATTAATTATCAGGAAACATCCAAAGACCTGCTCACCCGCATTGATATTCACGAAAAATATGGCTCAGCCAATATCGACCAATGGACGAATGATTTGTTGAAACCACAAGCTGGCATGAACATCCTCGATGTAGGTTGCGGCGCCGGCAAGTTGTCTTTCCTGTTCGATGATTATACTAAAGGCGAGGCAAAAATCATCGGTGGCGATTTTTCCGAAGAGCTATTGGATAAAGCGCGCGCAAAGAATAAGGAACGCGGTTCGAGCGTCAATTTCCAATTTTTGGATTTTAACAAGCCGTTCCACTTTGCAGATAATACATTCGATCTCCTGACGAGCGCCTTTGCCATCTATTATGCGTCCAATCTGGACTTTACATTTGGTGAGGCTCACCGTGTGCTTAAATCCGGTGGACGGCTTTTCGTCTCGGGTCCATTGCCTGAGAACAAGCAGATGTTCTACGACATCATCAAGGAAGCCACAAGCACAAGCATTCCACCGATGCCAGGTTCCTCCCGGTTCAAAGGTGATATCTTCAACACGATCGACCGAATCTTCGCCAAGACTGAATTACATACGTTCGAGAATCATCTTACCTTCCCTGAGGTCGCACCGTTTATCGAATACGTCCGTGCTTCATTGAGCGAAGACCGCAAACTATGGACATCCATGTTCGATGGAAAAGATGAATACGAAGCCCTGATCGGAAAAATCACCGATGTGGCTACGCGCTGGTTTGAACGCGATGGCAAGCTGGTAATGACCAAAGTCGTTGGTGGGATTCTGGCGACGAAATAACGAACCTATAAATGTCATGTTGAGCGCAGCGAAGCATCGCCTATAACACAAGGGAGATTCTTCAGTCGCTACGCTCCTTCAGAATGACATAAGAGAGTGAATATGAGTAATAAACTTATCGACCTCAGCCATGAAGTGGAACATGGCATGATCACCTACAAAGGACTCCCCGCGCCGATCATTTGTGATTTTCTCTCCCGAGAAGACTCAAAAAAGAATTACGCCGAAGGAACACAATTTCACATCGGCAAGATCGAAATGGTTGCGAATACGGGGACGTATGTCGACAGTCCTTTTCACCGCTTTGCTGATGGCATTGACCTATCCGAATTGCCCTTAGAATCACTAGCAGATTTGGATGGAGTTATCATCCACATACATGAACATGGACGAGCAATACCAGCGTCAGCTTTTGATGGAGTTGGTGTGGAAGGCAAAGCAGTGCTTATTCATACGGGTTGGTCTCGTCACTGGCGTACGGATCAATACTTCGAGGGGCATCCATTCCTCACCAAAGAAGCGGCGCAATATTTAGCGGATTCCGGCGCGGCCTTCGCTGGAATCGATACATACAACATCGATGACACCAGCGATGGGACGCGTCCCGCTCATACGATCCTGCTCGGTAATCGCATCCCGATCTGCGAGCACATGTGTGGGCTGGAGCATCTTCCAGACCGCGGATTCCGCTTTCATGCCGCGCCGGTGAAAGTGAAAGCGTTCGGGACATTCCCTGTACGGGCTTATGCTGTGCTCGATAAGTAACGCAATTCGTTTAATTTTGGTTCTACTGAAAGCAATCTTCAATTTTGCGAAGAGATTGCTTCGTTACTCACTATCGTTCGCTCCTCGCAATGACATGGTAACTATATGAATTTCTTTGGCAAAAAAGTTCTCTTCCTCGGCGCGCATCCCGATGACATTGAATTAGGCTGCGGCGCTTTACTTCATCACATCGCCAAACAGACAGACGTCTTGTGTGCCACGCTTTCTGATAATCAGAAGAATCCCGATCTAAAAAACGTGAAGGACGAACATTTCGAATCGATGACGGTGCTGGGTGTTCCAAAGGACAAGATCATCCTGGGTCCGTTTACTACGCGCGTCTTCCCCGATTCGCGACAAGAGATCCTGGAATATTTTCTCAAACTGCGTAAAGATTTCCAACCCGATTTGATTTTCGTTCACTCCAAACAAGATGTGCATCAAGATCATCTTACAATGACAGATGAATCATTGCGTGCCTTCCGTGGCATTACGGTTCTCGGGTTTGATGTGGTCCGTTCTTCATATGGCTTCTTTCCACATTTTCTGGTTGAAGTGACAGAAGAGGATGTGAACAAGAAGATCGAAGCTCTATCTTGTTATGAAACATACCGTGATCGCTATTACTTCAACAGCGAATTGACCCGCGCGATCATGGTTCGACATGGCGCGCTCGCTGAACGCCCATTTGCCGAGGGATTTGATATCCTGAGGATTGTCGGAGAGTTTTCTATAGAATAAAAGAGGCGTGAATGGAATTCAATACTCTCTATCATGAACTTCAAAACAGTACAGAGATGATCCGTGCTTTGTTATCAGGCATTGCTCAAGAGGAGGCGCAAATCAAGCCAAGGCCTGATTCGTGGTCAATCCTCGAAGTGACTTGTCACCTGTACGACGAGGAGCGCGAAGATTTCCGCGAGCATCTTGACTTCATCCTGCATCGCCAAAATGAAGAATGGCATGTTATTGATCCACAGAGTTGGGTCATGCAACGGAAATATAATGAGCAAAACTTTGTTGAAATGCAGGAGAAGTTCTTCGCTGAACGGAAGAAATCGTTCGAGTGGCTGAAGGGACTTGCCAATACAGAATGGGATATTACCTACACGTCCGAATATGGCTCAGTGACAGCAGGAGAAATGTACTCCTGTTGGGTAGCGCATGACAATCTACATATACGTCAATTGGTTGAACTCAGGCGGAATAGAATCGAAAGTATAACCAAACCGTATCCTATCGAATATGCTGGCGAATGGTAGCTGACCCAGATAGGCGATTGAATAGCAAACCAACAAAAAGAGATGAACGGTGTTTTCGTCTCTTTTTGTTTATGGTGCTTATCCTTTCAAACTAGGTGGTGGACTACCGCGCCACATTTCCACTCGCCGAAACGATTCGAGATATCCAGTTTCATAAAAAGCAGGCAAATGTGGATCACGCACCTGGATATTTTCAAGGTGAGTGTCCAGCCTTGGATATTGGTGGTGAAGATGTGATAGAAAAGCACGCGCCATCTTCACTGGATGACCCGTCTGTGTCTTGAAAGCAAAACGAGTGAGAAGAAATTTTTGACGTTGATACACAAGCCAGCCAATGCTTCCATCCGCAAGAGTAAGCCGCAAGCCGGAAACTTCAGATACGTTGCTCAACGACTCAGATTGATTCGTCCACGGTTGGGTACCGCGATCCTGTCCAACCAGATCGAGTGCTTCGATCCGATCGAGACGCTGCGCATCTGCAACGATAGGATCAGATGGCGGGATAACGGGCGAACGCCTGAGAACCAGGAGTTCGCCTACTTCATAAAATCCAAGCTTTAGAAACAGGGTATGCGCGGGGACATTGTTCTTAATCACTTCAAGCATTTGGAAGTGAATGCCAAGATTCTCCGCTTGCTCCAACAAGCCTTCACACAATGCCATGCCTACGCCGCTACGACGTGTATTCGGTATCACACCGAGGCGCGTCAACCAGGCGCGGTCTTTGCGAATTCCCAGCATGGCAACGCCCAGCATCTGCCCATCTTGTGAAGCTACAAGAGAATGTTCGAGGTCAACATCATACGTGGTTATATATTCTACAAGTCGTGCCTCATTCATAGGCATTGGGACCATATAATCCACGCGCGTTTGGTTGTAAATTGCTGTCAGTTGTGCAACGGTAAAATGGCTTGCAGGGATTAGTTTAATTCCGGTGGAAATGTAGTTCATCACGGTCAAAAGTCTTCTATGGTTTCAGAAAAGATTCGATATTCGCGGCAAATTCCTTGACACTGCCAATAGGTTTCCCAATATATCCGTTGCATCCATAGGTTTCCGCCATCTGTCTGGCAGCTTCAGGCGGCCACGCTGTATAAGCAACAATCGGAACCTTATTTAAGGAAGGTTCCGCTCGAAGCCAGCCCGCCAACGTGAGTCCATCATAATCGGGCAAGCCAAGATCGAGCAAAATCAGATCTGGAATTTGGGAATATCAGCAATATCTTCAACGATCAGTATTTTTGTCATGGTGGGAATCACTTTACTCCTCAATTTTAGAGTTTACAACAAGAAACAAAAAGGTTGAATGTCACTTGTTCAGAAATAGTTACTCACTGATATACATGACATTCGCCTTGTTAGAAATAAAAACTTCCGCCGGTTTTATCAGCGGAAGTGCTAATCAACTCTATTCTTTCGGTATTCCTACCTGGACCATTCCATCCACAACTTTGACTGGATATGCGGGAATATCTACGACTGCTGGCAACTGCACAGCTTTCCCGTTTCGCACGTCAAACTCGCCGCCATGCCGCGGACAGACGATGTTAAAGCCTTCGAGGTCACCTTCCCCTACAGGACCATCATCATGAGAACAGATATCGCCAATTGCAAAAAACTGGTCAGCGATGTTGAAGATAACCAGCGATTTACCTTCCAACTCAATAAATAACCGTTCGCCGTTGGTAAGTTCCGATACAGGAGCAATTTCCAGAAATTCAACTTTAGATTCATCAATGGTTGTGTAATTGAACATGCCCACTCCTGACCATGGAGGATAGACCATGTTATCTACATGGTCCACGGTCCATTGTCCATGGTCTACTCATTCCACCAAACTATCGTTTGCCTCGCCTAAACCGTACACGCCGGCCTTCAACACTTTGAGTGAAAGCAACGCGCACTTCAAGCGGACGGGTCCTAGATCGATCCCCAGCATATCGAGAATATCCTGCTTGGTTAGCTTCTTGACTTCTTCAATTGGTTTGCCGATAATTGATTCGATCAGCAAATCGGCAGACGCTTGGGAAATAGCACAGCCATGTCCATCAAATCGCGCATCGGCGACATTGCCCTGTTCATCTGTGCGAAGCGTAACTTCTATGTGATCGCCGCAAAGCGGATTGTTATCTTCAAATTGGATATCATGCGGATCGAGATGCCCACGGTAGCCTGGATTCTTATAGTGTTCGATAATGACTTCACGATAGAGATCGTCCATAATTAACCAAACAATTCTTTCACTTTATAAATCCCATTCACCAACAGGTCAACTTCATCCTTTGTATTGTACAAATAGAACGAAGCGCGGCTGGTAGCAGGGATTCCAAACTTCTCATGCAACGGCTGCGCGCAGTGATGACCCGCACGGACAGCGATCCCATCCCGATCGAGGATTTGCGCTACGTCATGCGGATGGACGCCGTCGAGCGTGAACGCCGCCACTCCGCCCTTATTCCCAGCGCTGGGACCAAATACCTTCACACCGGGAACCTCTTCCAATCGCTCTAGAGCGTATTCCGTGATTTCATGTTCGTGTGCGGTAACCGCGTCCATACCGAGCGAGGACAGATAATCCACTGCCGCGCCAAAGCCGACAGCCTCCGCGATAGCGGGAGTCCCTGCTTCGAATTTATGTGGAAGAGTATTCGGTCGGAACGAGCGTAGATTCACTTCTTTGATCATGTCGCCACCGCCAAGAAATGGTGGCATCTTCTCTAACAACTCCAACTTGCCATACAGCACGCCGATGCCTGTCGGTCCGCACATTTTGTGCGCGGAAAAGGCAAGGAAATCCGCGTCGAGGGCTTGCACATCTACCCGGAGATGAGGGACAGATTGCGCCCCATCGACGACTGTGATCGCGCCCGCCTCATGTGCCAAGCGGATAATCTCCGCCGCGGGGTTGATTGTGCCGAGGACGTTGGACATGTGCGTAAACGAGACCAGCTTCGGGCCGCGAGCGAGAAGCTTGCGATACACGTCCAAATCTAATAGACCAACTTCCGTCACCGGGATGAAATCCAACTCGATGCCGCGTTCCGCCTGAAGCATGTGCCAAGGGACGAGATTGGAGTGATGCTCCATCTCAGTCAGAATAACTAGGTCACCAGATTTCAAGTTGGCACGTGCCCATGTGTATGCAACGAGATTGATCGACTCAGTGGTGTTGCGGGTATAAATAATCTGATGAGCCGACTTAGCGTTGATGAATTTTGCAATCTTCACGCGCGCCTGTTCATACATAGTCGTTGCTTCTTCAGCAAGCGTATGCACACCGCGATGAATGTTTGCATTCGAACGGCGATAGTAATTGTCCATGGCCTCGATGACAGACAGCGGTTTCTGCGAAGTGGCAGTGGAATCAAGATATACCAGCGGAATGCCCGGGGAGGTTTCGCGCTGGAGAATCGGAAAATCTTTTCGAATTTCGTTAACGTTTAGCATGGAAAAGTAAACAAGTAAACACGTATACAAGTAGACAGGTAGCGTTGTTTACATCTTTACCTGTCTACCTGCGTACTTATCTACTAATAATCAGGAATTGCCTTTTCGCGTTTGACAGACTTCTTCGCAACGGGGCGAATGTGTTCAGAGTTCAAGGGATACCACAGGATGCGGTCAGGCACCATCCAGCCATCGGTCAGGAATACATTAGAGCGGAATTGAACCGCGACCATCTTGTTATCCACTTGAACAACAATGCCATGTATCCAGCCGCGTACGCGTTCCTTATTCTTTTCGTGGTCGGGTGCGTGTCTTTGCCTCAACCATGGTCTTCGTCTTTGCTTTTGGTTTTGCGATCATGAATGCTCTCGTTTCTTTCTGTAATCTTTTTGGCATAAAACTATGCCATCTTATCAGCAATATATTGCTGAAAACGTTCTCGTACGCCTTCGAACGGAATGCGTTGGAAGATGGGATCGAAGAATCCTTCGACTACGATCTTCTCCGCTTCCGCCTGCGAGATGCCACGCGACTTCAAATAGAAAAGCGGCTCCGCTTCGAGCTTGCCAACGGTCGCGCCATGGGTACAGCGCACATCGTCAGCTAAAATTTCCAAACCTGGGATCGAATCGGCACGGGCGCCATCGCTCAATACCAGGTTTCGGTTTGCCTGATAACCATCTGTTTTCTGCGCATCTTTCGCGACGTAGATCATGCCCTGCCAAACCGAGCGGCTCTTGCCCTTCAATGCGCCCTTGAATAACAAGTCGCTGGTTGTATGTGGCGCGAGATGATTCTGTTGCGTATCGTGGTCGAGATGCTGAGTGCCATCAGTGAAATAGAAACCGGACATGCGTCCCTGCGCGCCTTCACCAGCAAGATCCAACTCAGTAAAGTTCTTGGTGAGGCGTGAGCCGATCGCGCCGAAGATCCAATCAAGATTGCCATCGCGTTCGACGCGTGCACGTTCATGAGAGAAATTCCAAACATGACGTCCCCACGATTGCAGCTCGACGAACTTCATCGAGGCATTTTGCAACACTTGGATCTCGACGATTCCCGCGTGCATCGAGTTGGCTCCCTTTAATTCAGGCGACGCCGACTCATGCATATACGTTACCGACGCGGCTTCGTCCACAAGAACGAGGATATGGGAAACATGAGCCAAGTCTGTGCCTGGACCCCACAACACGGAGTGCAGCGGTTCTTCAACGATCACACCTTTCGGCACATAAAGCACGACGCCATTCTGTGCGAATGCCCCCGCTAACGCGGAAAATTTCCCTTCCTCCACGTTTACGGTTTTGCCGATCATCCTCGCCAGCAATTCCGGATGTTTTTGCTCGGCAGTTTTTAGATCCGTGAAGATCACACCTTTTTGCGCGAGCTTTTCGTCGAGGTCGATCTTTGCTCCGCCCGGCGTAAGGATGATCTGTCCACCGTGCTGATCAGCGATCAACGGCTTCAGCAGGTCTTCGCGCACAGACGGTAGATCATTCGTGTCATCCAATGTCAGTTTGAATTTATCAACCGGCAAATTGTGAATGTCTGTGCGTCGCCAGGCTTCCTCGGTCGTTACAGGAAGGGAATGTCGTTTAAACGCGTTCCATGCTAAGGTCCGGTACGAATCGATCGATGCATCTACTTTACGGATATCGGATTCGGTAAAAGCAAAATCCTTTGCAGTACCTTCGGCGGCTCGTCTGGTCTTTGAAACAACGAATTTTGGTTTTTCCTGCATACTAGCCAATCGATCCTTCCATTTGCAATGCGATCAAGCGATTCATTTCGACGGCATATTCCATCGGCAGTTCTTTGACGAGGGGTTCGATAAAACCAGAAACAACCATCGTGGTAGCTTCCTCTTCACTGAGACCGCGCGACATGAGATAGAAGAGTTGCTCCTCACCCACTTTGCTCACGGAAGCCTCGTGACCGATGGTGACATCGTCTTCATCGATTTCGATATAGGGATAGGTGTCCGAACGGGACTTCGGATCGAGCAGAAGCGCGTCACAAACCGTATTGGACTTCACACCCTTCGAGCCTTTATAAACTTTGAGCAAACCACGGAATGAGGCGCGTCCGCCACCCTTGCTGATGGACTTGGAGGTTACTTTGCTCGTAGTATTCGGCGCGAAGTGATACATCTTGCCGCCTGCATCCTGTGTTTGACCCGGACCGGCAAACGCCATGGAAAGCATTTCGCCGCGCGCACCTGGTTCCATCAAATAGCAGGACGGATATTTCATCGTGACCTTTGAACCGATGTTCGCATCCACCCATTCGTGCGAAGCATTCTCAAACACTTTAGCGCGTTGAGTCACAAGGTTATAAACGTTCGTTGACCAGTTTTGAATCGTCGAGTAGCGCGAACGAGCGCCTTTCTTGACGATAATCTCAATCACACCGCTATGGAATGAGTCCGT
>WNFZ01004453.1_pt1 | contig 13017 bp, 8 predicted proteins | sample 5400081 | NCBI WGS metagenome assembly WNFZ01 (sample SAMN13153365, study PRJNA577476) | soil metagenome | isolation source: 80 cm soil or saprolite under grassland replicate 1 | place: USA:California | collected 2016-06-15
CGAGCAAGCGGGCAAGGTGGTGCTGGGTAACGTGGGCCACCTCGTGAGCGAGCACGCCCGCGAGTTCCGACTCCGTCTGCGCCGCGAGCAGGAGGCCCGTATGTACTTCCACGAACCCTCCGGGCAGCGCGGAGGCATTTATGGTGTTGTCCCGCACCAGAAAGAACTCGAAGTCCTGACGCGCCTCGGGGCTGGCTGCCACAATGCGCCTCCCGATATCGTTGATATACTCGGTCAGCTCCGGATCGTCGAGAAAGCGCGGATCCCGCAGACGGATCTCCCGCATCGCCTCCTCGCCTATCTTGCGCTCCAGGTGGGGCGATAGCAGCGCACCGGACGTGTCACCCAACTCCGGGAGGGCCTGCGCTTTTGCTTGCGGGACCAGCAAGGCCAGGCCCAGGCACGCTACGAGGATTCTCATGGATAATATGATACCGCTGTCCGCTCCGGGTTCCCGCGGGATGCGCCCTTCGTTTGGCTCACCGGACCCGATTTGCGCCGTGCTCGAAGGCGAAAGAATGATCCGTTCAAAAAGATTGAGCCATTTCGACCGTTCCGGGCAGGCCCACATGGTCGATGTCGGAGACAAGCCCGAGACGCACCGCGTCGCGCGCGCGAGCGGCGCGATCCGCATGGCGTCCTCGACGTTGAAGCTCATCCTCGGCAGCGGCGCAAAGAAAGGCGACGTCCTCGGCGTCGCGCGCTTCGCCGCGATTCAAGCGGCGAAGCGGACGGGCGAGCTGATACCCTTGTGCCACTCCCTCGCCCTGACGCGGGTCTCCGCGGAGTTCACCGCCGAGAAGCGTCCTCCGGCAATTCGAATCGCCGTGACCGTCGAAACGATCGGCCGCACCGGAGTGGAGATGGAAGCGCTCGCCGCGGCGAGCGTTGGGCTGCTCACAATCTACGACATGTGCAAAGCCGTGGACCGCGCGATGGTCATCACGGACATCAAATTGATCGAAAAATACGGGGGCAGATCGGGGCACTTCCGCAGGACGGGTGCGTGAGCCTTCCTGAGCGCGTCGTGCTTTCTCGAGAAAGCAGCAACCCATGTTCGGCCGATTCCTGAGAGGAAGTCCGCCCGCCGCGCCACCCGCGCGCGAGCGGCAGGAGAGCGCCTCCGCGTTGACGTTATCCCAGGTGCTCGCTATGGCCGTCGCACACCATCAGGCCGGCCGCCTGGGGGAAGCGGAACAGCTCTATACCCGGATTCTCAGCACCGACCCGTCGAATTTCGACGCCCTGCACCTGCTTGGCGTGATCGCCCATCAGCAAGGTCACCCTGCACGCGCGGTCGAGCTTATTTCGAAGGCGGTTTCGATCGATTCCTCGAACGCGCAGGCGCAAAGCAACCTCGGGGAAAGCTATCGGCGACAGGGACACACGGTGGAGGCCGAATCCTGCTACAGGACGGCGATCCGGCTTCAGCCCGATTATTTCGACGCGTATTTCAACCTGGGTCTCCTGCTGTCGGCGAAAGGCGATCTCGCTCAGGCGCGGGACGCGTTGCTGCAGGCGGTCCGGCTTCGGCCCGAATCCGCGTCGGGACATAACAGCCTAGGAAACGTCCTGAGGCAGCTCGGCGACGCGGCGGGAGCTCGCGCAAGCCACGAGCAGGCACTTGCCCTGCAGCCCGACTTCGCGGATGCGCACAACGACTTGGGCTCGCTGCTCCACGACCAGGGGGATCTGGAGGCCGCCGCTGCACACTACCGCCGGGCGCTCGCGCTCAAGCCGAACTTCGCCGTCGCCCACTTCAATCTCGGCAATCTGCTGCGCGAGCAGGGCAAGCGGGAGGAAGCCGAGGCCTGTTACAAGGGCGCGCTGGCGCTGGATCCGGGTTTCGACGCTGCGCACGTGAATCTCGGCAACCTCTACCGCGAGGAAGCACGGCTGAAGGAAGCGCTGCTGCAATACGAGGAAGCCGCGCGCTTGCTCCCCGGTCAGGCAGCCCTGCAGCTGAGTCTCGGCCATCTCCTCCATCTCCTCGGGCGTTACCCCGAAGCGCAAGCCGCGTTCGAGAACGCACTCACTCTCGATCCCGGTTCGGCTGAGGCGGCGTTCGGACTTGGCATCGTGCTCGTCGATCTGGGGCGGCAAGAAAAGGCCGTTGCGTGGTTCGACAAGGCGTTGGCCCTCGCCCCCGAGATGCTCGCGGCGCGCTGGGCGCAAGCGATCGCGCAACTGCCGGCCGTGTATTCGTCCGCGCCGGAAGTCGGCGTGCGGCGCGCAGCCTTTGCCGAGCGGCTTGGCGAGCTCGAGACATGGCTCAGCGCGCGCACCATCCATGACGGGGACCGTGCGGTCGGCGCCATACAGCCGTTCCTGCTCGCCTACCAGGATGAGTCCAACCGCAATCTTCTCGAACGCTATGGAACGCTATGCGCACGGCTGATGGCGAATTGGCAGAAAGGGCGCCCCGCCCAAACGATTCCGCAGCCCGGCAAGAAGACGCGCCTGCGCGTCGGTATCGCGTCGGCGCAGATTTACGATCATTCGGTATGGAGTGCGATCGTAAGAGGCTGGCTCGCGCACCTCGACCGTGCCCGGTTCGAGCTCCACATCTTTCACCTCGGTACATACGCTGACGGCGAGACGGCTTACGCGCGCTCCCGGGCTGCGCGCTTCGACCAAGGGCCCCGAACGCTGGAGCAATGGACGGATCTCATCGCCGAACGGCAGCTCGACGCCCTCATCTACCCTGAAGTGGGCATGGACATGATGACCGTGCGGCTCGCGAGCCTCCGCCTCGCACCGGTCCAGGCGGCAAGCTGGGGTCACCCGGAGACAACGGGTCTGCCGACGATCGACTTCTATCTCTCGAGCGAGGATCTCGAGCCGCCGCAGGCACAGGCGAACTACATCGAGCGGCTGATCGCCCTGCCGCACCTCGGTTGCGTATACACGCGGTACCGGGGGGCAGTAGCCGCGCCCGATCGCGCAATGCTCGGTGTCGAGCTGCACGGTCCCGTGATGCTTTGTCCAGGCACGCCCTTTAAGTACACCCCGGCCAACGATGCCCCTCTGGTAGAAATTGCCCGCAGGCTGGGCCGTTGTCGACTGGTTTTCTTCACCCACGATCGCCTGCCGCATCTGTCGGAGCGGGTGCGAGCCAGGCTGGCTGCCGCCTTCGAGCGCACCGGTCTCGATACGGACAAATTCATAGTTTTCCTGCCTTGGCAGTCGCGGCCCGCGTTCTACGGCCTGATGCAGCGCGCCGACGTATACCTCGACACCATCGGTTTCTCCGGCTTCAACACGGCGATGCAGGCGCTCGAATGCGGGCTGCCGGTCGTGGCGCACGAAGGGCGCTTTCTGCGCAGTCGGCTGGCAAGCGGCCCTCTGCGGCGCGCGGGCCTTTCCGAGCTGGTCGCCGAATCGGACGAGGCCTATATCGAGGCTGCCGTGCGGCTGGCGCGCGCCGAGTCCTATCGCGTCGCGTTGCGTACGCGGATCGCGACGGCCTGCGTCGCGCTCTACGACGATCTCGCGCCCGTGCGCGCGCTCGAGGCGTTCCTCGAAGGAGCTTGCCGCCGTGGGCGGGCCGAGGTCCCGTGAGCGCGCGTCGCAAGGATAGCCGCGAAAGCCTCCAAGGCCGACGCCGCCATGGAGCCCGCGCCGCCGAATTCACGTGCCGAATTTCTCCGCCACCGCTAGCGTGAAGCTCGGATCGTCCCTTTTGAGCCGATACCGGAGGACTCCAAGCGCCTGATCTCGAAGTCAGCGCCCTTGTAACCCAGATCGGAAGCCTGCCGATACTCTGCTTTCGCATCCTGGATTCGTCCAAGGCGCTCCAGATCCAATCCGAGACGGTGGTGCGCGATCCCGCTATCGGGCCGCAGCTCCACCGCGCGACGCAGATAGGGTAGTGCGAGCTTGTATTCCTCGAGCAGGAAATGGATCACGCCACGGGCATAATAACAATGAACCGTGTCCGGGTACTGCGTCATGCACCGATCGGCGATCTCAATCGCCTTGTCCGGCCGCCCGCCATACACGTATTCCCTTCCAAGCATATACAGGGTGCGCGAGCCCCAAGGAATCGGCTTCGCGGGAAGCTTGGCGACCGCGTCCTCCCAAAGAAGTGTAGAGCTGGAGAACGACACCAGGCGGTCATGGGCCTGGTACAGCAGCAGCGCGCTGACAAAGGCAAACCCGGTCAGTGCCGCCCTAAGCGGCACCGCGCTCAGCGGGGCGACGAGCGCAATCACGATACCCGGCGCCCACAGGTAGCTGCGATAAAGAACAAAAGGCTCCTGGAATCGCGCGGTGCTCAGCTCGACTAGAAACAGAACCCAGGCGTAGAGCATGCCGAACCCGGCGACCCCGAGTCTGCCGCGGCGACGCAAGAGCAGGAAACCGAGCGCCCCAAACGCAACAAAAGCCGAAACCTTGAGGACAATCCAGCCCGCCGACCAGGTCTCGAGAAAGTCCACGCGCAGATCGATCGACATCCCCCGGATATCGGGCCAGAGCCACAGCGAAAGATATTTGAAAAACAACCCCGCCTGGGCGACCGCGCTCATCGCCCAGGGAAAATCCGCGATCGCGTGCCCGAAGACGCCTTCGATCTGGGTAGCGACGACCGCGAAATCCGGTTCGTATACTTCGCCGATCAACGACCTTTGGAGAAGCGTCACAAAAATGGCCGCCGGCGCGCACGCCGACAGGTAGATCGCGGCGTGACGAACGGAGAAGCGAAAATCCACTTTGACCAGCGACACGGCGAGCGCCGCCGCGACAGGCAACAGGACGCTGTGTTCTTTGGAGAGGACCGCTATGGAGTACATCAACGCCGCCGACATCGCGTCGGCGTGGCGGCCCCGCGCGAGCCCCCGCACGAACAGCACGATAGACAGCAGCGAGAACAGCGTGGCGAAAACGATGGTGCGCTGGACGAGGTAACCCGCTCCGTACACGGCTACCGGGTGAATCGCGAACGCGGCTGCGCCCAGGAACGCCCAGGCCGAGGCGCTCGGCTGAGCTCCCGACACGGAGCGGTCTGACGCCGAAACCGTCTGCAGCAGATCATAAATCAGTTTGTACAGCGCGAGCGCGCAGGCGATATGGAACGCAAGGCCGACGAGGCGGTGCGCTTCGGTGCTCCCGACGAGCACCTCGGTGATCGCGAGAGAAAAGTACGGAGGAAGCCGCAGATCGAGGCCGAACGGATGCGTGGCGAAATACGAAAACCTGATCCCGGAGAAAAACGTCCAGTCGTCGAAGACGCGCGGATTGCCGAGAAACGGCCAATACAGACCGCAGGCGAGCCCCGCGATCAGGGCTACGCCGATCACGTGGGGGAATCGCCTGAGGGCGCTTGCGATCATAGGCCCCCCCAAAAAAAAGGTACCCCGAAGGGTACCTTTTTCCGCAAACAGGTTGCGGTCAGCCGCGGCAGGAGCCGGGCAGATACTTCGAGAGCACGTTCGTGCCGTCTACGGTTGCACCACAGCGCCAGCCGTAGAGCGTCACGGTGCCGGCGTTGGTGCCCACGGCTACGGTGCCCGCGGACGACAGCGGAGCCAGGGTAACAAGCTTCCCGTCGAGGGTACCGCCGAAACCCGTCGTCGTTACGGTGACCAGGCCGTTTGCACTCGTAACGATGGTCGCCACATACTTCGTGCCCCCGGTCCCCGCGGTCGTGATTTCGCAGCCCCATCCGTTGGCGACTGCCGCAACACTGGTGCCACTTTGGTAGACCTCGCTGACCGACGTGCGGCATCCGCTCGCGGCCAGTATCACCTCGGACATCTTCGCCCGGATGCTGTAGTCCTGGTACGCAGGCAACGCCACCGCTGCCAGAATGCCGATGATCGCAACCACGATCATCAACTCGATCAAGGTAAAACCCTTCTGAATCGTTCTCATGGATACTCCTTCCTTATCACGCCGATAGGGCGCTGGGTGTCTAAGAGCAAGTCGCGTGCCGCTACCAGATCTCTAAACGTACTGCGTTGTTTCAATTGAACGTTCAGGTATTTCTGGAACCTGATCCAGCAAGAGGGAAAGGTGGCTTTGGTCCCAAATGCGGCACAGGTTGACGCTGGACGTCACCGGAGGGTTCCGTGGCGTTGGACCAGAGCCGAGGCGACTCGCGCGATGACCTCGTCCCAACTCCCCGGCCGTTGCTGTCGGAAAATTCGCATCGAAGGATACCACGGCGAGTCTTCGCGCTCGAGCATCCAGAGCCATTCGGTTTCAAAGCGATTCAAGTGCCACACGGGCTTCCCCAGCGCGCCCGTCAGATGCATCACGGCGGTATCGACACTGATGACGAGATCCAGCTGATCAACGAGCGCCGCGGTCTCAAGAAGATCCCCGCATTCGTCCATCCAGTCGAGAATTCTCAGGCCTGTTTCCGTGATCTGGCTCGCCTCCGGACCCTTTTGAAGGTTGACGAAGTTGACCCCCGCGACGCCGAACAACAGGGAAAGCTTCTCCAGGCGTATGCTCCGCAAGGCGTCTTTGGGATGGTCCTTTCTTCCGGCCCAGGCGAGACCCACTCTCGGCGTCGCCAAGCCCGCAAGCTTCTCGGCCCACTTTCTCCTAAGCTCGTCCGGAACGTGGAGATAAGGAATCTTGTTGGGAATCGACTCCACCCGGGTTTTGAACATGAACGGAAGGCTCGTGATAGGGCAGTGGCAGTCAGATCCTCCGACCGGCGTGGACTGGCTTCTCGAAACCACTTCGTCCACTCCCGGAATTCTCTGGACAACCCGGACAAGCGTCTCTTCGCAGCAAACAACCACTTTTTCGAACCCGCGTTCCTTCAGCATCGGAAGGTAGCGCATCATCATCAACGTGTCGCCCAGCCCCTGGTCGGTCCAGACGAGCAAGGTTTTCGCGTCGCCGCTTTCGCCTTGCCATCGCGGTGCGTCCCCGAGCTGCGCCATGCGCTCCTGCAGGGGTGAATACGTTGCCTGAGGCAATGCATCCTTATCGAGACGACTCTCGTAGAGAAGAAAGCCGGTTTCATAGTCTCCTAGAAGAAGCTTCAAAAGCGAATAGCCGAGCTTCAGTTCTGCGGAATCCGGCCTCAGAGCTAATGCGCGGCGATAGCTTTCCTCGGCCTCCTGCGACCGGCCCAGCCCTATCAGGGTATTGCCCATATAGTCGTACGCTTCGGGAAAATCGGGCTTGAGCGCGAGCGCTTTGTTCAGGCAATCCAGGGCTTCGTCCAGCCGGTCTTGGTTCCGAAGGACGTTTCCCAGGCTGCAAAACGCTTCGGCGAAATCGGGCTTGAGCGCCAGCGCTTTTCTCAGGCAGGCGGCGGCATCATCCAACTTGCCCTGCTGGGCAAGCGCGTTCCCTAGGTTGGCGTGGGCCATCGGTGCTTCGGGTGTCAGCGACAGGGCGTGTTGATAGCACTGCACCGCTTTGTCCAGCTCGCCTTTTGCCCGGAAGGCAGCACCGAGGTTGACCAAGGCGTCGGCATATTCGGGCTGAAGCGCCAGCGCCTGCTGGTAACAAACTATGGCTGCGTCGAGCTTGCCTTGCGCCCCTAACGCATTGCCCAGGTTGCTGTATGCAGGGGCATTCGAAGCATTGCGCGAGAGCGCCCGCGATATCAGCTCCTCGGCCCGACCATGCTCGCCCCGCTGATAGGCGATGACACCCAGAAAATGCAAGGCGTCAATGTTCTCCGGATCGACCGCCAGCACCTCGCTGTAAGCCGCCTCGGCCTCCCACAGACGCCCTGCCCGATGGCTCTGCAGGGCAGTGTCCAGTTTCTGCAAAACGGCGACGACGGGATCCTCGACGCCGACACTCCGCGAGCGTGGTGGCCCCGGCGTGGAAGGCTCCGGGGCTGCCTTTTTCTGAGACTTGAAAATCCATCTAAGCATGTACTCAACGACGCGGCTGGCCGTGTACCCTCGGAATTGATTGTCCAAACGGGCCTTCTTCACATGAAGCCGCGTTAGCCTCCGAAGAATTTCTTGAGGATTCTAAGGGATACTCCGGCCAACAGCGCTCTGAAACCAGCGAATTTTGGCTTAAGCTGGCGACGAAGAGTCTCGACATTGGCAGCCGCTCGGATGTGAAATTCAGCGAGAGCTTTATCTAACGCTCCGGTCTGCTCCCCGGTAGTAAGCTCCGTAAACTCGAAGCTATTGCCGACAAGCCGTGTCCGCCGAAGAAAATACGCCGTTGCGCCGCTGGCTTTGACATAGTGCCTGGTCGCCACACGTTCGGTCCTTGCAACTTTGAAGTATTGCTGCAGCGCCACGACCACTGCGACATCTTCGGCGCCCTCTCTGGTGCGAAAGGCAGCAGCGGTCGGACTCCCTCCGAGCGCGTGATACACCACCTTGCGCATCACCATGTTCCAAACGGTCGAATTAACCATTGCCAACCGGCGCGGATCGGATTGACGAATGCTCAGTTCGGCGGGAACCTCCATTAGCTCGACGTCGCCTCTCACTGCGGCAAACTGCGGATTGGCTTGTAGCACCTCAACGGCGTGGTCGTACCAACCCGGGGCATGTTCATCATCCTGATCGAGGAAGGTAACATACGGAGCGTGCGCCGCGGCAACACCGATGTTGCGGGCAAACCCCTGACCACGGTTAGTGGGTAGGGAAAGCGCAACGATTCTCCGATCTTCACGTGCCATCTCGAGGGCAAATTCTCCACTGCCATCAGTGCTGCAATCATCTACCAATACAACTTGTACATCGGAGCGTTGGTCGAGCGCGGACTTGATCGCTCGCGGCAAATGCAGCCTGTCGTTATAGACTGGAATGACGCATGAGATTATCGGCGCCATAGATTTGGACTGCCCCCTCAAGGCAATCACACCCCCGAAGGATCGCCATCAAAATCGAAAGCGCCAGAACGAACACTTGGCGGATGACGAGAAATTGCGATGATATACTTTTCCCCGATGTTGAGCGCTATTGGCAGCGCAACTGGAGGCAACGCATGATCTTGCGGCTTTTTTCCCCAAGCAAGGTGAACGCCTTTGCTAAGATTATGGGGCGGCGCATTACGACGCGCTGTCCTCCGGTCATCGCCAACAACCCGGAACAAATAGTTTCGCAGAAACGAATAGCCGAGATACTCGAGGAGATCTTCTCCAGCGCCCCTCAATTGCGAGGGGAAAACCGGCCCGGGATTCTGGGCAGAGCGAAGCTGGGACACGCGTTCAGGTGGGAATTGCGGGAAATCGGATACGAGGAGAAATTCGTCGACTTTGCCGCCGAGATACTCATTGAACAGTTGACCCGGCGGACCGAATAGCAGACTCGTTCAAGGGGCATATCCGGGTATTCTGCTCTCGTCGACCTCGTCGATCTGATCGGGGTCGAGAAACTGCTCGGCATAACGCAGGTACACCTTCCTGCGCACAAATACGTCGAACAAGTCCGGGTCGATGTGCCCGTTCAGCTTGAAGTTTCCGAGGATTTTCAGCGACTCGGAAAGCGTCTTGCCGCGCTTGTAAGGCCGGTCCTTGGCGGTCAGCGCCTCGAAAATATCGGCGATTCCCATGACCCTCGCCTGCACCGACATCTGCTCCCGGCTGAGGCCCCGGGGGTAGCCCTTTCCGTCCATGCGCTCGTGGTGGCCCCCCGCGTACTCGGGCACGTTGCGCAGGTGCTTCGGCCACGGCAGCGCTTCCAGCATCTTGATGGTCGCCACGATGTGATGGTTGATCGTTTCGCGCTCCTCTTTGGTGAGCGTGCCGCGGGGAATGGTGAGATTCTTGATCTCGTCCTGCGTAAGGAAGTCGGCCGTGCCTCCCGAGACATCGATCCATTTGTAGCCGGTGCCGATCCGGTCCACTCGTTCACGCGTCTCCGCAGGCATGAGTTCTCCGCCGACGTTGCAGTGACGCAGGAATTCGCGGTCGCTTTCGAGCTGGCGCACGCCGTCGCGTACCGACTGATCGATTTGGGCCAAGCGCTCGCGCGCAACGACCTCGTCCAGCCCCGTCTGCCGCGCGAGTTCGACCTTCTGCTTCAAGGCCGCGATTTCCAGATCGCGCTTGAGCACCTCGAAACGCGTGTCCACGAGATCGATCCGGTCGAAGATCGTCTCAAGCTTTGTCGCCTTGTCCACGACATGCACGGGCGTGGTCACCTTTCCGCAGTCATGAAGCAACCCCGCTATCTTGAGCTCGTAGCGGTCCTTGTCGCTCATGTTGAAGTTCCGGAGCGGCCCTTCGCGCGTCTCGTTGACGGCCTCGGCGAGCATCATGGTGAGCACCGGGACACGCTGGCAGTGCCCCCCCGTATAAGGGGATTTTTCATCGATAGCGGTATTGATAAGCTCGATGAACGACTCGAACAGCTCTTCGAGCTGATTGATGAGCTGCCGATTGGTGAGCGCGATGGCGGCCTGCGATGCGAGCGATTCCGCGAGGCCCTGGTCCGAATTCGAGAAAGGGCCGACCTCGCCCGTCGCCGGGTCCCTGCTGTTGATGAGCTGAAGCACCCCGATGATTTCGCTCTCGTGGTTCTTCATCGGCACCGTGAGGAACGCCTTCGAGCGGTATCCGGTCTTTTTGTCGAAATTGCGCGTTCCGGAGAAATCGAAGCCCTCCACCGTATACGCATCGGCGATATTCACGGTCTTCCCGGTCAGCGCGGCATAGGCGGCAACCATCTGGTTGTTGGGCTTTCCGTCCTTTCCGTAGAGGTGCACCGGATAGTAAGGGATCGGGGTGCCGGTCGTGCCGCCCATTGCGATGCCGAGCGACTCGTTCCGCATGATCGCGAACCTGAGCCGCGGTCCCTCATCGGAGGGCTCCAGCGCGTACAAGGTGCCGCCGTCCGCGCGCGTGATCGCCTTTGCGGCGAGGAGAATCTTTTCGAGCAGCTGATCGATATTCTTTTCCTGCGACAGCGCCGCGCCTATCTCGTTGAGCTGCTCAAGGCGGCGAAACAGGTCTTCGACGGTCTCCAAGAACAATCCCCCCCAACAGTGGTGTCGGCGCCGGCCGGGCCGTCGTCGCTCAAGCGAGCGCTACTTGATGCAGACCGCGCGCACCTGCGGCATGTCGGTGATGCCCTGCAGCACCTTCTCGATTCCGTCCATCTTCAAGGTGCGCATGCCTTCCTCGAGGCACACCGCCAGGATTTCCGCGACGCGGGCGTGCTCCTGAATCAGCTTCTTGATGGGGTCGGAGGCGATCAGCAGCTCGTGCAGGCCGACCCGGCCCTTGTAGCCGGTATTGCCGCAAGCCTCGCAGCCCCTGGCTTTATAGAGCGTGAACTGGCCCCTGTCGCCCGCATAGCTTTTTACCAGATCTCTGTAGACGTTCTCGTAAGCAGATTTGGCATCCTTCTTGAAAGGCGCCGTGTTGAGCAGCTCTGAGCAGTACTCCTGGAGAATTTGCCTCACCTCTTCCGCGCCGGGCGCGTAAGCCTGCTTGCATTTGCCGCACAGGCGCTTCGCCAGCCGCTGCGCGAGGATGCCGAGCAGGGCGTCGGCGAAGTTGAACGGGTCCATGCCCATGTCGAGCAGCCGGATGATCGACTCCGTCGCGCTATTCGTGTGCAAGGTGGCGAAAACGAGGTGGCCTGTCAGCGAGGCCTCAATGCCCGTGCCGGTAGTTTCCTTGTCGCGCATCTCGCCGACCATGATGATGTCCGGGTCGGCGCGCAGGAACGACTTCATTATCGTATCGAAATTGAGGCCGGCCTTCTTGTTGACTTGCACCTGCCTCAGGCCCTTCTGGGTGATTTCGACCGGATCTTCAGCCGTCCAGATCTTGGTGTCCGGCGTGTTGAGAAAGCCCAAGACCGAGTGGAGCGTCGTCGTCTTGCCCGAGCCGGTCGGACCGCAGACGAAGAACAGGCCGTAGGGCTTGCTCACCGCCTCCTTGAGCTTGGGCAGGTTCGTGTGAGAAAGCCCGAGCTTGTCCAGCGGAATCGGCTCGCCCGCGGCGAGGATACGCATGACCACATCCTCGACCCCGCCCTGAGACGGGATCGTCGCGACGCGCAGCTCGATGTCCAGCGGTCCGAATTTCCTGAACTTGATCTTGCCGTCCTGGGGTTTCCTCTTCTCGGAGATGTCGAGATCGCACATGATCTTGATGCGCGCCACGATGGCGTTGCGGTAGGAACTCGGGACCTCGATGTAGGGGGCGAGCGAGCCGTCTTTCCTCAGGCGGATCTCGGTCTTGGCCTTGCCTGGGTAGGGCTCGATGTGTATGTCGGAGGCCCCTTGGTTGTAGGCGTCGATGATGATCTTGTTCACGAGCTTCACGAGCTCGTTGTCGGCGGCGGCGGACACATCGTCGCTTTCCCCGCCGGCCTCGCCGACACCTTCGTCCTCTTCGAGGTCCGAGAGCATGTCGCCGATGTCGCCCGTGTCGACCGCTTCCGCGCCGTAGAACGCTTTGAGCGTTTCCCTGAACTCCTTGAGCGTGGTGACGCGATAGACGAGCTTGCGCCCCGGAAACACGTTCTGGACGATTCTGGAGCTCCTCACCCTCTCAGGGTCCATACAAAGGATGACCAGGCCCTCTTTTGCCTCCTCGATCGGCACCCACTGGTTCGACTCGACGTACTCGCGCTTCAGGTTTTTCAGCAGATCCATCGGTTTGATGCGATCGGGCTTGAACGGCTCGTAAGGCACGCCGAAAAACTTCGCGAGCGCCGCGCCGATCGCCGGAGTCTTGACCTGGAACTCGTCGATCAGCACGTTTTCGACGTCGACCGCCTTCTTGCGCGCCGAGCGGGCCGCGAGCTCGAACTCCGCGGCCGAGATCACCGCATTGCTCACCAGGAAATCGTACTTTGTCTTGAGGACCTGCGGCTTCTGGCGCTGCTTGAACGCAATCGCGAGCGTCTGGGAGAGCTCGTTGACCCCCTCCTCGGCAAGCTGGCCGAACGGCATGCCGGCCTTGTTGTTGATCAGCTGGACCACCCCGACCAGCTCGGTGCTCCCCGGCTCCACCACCGGTGAGACGAGCATCTGCTTGGTGCGATAGCCCGTGCGCTTGTCGACTTCCTGCAGGAAGCGCAGGTTCGGGTTGTGGGACTTGAGCTCGGCCTCGTCGTA
>WNFZ01012779.1_pt1 | contig 13015 bp, 12 predicted proteins | sample 5400081 | NCBI WGS metagenome assembly WNFZ01 (sample SAMN13153365, study PRJNA577476) | soil metagenome | isolation source: 80 cm soil or saprolite under grassland replicate 1 | place: USA:California | collected 2016-06-15
CCAGGGCGACGTGACGATTCCCTCAACGCTTCCCGCCGCGCTGGAGGGAGTCCATACCGCGTATTATTTGATCCACAACATGACCTATGGACATGGATATACCACGCTCGAATTGGATAGCGCGCACACATTTGCGACTGCTGCAGAGAAAGCAGGTGTTGAACATATTATTTATTTAGGTGGACTTGCGGATCCTGAACAACATATCGCTCCCCACATGCGTTCACGGATCGAGACAGGACGAGTCTTGCGTGAAGGCAAAGTCCCTATGACGGAATTTCGCGCGGGTGTGATAACAGGCTCAGGAAGCATTTCGTTTGAGATGATCCGCTTTATGACGGAGTTGTTTCCCATCGTGCCGGGTCCGTTATGGATGAAGAACAAATCCCAACCGATTGCAATTCAAAACGTGATTGATTATCTCTTCGCTGCGTTGACCAACCCCAACGGACGCGGGCAGGTCTTTGAGATTGGTGGACCAGATATCACGACGTACGGCGATTTGATGTTACGCTATGCCCGCATTCGTGGACTCAGACGAAGCATGTTCCTGACTCCTGGAATTCCGCTTTGGTTCATGGCATTGGGTGTCGGACTGACGACTCCCGTTCCCTATCCCATTGCATACGCGTTAATTGGCGGCCTATCTGCGGATAGCATCGTCAAACATCCCGAAGCTTTGAAAGTCTTTCCCGAAGTCCAACTCATTGACCTTGATACGGCGACCAAAGATGCACTCGAAAAAACACATCCATCTCACATCGAGCGTGTCTGGGATGATGGAGGCAAAAAAGCAAAAGCTATCAAGCATGAAGGTTGCTTTGTTGATCATCGTGAGATTTTTGTTCATACTTCGCCGGAACAAATCATTCAAAGTATCAAAAACCTGAGCATCGGACAATTGACGATTGAAAATATCTCTGAATATTCCAAAATGATTTGTACTTTGCCAAATAGGCGATTTGGCGAAACATGGATTGAATGGCGTACCCGTCCCGTTGAAAACATGGTTGACTTGAGCCAAACTGTTTTCTTTTGCCCGCGCGGACTATTTGGATTTTTATATTGGTATCCGCTCTATCCATTCCACATATTAAACTTTCGCGGTTTAATTCATAACATTGCAAAGCAAAGCAAAGCACAATGAAGCGTAACGTCATCTTTCTTATTTCCTTCCTCTTCCTAGCCATTCTCTTGCCTACGATTGCGCTGTATGTTCCCAATTCTCTACCCGCCAATTCAGATTTCAGCGCCCTCTACAACACAGACCTTGCCCTCGTCCATCGCATCCCTATTTATGATCTTCCAAAAGTGGAAGCGCTTGCGGTGCAGTATGCGGGTATTCCCGCTGAAAAATTTTTCTTGGCGCGATTTCCCTATCCGCCGTGGTACGCGTTGAGCACATTCTATTTAGGCTTGATGCCCGCCCAAGCCGCGGCAACCCTGTGGTTTGAACTAAATCTCGTGATGTTGTTTCTGTCCATTTGGCTGCTCACGGATGGATGGTCGGGGCGATTGCGGCTGCTTGCATTTCCTCTTGCATTGTTCTTTTTTCCCGTGTTGGGAGCCTTGTCCGTGGGGCAATATGACTTCCCTGTTTTGCTTGGTACATCATTGCTCGTGTATTCATTGCGCAAGGAAAACATCGTGCTGACAGTTTTAGGCGTAGTGTTACTTACGTTCAAGCCGCACATTGGCGCGCTGATTCTATTGTCAGTGTTGGGATGGTTGATCGTAAGCAGAAGCAACTTTGGACGACGCGTGATCGGTTGGCTCCTCCTAACGGGAATCGCTCTCTTTGCAATGGGCTTTATCGCGGATCCGGCGTGGATCGTCAGTTATCCAAAGATGTTGCTTGGTTATCAAAATGAAGGCAATGTGTCTGCCTGTTCAGAATGCGCGAGTCTTCCCGTCTGGTTAGCGCGTTGGTTCTTCGATGGGTCACTGATGAAAGCCGCGTGGATCGCGATTGCCTTACTCCTTGTTTTCATCAGCATGTTTTACTTCGCGCGTTCCTTCTTGCAGTCGCATGAATACTTGTTGAGCGCAGTGTTGCTCGTTGCCCCTATCTGTATAACTATGATTTTTTGTTGTTGCTTGTCCCATTCGCAGTTCTTATTAGGAAGGGCAGTTGGGTGCATAGAATTTTCGTATTACTTTGTTATCTTGTCCCAACGTTTGCACTCCTCCTTTACGGGCGGAATGGCAATATCTCATTGATCGTCGTGTGTATTGTGATGCTGGTTCTTCTCTACGCCAGCCTAAAAAATCCTGTCATTGACTTTACGAGGCGTACGGCATAAAATATTCACAACTTAATACGATCAGTCAGCGGCGAAGTCGGTGTAATTCCGACACTGTCGCGCAACTGTGAAGTAGCTATCAGCAATTAGCCAAACAGCTAAAAGCTGAGCGATGAAAGCTGATAGCTAATAAGTCAGGTCGCCCGCTCTGGTCTGTTCTACCACTCTCTCGCGGAAAGGAGGTGGAAGACGGCTAGCTCGGATTGCCTCTCCTACCTCCCCAGCATTGTCTGGGGATTTTGATTCCTTACTACAAATGGAGAAACCATGTTACGAAAATTTTTGTTGATTGCCTTACTGATTAGCTTGCTGGCAGCGTGTGCGCCTCAAGCCACGCCGACAGTTGCCACCCCACTGACATTCACCGACGGACTTGGTCGTGAAGTCAAGCTCAATGGACCGGCACAACGCGTTGTTTCACTTGCGCCTTCCAACACGGAAATTCTGTTTGCCATCGGAGCTGGAGATCAAGTTGTGGGACGCGATCAGTTGTCAGATTTCCCTGAAGCGGCAAAAGCGTTGACAGATATCGGTTCTACGTTTGACGCATTGAACACGGAACAGATTGTTTCCCTGAAGCCTGATCTAGTGCTGGCTGCCGAAATTAACACACCGGTGCAAGTAAAGCAGCTTGAAGATTTAGGTTTAACGGTCTATTACTTGAAGAACCCGCTTACTTTGGAAGAAATGTATGGCAACCTGGAGACGGTCGCGCAGTTGACCGGGCATAAGGAAGAAGCTGCCACTCTTATTGAATCACTCAAGGCACGTGTTGCTGCCATCGATAAGAAGATCGCTTCGATCAGCTCGCGTCCGAACGTTTTTTATGAATTGGATGCCACCGATCCTGCCAAGCCGTATACCGCGGGCAAAGGGACATTCATCACGCAGTTGATTGACCGTGCTGGTGGTCATAACATTGCAGCGGATCTGGATGGGTACCCTCAGATGAGTCTTGAACAAGTGGTTGCCGCGGATCCGGCGTTTATTATTCTTGGTGATGCCCGTTATGGCATCACACTTGAATCGATCGCACAGCGACCTGGCTGGGAAAACTTAACTGCGGTAAAGAATGGACAGGTTGTGCCATTTAACGATGATCTGGTCAGCCGTCCCGGTCCACGTTTGGTGGATGCACTGGAGGAATTGGCAAAGTTGCTGAGACCAGAATTGTTTCAATAAGTAAAGGGACTTCGGAAGTGCGAAAGAGTGACAAAACTTCCGAAGCCCGAAACCGTTTTCGACATGCGCAATCCATTCATCGCTGTCCTGCTGGCATTAATTGTCATGCTTATTCTTAGCATGGCAATTGGTTCTGTATTTATTCCCCTCCCTGAGTTGTGGCATGTGGTAACTGGCACTGGATCGAATGAAATCTTCCGCACGATACTTTTAGACATCCGCTTACCACGCACGGTTCTGATTGCCTTAGTTGGCGCGGCGCTCGCTGGCAGCGGAGCAACCTATCAGGGATTGTTCCGCAATCCATTAGCGGACCCTTATCTAATTGGTGTGGCTTCCGGCGCGGGATTGGGCGCGATCCTGGCGATGTTGGTGAAGTGGCCCTACACTACGCTTGGTCTATTGGCTGTGCCACTTGCAGCTTTTATAGCCAGCCTGCTTACTGTTTATCTTGTTTATAGCTTTGCTCACATCGGTAGAACCGTACCAACGACAAATCTGATTTTGGCAGGTGTCGCGGTTTCCTCTTTCGCTACATCATTGACATCATTTCTGATCCTTCACTCCACAGGCGAAGTACGTCGCGCGCTTGGATGGTTATTGGGCGGTGTGAGCCTTGTTGGCTGGGATGTAACGCTGGCACTCATTCCTTATCTCGCCATTGGACTCACAACGCTGGTACTTAATGGATATGCTCTAAACCTCTTGCAATTCGGCGATGATCAAGCCACTCAAATGGGCTTGAATATCCAACGTGCAAAAATTATTATCAGTGTCGCGGCTTCGCTTGTCACGGCGGCAGCGGTCTCTTTTGCAGGCATCAGCTGCTTTGTGGGTCTCATCGTGCCGCATGTCGTACGTATCTGGTGGGGTGTGGATTATCGCCGGTTGATCCCTCTTAGCATTCTTGGTGGCGCGTCGGTATTGCTGTTGGCAGACGTATTGGCGCGTATTGTGTTGGCTCCGCAGGAGTTGCCGGTTGGTATTGTCACGGCGCTGGCAGGCGCACCGTTTTTTCTGTGGGTCTTGCGACGCGCAAAGAATCAGGGATACTGGTGAATAAAATGAACACAGACAAAAAGAAAGTTAAAAAGGGATTGGTGATCGTCAATACCGGGAACGGCAAAGGCAAGAGCACTTCGGCGTTTGGGATTCTCCTGCGCGCCTGGGGACGCGGGTTTCGTGTTTGCGTCGTGCAATTCATCAAAGCCGAGACAGGTCAATGGGGAGAGATCAAAGCCGCCAAGAAGCTTGGTATTGACTGGTTCGCAACAGGCGATGGTTTTACATGGACATCCAAGGATATGGATGTGACGATTGCACGGGCTCTGCATGGTTGGGAGATCGCCCAGGAAAAAATCTTGAGTCGAAATTATGATGTGATTGTTCTTGATGAGTTTACGTATGCGCTGCACTTTGGCTGGCTGGATACAACACAAGTTATAGATTGGCTCAAACAGAATAAACCTGACGATCTACATCTCATCATCACCGGGCGTGACGCGCCACAGGCGTTGATCGATTATGCTGATCTCGTCACAGAGATGCGCGAAATCAAGCATCCATACATAACACAGGGAATTCAAGCTCAACCAGGGATTGAGTTCTAAAAGGGAGCCTTATGTTTCTTGATTCATTAATTTCTACTATTGCACTACTGGATGAAACCGCGATGCAAGCTGCGCGGGCACGTCAGGATCAATTGACCAAGCCACGCGGAAGTTTGGGAAGGTTGGAGGAGCTATCGATTCAACTGGCAGGGATGAAAGCGAATCCGTTTCCTTCTGTGGAACGTAAGGCTGTTATTGTGATGGCTGCAGATCATGGCGTGACTGCTGAAGGTGTAAGCGCTTATCCGGCAGAGGTCACTGCACAGATGGTGTTGAACTTTCTGCACGGTGGGGCAGCGATTAATGTGCTGGCGAGGCAAGTTGGAGCGCGCGTCACAGTTGTAGATATTGGCGTCGCAGCAGATTTTGAACCGACGCTTGGACTGATTCAGCGCAAAGTCCTGTGTGGAACTCGGAATCTGGCGCAAGGTCCCGCGATGACGCGAGAAGAAGCAGAACAGGCGCTTCAAGTTGGTGTGGATGTCCTAAACGAGGAAGCCGCCCGCGGACTCGATATCGTCGCCACTGGGGATATGGGAATCGGGAATACTACATCCTCGTCCGCGATTGTTGCTGCAATGACGGGCTTACTGGTCGCGCAGGTGGTGGGTCGTGGAACTGGAATAGACGATACAGGTTTGCAGCGCAAAATCAAGGTGATTAAACAGGCGTTGTCTGTGAACCAACCCAATGCAAAGGATGCAATGGATGTTTTGCATAAAGTAGGTGGGCTTGAGATTGCAGGGTTGGCCGGGATGATGATTGCCGCTGCGAGCCATCGCATTCCTGTCGTAGTGGATGGTTTCATTTCAACCGCTGCTGCGATGATCGCTGTAGGGCTCGCACCGCGCGTCCGCGAATACTTGATCAGCGCGCATCAGTCGGTGGAGATTGGTCATCAGGTAATGCTGAAGCATTTGAACCTTATTCCCTTATTGGATTTGAATTTACGGCTTGGAGAAGGCACAGGCGCGGCGCTGGCGTTTCCTCTCATCGAAGCCTCGACACGTATCTTGCGAGAAATGGCAACCTTCGCTGAAGCGGGCGTGAGTGATCAGGAATAAGATGCGAAGCGTACGCGTCGCTTTTGGCTGGATGACGACTCTTCCGGTCCGACTCCCCGACGATTGGTCGGCGGGTGATAGTGGGCGCGCCGCTGTATGGTATCCACTCGTGGGATTGGTCATCGGCGCGTTGACATGGCTGTCATGGAAAGGTGCAATATTTGCATTTCCTCCGTTGGTGGCAGGAATTGTCACTCTGATCGTTTGGGTCGTATTGACGGGCGGATTGCATCTCGATGGTCTCGCCGATTGTTGTGATGGAATGTTTGCCACCGTAACGCCAGAGCGCAGACTTGAAATTATGAAAGACCCACACATCGGGGCGTTCGGCATGATCGGTTTGATTCTGGTTTTATTCCTCAAGGCTACAACGTTAGCTTCTCTGACCTTTGTTTCAAGTTTTGGAATCATCCTCGCGACAAGTTTAGCGCGCTGGTGTATTCTATTAGCAGGGCTGCTTCCACTTGCGCGTCCATCGGGCTCAGGTATGGGCGCGGATTTTGCAACGGGCTTTCGGCGCTCATTTATCCTTTGGGGCGCGGCCATTCCACTGGCGATTGCATTCTTCTTTGGTATACGCGGAATGTTATCTATTCTCGCAGGCGTAGGCGCAGCGGGTTTGATCCTCTGGCTGGCAAAGTCACTCATTGGAGGGGTAACCGGCGACGTATTTGGAATGGTTGTGGAAATCGTGGAGGTAGCAGTGTTACTCGTATTTGTAGCGAATTAAATTTACATCGTTGGTCGAGTGTGCGAAGCACGTATCGCGATCGCTCATGGCTACTCGACCACCGGTATTTGGAGCATAATGCAGGCTTACCCTTTTCGTCTCGGAACAACTTCTTACATTATTCCTGATGACATCTTGCCTAACGCGCGTTATTTGGCAGACAAAGTCAGCGATATTGAATTGATTTTGTTTGAAGTGGATGAGGGTCCCAATAATTTGCCTTCGCCTGAGGTGATCAATGAACTATCACAAATCGCCATTCAACACAATCTGACATACACTGTCCATCTGCCGCTTGATCTCAGATTAGGCGAGGATGGCTCTGAACATGATCAATCGTTGGTCAAGGCAAAACGCGTGATGGACTGTACGCGTGGACTCGATCCCTGGGCATATGTATTGCATTTGGATGGAAAATCCGTCCGCACATCAACGGATATCGAAGCGATTCAGCGCTGGCAGAATCAATCGGTGCGTGCATTGGAGATTGTTGCTGAATGTGCGGGTAGCGCGAATAAACTGGCAGTGGAGAATCTGGAAACGTATCCGCTTGATTTCATTCAACCTGTGCTGGATCGTATCCCTGTCAGCCGCTGCGTAGATATTGGTCACTTGTGGTTGGATGGTCATGATCCCCTTCCTTATTTGAAAGCTGCATTGCCTTATACTCGTGTCATTCATATTCATGGGATCTCTGAACGCGATCATCGTTCACTGGCGTTTATGCCGCAGGAGAAGGTCCGCGCAGTGTGGAGTGAACTCATCCATTCAAAATACGAAGGCGTACTAACGCTCGAGATTTTTTCAGAAGAGGATTTCGTTTCTTCGTTGGAAGTGATCGAGAGATTATCGTAATGGCAGAAAATTCCAGTCACATCACTCACATTCTCGGCGGCGCGCGCAGCGGGAAATCATCGTACGCGCAACGTCTCGCAGAAGAATCGGGCAAATCTGTGACCTTTCTTGCTACTGCGCAGGCGCTGGACGCAGAGATGTCAACGCGTATCCAAAAGCATCGCGCCGAACGCTCAGCTGGTTGGGAAACGCTGGAGATTCCATTTGATATTGCAATACATATCCAGCAAATAAAATCGAAGGTAGTGATCTTGGATTGCATTACTTTGCTTATCAGCAATTTGCTCATGCAATATGTAAAGGATGATCTTGTGAATGAAATACCTTTCATGGCGGCTGTCCAGAAGGAAATTAATGAATTAATCAACGGGCTTCGCGAACAAAAGCAGGATTGGCTGATCGTTTCGAACGAAGTGGGCTTAGGGCTTGTCCCGCCCTATCAAATGGGACGTGTGTATCGTGACGCGATGGGCTGGGCAAACCAGCGATTGGCGCGTGAAGCAGATAAAATCATCTTTATGGTAGCAGGCATTCCAACTGTCATCAAGTAGGTATCTATGGAACTTCAAATCCGTCAAATGGACTCTCAATCTCTCCATCAGGTTGACCAATTCAACCGCAACTCCATGGTGAATTCGGAACTTGTACTTCATGTTCAAGATAACAAAATATCCTATTCGATCATGCCGGTGGAACCATATGAAAAAATACTTCTCGTTGACGCTGAAGATTACACTACTTTCATCGACAACCCAGAAAAGGTCATCTTCTTTGCCGAGGTGGACGGGAAGTCGGCTGGGCAAATTAAAATGGTCCCCTGGTGGAATACGTTTGCCTACCTTGAAGAACTGACAGTGGATACTGCATTCAGAGGCAAAGGAGTCGGACGTGCCTTGCTGACCCGCGCAATCGAATGGGCAAAGCAACAGCACTTTCCCGGCGTCACGCTAGAGACGCAGGATAATAACGTCCCGGCTTGTATCTTGTATGAAAAATGCGGATTTGTGCTGAGTGGTTTTGATTTATACGCGTACAGGAACTTTCCCGAATCGCGCGATGAGATTGCCCTATATTGGTATTTGATTTTTTAGGCTTCTCGCGCTGAGCGGAGGCGCTGTGTTTTTCAGCGCCGCAGTCGAAGTGCGTCGTTTGATACACAATATGAGTAACTAGAAAATATTAATTTTTGAATCAAAGTGGTGATTTCGATATGTCCCGCGAAAGCGGCGGGGTTACTCAACCACCGAGTAAAAAATAATCATGTTAAAAATACAAAACATCTCCGTTGATTATGGTCCACGCCGTATTTTGCACGATATTAGTTTCGATCTGCAAAGTGGCGAAATCCTTGCGCTGATCGGACCCTGTGTCACTGCCACCTGCTTATACTGTTTGGGAAACTGTTTTGTTTGGACGCACACCGTATTTGGGGTTTTTAGGTCAGCCTTCGAAAACGGACGAGGACATTGCGCGTCAGTCGCTCGCCCGAGTAAGCGCACTTCCCTTTGCAGATCGGCGCGTGGGCGAACTCTCCGGTGGAGAACAGCAACGCGTGTTACTGGCGCGGGCATTATGCCAGTCCACGCCGATTCTGTTGCTCGACGAACCAACCGCTCATTTAGATTTGCAATATCAAGTCAGTTTGTTGGAGTTAGTAAGCGAACTCGCCCACAAGGATCATCTTGCCGTGCTGATCGCATTGCATGATTTGAATCTCGCCGCCCATTACGCAGATCGCATTGCGCTGATGGTTGCCGGGAACATCAAGGCGATAGGGAAACCAAAAGATGTTCTGCAAGCTGAATTAATTCAAGAAGCATATTGTTTGCCCGTACAGGTGGTCAAGCATCCATTTTTGGATATTCCGTTAGTATTGCCTGAAACGGGAAATAAAAACATGTAGGATTGGGCAGCTACCCAACCCTACATGTTACTTACGACCATCTCCACTTCGTGCCATCTTTGCTATCTTCAATGGTCACGCCAAGTTCCTTTAATTTAGCTCGTATCAAATCAGACGTTGCCCATAGTTTCTGCTTGCGGACTTCGTTTCGCACTTCTACGAGCAGGTCAATAAATTCATCTGCATCGCCAGAGCCTTGTTTCTCCTGTAAGCGCAAACCCAGGACATCCGTCAATTCGCGCAGAGTCCCCTGTGCAGGTTTAAGTTGCTCGTCCGTCACGCCTTGATCGCGGGCGGTGTTAATGGCTTTGACAAGTTCATACAAGGCGGCGAGGGCAAGCGGCGTGTTGAAATCATCGTCCATCGCGTTGATAAAGGCTTGTTTAGTGGATTCAGCCTGAGATGTGAGGGCGGAGGTGCCTTCGGCGGAGAGTCCTTTTGCAGAGGCGGAAGCAGATCGAAAGGCGGATTTGATCCGCTCAAGAGATTTTTCCGCGGCATCCTGCGTCTCTTCGTTAAAGATCAGGGGTGCACGATAGTATCCCATCAACACGAGCATCCGCATCACATCTGCATCGCGCTTCTTGAGGAAATCCTTGATGCTTACCATATTGCCCAGCGACTTGGACATCTTTTCGCCGCCGAGTTGTAGCATACCGTTGTGAACCCAGTAGCGCGCAAATTGCTTGCCCGTATAGGATTCCGTCTGCGCAATTTCGTTTTCGTGATGGGGAAAGATAAGATCGTTGCCGCCACCATGAATATCGATTTGTTCGCCAAGTTCAGCGAGATTCATCGCCGAGCACTCGATGTGCCAGCCAGGACGTCCCTTGCCCCATGGGCTGTCCCATGAAATCTCGCCGGGCTTCGCCGCTTTCCAGAGGGCGAAGTCCATGGGATGATCCTTTGCCTCACCAACTTCGATGCGCGCGCCCGCCTGCATGTCATCGAGTTTGCGACCGGAAAGCTTGCCATAGTCCTTATCGCTAATCACACTGAAGTAGACATCCCCATTCGGCGCGGCGTAGGCAGCTTCCTTCTGAATCAATCCTTGGATGAACTCGATGATGAGCGGCATTGTCTTGCTGACCTGCGGATAGGATGTAGCAGGCAGGATATTGAGATTCTTGAGATCATTTGCATAATCTTCCACATAGCGCTGTGACAGTTTGAGTGGCTCTTCGCCGAGTTGTTTGGCGCGGTTGATGATCTTATCGTCTACGTCGGTGTAGTTCATTACTTGTTTGACGGTGTAGCCACGATACTCAAGATAACGCCGGATAATGTCAAACACCAAGGCGGACATGGCGTGACCTACATGGGCATCGTTATAAACTGTGACGCCGCAGACATACATCTTAACGATGTTTGGCTCAAGCGTTTGAAACTCTTCTTTTTTGCGGGTAAGGGTGTTGTAGAGGCGAATCATGCACCTATTATAATCAGAGAATTCTTCTTTAGAAGAAGACAGCCAAGAAAATCGAATTTCCAATTGGCGAAAATTGAGGAAAAGCACAAATGAATTCGTGGTACCGCATACTGATTGTGGGAGCAAGTTCCTTGTTGATCATCTACTTTGTTTGGTGGGGAAGGATGATCGGAGACCCCGTTGCGCGAAGCGGCACTGATTTCATCGCGTTTTATTCAGCAGGACGTATTGCACAGGCGCATGGATTTGCCTCCATCTATGATATTGAATATCAAAAAGAAATCGAGCATGAGGTGGTGGGATTTCCATTGGCGGAAGGGCAGATTCTTTTATACAACCATATGCCTTATTTGGTTCCATTGCTTGCCCTGGTTGTCAACGACAACTATGCCTTGTCATTTAAACTCTGGGCACTGATTTTAATCAGTATTTATATAACCGGAAGTCTATTTCTTATTAATTCCTTGTTTGCCGCTGATAAGGATACGCGTTTTGCATTATTTATTGCTACACTTACATTTTCTCCACTTTTCATCAGTCTTTGGCAGGGACAAGATACTGCTTTTCTCTATCTGGGTGTTGCGTTTTGGTGTATAGGAATCCTGAAGAAACAAGATTGGCTGATTGCTTCTGGTCTTGCTCTTACCACTGTCCGACCACATATCAGCATCGCGCTGGCTGTGCCTCTTCTTTTTAGATTTCAAAGAGCATGGTGGCGTTCCTTCCTGCTGATAGGCATACTGGCGCTCATCAGTGTAATGCTGCTACGAGTACAGGGGATCATTGGGTTTATGAACCTACTTCGTATCAGTGCAGAGGGAACTTGGTTTGGGATGAAGCCAGCCGCGATGCTAAATCTATTTGGTCTATTATTGCGAATTGCACAATTTCTAGATCCAGGCACAGTTGCATGGATTAGCTGGTTAATCTATATGGCAGGTATCATCCTGATAGGCAGTTTGTGGCAGCGCTCGAAACTCATAGATGATCGGCTGCTTGGGCTTTCCCTATTAATCGCAATTGTCACCGCCCCTCATCTCCATCTTCACGATCTGACATTACTACTATTCCCGTTACTATTTGTTATTCGTAATGGCTTGATGACACTTTTAGATCCACGCTGGATGATACTCTTGTTAGGGGCATCTCTGTTTTTGATCATCGGCATATTGGTAGATGAAGTTTATTTTATATTGCCATATCTGTTATTTGTGATGCTGGCATGGTTACTCTTGTACCGTGAACGAAGCCTGCTCACAGCAAGAAATGCAGATACGGGGTAATCCATCCCTATAAGAAAAACTTCGGAGAATTCTCCGAAGTTTTGTTTTCGTTCAAATAGAACAGAGGAAAATTACTTTTTCTTCCTGCCGTTTTCGTCCTCCACGCGGGCGAAGATCATACGTCCTGCCGCGGTTTGCAAAACTTTGGTGACTATTACTTCTTTGTATTCGCCGATGTAATCATGTCCATTCTCTACAACGACCATCGTACCATCATCCATGTAGCCCACACCTTGACCAAACTCCTTCCCTTCCTGGAAGATGTTCAAGGTCATGCGTTCACTGGGAAGAACTACAGATTTGACTGCGTTGGCTAATTCGTTGATGTTTAGGATGGTCACGCCTTGCAATTCGGCGACACGGTTGAGGTTGTAATCGTTCGTCAGAATGGGACACTTCAACTGCCGCGCCAGAATGACGAGTTTATCATCCACTTCGCGAACGCCCTCTGCGTTGATGTCGCTGATACGAACAAGGATGTTCGGGAGTTTCTGCAATTCGGCCAGCACCTCCATGCCACGGCGTCCTCGCTGGCGGCGCAAGCCGTCCGGGGAGTCGGCGATGTATTGGAGTTCGTTCAACACGAAGCGGGGAATAAGAAGCGTGCCAGGCAGGAATCCTGTTTTGGCGATATCGGAAACGCGTCCGTCAATGAT
>WNFZ01008082.1_pt1 | contig 13010 bp, 12 predicted proteins | sample 5400081 | NCBI WGS metagenome assembly WNFZ01 (sample SAMN13153365, study PRJNA577476) | soil metagenome | isolation source: 80 cm soil or saprolite under grassland replicate 1 | place: USA:California | collected 2016-06-15
AGGCCGAAGGCGGTGTTGCTGTGGGTGCCACGGCGGATTGGGTAGGTCAGGCGAGGCAGATATTCCAGGTACAGCTCTGCAATCAGCCTGGCGAGCGGTCCGATGGCTGCCGACCAGCGCCGCCCATCGTGGTCGTTCCAGTCGAGCAATTCCTCGGCAAGCTTGAGCAGTCAAGCCCAGCCGTAGGGCCGCTCAAAGCCGCGGCGACCGGGCTGGGCGAAGTAGGCTGCCTCAGCACGTAGGTTGGCCTCAGTCAGGTGGGCATTCAGCGCGCGGCGGATCGGCCCGGCCTCGGGCAAGGCAGGCAGCAGGCGCAGCAGGCGGGCGAGCAGCCAGTGGCTATGCACGGCCGAGTGCCAGTCGAAGCAGCCGTAGAAAGCCGGATGCAGCTCGCGGGTGCGCCGTCGGTCGGCGGCGTCCAGCAGGATGTGGTCAGGGTAGGTCGGGTATTCCCTAGTGATGCCGTTAAGGGCGATGCGGGCGAGCTGCGCGGCCAGTTCAACGGTCAGGGCAGGCGACGGTTGCGTCATCGTGATTTGGGCTTTCCTCAGGCAAGCTATTCGCTTGAGTACCAGGCGTACGAATGCGAGAAAGTGCGCCACAATGATCGCTCGGACTGATTGTACCACTCATGCGTGCAGTGACTCGTCGCTCCATGAACGAGCCGCCTGCGTTGTTGATCAGCACGGCGAGGCGCGAATAGCGTTGGGTGAAACTGCGGGCCAGTGAGCAAATCTGCTCGGCCTCAAGGAAGTCGGCCAGCAGAAACGACACGTTTGGGTTGCCAGCCTGGCGCTCCATAGCCGTGACCGCTTCCTCAGCGCGTCCGGCGTCGCGGCCGGTGATGACGACATTGAAGCCCTGACGGGCTAGGACCAGCGGTTTCGAAAGTGCGGAAGAACCGAGTTCGTAGGACTCAACGGCACAATATCGTGCGTGAGCCCTATCATGGTCGGGTCATAAGATAGATTCTGTAGACTCGGAGGGCAATGCCGTCGGTATTGGCTCGGCCTCATCTGCACCAGGTGGCGAAACCTCCGGAAAACCCGGAGGTTTCATCACAGGATAGATTGAAACATCCACTTGATACTCAGGGCTTGAGCGAGCAGGCGGCTCTACTTTGCTGGCCTTTTCACCTGCGAAGCACGGCATACCTTGTGCTGGTCTTGTTCCAGTGATACACAGCCACAAGAGGAGGGCAGACCACATGAAGCAAGAACAGGTTACCCAAGTAATGAACGACCCATTGGCGCAGGAATTACTGAACTCGAATATCCCGGCACGGCTGGCCTACATTGGACTGGACGGTTTCCCACGCGCTATCCCGATTGGGTTCCTCTGGAACGGTACACTGTTCGTCATTGGCACCGCGACGAATTCGCCGAAGATGCGAGCGCTGCGTGCGAACCCCAAGGTCGCCCTGACGATTGATACGAACACATTTCCGCCCCATGTCTTACTTGTGCGTGGCACCGCTCGTGTCGAGATTGTTGATGGCGTGGCGCCTGAGTATCTCCAAGGGTCCAAAAAGTACGTCGCACCGGAACAGTGGGAGGCGTTCGAGGCGCAGGTGACTGCACTCTACAAACAGCAGGGGCGCATCACGATTGTACCGGAATGGGCGAAACTGCTGGACTTTGAGACCAGACTTCCGAGTGCCCAAGAGGAGCTCGCGGCCAAAGAAGCTGGTTCTAGGTGATACCGCTAATGGGGCATTATCAGTGGCTTCGTCAGCTATAATGACATGATCGGACCGAACCATCGCGAGGAATCAAGTCGAGCCGCATCGACAATGGCCGGGATCTTTCTCGCCATCGAAGGGCCGATCGGCGTGGGGAAGACTACACTTGCACGACTGCTCCACCAGACCTGGCAGGCCGAGCTCGTGCTCGAGCAGTGCGACGAGAACCCGTTCCTGCCGCTGTTCTATACTGACCGCCAGCGCTATGCCTGGCAGACCCAGCTACACTTTTTGATCGATCGCTTTGACCAGTGGACCGAGCTGCGGTCACCACCAATCCTGCGTGTGAGCGACTATCTGTTCGACAAAGATCGTCTCTTCGCCGAGCTGAGTCTCGACGAAGTGGCGCTGCGCTGCTATCTGAAGGTCTTCCACGCGCTGCGCAGCCAATTGCGCGAGCCGACTGGCGTGATCTATCTCCACGCCGACGTCGAGGTCTTGCTCGCGCGGGCGCGCACATATGAGCAGCAGATCGAGCGGACGTACTTGCGCGCGCTGGCAGATGCCTATGAGCGCTTCTTTGCGGCCTATGACGATGCCCCAGTGCTTGCACTGGATATGACTGAGCGTGAGTTGCTCGACAATGCCGATGAGCGCTCGACAGTGCTGAGCGCAGTTCAGTCAGCATTTGCGGCGCTTGGCTCTCGGCGAGAATGCGACAGCATGGTTCGTTCGGCACTAGGAGAGATCTGCCATGGCTGTGGTTATAACAGATTCGGAGCACAATTACTCACTACGTATCCCGACCACAACTCCAAGCGGACAACCGGTAGAGATTCTCAAGGACCAGCGCGAGGGGGCGCATCGAGTGCATGCCCAATCCCCGGACGGTTCCGAACTGTACTTCGAGATCGTCTCCTGGGCTGATGAACCACGAGCAGGCTGTTGCTGAGCAGAAGGCATTTCTCACACGTCAATCGTCCGATGCCGCCATAACCGCAACGAAGCAGAGCGTGGTGCGGAGCTTTCGCGCCACCGAGTTTGGTTTCGAAGGTACACTCGGCGGTCGGTGGAAGGTTCGGCGTTTCATCTTCCTGGAGTCTGCTCTTCGCACCTACAGGATCATATACGACCCCAGATCGACAGTGAACGAGCAAATCCTAGCCTCTCTCGTGATCCAGGAAGGAAGTGGCAGCGAATAAGTCGTTGTACTGGCCGGGCGAGAGTAGGCAGCCGAAGGCTCAACGTCTGACGCATCAGCCACCGCGAGCGCGCTGCATCAGAAAGCGCCAAAATCGCCAGAATCTCGCACGCGAAGCGGTCGGCTGCATCCCACCATCACGCAGGCGCGACTCCCGCACCAGCGAACACGTCGCCGGCTGGCGCTTTCGGCGACATGTTCTCAGGAGGCGCGTGTTCGGCGGCTGCCGACTGCTTGCTAACGATCACTTGGTATACACTGGCAGTTGCCAGTGTCCCAATCGCCACTGGCCACAAGAGCACACCCATCCGTTACCGGTTTTGATTGTCACATCTCATTCGGAGCGATCGCGCGAACGCCGCGAGCTCGCTCGCCAGCCACTCCGCGCGCTGAAGCTGCACGTCGTGGATCGTGTCGTGCGCCCAGACGACGCGGGCATGCTGGATGGTCGCCTCCGCAACGGCGACCGCCCGGCGCTTGAGGTCGATCCACTCTGCGGCGCGCTGGTCGGCTGGTGACAGCTCGGCCGGTATGATCAGCGTCGGGCACGCCACGTGCGTGAAGAGCTGGGTTGGCCGCTGCTCCCACATGCCCTGCACGATCTTCAGATGATTCTCGTAGGTCAGGTGCGGGGCGATGCGATCCTCGGCATCGAGCGCGAAGTTGCCCATGATCGCCTCCTCGACCGCCTGGCTGAGCACCCCATTGGTCCACCGGCCACGCAGCCGCTCCAAGAACTCGGCGCGCGGCGGGTAGATCAGGGTGGTCGGCGGCGAGCTGCAGGGCCACATTCGCGCCCCAGGAATGTCCCACGACAAGTGGCCGCGACCAGCCGAGCGCGACAATCGCCCTGGCGAGGTCGCCGGCGATCGTCGCAAGGTCGTAGCCGTCGTCGGGCTTGTCCGACAAGCCGTGGCCGCGCTGGTCGATCGCGACGAGGCGGAAGTTCGGCGCCAGCAGCGGCGCAAGCAGATCCCAGATTCGCGCGTTCGAGGCCAGGCCGTGAACCAGCAAGATCGAGGGTGGCACGCCCGGCCCGCCCTAGTCGCGCAGGTGGAAGCGTAGACCACCGATGGTAATAAAGGTGTCGGTTGGGGACATAGAGGGAAATCTCTTTCATCAGGTGTCAGGTATGAACGTGTTCGCCACGTGCTGTGCCGTTTGAAGCGCCAGAGCCGCGCCAGCGCATGACGCGAGCAAACCGACCAGGGCAAAAATGAAGATGAGATACAAGGTCGTGGATGGCTATGACTTGAGGCCGCCAAACATCCTTCTTCCAACCATCTCTATGGCGGAACAACAGTTTGCATCCCCTGCTTCGCTTGCGCATGCGCTTATCGGGTTGCTCCCTGCTATTGTACTGCTTGTGTGGCATCAATGGAACGAACGGCTTTTCGACCACACGAGCCTCCCGCTCGACGCGTCGCATATGATCGAGCTACGAGGGCCATCGCATGAGCTGGCCTAGCCAAAGCGCTTTTCGCATTGGAGAGTTCACTGACGTTCAAGAGCGCACATTATCGATAGTGAGGCGGACTGAGTCCCCAAACACGGGATCAGGCGAGGTGGTTGTGGTTTGAAAATCACTGCCGAGGTTCTTGTTGTGATCATCTGACTACAAGCATTCCTTGCGGGAGGTATGAGATAGCAGTCACTGAGCGCTGGCGCTGGGCGGCGCCTGGGGGCCGGGGACGTAATGCTGCATGCGCTGAACAATGTGTGAGTCGCCCATAGCTGGACGGGCAGTTCTAAAGCCGGAGAGCCGATGCTGCCGAGCTGAAAGCCGCGTTGCTCAATTCGCCCGGGTGAACTGACGATATATTGAGCGACACCAAATGGTTCAATCGACCTGTTCTTCAATCTAGACCCCGGATTGCGGGGTGGCCGATAAGCACCAGGGCGGCCACCACTACAGTAAGCCCACCGCCTATGACCAGCACAGGCGGTGCGCCCAGCATCTCCGTCGCCCATCCAGCGAGCGCATAGCCGATCGGGATCAGGGCGAACGACCCCAGCGCATCGACACTCGCTACCCGCCCCAGTTTGTCATGTGGGATTCGCTGCTGCAAGAGGCTTGTCCAGGCCAGGCTCCCCACTTCGAGCGCCGCCCCGTTGACGATGGCGGCGAACCCAAGCACGACGAATGGCACCGGCAGCCCGAACATGGACAGCATCAGCCCGGCGCCTATCAGTCCGGCATAGATCAGCAGTCCGCGCTGGTGAAGCTGTGCCCCCCACCCCAACCAGAGGCCGCCAATCACGCAGCCGATCGGGAAGAGGGCGTAGAGCAGGCCCAGTGTGCCGATGTCGGCATGCCAGGTGTCGTCGACGCGAAACGGGAGAGCCACGCTGTACGGTCCAGCAAGCGTGACATTGCTCAACGCAGAGACGAGGATCGTGATCCACAGCCACGGCGTAGCGAGCACAGTGCCGATTCCCTCACGTAGGTCGGCGAACATCATTGGGGCTGTGATCTGACCCTGCGGGGACTCGACTGCGTGTGGTGCTGAGCGCCCGCGCAACGGCGCCAGGAGCACCGCCGCGATAAAAAAGGTCAGCCCGTTGAGCGCGAACGCCAGCGGCGTTCCGCCTACGGCGATGACTGCCGCGCCGAGGGCCGGCCCGGCGATGCGCCCGGCCTGCACACCCAGGCTGGAGAGCGCGTTGGCGCTGGGCAGGTCTTCGCCAGGAACCAGGTCGGGGATGGTGGCAGAGTAGGCTGGCTGAAAGAAGGCGTCTACGATGCCGAAGATCAGGTTCAGCAGGTAGAGCTGCCAGATCTGGAGGAGGTTGCACATAGCCAGGACGGCAACCCCGCTCGCCACCGTGCCGCGCACGACATCTGACACCAACATGATCTTGATGCGGGAGAAACGGTCGACGGCGACGCCGCCAATCAGCAAAAATAGCACGGTCGGGGCGAATGACACGATCAGGAGGCTGGCCATGACCGTTGCCGATCCCGTCTGCTCCTTGATCGCCAGCGCACGCCGGTAGAGACGCTCAGCCTCGGTGTGGTTGCCACGGGCACCCTCGATGGCGGCGAGATTGTTGAAACTGAACGACAGTTCAAGATCCTCCAGCCCAAACGCTCGTTCGAACACGGCGATCGCCTGCCAGTACAGCGCCTGGGCCTCCTCGAATTTGCCCTGCCCGTCGAGCAGGGCGGCCAGGGCAGCTTTGTCGGCTGCGACATCGGGATGCTCGGGCCCCAGAGCATGCTCTCGGATGGCCACCGAGCGACGAGCCATCGGCTCGCCGAGGGCGAAGCGGCCGCGCGCATGCTCCAGTCCGCCGAGGTTGTGATAGATACTCGCGACTTCAGGGTGATCCGGACCGCGCATTCGCTCGACGATCGTCAGCGCCCGCCGGTAGAGCGGCTCAGCCTCGGCGTAGCGCCCCTGGAATTTGTAGAGCATGCCCAGGTTGTTGAGAATGCTGGCAACGTCGAAGTCGTCCGGCCCGAACAGCCGCTCGGCACGCGCCAGCGCTCGCCGGAGCAGCGGCTCGGCCCGTGTATACTGACCCTGTTCGCGGTAGCGGTTGGCCAGATCTTCCTGCCGCTGCACTCGCCGTCGGTTGTGCATGCCCGCGTGCCGATTGGCTCCATGGCGATGTCTCGGTCTTCTGGTTGCATCAATCATGGCTAGGAGTTCTCGTTCTCCTTACCAGCCCTACCCCCTGGCCCCACTCTGCGATGGCAGAGGGAGCCAGGGTTAGAGCCAGCGTTGGCCTGGTCTTGCTACCAGCCGATGCCGCGCGCCCGCACCAGGGTTCGGTTGTGGTTGATGGCAATGCCGCGCGCCCGCACCAGGGTTCGGTTGTGATTGATGGCAATGCCGCGCGCCCGCACCAGGGTCGAGCTGCTGTTGTGCCGAAAGTGAGCCATATCGATACCTCCTCAGTTTACATGCTTCATGTAAGTTATAGATAGCTGATGAACATTCACACTCTCCGGAGCCTACGATCCACCCGCCACAGTGACGTCTCGCATGTTCCTCCTTTTGATCCATCGTTCGCCTTGCTGAGGGCAGTCGAATCGTGACGTCCTCGTGTGTGCAGTCAATATGGCGGCGAGCCGTCCCTGCGCCGTCGCCGCGGCGTCCAATCTGCGTCCTCTGGGCATTGTTGTGAGAGAGTTCAACGCTTCCACGAGGTCGCGCCGGGCGCGTTGTCTGCGATGTCCTTCTTACGAAGGTTGTGCTATTCAATAATTTCCGGTATGATCAGCCGAACAAGGGGAGAAGCTACGATGGCACAACTTCAGCTGTTCGTCCTCGGCCCGCCACGGCTGGAGCGCGAGGGGCAGCCGATAGAACTGAACCTACGCAAAGCCCTGGCGCTATTGGTGTACCTGGCCGTGTCGGGCCAACCGCAGAGCCGCGACACCCTGGCAACTATGCTGTGGCCCGAGAGCGATGGGCGTGAGGGCCGTACCCGCCTGCGCCGCACTCTCCATCGCCTGAATGAGACGATTGGCGACGACATCCTCGACAGCGGACCCGAGATCATCCGCCTCAATTCCCACGCCGACCTATGGCTCGACAGCGCCGCTTTCCGACAGCACGTGGTCACGGCCACTCAGAATCTGCTCGCGCCGGAGCGCCTGGCTCGCCTGAATGCTGCGGCTGAGTTGTACAGCGAGGATTTTCTAGCCGGCTTCACGCTGCCCGACAGCCCAGCCTTCGACGAGTGGCAATTCTTTCAACGCGAGAGCCTGCGCCAGCTCTACGGCCAGCTGCTCGAGGAACTGGTGCAGATCTACCGCAGCCAGCACAACTGGCCACAGGCGATCGCCTATGCCCGCCGCTGGTTGGCACTGGATGGGCTGCACGAGCCGGCACACCGCATGCTGATGCGACTGTACGCCTGGGCCGGGCAGCAGGTCGCTGCCTTGCGCCAGTATCAGGAGTGTGCACGCATCCTCGATGCCGAATTGGGCGCGGCGCCCGAGGACGAGACCACCGCGCTGTATGAAGCTATCCGCACCCGCCAGCTGACCTCGCCCGAACTACCCGATCGCGAACCTGGCCCGGCGCCGGAGATGCTCGCAGCAGAACCTTCCAAGCGCTATGTGCTGGAAGAGCACCTAGCCGAAGGCGGCCAAGGCGAGGTCTACCGCGCTCGCGACCAGCTGACGGGCCAAATAGTAGTGATCAAATGGCTCAAGAGCGAGCTGGCGGATCGGCATCTCGACCTGATAGCCCGGTTTGTGCGTGAAGGAGCGGCGCTGCGCCGGCTGAACCATCCAAATATCGTTGGCCTCCTGGAGACGTTCGAGCAGGCTGGCCGCTACGCGATTGTGATGGAGTATGCGCCGGGTGGCTCGTTGCGCGAGATGCTGGATAGGGCCAGCCAATTGCCGCTGGAGCGGGTGTTGGCGATTGGGCTGGAGCTGGCCGACGCGCTGAGCCGGGCGCATCACCTGGGGATCATCCACCGCGATGTCAAGCCGGAGAATGTGCTGCTGGCCGGCGATGGCACGCCGCGGCTCAGTGATTTCGGGATGGCGCGGCTGGAATGGGAGGACGCACGGTTGACGCAGAGCGGGACGCTGTTCGGCAGCCCGGCGTACATGAGCCCGGAAGCGGTGCGAGGCGAGGAGCTGGACGCGCGCAGCGACATCTGGTCGCTGGGAGTGGTAGTGTACGAGCTGCTGGCCGGGCGGCGGCCGTTCGAGGGGGTACAGATCACGCCGGTGTTGGCCGCCATTCAATCCGATCGGGTTCCGGATATGCGCGAGTTTCGAGCGGATGTGCCGCCGGCGCTGATAGCTCTGCTGGAGCGCATGCTGGTCAAAGAGCGAGGGCAGCGGCTCTCCAGCATGCGGCAGGTTGCCGCTGCGCTGGAAGCCATTCGCGATGGACGCGCAGCTGAAGGCGACCTGGCTGAACCGCGCGAGCAGGAGCAGTCGTTTGGGGCTTCAGCTTCAGACGAAGTGGTATCTCCCAAGAGTGGGGACGACAGCACGCAGGCCGGAACGGGCGCGCGCGCGACAGGTACGGTTGGACGCGAAGCCGAACTCCGGCGGCTGCATGAACATCTGGAGCGTGCATTGGAGGGAACGCGGCAGATGGTGTTCGTCGCAGGGGAAGCGGGCATCGGTAAAACGACGCTGGTCAACCTATTTATCGACATCATCAACGATTCAGCATCACTCTGGATCGGGCGCGGCCAGTGTCTTGAACATCGTGGGGTTGGCGAAGCATATATGCCGCTCCTGGAAGCGCTTGGCCGCTTATGCCGCGGAACGGACGGCCAGGAGCTGATCGATCTGCTGGCCGACCATGCCCCAAGCTGGCTTGTGCAGATGCCCGGCCTGATCGGCGCCGAACAGCTAACCGCACTGCAGCAGGCTACATTCCAGCCCTACCGCGAGCACCGCTTGGGCCTGATCAGCATCGAACAACTGGCCGCATTGCAGTACTTGCCATGGTAGCGCGGCGGCACGAAGGGGCGCGCCTGCTCGTGATCGGCACCTATCGTCCAGCCGACGTACAAGCGAACAATCATCCGCTGCACGACATTGCCCGCGAGCTGCACCTACGTGGCTACGCCACAGCGATCGATCTCGCATTACTTACCGAAGCGACAGTGGAACACTATCTCCGAACACGCTTTGGATCTGCGGCGTTCCCGGATGGCGTTGCGCGCCTGCTGCACCAGCGCACCGACGGTAATCCGCTCTTCATGGTGACGGCGCTTGACGCCTGGATCGGTCAGGGCTTGCTCCAAGAGGTGGATGGCCGCTGGATGCTCCGGGGGGCGCTCGACGAACTGGCGGTCGGCATCCCCGAAACCTTGCGCCAGCTGATTGAGCTGCAGATCGGGCGGCTCGATCCCGGCGATCCAGCGATTCTGGAAGCGGCGAGCGTCGCGGGAACCATCTTCTCGGCGGTAGAGGTGGCCGCCGGGGTTGAGCAGGACGCGGAAGCCGTCGAGCTGCGCTGCAGTGTGCTGGCCCGCCAGCAGCATTTCCTGCGTGAGCGCGAAACCGGCGAGTGGCCCGACGGCACGATCGCGGTGCAATATGAGTTTACGCACCACGTCATTCAGCAGGTGCTGTACGATCGGGTGGCGGCGACACGACGCGCGCGTCTGCACCGCCAAATTGGGCTGCGGCTGGAGGCGGGCTATGGTCCGGCGACACAAACGATCGCGGCAGAACTGGCAATCCATTTCGTGCGCGGGCGGGATCGGCCGCGCGCGGTACACTACCTTGAACTCGCGGCGGAACAAGCGTTGAACCGTAGCGCCCATCGTGAGGCGATCGAGCTGATCAAGCTTGGCCTGGATCTGCTCCAACACTTGCCTGATACTCCCGAACGTACGCAGCATGAGCTTGCGCTCCAGGCCATGCTCGCCCCGGCGTTGATCGCCACGCAAGGCTGGGGTTCACTCGAGGCGGAACGCGCCTATCTTCGGGCGCTCGACCTCTGTACCAGGTTAGGTGGTTCTCGGCAGCGCGATCGGGTGTTGTTTGGGCTCGCAATAATGCTGGAATATCGCGCGGAGTATCAACAATCGGCGGAGTTGATAGAAAAGCAACTGAGAATCGACCGCCGCAAGGGTCGTGAGTTGGTGGTCGAGTCGTACGATCTGCTGGCATGTTCCATGTTCCACCAGGGATTGTTCACAACGGCGCTGAATCAGGCCGAGCAGGGATTGAACCTGTACGATCCACAACAGCGGTATGCCTTGATCGCCCGCTTCGGTGAAAATCCAGGTGTTCGCTGCCACATCTGGTCGGCGCTGTCGCTGTGGTTCCTTGGCTACCCCGACCAAGCACTGAACCGCGCGCGCCTGGCCGTGAACAAGGCGCAGGAGCACCTGTATACCCTTGCCCATGCTCAGACCCAACTTGCCAGTATTCACCAATTGCGGGGCGAGGTAATGCTCGCCCAACAGTATGCCGAGATGGCGATCGCGGTTGCCACGGAGCAAGCCTTTCCACACCGTGTCGCCGATGGTAAGATACTGCAAGGCTGGGCCGTAGCGGTGCAGGGGCAAGTTGAGGACGGCATGCGGCTGCTGCATGCCGGGTTGGATGTCTGCCGGACTATGGGAGCCATGCTTGATTATCCCTACTTTCTTGCCTTGATTGCGGATGCGTGTAGCCGCGTGGGTGAGATCGATCAGGGTTTAATCGCGCTGGCAGGCGCGCAGGCGATGGTGTTGAACAGCCGGTCATTTTATTACGAGGCCGAATTGCATCGGCTGAAGGGAGATCTGCTGCTCCAAACCAATCGCGCGTCGCAAATCGATGATGCGGAGGCATGCTTTGCGGAGGCGCTCGCCGTGGCTCGTCGTCAGGGAGCGAAGTCGCTGGAGCTGCGTGCGGCGGTGAGCCTAGGCCGACTGTGGCAGCAGCAGGGTAAGCAGGTTGAAGCGCATCACCTAGTGGCCGAGACCTACCGTTGGTTTACGGAAGCGTTTGATACGGTCGACCTTCAGCAAGCGCGGGCATTCCTGCAGGAACGGGAGCCCGAAGAACAGGCCGTCTCGCAAAGATGAGTCAAGCGACTTGTTGAGAAACGTTCATCAATTAGGCCTTAAACTCATGCCTCTATTCAGATGATATCATTACGGCGTTGCCGGCGACCGCTTGCCCCGCCTGTTGCGAGAACCCAATGGGATTATGTGCCACGTGCTTGGCTTTATGCGACTGCAGACCGTCACTGGCACCCCGAATATGGATCGATCTTGTACCAGAATCTCCGCCACACATTCTCGGACTGTCGACCGCCTAGTATTGGCTGCCTGCTATTTCATATCAGAGCGCCAGCGACAGTGCGCCAGTCGCGATCAGCGCCACCCCATACCAGATCGAGATTGATCCAGGCGCGCCGCAGAAGCGCCAGACCGGCTTTCTCGAAGATCACCACGGCGATCGCCGCCATCACCATGAACATCGCGGCGAAATGAATCGCCACGGCCGCAAATTCCGCTGTCGACGCGGCGCCGGCACTTGCCATCTGCATATGCGCCGCCTGTCCCGCATGGTCGACACGCGCCGCCGCGCTATCGATCGCCTGGCCTCCACCGCGCGACAATCGCAACAGAACCGACATCAGTATCAGCCCTGCGCCATGAGCAGTCGATATCAAGAACGACCGGGCGGTCAGGTCTCGGAAAAACAATGTCACAAGGCGGCGTCACATAAACCATCTGACCTAAATCCAAAGCTTTCTCGGCACTGTCTTGCCACCTCGCTCTACAACTGCCATGTCCCCATCATAGCGCGCCCCCGTCCTCTCTACGTCTACTCATGTGACTTCTCGAGCGCGGCGCACCTCTTTTTGATCGGATACGCATGGCGACGCTTGGGGGACGCCAGCTCGCTACAATACTCGCGTCAGCAGCGACACCGCTCCGGCGAGACAAGGACGAGCGAAGAACAACGGCAGTGCTGAGTCCACCGATTAGTCGACCGCAAAACGGGTAGCTGGCTGAGACGCTTTATGACGAATCGACGCATCCGTGCGCCGCTGTGAGAAGCAGCTTGCGTGTGGAACGAAGGAGTGAGAAATATGCAGAACCTTGTGAAGCGGCACAGGCAGCCGCGACTGCTGGGGGTCTTCGCACATCCTGACGACGAGACCTTCTGTGCGGGTGGGACGCTGGCAAAACACGTGGCCGCTGGGTGGCAGACGATGGTGATCTCGGCGACCAGTGGCCAGGCTGGCCAGATCCGCGACCCATTGGTGGCGACGCGTCGTACGCTCGGCCAGGTGCGTGAGCGCGAATTCTATGCCGCGTGCCAGCAACTCGGCGTCCGCCACGCACGGGTGCTTGACTACATGGACGGGACACTCCAGGACGCGGATCCGCATGAACTGACCGGCGCGATTGTCAAGATCATACGCGCGTTCCGGCCGGATGTCGTGATCACCTTCGGGCCCGACGGCGCCTATGGCCACCCAGATCATATTGCGATCGGTGCGGCCACGACGCGCGCATTCGAGCGGGCTGGCAGTTCGCGGCACTTCCCGGATCAACTCGCAGCCGGTCACCGTCCGCACCGGCCCGCGCAGCTCTATCACAGCTACTTCCCGCATAATCGCCTGCTCCTAAGCGATCGCCTGGCCCACTGGTTGGCCGCCTCCGCCACGCGGTTTCAAGGCACAG
>WNFZ01018027.1_pt1 | contig 13007 bp, 12 predicted proteins | sample 5400081 | NCBI WGS metagenome assembly WNFZ01 (sample SAMN13153365, study PRJNA577476) | soil metagenome | isolation source: 80 cm soil or saprolite under grassland replicate 1 | place: USA:California | collected 2016-06-15
GCCGCCTTTGCTCTTCTCCTGGCCGTCACCTCTTTTTTCTTCGGTCTATACGGTTACCGCGGAATTACGCGTGGGTTGGTTTTCCAGGTCGTCGGAACTCTACTAGGTGCCCTGTTTGTCACAGGAATCCGAGCGTTGTTGGGAAGCAAGACTATTTTTGGCCCTTTCTTGTTTAGTGAACCTGCCTGGGTTTTTGGTGCGTTGGTGGGCGATGTGTCCTTCGTTTTTGGGGTAGGGGTGATGCGTGACTGGGTGAAGTGGGTGCGTGGTATTGACACTCCTGAGCATCATGAAGACAAACCCGGCTGGGAAAAGTATTTTGACGTTTCGTTGGATCATAAGGTCATTGGAATTCAATACACGATGACTGCGCTCGTATTGATTGGAATTGGCGGTACCTTTGCGATGATCTTCCGAACGGAGCTTGCACATTCCCAATTGCAGTTCCTTACGACCACTTTTAAATTGTTCAATCAAACAGGGCCGCAATTCTATAACACGATCATGTCATTGCATGGCATCATCATGATCATCTCCATTTTGCTGGGTATTTCAGGCATCATGAACTATGTTGTACCTTTGTTAGTGGGTGCTCAAGATATGGCGTTCCCGCGCTTGAACGCTTTCGCCTTTTGGGTGGCTGTCCCTGCTTCCGTTTTGCTTCTTATGGCGCTTGTGCTGGGCGGTTTTGATACAGGCTGGACAGGTTATCCTCCTCTATCTGCTCGTGCGCCGGTGGGCATGCAGATGTTTTTCCTGGGCGTTTTTACGGCAGGCTGGTCATCCATTCTTGGTGCCGCAAACGTGATTGCAACAGTGGTTCGCATGCGTGCCAAAGGTATGTCTGCCATGCGCGTACCCATTTTTGTGTGGGCCTCCATCGCGACCTCCATTATTGCTCTGACAGCCACGCAGTTGATCGGCCTCTCTTTCCAGCTGGTGATGTTCCAGCGCTTGCTGGGCATGCCCTTTTTTGATGCGGCCAAAGGCGGAAACCCGGTTCTGTTTCAGCATCTGTTCTGGTTCTACTCCCATCCTGCGGTATATGTGTTTGTGCTGCCCGGCCTCGGCATCATCTCAGAACTTCTACCCGTATTCGTGCGGAAACCGTTGTATGGATATCGTTGGATTGCGATGTCCTCACTCGGTATTGCATTGGTTGGTTTTACGGTGTGGGCGCATCACATGTTTACATCGGGTATGAATGAATATCTGCGGGTTCCATTCATGTACAGCACTTTGCTTGTTGCTGTGCCAACAGGTGTGAAGTTCTTCTCCTGGATCGCGACCATCTGGGGAGGCAAAATTGTGACTCCCACCCCGATGCTTTTCGTGCTAGGTGCGATTATCGTATTTCTACTGGGGGGTCTGACTGGCCCCCCGAATGCGGCCATCGCTTTAGACCTTCATCTACATGACACATACTGGGTCGTTGGGCACTTCCACGATACGATTTTCGGCGGATTTATCTTTCCGTTCTTTGCGGCGATCTATTATTGGTTCCCCAAGGCAACCGGTCGCCGGATGAGTGAGTTTTGGGGTAAGGTCCATTTCTGGATCATGACTCCCTCCTTCCTGGTATTGACGTTGGGCATGATGCGGGTTGGTCTGCTTGGCATGCGCCGTCGCATTGTGGATTACGACCCTGCACTTGGCTTTGATACCTCGCACTTGGTCATGACCATTGCCGGTTACTTGATTTTCATCTCTGTGCTGATCTTCTTCATCAATTTCTTTTATAGTATGACGCATGGTGAGAAGGCAGAAGGCAATATATGGAACTCGCGTTCTCCAGAGTGGCAGGTACCATCCCCGATGCCCGCTCATAACTACGAAGTTCCATTTGTCGTGGTGGGTGAACCATATGATTATGGTTTGGCTGATTCAAAATATGTGGAATTTTCAACCAATGGTTCCAAACATGTTGAATTTCCCACGGCGCCGGAAGTCGAGAAACATCACTAATTGAGGGCAGAAAAAAATGGTACATACACAAGAAAAAAGATCCATGCTCGGTCAAGGCATAGTTATCTTTGTTTATCTGGCAGTATTGACGGCACTCGAGTTCCTTGTCGCGATTTCTTTTGATTTAGTTCCTTTGCTGGTTGTTGTTGCGCTTGTCAAAGCTGCACTGGTTGCCTATTACTATATGCATGTATACAAACTCAACCTGGAAAGCGAAAGTGAAGAGGTTGAATCGTATGACTATAAGGCCGGGACAAATCGTCTTGGTTTATGGTTGTTTCTTGTTTCCGATTCCTTCGTCTTTGCAGGTCTGATGGCCATGCGAATTAATCTGCTTGGGCTGACACGTCCTGAGTTAAATCAGTTCCTTGGCCTGGGTGTAACAACCATACTACTGATCTCATCCTTCTTTATGAATCGGGGTGAGACCTTGATGCATAACGGCGATCGACAGGGCTTTTTGCGGAATATTGCCGTGACGTTTGTTCTTGGGCTCGGCTTTTTGCTTGGCGTAGTCCTGGTTGAATGGCCCCTGGCTAGCCAGGAAGGTCTTACCCCAAGCAGTGGAGTGGCCGGAGCGGCCTTCTACATGATGACAGGGATGCATGCTTTCCACGTGTTTACCGGCTTGATCCTGCTGATCATTGTTTGGCTGAATGGCAGACGTGGCTTATATGACGCCAAGAATTATCCTGTTGAAGCTACAGCCGTGTACTGGCACTTCGTAGATGTAGTTTGGATTTTCTTTTACCCCGCACTTTATTTAATTGGAACAGCAGTAAGATAATTCTCTGCCAGAATTCTTAACTTTCAATGAGAGGAATTCAAATCGGGGCGACCTGCGGCAGGTCGCCCCGATTTTCGGGTGTATGATTATATAAACAGAAAGAATAATATGTATCCCAAGAATTTTGTCATTAAAAGGATTCTCTTTTCAATTGTGCTGGGCTTGTTCCTGGGCGTTCTGATCAGCGAAGTGCCATTCCTCTTCCTGCGCGATACAGCCCGGATGCCGCGCGAGATCGTGCTGACGATCCCCGCTGGCACGGCAGACCAGGTTGCGCGCGGTGAACAGCCACCTTCCATTCCACAGAATATGACTTTTGTGGTGGGCGATAAACTTGTTGTCAAGAATAATGATTCGGTCGATCATAAACTGGGTCCTTTCTGGATCCCGGCATATTCGTCGGCTCAACTCTCGCTGGACCAGGAGGAAAGCCTTGCCTATGAATGTACGTTCCAGCCAGGTAACTATTTTGGCCTGGATGTACGCGAGCCGTTGACGCCCGGCACAAGAATCTATGGAATTATTTACGTCGCCTTCCCTATGGCGATATTGATTGCACTCTATAGTTTTCTTATACCCCCAAAGAAAAAAGAAAATGTTGTTGCGTAAAATGTTTCAACGCAACTGGTTGATTATCACCTTGCTGGTTTTCGCAGGAACTGCACTCTGCATTCGCCTCGGTATTTGGCAATTGGATCGACTACAGCAACGCCGGGCCTTCAATGCACAATTTGAGTCTGCACGAGCCGAAGCTGCCCTGGATCTAAACCAGGAATTGCCTTCGGATATCAGTGAAATGGAATGGCGGTCTGTGAAAGTGTCAGGTGAATACGATTTTGCGAATCAGGTCGCTCTGAGGAACCAATATAATGGTGACCAATATGGATATCATTTATTGACTCCTCTCCTTTTCAGCGGGAAAGCCGTCCTCGTTGACCGCGGCTGGATCCCCGCGGATGGCAATTCCGCGTCTGTTGATTGGCGCAAATATGATCAGCCGGTTACCGTAAATGTTTCGGGACAGATTCGGCTTGGGCAACCGAAACCAGCTTTCGGCGGAGTCGCCGACACGCTGCCTGAAAACGGTGCAAAGCTCGAAATTTGGAATAATGCTGATTTAGAACATATTCGCTCGCAATTGCCATATTCAGTTTTGCCGGTCTATATTCAACCGGCACCCGATGCATCTGATAACGAACCTCCAATCCCATCTCAACCTAATGTTGAAATCACAGAAGGTCCTCACCTTGGCTATGCTTTGCAGTGGTTTACATTCGCCACGATTTTGTTTGTTGGGTATCCGTTCTATTTGCGAAAACAGGGAACAGGATCAAAATGAAATATTCTTTGAAATCCTCTTTTGCGCGCCTCGTATTGGTTTTATTTTTTGCTGTACTGGCCCTAACCATTGTAGGACGCATCGTGGCTGTGACAGGCGCCTGGGCCTATTGCAATGGGTTTCCCTTCTGTGCTCCAACTCATCCTTTAGGGTGGCTCAAGCAATTGCATATACTTTTTGTCGGTGTGGCAGCTATATTGATGCTTTTCGTATTGAGGAAGGCGTGGCGTGAACAGCGTAGCCAGAACATACTGCTTCCTCTAACAACCATTCTGGGGGTTATGTTCTTTGGGCAGGCAATGGTTGGCGCAATGCAGGTAACGCAATCCTATCCACCCCATCTCGTGTTTTTACATACTCTGACCACCGTTGCACTTTGGGTCTCGCTGCTCCTGCTCGTTTACACTTCTGGAGTACTTGCGGTTGACCCTAAGTCAGTCATCGGCCTAAATAAGCGACAGCGCGTAAAAGATTTTATTGCACTTTCCAAGCCTTTGATCGTTGGGTTGTTGTTGATCACTACTTATGGAGGATTGGTCATTGGGGGAAAGGCATGGCCTTCCTTTTCTCTTACCATGTGGACCTTGATCGGTGGCGCCTTGGCCGCGGGTGGTTCAAGTGCACTGAATCAATATATTGACCGCGAACTGGATCGGCACATGCAGCGCACAGCGAAACGTCCTTTAGCGGACGGTCGTCTGACAGATGCTGAAGGACTGGCGTTTGGGCTGGGAATGTCTCTGGTTAGCTATTATGTTCTGGCTTGTTTTGTAAATGGACTTGCGGCGTTGCTTTCGCTGGCTGGAATTGTTTACTACGTGATTTTGTACAGCTTGTGGCTTAAAAAGGCGACAGTCCAAAATATTGTCATCGGCGGTGGAGCAGGCGCGATCCCACCTATGGTGGGATACGCGGCGGCTACAGGCCACCTGGGTTGGACAGCGTGGATTCTCTTCGCCATTATTTTCATGTGGACTCCGCCTCATTTCTGGGCGCTGGCGATTGTACGCATGAAGGATTATGAAAGGGCCGGAGTACCCATGCTGCCTGTTGTCCGCGGTGAGCTAGAGACAAGAAAGCAAATTTTTATCTACACCATTGAATTGATTATTGTTACGCTGTTGCTTCCTATCCTCCAACTCGCTGGCATGGTTTATCTCATCTCATCGCTGGTTTTGGGCGCGGCCTTGGTTTATGCTGCCTGGGACGTATGGAAACAAGGTGGCAATAAAGTTGCCTGGCGCATGTACAAATGGTCAAGCACTTACCTGGTGTTTATTTTTCTGGCAATGATGATCGACGCGGTGTGGAAATAACATTCACTTGCGCGCGAAGATGATTGCAGTTTTATCTTCGTACGCAGGTGTCCAACTGGCTGATGAAGAAAGCGCTTTTGATAGGGAAGTGTTGACACGTATGATTATCCATTTGACATCATATTTATTCAGGATTTCCTCCCAACCCTTCCCTTGTGTAATGACTTGTTCGTATTCCCTCGTGAGTTTCTCACCATAGATATGCGTATGCCCATCCATGAAGATTTGCTGATTCGGCCAGAGATTCAATAATAAATAACCTCCCCAGTCAAATTCATTGAACATGTGCCCATTCTGAGGATATGTTTCCAGCCAGGATATAGCCTCTACCGGACTGTGCCCAGGATAATCTTTCAGTTTTACGCGCTAACCCAATAATGGTCAGTAACAGGATAATAATAAAGGGCCATGTTTCTGGCAGATGGAAGTTGGGAGATTGATACTCAGGAATTTTGGATGTGATATATGTATTGCTACCAAGAGATGCAATTGCTTCCCAGATCTTGGGGCCGGACGGTGAGAGAAACGTTGCCATCAGAGAAAGCCCGCCGGCTAACAGAAGTGATTTTGCTTTATTTGTCCTAAACCAGGAAATTGATGGATGGTCAAGAAAATCTCCCACCAAATAAATTCCCAAGATAGCAATGCCAAGTACGAACATGCCGTGCAAATTGACCCATAACAGCATCACAAATGGAAGCAGCCACCAGGATCGTGTTTTGTTCTCTTCAATGGATTCTAATAATGTGATCCAGATTGCTGTCAGTATATATGTGAAAATATGGGGTCGCGGAAGAACATGGAGTTGACTTGCCCCCACTCCCAACGCGATAAAGATGAGTGCCAAAAAAAAGCTTTTCGATTTACGCATCGCCTGGCGATATACGATTCCCCATGTCAGCATGATCACTAGCGCCGTAAGCAGGACAATGCCATCCAGGCCAAGCCAATCATAGGCAGTTGCAAAGATAACCTGTGAAAGCCATTCATGAGGAAAACTTGGATAGCCCGTCGTGCGAAAAGAAAAAACATCAGTGGTGGAAACGCGATGGGTTTGCAGGATAAGATTCCCGGTCAAGATGTGACGCGGCAGATCGCCGTCAAAATTAAGGATCCTAGGCCCATTGGCAACGATCCCCCAGAAGATCGCTATAAACAAAATATATTCAATGCGTGGAAGGAAAAAACGAAGCAATTTCATAAGGAAATGGATTTTCTAGGCTACCCAGCCCCATAAAAAGAATTGTGCGCTCAAATATAGATTGAGAGGAATAAATGTGTAAATGATTAATCGTCGAAGCAATGGATTTTCACCTGCCAGGCCAAAAATAAAAAAGGACGGAAAGAGCGTCAGTGAGTAGCGCGACATGGAGATCAGGGGTTGTGTCTCGACAATTCTAATTAACATAATCAGCAAACTAAAAGCAGTATACAGATTATATTCGAGAGGGATCTTTCGCCAGCCTGCAACGAGCAAGATGATAAAGAGAGTAACAACGGCCCAGTTTAAGAAATCAATAAATGTAAATCTCCCTGAGGTAAGTGTCTGGACCGCATACCAATAGGTTTGCCAGGGCGGGACCAGACGGGCATGCCAATCGGCTTCTACAAGCGGAACAACACCATGGGTCACTTGCGTTGAACGTAAGAAAAGATAAAACAAACCGCCCATCGCAGGGACTGCCAATCCAAACCAGGAAGTTGCCTTGCGCAGGAAGGAATGTTCTCGCCACATCAAGTAGATCATGGGGACAATCAATGCAGCGCCTTGTAACCTGGTCAGAACAGCACAAAATACCCAGAAGCCCGCCCATGCCCAAGAACCTTTTTTCATATATTGGAGGGAAAGCAATGCAGTGACCAGGAACAATGACTCAGTATAAACGCTGAACAAAAAAAATGAGGTTGGGTAGATCAGCAAAAATAATACTGTCCGTTTAGCAAGATAACTACCACCCCATTCATAAAAAGTATCATATAAAAGTTTGAGCGCGTACAAAGTAGCCAGATGAGAAATGAGTAATCCGGCAAGAAAAGCGCTCCCGAATAAAGGTTCTAGTATGCGGATTAACACGGGAAATAACGGGGGAAAATGATCATCTCCTGCAATCGTGCCGTAACCGTTGTCTGCAACAGAGGTATACCAGTTCGAATCGAATCTTTGCCAAATTGCCAACCATGGCAGGGGATAAGGCTGGGTGTTGTGATAAGGAAAGATTTCAGATGGCGCGGTTTTTGATGGCGAAAGCACATATCCTTGATATTGCCCTTGTAAAGCTAGACCTGTAGAGATATCCCACGTGCTGCCCGTTTGCAGATCTGCTACAGTGGATGCGCCTGCGGCACGAAAGTCTAAAACTTGTCCGTTAATTTCGCGAAGATAGGTATAGGTTTGACTGTTCTGTAAATTAAAAATCGTCAGGACGGGTTCATTCGACAATTCGATGTTTTGAACCGCCAGTGGCTGGACGATGAGAATCGCCAACGACCAGAGAGCATAAAACAGTCGCAGAGCCAAAAACGTAATGATCGCAAAACGCCAGGCTTCATCGATTGTTTTCCAACGTTGGCTAAGAGTTTTTATGAAGAGTCGCATGATCTACACGATGATGTTATGTTTGTTCACAATGATATGGATTTTTGGAGTACAGAAAAACTCGAAGTCCATCCCAGTTTTCCTCTGATTTCAGGTCGTATTCTGCATCTAAATATTTGATATCGGGGTGAATTGGAAATCCATTGGCTTCATACTCCTCGATGGAGCGCTGGTAGATAATAAACCAAACTCGTTCTGCATTTCTCGTCGCTGATTGAATATCGCTGTCTGCTTTAATTCTCAGCACCTGTTGTGCATTGGAAGCAAGCGTATCTGTTCGACTTCCGGGTTGATCGCCAATAAACGATTGTGGAAGATTGTGGTCAAATATCATTGCAGGAAGCATGCTCAATTTGTTGGAATGAACAATCACATCTTGAGGTTCCATGCGTTGCTGCAGCGACGTATCAAGTCCCTTCATAAGATAAACTAGGGTAACTGAAACCAGTCCCGCAGAGATCGATAATAATCTGACTGCCACAAATGATTCGCCAAAGGCCTTAATCCATAACCATAAAAATGTGTAATATCCAAGTGGATGGATATCTGCGCTCCCTACCCCGGTCGGTGCGAGTGTCCCATAGAGCATGGCGCGCAATCCTTTTTCTGAAAAAAGGATTGCAAACGCTTCGTCGTACCAAATGGGTCTTGAGGTTATCCCCAAAAGATGGACAATGAATGCAAAGATAAGAATTGCTGCAAATTTCGGGTTGAAGATTCTTTCTTGCATGCAGGGATTTTACCAACCAATTGCCATTTAGATAAATTACAAAACTGTTCGGAATAATTTACAGGCAACCACTGAAGTTTCAAGTCTTGTTTGTGATGTACAAAAAAAGAGCGACACACGAAATGTGTCGCTCTTTTTGTTTTACTCTCCGAGGTAATCGCGCAATTTGCGCCGAATCGACGGATGGCGTAAGCGGCTTAAAGCCTGCGCTTCGATCTGACGGACGCGTTCACGCGTCACGCCCATCTTGCGGCCAACTTCTTCAAGCGTGTAGGCCTGTCCATCCAACAAGCCGTAGCGTAATTGCAAAATACGGACCTCGCGCGGCGGTAATCCGTTTAGCACTTCACCGAGATGTTCACGCAGCAGATTGTATGTGGCAGTATCGTCAGGTGGGGGAGCCTCATCATCCTCAATGAAATCACCGAGTACAGAATCTTCTTCATCATCTGTTGGCGTTTCCAGGGAAAGAGGACGTCGTGCGACCTGGATCATGTTCTCAACCTTTTTGGGTGGAACATCCAGCGCAACAGCGAGTTCTTCCACGCTGGGTTCGCGGCCGAGACGTTGGGTCAGCTGGTGCTGAACACGCAGCAGTTTATTGATCTGATCACCCATATGCACAGGTACACGGATGGTGCGTCCCTGATCGGCGATCGCGCGGGTGACCGCCTGGCGAATCCACCACGTTGCGTACGTGGAGAATTTATGTCCACGGCGGTAATCAAACTTTTTGGTCGCGCGGATCAGACCGATGTTACCTTCCTGAATCAAATCCAGGAATGGAACACCACGTCCCATGTACTTCTTTGCTACAGAGATCACCAAACGCGAGTTGGCTGTGATCAGGTGTTCACGAGCCGCCCAACCATCCTCGATCAATTTGCGCAATTCCGAACGGCGGCGCGGGCTGGCATTGCCTTTTGCAAGTTCCTCACGAGACATTCGTCCGCGCTCGATGCGTTGAGCCAGTTTTACTTCCTCCTCCGCGGTCAGGAGCGGTACACGGCTGACCTCTTTCAAGTATAAGCCAATCGTATCGTCCGTATCAATATTCGCCAGATAATCGTCCAGCGATAGATCAACCTCCGGTTCGGTTTCAGTTGTCTCGACAGCAACCAGTTCATCTTCGGTTGGTTCTACTGTAGCGGTATCTTCCATGAAAGGAATACCCGCGCTTAAGAGAGCCGAAAACGCTTCTTCCAGTTGTTCAACATCCTGCTCCGCTTCAGGAAAGAAATGCAATATATCATCAAGCGTGATATATCCTTTTTGGCGGCCCAGTTCAACGAGCCGTGCAATTGCAGAGAATTCTTCCTCTTCATCAACCATCAATATTTTGTCTACATCCATTCGTTACAGGTCCAATTCTTTTTAGTATCAGAATACACTTTTTTTAAGAGAATTTCAATACTCATTTCATTACTATTTCGTAATTTACTTCAATTCTTCATACTCTCTTCATAGGTTACGGCTGAGGGGTGGCAGTTTCATTCGAAGGCGTGCCAATTTCAGGCGTCTGCGAAGCAGGGGGCGGAGTCGATGTTGCTGTGGATGGAGTGGGGCTAGGGGTTAGGGTCTCCAAGTAAGGTGGATTGTCCAGAAGTCCGAGCAGAGAATCGATTGCGCTCCTGCTAATAATGATCACTTTGCCTTCTGCATCACGAACATAATAACCGCTCTCTGTTGGGGTGATAACACCGATGTCAACAGTTCGTTCCACTCCATTGGTGAACTTGACCGTTAAGACATATTCAGGCATTTCCAACCCTACGATCTTTGGATCGATCTCTGGGACATTATCCAAAAATGCTAGCGGGTGTGCCATCCGCCGCAGTAAAGAGATACCCTTGCTGGGATTCTGCGCTTGGCTCAGGGGTCACTTCTAGATCCGCAGGTTTTGCGCGATGATTTAGGTAGTAATATGTTCCAGCCAGTGCAAGAAGGAGTACTATATAGACGACAGTGGAACGTCGAATCATACATCATCCCTTTCGCCTGCGCGATAGCCATGTAGAAACGCCTCCGAGCACCACCAGGCCTGGAATAATGAAGACCGAGCCCAGCAGGATCGCGATCCATTGGAATTGACCGGGGATCTTGAATGTGCGTTCCGTGGGAGTCTTCGGAGTAATATTGGCGATGTTCTCCTGTTCAGCGGACCAATCCACCGAGTTGACAAACATATCACCGTTCCCGTAGGCATCGAAGATTTGGTCTACTGCAAAACTGGATGTGCCGAACACAACGATACGTCCCTTGGTCGTAGAGTTCTCACCTGCAACAACCAGTGTCAGCGGACCTTGTGCTTCCCCTGGATCCATCCCTACCTGTCCTCCGGTTTTGAGGCTTTCGAAATCTGTTTCGCCCCACGAGCGTTCATTCGTTTGAACCAGGGGCGTGACTGTTACTCCTTCCACTGAACCAGATACATTCAAGCTGCGCGTAAATGGGAAGTAAGCCACCAGATTGTTCATATTCACTGTGACTGGATGAGAAGTATCGTAATAGGCAGCCACGGCTGTTGTGGGCTGAGGACTATTAAGGTCAATGACGACATCATTGTTAAAGGTGATGCCCCAGTCTTTTGAAAGCATATCTGCCAGTGGATCACTTTGATCACCAAATTGCGTGAGAGCACTGGGATCTTCCATGACAATCAGTGAGCCGCCTTTGCTGAGATAATCTTTCAGAAGATTTACTTCATCCTGCGATACAGGCTTCGCAGGTCCAGCGATCACGATCAGGCTGGCATCATCCGGGATTTTATTTTCAGAGAGCAGGTTTAGCGCCTTGACCGTATAGTTTTTGCTCTCGAGCGTGGATTTTGCCCGCGTCATCGATGTTTCACTGGCTTGCTCGATATCTCGTTCGCCATGACCCGTGAGAAAGTAAACTACATTGTTTCCTGGATTGAGGAGGCGTAACATTCCTTTAAGGATTTCTGATTCGCTGGCTCCTGCCACAATTTCCTTGTGGTCTCCCATCTGCAGGAGAATCTTGCCATCGCCAGTGATGCCTGCATCTTTCGCAGCCTGCGGGTCACGGTCTGGATTGATAAAGTTATAGTCGAACTTGCCGTTGCTGTTGGCTTTAATATTATTCAACAATTTGTCAGCAGTATCTGTAGGGCTGTTCTGAGAGAAGAACCCTGTAGCAGTCACTTTCTCAGGCAGGGTTTTCAGCGCGCTTGCCAGTTCGGGAGAGAGCGTGTTAGTTTTATCTTCTGTGAGATCAGCGATTGGAACAGGGTTTTGATAGGCAAGTATATTTCCAACAATCAGGATGCCCAGAAATGCAATGGACATGACCAGCGCATTACTTCCATAGCGAGCTTGTCTACCTGTGAAGAAGCGGCGAACTCGATCGGGTTCCATGATTGCGTAAGCTGCAAGACCCAGGATGATGAGTCCGGCACTGACGAGCAGATAGCGGTTGACGTCTGCTGCTTGCAGACCGGTAAAGACCTGCATCGACACCAGTCCACGCGTGATGCCGAGGAAGAAGGTGGCGATACAAGCCAGCAAAGCGAAGATCAGCGCAGCAATCGAATAATTGCGCGCGGCAGATTGATTTTTCTTGTCGTTCATTTCTTTCATTAGCGCCATCTCCGGGTTTCAACAGCAGTAGTCCCCATGAACAAGCCCAGGGCGATCAGACTGAAAAAGTAAACAAGGTCAGCTAATTTGATGCTTCCAACGTTTAGTGCATCATAAAAGTGAGTCTTCATATCAAGGTATCGAAAAATTTCGCTCGCGCTTCCCTGAAGAACCTGGGCAGGGAAACCGATCAGCCACCATAAGAAGACAAAGACGCTCAGGGTTACGAAGAAGGCCGCAACCTGATTTGTGAAAACGGCTGAGATACCCACTCCCAAGGCTAGGAAGGAGGCCGCGACCAGAATGACACCCAGATATGCTGACATGACCAGTTGCTGGTCAATGCCCGGGGAGACAAGCCCATTTAGGATAAGAGGGTAAACCAGTGTCACGGCCAGGATGGTTAAGATAAAAAGGAAGCCGCCCAACCATTTACCGGCGACCAGCTCAAAGTCTCGTATTGGAGCCGTAAGTAACAATTCCAAGGTTCCCATACGTGCTTCGTCTGAGATTAATCTCATCGTAATAGCAGGGATCGACAAAACAAGCAGGAATCCAAAAGCCCCCGTAATCGGTGAAATGTCTGGAACCTGGCCGAATGATTGAAGAGCGTTCTGAATAAAGTAGTAAATGTTGATGGCGAAGATAATCCCAGTCGTAAGCAAGATCATGAAT
>WNFZ01004758.1_pt1 | contig 13005 bp, 12 predicted proteins | sample 5400081 | NCBI WGS metagenome assembly WNFZ01 (sample SAMN13153365, study PRJNA577476) | soil metagenome | isolation source: 80 cm soil or saprolite under grassland replicate 1 | place: USA:California | collected 2016-06-15
CATGACGGCGTCGAGGAGCCCCTTGAGGATGCCCTCGGTCAGGTCGAAGAACGTCTCCACGTCGTTGACGTCATTCCGCAGCAGGTAGTCCTGCAGGTCACTCTCGTCGTAGTAGGGCGTCACCAGGTAGAAGATCCGGTTCTGTTCGTCATATCCGGAGTCGAGCAGCGTGGCGACGTGGTCGCTGCTGATTCGCTGGTAGACGCCGAGCTCGACCTGGTGCGTCCGCTCGCTGGTCGGGGTCGGATCCCGCACCAGCTTCGCCACGGCCAGCCGCGTGTAGCGCCTGCTCCGGTCCTGGGCGAAGCGGACCTCTCCGAGCCCGCTCGAGCCGGGCAACCGGTCCCGGCATTCCCAGCGGTCGTTCAGCACCAGTCTCCCCGGGTCGGACGGGCTCGGAGGACTGCCGTTCGGTGTCTGGCCACTTGGGGGAGCGGGCTCGCTCAGGTCGAGTTTCCGCCGCATCTCCGTGTCCCTGAACAACAGGAAATCCCTGCAGGTATGGATCAATGCGATCCGGACCTTGTCGATCGCTTCCCGGGCTATCTTCTCGAGTCGCTCGTCACGGTCGGCCTGATCCTCGATCAGGTTCGCGCGACGCTGGTCCGCTGCCTGGTACGCCGTGATGAGCCGCTCGTAGCCGCTGCCCCCGCTCAGCGAGTGCAGCAGCTTCAGGAAGACCGGCAAGGAATCGATGACGATGACGATGAGCCGGAGCAACCAGGCCGCGGCCCTCACCGCGATGTTGTCGGCGGTGACGTTGCTCAGCGCCTTGATCCGCCGTAGCAGTCCGGCATCGGTGACGATCCTTGCCTTGGCGTCCTGCTTCTCCTGCTCCTTGCTGCCTTCGAGCGCTGCTTTGTCGCCGGCGAGCCGCGTCAGTTGTGGCTGGAGCTGACCGCGCAGCGCCTCGAGGTGTTGCTTGGCCGCCAAGTAGACGGCCTGCTTCCGCTCGAAGAACGGGCCGAAGCCAAATTACCTTGTCCCGCTGACTCCTTCCGCCTCTTCAGTCGCCTGGCGCCACAAATCGTCGACGACCTTCTGCTGCCGGTCGAGTTGGCCCTGCAGGGTCTTACGCTGACTCTCGATCGCTGCCAGCTCAGGAGCGAACTTGGCGTCGATCGATCTGTTCTGCTGCGCGGTGGTGGCGGTCTTGATGCGGACGATCTCTTGCTGGATCTCTGGGTCGAAGATCGTCAGCAACAGCGGTTCCGCGATGACGAACGACACGACCACGGCCAAGAGCAGGCGGAGCGCGAAGTTGGCGAGCCGCTCCCGCAGCCGCAGACCAATTGCCGTGGAGACGATCCAGCGGTCCAGGTTGAAGATGGCCAGGCCCCACAGGACACCGAATGGCAGCATGCTGAGCACGGACCGGTCCAGGGCCATCGCGAGCCCCGCGCTGCTGGAGACCGTGGCGAACGTCGCCGCGCTGAGGACCGCCCCACCGAGGCCGACATAGTTCGCGTCCTCGGTGGAGCACCGCCGCAATGCGTCGAGCTTCACGCCGGAGCAGAACAACAGGAACAGCTTCAGCGGCCCGAACTTCCGTGATGCCTGCAGCTCGGTCGAGCCGGCAACCCGGGACGTGGCGGAGCTCTGCTCGTCACCGGCGGCGGTCCAGTCAGGGTCGAGCGTTCCGTCCCTGCTGTCAGGTGCGGCGAATGGATCGCTGTCGCGACCGAAGCCGAACTGATCTCGGTAGTCCTGGTTCCCGAAGGCCCACGACGGGCGGTTGAACGGCATCACGGCACCGGTCGGCTGAGGCGGGTCAGGTCGTCCGCGGTAACGATGCGCTTGTTCACGACGAGCTGTGCGAGCGTGGTGAGCCGGGCGGGACCTGTCAGGTCGGGCCAGCCGAGTTGCGCGAGCTTTTCGCACGCCGCATCGATGGCATGGTCGAAGTTCTTGAGGCTGATCCCCGCCCGATCGGCCGCTTTCGGGCGAGGCGGGACGACCACAGGGGCGCCCGGGTTGCGCAGCATTAGCTCGCAGAGAGCGGTAAGAGCGATCCGCTCCCCGTGGAGTCGGCTTGTAATACCGGGTGGATCCTTCAACGGGGGGACTGGAGGCTGGTGGAAGCGGCGTGTCCGACACTCGTGCCTCGATGTCGATGCGCTCCCCGGCGACCCAGGAGGTGATCATGGTGCGCGGCCATATGAGCGGGTGGCGGGTCCTGGTGGGGAGGTGCACCTGCCCGGCGCCGTCGGGGTAGAGGTAGCAGTCGAGTTGCCGCCCGATGTTCGCGATCCACCAGTTGAGGTCCGCGTAGGAGAGTTCGAGCATGCGGCCGTGCAGCTCCGGGCTGGCGAGGACGCGAAGATCGCCTTCGCGACCGATGGTGAAGGGCGTGGCTTGATCAGGCCGGTAAGTCCGGTTGCGCCACGACAGCTCGAGCCATCCCATTCGGGCCACCCCGCTACTTTTGGTGGGTCTACTACGAATGCGCGAATATCGCTTAAGACTCTAACAGTAAATACGTATCTTATAGATCAAGAGTAGCAATCGGTGCGGCAACTCTAGCGGCTGTGACTGCGCCCCACCAGGGGACAGGTCCCATGGACTGAAGGGAAGCCCTGGTCCAAGCTCGGTTCTCCGAAGCTACCGTGGGCCAGCCACGGCGCTCGAAGAGCCGGTCCGGCCTCGTCGAGGTGACACCTGTGAAGCTTCCCGCCGTGCTCACGGGGGGATCGATCGCGACCTCCGCGAGCCTTCAACTGGTGGATGTCCGCGCTAGCGTCGCCGTGGGCTTCTTCTTGACACAGCTGGCGACCTTTGCGATCTATGCCTGGTCACTGGCCCGGCGGCAGCGACAGAGTCAGGAGGCTGCGATCCGGCTCATCAGTGAGCTCGCTGACCACCGGATCTCGATCGTGGTCCGCACCGACGGCCAGCTCGAGATCACCCCAGCCGTTGACGGCGGGTCCAGCAAGTCAGCCGGCAAGTCGGATGGCCAGGTGGCCTGCCGGCCTCCACGAGCTGGGATTCCACGCCGCTGAGGGTCGCCCGCCAGGAGGATGATGGACGCGGAGGGTGGGCAGCCGAGCATGACGACCCAGCGGCCAGGATTGCCTCGCCGGGCAGGCTGAGAGGACGAACGGCGGACACTGAGCGATGGCGGTGGCTGATCAAGAGGTCGCGGACGCCTTGCGGCGCAGCTTCCTTGGCAGGCTGCCTCGAGACGTCGTCGCGGAGCTGGTGGCGGGCGGGCAGCGCACCGACTATCCGGCGGGGAGCACGATCTATCGAGAGGGGGCGGCTCCCAGGGAGGTGCTGGTCGTCCAAGGTCTGCTCCGCGTGTTCATGACCTCCCCGGATGGGCGGCAGGTGACCGTGCGGTACGCGCGGGAGGCTGACGTCCTGGGGATCGCCGTCATGGTTGGTGGACCGGTCAACGTGAGCGTGCAAACCATCACCGATTCGAGTCTGTTCAGCATCGACGGCCGACGGCTCACCGAAGTGGCACGACGCGACGCTCGGGTTGCGTGGGCACTGGCCGAGGAGCTCAACCGACGGCTGTTCGACACCCTGCAGCAGACGGCGATCAACACCTTCGGGTCGGTGAAGCAGCGGGTGGCCGCTCACCTGCTGGATCTCGCCTCAGCCCAGCAGCGGCCGCAAGACCGTCTGGTGGCGCGGGTGTCCCAGCAGGAGCTGGCGGACGCGGTCGGGTCGGTCCGGGAGGTCGTGGCCCGCGCGCTCCGCGACTTCCGTCTCGCGGGCCTGGTGGCCACCGGTCCCGACAGCGTTCTGATCGTCGACCCGACCCGGCTGCACGACCAGTCCTGGTCCGCGGCCGCCGAGTGACTTTGGTCACCCAGGCTCGCTACTGAAGTCACTGACAGGCGCAGGTCCGCGGTCGCAAGCTGAATGTGCCAGGCCCGATCGTTCGGGCCGAACCTGGAGGCAACCATGGCATCGTTCGAGAACACCGTGATCATCCAAAGACCCGTCGAGGAGGTCTTCAGCTTCCTCGCCGACTTCGAGAACGTCCCCAAGTGGAACTACGCGATTGTGGAGACCAAGAAGGTCTCTCCTGGTCCGGTGGGGGTCGGTACCACCTACCACCAGACCCGTTCGATACCAAGGAGGAGCGAGGAGGGCTTCGAGGTGACCGCCTTCGAGCCGCCTCGCCGGCTGGAGGTGCAGGGCCAGATCGGGCCCTTCCAGGCGAGGCTCAGCTATCTGCTCGAGCCGACGGGCGGCGGGACAAGGCTTCGCAACGCCGTGGACCTTGGGTCCTCGGGTCTGTCCAGCATCGTGGCGCCGCTGGCGACCTCCCGCGTCAAGCATGCCGTTGCGGCCAACCTCGACACACTCAAGCAACTCCTATCGTAAGGGCACGAAATGGACCCTCTGCCCAGCTGACAAGCCGGGCCGTACGGTCCTGACGCGGCCGGGGTTCCGCTCCGCCCTCGCGCCGATTCCGGTCTGCGCAGGATCGGGCCCTCAGGCCGTCATGATCCGGCATGCATCTGCGCCGCGGGCCTGCCGGTGGGTTCGCGCGAAGTGAGGTGCTCGGCGATGTGCTCGGCGTCCCTCCCGACGCCGGGGAGGAACCCCGACGACATGGCGTAGAGGAAGAACAAGCCGACGAAGTACAGCCCAGGCTCGTTGGCGACGATCCCGCGGTGGTGCAAAGGCTCGCTCTCTCCGAGGACGGGGAGGTCGATCCATGAGAAGTCGGGACGGGATCCCGTACACCAGATGACGTTGGCGACCTTCAGGACCCGTTGGTCCTTCAACAGGGGGTGGCCGTCGCGCACCCCGACGACCCTGGGGACACGTTCGATTCCCGCCGCGGCGAGGTCCTTGGGCTTGACCCGGACGAGCGGCGCGGCGTGGGACAGGAGCCTTGGGCGCATCCTGCGGCCAATCGGGGTGTCCACCGTCAGCACGCGATGGCCGACGACCCGGAACAACAGGGGCTGGAAGATGAACCGGGCCGCCGCGCCCTCGATGCGGAACGGGACATGGCCGGACTCCTTCCCCGCCAGCCAGGTCGGGTGTCCGCCTGCAACCTCGAGGGCGATCTCGGCCCCCGAGTTGCCCACCCCGACCACCAGTACACCGCCCTCCTGGAGCTGCGAGGGGTTCCGGTACTGGCCGGCGTGCAACTGGACGACGCCGGGATCGAGTCCGGGAGCGAACGCAGGCACGCGGGGGACCTGGTAGGTCGCCATCGCGACCACCACGTTGTCGGCTTCGAATCGCCGATCGCCGGCCGCCACCACGAACCGGTCCCCGTTCCTGGACAGCCGGTCCACCCTGACGCCGGTTCGAACCGGCAGCTCGAAGCGTGCCGCGTAGGCCTCGAGGTAGTCGGCCACCTGGTCCTTGGTGGGAAACGAATGGGCCGGGGCCGGGAAGGGGATGCCCGCCAGCCCGTCATAGCGCGCGGGAGTGAACAGGCGAAGCGAGTCCCAGCGGTTGCGCCAGGCGTCGCCGACCCGCTGGTTGGCGTCCAGGATCACGAACTGCCGATCTCGGCGCATCAGGTGGTAGCCGACCGAAAGACCTGCCTGGCCGCCACCGATGACCACGGTCTCGATGTGCTCCGGCTCACGCTCGGGCATGCCCGCCTCCCGCTGATCACGCGCTCTTGCTGTCAGCAACGCTACGAGCGGTCGCCAGCGCGTCCGATCGGGAGTTCTCCCCACGCCACGAGGCCATGCTGCATCGCGAACAGCGCGGCCGCCGCGCGCGTCGACACGCCGATCTTCCCGTAGGCGTTCTGGACGTGGCGGTCAGCGGTCTTGATCGAGATCCCGAGAGCTCGGGCGACCTGCTTGGTCTGCAAGCCGCGTGCGAGCAGGCCGATCACCTCGGCCTCACGCTCGGTGAGCCCCGCCGGCCGGTCGATTCGCGGTGCCCGTTGCCCGGCGGCCTCCAGCACCGCGGTGACGGCGTCCGGGTCGAGCCGTCCGGCGCGGGCCTCTCGAGCGAGGGTCTCCGCGGCCGGTCCCGGCGAGAGCGCCTCGCGGTGTGGTCGCGGCTCCGTCATGGCGTGATAGGCGTCGGCGGCGGCGAGCAGGCGAGCGGGCGGCGTGAGCGCCGCGGCGGCGGTTCCGCGGTGGTAGCCCGAGCCGTCGAGGCGCTCATGGTGGAAGCTGGCGACGGGCGCGAGCGCGGCAAGAAACGGGGAGCGGGCGAGAACACGCTCGGAGTGATAGGCATGGAGCCTGACCCGCTCCCAGTCGTCCGGCGTCAGCGGCGCGGCCTTCTGCCAGATGCGGACCGGGACCGCGACACGCCCCACGTCGTGAACGAGCGCTCCGCGCCGAATCCTCACGAGATCCGCGGCGTCAAGACGACATTGCTGCGCCGCCGCCCCTGCCAGCTCCGCAACCCCGGCCGAGTGACCGACCAGGTACGGCGAGGCAAGGTCGGCAAAGTCCCCCATCGCCCCCAGGGCACGGTCGATCGCCTCGCCCTCGAGGTGCAACCGTGGGCCAGGCTCGCAGGCGAGCGTCTCCTCCCAGGCGGACACCTCGGCATCCAGCGCCAGGAGTTCGGCGGCCTCGTCGGCAAGCCGGGTGGCCACGGTCGGGTCGAACGCGCCTCCCGCCCGCCGGCGAACCACCTGGGCGGCGAACTCCGCGCCACCCACCATGCGCTGGAACGCGGCGTCGCGGGCCACGGAGGCGATCCGCACCGGCAGCGGGATCTCCTCGCGCTTGGCACGACCAGGCAGGCCCTTGCCGTCCCAGCGCTCGACCAGGTACCCGAACAGCCCCTGCATGGACGCGGGCAGGCCGAGCCGGTCGGTCAGCATCTGCGCCACCTCGCAGAACGCGATGATGTGGCCCTTGAACTCCTTGGCCGCCTTCGGCATGCCACGCGCGATCTGCATGGCCCGCACCGGCGCCGGGCTTCCCGAGCTGGCAAGCGCCCGCATCATCCCGGTCATCATCTCGGGCTTCGACCCGAACCTGGCCGGCATCGCGTAGGTCGCCAGCGCATCATCATCGCCGAAGGTCTCGGCGGCGACCTCAGCGTCGGCGGTGCAGCCGACGTAGAACAGCAGGCACGCGTAATAGGTCTGCGAGGCTGTCTCCGAGTCGACACCCAACTGCTCGGCGAGCCGCATCGCGTACAGCGTGCTCTGCAATCCATGCTCGAGGGGTACGCCGATCCCGAGGTCCGTCGCCAGAGAGAGCGCCGCGATCACTTCCGCGGCACGGATCTGTTCCCCGCCCGGGGATGCTAGGTCTGGCACGCCTCGACAGTACGCGGCTCCTCGGTTGCCAGCGAGCCTGCCCACGGACCAGCTCGTGGTGGTGCTGGTAGCGGTGGTACTGCTCGCGCTGCCGATCGGGGGCGTCCTCCGGCGCCGAGCCGCTGGCGGGGAGGATGATGGGGTGGGCACCGAACATGACCATCCAGCGGCCAGGATTGCTTCGCCGGGCGACCGACCCGGTGGCGGTGGGCTGGGCGGTGCGGGGGCTCGGCGTCGCCGCGCTGGTGTTCATCGTGGTCTGGGTGGCGCGCAGCGAGTCGGCCGCCGGTCGCGACGCGGACGACGCTGCGCTGGTGCTCGCCATTGCCGTGCTGAGCGTGGCCTGGCTGGTGTTCCTGCTCCCGTCCCGATTGGACCAGCGCGTGCAGCTCGCGGCGCTGGTGGTGGTCGGGCTCTGCGCGGCCACCCTCAACCACCTGCGACCGGTGAGTCCCGCCTTCCTCGCGGCGCTGCTGGCGATGGCCGGGGCAGCCGGGCGGCTGCCGCTCGGCTCGGCGGTCGGCGTGATGGCGGTGATCGCGGCCGCGATCACCGTCTCCGAGGGCGCTGGGGCGACCCACACGATCCCGGCCGGGGTCAGCTACACGGTGGCGGCGGCCGCCCTGTTCGGCGTGGCCGCCTACGTGCGTGCCCTGCGGGAGGCGCACCGCCGGGCGGAGCGGATCGTGGTCGAGCTGCGCGCGACCCGGCGGGCCGAGGCGAAGGCCGCCGCCCTGGCCGAGCGGGCGCGGCTGGCCAGGGAGATGCACGACATCCTGGCCCACGTGCTGTCCGCGCTCAGCCTGCAGCTCGAGGCGACCGGTCTGCTGCTTGAGGAGGAGGGCGCGTCCCAGCGGGCGTTGCAGCAGGTCCATCGCGCTCAGCGGCTCGCCCACGACGGGCTCGACGAGGCGCAGCAGGCGATCGGCGCCCTCCGGGGCGACCGCCTGCCCGGCCCGGAGCTGCTCGCCGACCTGGTGGAGGGATTCACCCAGGCCACCGGCATGACGGCGCGGCTCGCCGTCGACGGTGAGCCGCGGCCGCTCGCCCGCGAGGCCGGCCTGGCCGTCTACCGCACCACCCAGGAGGCGCTGACCAACATCCGCAAGCACGCCAAGGCGGCCGGAGACGTGACGGTGGCGCTGCGCTGGCGGCCGGACGGCCTCAGCCTCACCGTGGAGGACCGGCCCGCCGGCGGGCCGGACGGCGCCATGGTTGCCGCCCTCCGCACGGACGGCTCGAGTGTGGACGAGCCCGAGGTCCGTGGTTCGGGCGCGGTCGGCGCTGCCCTGACCGGTTCCGGCGCGGACGGCGCCGGTACCGGTGGCTACGGGCTCGCGGGCATGCGGGAGCGGGCCGAGCTGCTCGGCGGCGAGCTGGAGGCGGAGGGGACGGCGGACGGGTTCGAGGTGCGGCTATGGTTGCCGGCATGAGCGAGCGGGCCACGCGGGTGCTGATCGCCGACGACCAGACGATCGTCCGCGAGGGGCTGTCGACCCTGCTCGGCCTGCTGCCGGACATCGAGGTCGTCGGCGCGGCGACCGACGGCGAGGAGGCGGTGCGGCTGGTCGTCGAGCGGCGGCCCGACGTGGCCCTGGTCGACCTGCGCATGCCGCGCTGCGACGGCGCCGAGGCGACCAGGCGGATCCGCGAGCTGGCGCCCGACACCCAGGTGATCGTGCTGACGACCTACGCGGACGACGCCTCGGTGTTCACCGCGCTGCAGGCGGGGGCGCGCGGCTACCTGACCAAGAACGCCAGCGCCGCCGAGATCCGGCAGGCGATCGCCGCGGTGCGGCGCGGCGAGGCGCTGCTCGACCCGTCGGTCCAGCGGCGCCTGCTCGACGCGCTCGCCGGCAACCCCGGCGGCATCCCGGCGGCGGAGGAGGAGCTCCCCGACGGGCTCACCCCGAGGGAGGCCGAGGTGCTGCGGCTGATCGCGGCCGGCCGCACCAACCGGGAGATCGCGGCCGACCTGGTGGTCAGCGAAGGCACGGTCAAGACCCACGTCAACCGGATCTTCGCCAAGGCGGGCGTGCGCGACCGCGGCCAGGCGGTCGCCTACGCCTACCGGCACGGGCTGGCCCCGTCCGAGTGAGCGTCTCCACCCACGGGTAGAGGCGGCGGCCTCTCGTCCCCACCCTGGCTCCTACCCGCAAGATCCGGGCACGGGTGGACGACGCGCGGTTCCAGGCCGGCTAGGTTCCTGGAGCCGACCCCGAGAAGGCCCGCCCGGTCGGCCCAAGCCGGCTCGGGAACGGGAGGCGCCGATCGGGCGGGCCCACCTGGGGGGTCGATGGGGAGCAGCCGCCGGACGGAGCGATGACGAGCACCACGACCACGTTCCCGACGATCATCCCGGAGGGGGACGGGCCCGCGGCCGTTGGCGGGTCCGTCCCCCGGCACCGCCACCGCGCGCCGCGGTGGGCGGCCGCGGTGGCGGTGCTCGCCGGCGTCCTCAACCTCGTCTCGGCCCTGCTGCCGGCGGAGCGAGACCGCCTGCGGCTGCTCGACAATCTCGTCCCGATGGCCGTGTCGCGCGGCGCCACCGTCGCGGTCGCCGCAGCCGGCATCGGCCTGCTGCTGCTCGCCGGGGGGCTCCGCAGGCGTCACCGCGCCGCCTGGCTGGCGGCGGTCGTGCTGCTCGGCGGCAGCGCGGTCCTGCACGTCGTCAAGGGGCTCGACGTCGAGGAGGCGCTGGCAGAGGCATTCCTGGCCGGACTGCTGAGCGCCCAGGCCGGCTCCTTCCCGGCCCGCGCCGGCCGCGGCGAGCGCCAAGCCGTCCTCGGGCCGGCGCTGACCGTCACCGCGGCGACCCTGGCGTTCGGCATGCTCGGCCTGGTCGCCAACGACCACGACGTCCGCGCCGACCTCGGCATCACCGGGATGGTGGCCGAGGTCGGCCGGATGGCGCTCGGGCTGGGAGCCGGGGTGCCGCTTGCAGGCCGCTTCGGCCGCCTGTTCCCCGGCTCCCTCGCCGCCGTCTTCTGGCTCGGCGCGCTGGTCGTCGCCGCCCGCGCGCTCACCCCGGTCCTCGCCGGCAAGCGCCGCGACCCCGGCCTGGCCGCGGCCGTGGCCGGCTCGGACGACTCGCTCGCCTACTTCGCCCTGCGCGACGACCGGGCCACGGTGCGAGCCGGCGACGCCCTGGTCGCCTACGGCGCGGTCGGCTCGGTCGCGCTCGCGGCCGGTGACCCGCTCGGGCCGTCGGCGCAGTGGCCGGCCGCGATCGCCGCGTTCTTGGACGAGGCGGTCGCCCAGGGCCGCACCGCCGCCGTGCTCGGCTGCGGCGCGCTGGCCGCCGCGGTCTGGCGGGACGCGGGCCTGTTGACCATCTACCTGGGCGACGAGGCCGTGCTCGACCTGGACCGGTTCACCCTGGAGGGGCGGGGGATCCGGATCGCGCGCCAGAGCTGGAACCGGGCACGGCGGGCCGGCTTCGCGACGCTGCTGCGCCGCTCCGGCGAGCTCGACCCGGACGACGTCGCGTCGCTCACGGAACTGTCCGGGCGGTGGCGGGGTGAGACGGCCGAGCGGGGCTTCTCGATGGCGCTCGGCCGCCTGTTCGACGGGCGCGACCCGGACGCGCTGGTGCTCGCGGCCAGGGATGCCGAAGGTCGCCTGCGCGGCTTCCTCCACTTCGTCCCGTGGGGCAAGGACGGCGCCAGCCTCAACGTGATGCGCCGCGACCGGCTGGCGCCGTCGTGGCTCAACGACTTCCTGGTGGTGGAGGCGGCCCGCCGGCTGCCCGAGCTGGGCGTGCGCCGGCTGTCGCTGAACTTCTCGTTCCTGCGCACCATGCTGGCGGCCGGGGCGGAGCCAGGCGCCGCCGGACGGCTGCTTCTGGCCCGCTGGCTGCTGCGGCGCCTGTCCGGGCCGTTCCAGATCGAGTCGCTGTACCGCTTCAACCGCAAGTTCTGCCCCGACTGGCAGCCGCGCTACCTGGCCGTCGAGGCACCCGAGGAGCTGCCGATGGTGGCGCTCGCCATCCTGCGCGCCGAAGGGCTGCTGTGCCCGCCCTGGCGGCTGCGCCCATCGAAGCCGGCCGCGGCGCGATGAGGCAGCCGCCCCCGACCGGTCCGGCGGCCGCTGGCCGCCGGACCGGCCATTCCCACCTCCGTCCGCTCGCCGTCATCCACCACCCGCTCCACCGCGTGGCCAGCAGCCTGGCGCACATCCCGGCCGGCCTGCTCCACCAGGTCGGCCGGGACGGCCCGCTCGAGAGCCCGTGGCTGGCGGCCGGGCTCGGGGCGCTGCTCGCCGTCACCGTGGCGCTGACGGTGTGGCGGCGCCGCCGTCGCCGGGCCTGGCCGCCGCCACGCCACCGCTGGCTGCGCCGCGGCGGCCTCACCGCCTGGCTGGTCACCCTCGCCACCCTTTGCGGCCTGGCAGGGCTGAACGCCTACGTCGGCTACGTCCCCACGCTCCCCTCGCTGTTCGGCGAGGTTCCCGCCGTCGGCGGCCCGGCCGCGAGGGGCGGCGGGTCGAGGGTCGTCAGCCTGGAGATCGGCGCGCCGAGCCTCGACGTGCCGCCGAGCCGCGCCTACGTGTACCTGCCACCCGGCTACGGCTCCCGGGCGCAGCGAAGCCGCCGCTATCCGGTCGTCTACCTGCTCCACGGCTACCCGGGCGGGCCGATCGACTGGTTCAGGGGCGCCCAGGTCCAGGAGACCATGGACGCGATGCTCGCCGACAGCCTGGTGCAACCGATGATCCTGGTCGCCCCCGACGCCAGCGGCGGCTGGCTGCACGACTCGGAGATGCTCAACCAGGTCGGCGGTCCCCAGGTCGAGAGCTACCTGGTCGGCACCGTCGTCCACACCGTCGACGCGACCTTCCGGACGATCGCCGACCGCGCCGGCCGGGCCATCGGCGGCGTCTCCAGCGGCGGCTACGGTGCCCTCAACCTCGGCCTGCGCCACCAGGACGTGTTCTCGGTGATCCTGTCGCTGATGCCGTACGGCACCCCTAGCGCGGTCACCCGGAGCCTGCTCGGCGGCAGCCACGCCCTGTGGCTGGCCAACTCCCCCGCCGACTACATCCCGACGATGACCTTCCGCCACCCGATGACGGTCGAGCTGCTGGCCGGCGACCACGACCCGGAGGTGCAGGAGGCGGCGCGGCTCGCCCGTATGCTGCGCGCCCGCGGGCAGCAGGCCGTCTTCAACGAGGTGCGTGGCGCCGACCACACCTGGCATGGTGCGAAGATCGAGGCGCCCTACGCGCTCGCCTTCGCCAGCGGCCACCTCGCCAGTTGGCGCCCGGCGCGGGGGATGGCGTGAGGGGCACGCCCTCCACGCTGTCTACGCCGCCGACGGCTCCCTGCTCGCCGTGCTCCACGGCGACCAGGACCGCGTGGTGGTGCCGTTCGCGGCCATCCCGCCGCGGGTCAGGCAGGCGGTGCTCGCGATCGAGGACGCCCGCTTCTACCAGCACGGCGCGCTCGACCTCCGCGGCATCGGCAGGGCGCTGGTCAGCGACCTGCGCGGCGGGACGGTCTTCCAGGGCGGCAGCACGATCACCCAGCAGTACGTCAAGACGGTGGTCACCGGCGACCAGGTGAGCCTGCACCGCAAGCTGGTGGAGGCGGTGGACGCCGCCCAGCTCACGCGGCGCGCGACCAAGGACCAGATCCTGGGCGCCTACCTCAACGAGGTGCGTGGCGCCGACCACACCTGGCATGGTGCGAAGATCGAGGCGCCCTACGCGCTCGCCTTCGCCAGCGGCCACCTCGCCAGTTGGCGCCCGGCGCGGGGGATGGCGTGAGGGGCACGCCCTCCACGCTG
>WNFZ01004462.1_pt1 | contig 13004 bp, 10 predicted proteins | sample 5400081 | NCBI WGS metagenome assembly WNFZ01 (sample SAMN13153365, study PRJNA577476) | soil metagenome | isolation source: 80 cm soil or saprolite under grassland replicate 1 | place: USA:California | collected 2016-06-15
ACGTCTTCACTTCGCAGCGGTATGAGCGCCTGACCGAAGCCGGCATCCATCACTGGTTTCGGACCCTCAAAGCGTGTGCCACGCAGGCGGAGTGGGAGCTCATCCACGATATCACCTTTCACGATCTGCGCCACGACTTTGCCCATCGTGCGCGTGCCAGGGGCTGGAGCCTGGAAGAGGTGGCTTAGTATTTGGGTCACGTCACGCGCAAGGGGACACCCGCCATCCACACCACCGTCCGCTATACCCAGGTCAGTCGGGCGGACATCAAGACCCGTCTCAAGGAGTTGTCTGGCTAGTCCTGCTGCCGACGAGGAGATCGGCGCATGACCGAGTTGCTGCTCAGCCGCTTTTCTGACGCGGAACGCCAACAGGCCATGGACCATTTTGCCGTGATACGGCCCTTTCTGGAAGATGGTGTGCCCGTGCCGACCCTGGCCGAGCAGCATGGCCTGGCCCTGCGGACCCTGCGGCGCTGGGTGGCCCGGTATCGCGCGCACGGGCTGGTAGGGCTGCTGCGGAAACCGCGCGGCGATCAGGGGCAGCGTCGTCGGCTCGCCGCGGAGTTTCAGCACGTCATTGAGGGGCTGGCCCTGCAGACACCGCGGCCGAGCATTGCCTCCGTCTACCGACAAGCCGTGAAGCTTGCTCCCCAACATGGGTGGCCGTGCCCCAGTTACGGCACGGTCTATGCGGTGATTCGCCAGCTCCCACCGGCGTTGGTGACCCTCGCCCACGAAGGCGCCCAGGCCTACAGCGACCAATTCGATCTGATCCATCGCCGCGAGGCGAGTTGTGCCAACGACATCTGGCAAGCCGATCACACCCCCTTAGATATCTGGCTCCTCGACGAGCGCGGCATCCCGGCCCGCCCCTGGCTCACGGTGATCCTCGACGACTACAGCCGGGCCATTGCTGGCTATTTTCTCAGCTTCCAACATCCATCCGCGCTGCATACCGCGCTGGCCTTGCGCCAAGCGATCTGGCGCAAGAGCGAGCCACATTGGCATATCTGCGGCATCCCCACGACCTTCTATAGTGACCACGGGAGCGACTTCACCTCCCATCATCTGGAGCAGGTAGCTGCGGATCTCTCGCTCCAGCTCAGTTTTTCCTATACGGCGCGCGGTCGCGGCAAAATCGAACGCTTCTTTGAAACCGTCAATCAGCTGTTCCTGTGTGAGCAACCAGGCTATACCCCACCGAAAACACCGCCCGCCACGCCCGTGCTCAGCTTGCCGGTCTTTGAGGTGCGCTTCCGCACCTTCCTGATCGAAACCTACCACCAACGGATACATAGTGAGATCGCCATGGCACCGCAGGCGCGCTGGGAAACGGGAGGATTCCTCCCACGCCTGCCTAATTCCTTGGAACAGCTCGATCTGCTGCTCTTGACGGTCGCCAAGACCCGCAGGGTCCAACAAGAAGGCATTCGCTTCCAGACTATGCGGTACACCGATCTGACGCTGGCTGCCTATGTCGGCGAGGAGGTCACGATCCGCTACGACCCGCGCGATATGGCCGAAATTCGCGTCTATCATGAGCAACGCTTTTTGTGTCGCGCGATTTGCCACGAATTGGCCGGGGAGACGATCAGTTTGAAGGAATTGATCCGCACGCGCAACCGACGGCGGAAGGACGTGCGCCAGGCGTTGGAGGATCGCCTGACGCTGGCGGATGCGTATCTGCCTCGCGAAGGACCAGCACCCGCAACACCGCAACTTCCAGCAGCCGCCGACCAGGAACCATCCCGTCCGCGCTTGAAAAGGTACTACCATGAGTGAGCAGCTGCAGCCCCTCCGGCCGCACCACGAGTTCCTGATCACCAAGGAATATTGGCGCTTCGTCGAGTTCTGCGATGCCTGTCGGCGGCATCAGTATATCGGCCTGTGCCACGGGCTCCCTGGTGTCGGCAAAACGCTGTCGGCCCGCTACTATGCTCGTGCGGACCTCGACCAACCATTGCTGCCCTACGCCCTTACGGCAGAATCACCGCTCGCCGCTGAGGGCGCGCCAGCAACGATTCTGTATACTGCGCAGGTTGCCAACAGCCCGCGCCAGACCATACGCGAGATTGCGCGCTTACGCACCATGCGCAGCGCCTGTCTGCCGGTGCTGGCCCGCGCCACGCCGGAGCGAAGAGGCCTCGCCGACCCGACCGAGTTGGTCATTGTGGATGAGGCAGATCGCCTGAAAGTCACGAGTCTGGAGCAACTGCGGGATTTTTACGACCGGCGATCGGTCGGACTGATTTTGATTGGAATGCCGGGGATTGAGAAGCGGATGGTGCGCTACCCGCAACTCTACTCACGGGTCGGGTTTGTACACGTGATACGCCCGCTTGAGGCCGATGAACTGCGTGCCGTCTTGGATCGCAAATGGGACCAGTGGGGTATCGGGCAGACCAGCGATACGGTGACAACCGAAGCCAAAGCGGCAATCATCCGCATCACGCAAGGGAACTTTCGGCTCCTGCAACGGCTGTTTGAGCAGATTGGGCGGATCCTGGCGCTCAATGACCTGCACGCCATCAGGCCCGAGGTCGTCGAAGCGGCCCGTGAGCGGCTGATCATTGGCAAAAGCTAACTACTGCCGAATCCACGCAGGCAGTGGGGCGCCGTGGTGTTCAGGGTGACACATAATCCTGATAGATCGTGCCAACTATTTCTGAAATTGACACCAAGAACCACCGCCGATCCCAACCGGCTTGCAAGTGCTCCCACGATGCTGGGTCGTGGAGCGCACCTTCGCCTCTCTGGACCAGTACCATCGGCTCAGCAAGGACTACGAGCGCATCCCGGCAACCAGTGAAGCCTGCATGTGTACAGCCATGTCTTGGCTCGTGGTGCGTCGTTTAGCCCACCAACAAGCGGTATTGGCAAACTAGCGCATCAGAAACGCGAGCTCCTAGCTCCTAGCTCTTGCTCCTGCGCTGAAAGCGCACGAGGCTCAGGGTTCGGCCACTTCCATGCGTACCAGATGATGAGTGCCAGAGCCACAACTTCTATAGTTACAAAAAACATGTCATCAAGATCCCTCACTCCATTAGCTAGAACAATCGCAATGGTTAGTATGCTTGCGATGATGTTTGCCCAACGGTTCACGCGATACTTCAGTACGCGGGACAGGAGAACCATAGCAATCGGGAGCTCCACCACTATTGCGCCGAGCAACAAAAATCCTTCAGTCACTTGAACGCCGTTTACGGTTCCTGTCATCATTTCCTCTAGCATCCCGGATCTAAATAATTCATGGATATCCCGAAACAGCGTGTTAAGCAGCACGAATATCCATAATGTCGAAAGCATTGCTTTCCTATCTATCGTGGTCATCTTTTTGTTTGTATCCATTTCTCTACTCCCTTAAGGGCAGCGCACCGCAGGTTACGCAGCCGTAATGATCACTTTTCCTCGAGCGTGCCCGGTTTCAAGATACCGGATGGCCTCGGCGGTCTCGCACAGGGGATAGCATCTATCGATGACCGGGACGACTTTCCCAGCTTCAAGAAGCGCTTTGATAAAGAGCAGATCTTCTTTGTTTGTGTGTACCGTGCTCATCAGACCGATCTGCTTGGTTCCAGTCCGCGACACCCATGCGCCGAGCACGATAAGCTGGAACAAGCGCGACAGGGTTGTGAAGCCAGCGACGGCACAGATCCCGCGTGGCTTCAATGCCCGCTCCAGGTCGGCAACCGAGCGATTTCCCACGGCGTCAAAAATCAGGTCGTACTGCTGGCTGTTTCTCGTGAAATCTTCTTTTGTATAGTCGACGACATCGTCTGCGCCAATCGAGCGCACCATATCGACATTCCGCGTACTGCACACGCCGGTCACTTCCGTCCCGAGCGCTTTTGCGATCTGTACTGCGAACGTACCAACGCCGCCCGACGCGCCGTTAACGAGCACCTTCTGTCCCGGTTGAATCTGCCCTTTGTTGCGAAGGCCCTGCAAAGCGGTGAGCGCCGCTATCGGGACGGCCGCTGCTGCCTCAAGCGAGAGATTGGCCGGTTTCAATGCCAGCGCACGTTCAGGAACAGCTACATACTCGGCAAAGCCGCCCAGCCCGCGCGCGAAGTTCTCCCCGAACACCACATCGCCTGGCTGAAACTGTGTTACGTCGGCGCCGACCGCTTCAACCCGCCCCGCGATGTCCGCCCCGAGGCGTGTGATTTTTGGTTTTCGAAGTCCGTTTTCCAGACGGGCCAAGAATGGCTCACCTCTCATCAGGTGCCAGTCAAGAGGATTGGCGGCGGCGGCATGCACGTTTACCAGCACCTCATCGCCCTTGGGAGTAGGCTTTTCTACTTCCTTGAGTTCAAGAACATCGGGGGAGCCATACGTTTCGTAGACAATCGCTTTCATGTTCTTACCCTTTTCTGTTTGGGCCGACATAGTGAACCGAAATGAGCAGTACGCCGAGGTCTCTCAGCTTGTTGAACACACCATGGAGGGCGGCCTGGTCGGAGAGACGGCCATCGAGGGTGGTCGTCCCGTCGCTTTCGTGGGTGAAGCTCAGGCCTTCAAACCAGTCGGCCCACCGCTCATCAAGGTGTCCCTCGAGGCGAATCTCGCAGCGTCCATGCACGTGATGAAGCTCGGTTGACACGTGTGTTGGGCTCATGTCGATCACCTCGTGCATGTTGCTCATTTGGAGGTACGCGGTTGCGCATCTCCTGTCGTATGACCAGAGTTATGGGGAGGGGATTTCGGGGAGGCTACGTCTCCTCGGCCCTGCCATTGCGTAGCTAGAGCATACAAACAAATGTGGGGAGCTGTCATTCCCCATGTGTAGGGATTTATGTGGGGAGATGTAGGGGGAGGACGCAGGGGACAAAAAACTGTGCTGGGCATGCAATGCTGGTTTACCTGGCGGTGCTCCGTGGATGCCCGCTCGGGCCGCTTGCTGCGCGGCTATAGCAGATCCAGCTCTGATGCCCGTTTGACGGCCGCCCGGCGACTGTTGACGTTGAGCTTACGGTAGATGCTCTTCGTATATGTGCGGACTGTGCTCAGGCCGATCGTGAGCTCGCGGGCGATCTCGGGCCCGGAAAGCTCGGTTTCGAGCAAGCGGAGAACGTCGCGCTCGCGCTCGGTGAGCGGCTCGACCAAAGCGTTTGAAGGTTCGAGCGTAGAGCGTAGAACAGCTTCCGCCTGCGAAGGATGTGACATTTCACCCCGCTGTTCAGCGGGAAAAGCCGATAGTAATCGTTCAGCATACATCCTGATCGGGTCGCTCTGCGCTCTGCGCTCTGCGCTCTGCGCTAACAGTTCGGCCATTGGGGCACCTTCGTCCACAAAGATACGGGCGTAGCCCTCCGGCTCAGCCAGCCGCAGGGCGCGAGAGAGCGGCAAGAGCGCAGAGGAGACGTCGCCCTGTGCCGCGTGAGCAAGCGCCAGCTGCGCCAGGATCTCGATCGCGCTCCCCGTTCGCTCCCCTGCTTCCGCCGTTTGTAGCAGGCGCTCCAGCAGCCCCACCGCCTCTCGAATCGCGCTTTCGGCTCGGTCGCGCCGATAGCGGGCGATGAGCACCCGCGCTAGGGTAATGTGCTCGTACTCGCGCAGGTAGCTCAGGTCGTCGTCAACGGACAGGCCGCGCGCGCGCACCCAGGCCAGGGCTTCGGCCAGCCTGCCCCGCGCCACCAGCACCCGCGTCTTCAGCGCCGCGATCGGACGCACATCAGGGATGGGGCTTCTGTAAAACAGCCGCTCCGCCTGGTTCAGCAGGTCGAGCGCGCCGTCCAGATCGCCCTCGGCCTCCGTGATGAGCGCCTGCACAACGCACCAGAGATACTCATAGCCAGGCAAGGATGCCTGCTCGCCTAGCGCCTTGCCTCGCAGCAGGTGCTGCCTGGCGGAATCCAGGTCGCCCCGCTCACGGTGGAGCTCGGCTAACCCCAGGTATAGCTCCGCCGTTCCCTGCAGCGCCGGCTCGCCTTGCGCCGTCGCGAGCTGCAGCGCCTGCTCGTAGATACGTTCCGCCTCGTGCAGACGACCTTGCGCCATCGCTATGTGCGCCAGGATCACCGTGCCGCCGATCCTGATAAGGATGCCGCCGCCTCGCTGCAGGCTGTCCAGTCCATCGGCAAAAGAGCGGTAGGCCGCTTCGAGATCCCCGCTCGCCCAGTAGGCCAGCCCGAGGAGCGCCGCCGTCGTGCCGCGCTCGTAATAGTCGCCCTCCTGCAAGAACTCGAGCGCCTGCCGCGCGTACGTCACCGTGCCGGGTATATCGTCGAGCGCCTGGGCGCGGTAGGCGCGCGCGTTGGCAATCGATGCCGGCAGAGACCGAAACTGTGCGTCGTCCACCACGACCATCGTGGGCGCTGCGGCTTGGGGTCGCTCGCGCCCGTCTGCCGCCGTGCCCAACCACTGTTCGGCGGAGAGCAGCCGGGCTTCGGCGGCCTCCAGCTCGCCGCCGTCCAGCAGCGCCCAGGCGCACACAACGCTGAGCACAGGCCTGGCGCGGATGAGCGAGTCTGGCAGCGCCTTCACCCAGCCGAGCATCGTGGCCTCCTGTCTGCGCTTGCGCATCGCCGGCCAGGCCAGCTCGACCAGGCGCGCCGCTCGCTCCCAATCTTCGGCGGCCAGCGCGTGGCGGATCGCATCGGCTGGAAGACCGTTCTGCTCGTACCACTCGCTCGCCCGCCGATGCCGGACAGGTGCCAGATCGGGCTGCTCCTTGATCAGGCGCGCTTGCAGCATATCGGCGAAGAGATGGTGGTAGCGATACCATTGGCGCTGGTCGTCGAGCGGGACGACGAACAGGTTGCCGCGCTCCAGCGCCTCCAGCATCTCTCTGCCATCGCCCTGGCTTGCAACGGCATCGCACAACGGGCCGCTTAACCGATCGAGAATGGAGGTCTGGAGTAAGAAGTCGCGGACGCGTTCGGGCTGACGCTGCAGCACCTCTTCGACCAGATAGTCGATGATGAAACGGTGGCTGCCGGTGAAGGCTCGGATAAAGCTGGCGGTGTCCGCGCGCCCCTGCATGGAGAGCGCGGCCATTTGCAGGCCAACAATCCAGCCCTCAGTACGGCTCTCCAGGGCTGCCACATCGGCTGCCGAGAGGTCCAGGCCCATCATCTGGTTGAGGAAGGTGGCGGCCTCGTCGGGCGTAAAGCGCAGGTCGGCAGCGCGCAGCTCAGTCAGCCTGCGCTGGCCGCGCAGGCGGGCCAGCGGCAGCGGCGGGTCGGAGCGGCTGGCTATCGCCAGATGCATCTGCGGCGGCAGATGGTCGAGCAGAAAGGTGAGGGCGTTGTGGATCGGCCGGGCTTCGATACGGTGGTAGTCGTCGAGGAGGAGGATGAACTGTTGCGGGGCCTCCGCGACTGCATTGATGAGAGACGTCAGGAACAGCTCGGCTGGCAGCGGCTGGGGAGATTGCAGGATGCTCAGCATGCCAGCCCCCATGTGGTTATCGATGGTCTGCAAGGCGGCGACAAGGTAAGTCAGGAATTGGGATAGGTCGTTGTCGCTTTCGTCAAGCGACAGCCAGGCGACAGGCCACTTGCGGCCGGCGATCCATTCGCTGAGGAGCGTGGTTTTCCCAAAGCCGGCGGGGGCCGAGATGAGGGTCAGTCTACCGTGCAGCCCCTCGTTCAGCCGCGCGATCAGGCGCGGGCGCAGAACCACGTTCGGCCGCGGTGGGGGGATATACAGTTTCGTGGCTAAAATCGGCGTAGACATAGAGCAATTATAACCGTTCACAGCACTGCTGGGGAACCACCTGGTCGCCGCATTTGACGGCAGCCCCACGACAACATACTTGTGGCAACGTGCGTGATGCCGCCTACGATTGCACCGCCAACGTGATCGGCTGGCTGCTGGCAACCGACTGGCGCCTGGCTGATCAGCGGCGAAACGCTGGCAAGCCCCTCAGGCGTAGCTGATGCACCAATACATGCCGCTGTCAGCGTGCGGCACCCGATCTTAACCATATTGGGGCATAGTTGGTTCGGGCTGCTGTGTAGGGAGGGGTTGCCTCGTCCATAACGCACATTATGGGTTCATCGTCACTTTCCGTGGCGCCAATTTCTGGCACCGCGTACTGATGCGGCACTGCGGAATCGGGAGTACCAGTTTTCGCCTTGAACCACGGAAAGTGGCGATGAACCACATTATGGAACGTGACATCGACAACACCAACGTTTGTGGCACTGCCTGTTCGCGACTGTTCAGTTATGCAGCCTGATGTTTCAAAAACGGTCGTTTCCGAGAGCCTGACTTTTTAGCCGCTCGCGATCATCCACGCCTCTCCTTCCCGAATCCAGCGCGTTTCGCTACTGGCTGTGCGAGTCTTTCGTCGCTGATGCGATGGTTGCGCGTGCGCGGTGGCTGGTGATTGCTCGCCGCGCGTCGGCCCGTGGCAGGCCGGCTTTATCACAAAGTAGCGGGATCAGGACCGTGTTGAGATACCTGGTTCCAATCCCTCCACCTCGATACGAAAACAGCAAATCAACCAGTTCGTTCGTCTTTTCATCGAGGGCGCGCGGCTGTGGGGGATGTTGTTGCTCCCAGGCAGTGATATACCGCCCAACCAGCGCATAGACCGGTTTCCAGAAGGCGGTGTTGGTCTTATTCACCGGCACATGCAGAAAGCACACCGCGTCTGCAGGAACCTGGCCACTGCCTTGTGTGAGCATCGCATCATCCCACTGCCAGCGGATACAGCCCACACGCAGGCGCCGAAGTTCGTCAGAACGAAGCGCCGAGTAACACCAGGTGACCGCTAAAGCGCGAGCCATGGCCAGCGGATAGCGCTTGAACCCATTCCGACCGCATGGGAGATCCTCCTCGGTGAGCTCCGTGGTGGCTTGAAGGATTTTCCCCCACCAGATATCATCAATCACGCGCGGATCGCGACCGATGAGTCGCCGAATAGACGGTGGCGTCTGAAAGACCAACTGCGGGTTGAAGTGGCGTGCTATCCTGCGCGCCGGCGCTGCTCCCACGCTATGGGGGATTTCTTGGAGATCGGTAAAGAATCGTCGCAGGACCGTGAACATGTGGTCTTTGCTTCGTGGTGTCAATCCCTTTCCTAACCCGATCAGCTCGGCGGTATCCTTCAACGTGATGTAGTCCCCAATCTTGAAGTCAGTGACGGCGCTTGCGAACTCAAGGGCTAACTCGTACGTCCATTGTTCCGGGTTCGTAATCGTGGGATGATGGTGCCAGAGCCATACGCCCACCTTACGCAGATAGGTGAAATAGGTCTCCTTGGTTCCGGTTGCGAGCACGGATTGTCGATACCATGCACTGCACCATTCCTGCCATTCCGGAGCGATCCCCTCGGCCATGGCGCGTTGCGGAGCCGGTGTAGTTGGCGGGCGAAGGGGCAAGGCGCCCTGGATGACCTTGAGTTCTGCTAGCACGCGTGAAATGAGCGCGAGACCGTTTGCCATCCGCTTGGAGGTATCGAGCTGATGGCGACTCGCCAGCACCTCCAAGCTGAGCTCCTCGATCGCTGGGCTTCCAGTCGCAAGACAAACGTCAGCCAGCGCAAGCTGGACCCGTGCTTCTGGATGGGAATAGCCCCATTCGGTCAGCACCGTACAGACGTGGTGGAGCGAGGTGTGAAAGTGGGAACCGAAGATCAGCGATGCGGTTTGATAGAGTTGCAGGGTTGCCCGCTCAAACCGATCAAACGCTGTGAAATGCCCAAGGAGATAGGCCATGACAATGACCTGCTGGCGGGCGGAGGGGCCACTGCCGCCATGGCGTTGCCAAAAGGCGTCCCAGCTGGGGGCGATCGTTGCGGCCCATTCTTCACTCGACCAGCCCCAATAGGCCGTGCCCCGACGGTCCATCTCACGCAGCAGCACCCGAATGGGCGCATATTGTTCTGCTTGTGAACTTTCGAGAAAGCGGAGCACATCCAGAACTGGCTGGAGCAATCGCTGGAGAATCGTGGCCCGTTGCTTTGCCCGACGTGAGCTATGGTGCGCCAGCGCGTAGGCTATCGCAGCTTTTTCGTCCTCAGTCAAGGCAGGATGACGATTGTATCCTTCCAGATTCACCGGCCAAGTCCAGCGTTGGTGTGTGGCATCCATGCAGGAGCCTCTTTTCGCTAACCTTGGTTTGTTGCCGCGACTTTTTGCCGTAATCGCTCAGTGATATGCTGGGTCGCCGCACGCACCCGATCGCCAAGGTCGCCACCACTGAGATTGATATACAACTGGGTTGACTCAAGATGTTTATGTCCCGCAAGCAGCGCAATCTCGTAGAGCTCGAGTTTTGCGCGGGCATAATCGGTCAGCCGAAGATGCCGAAAGGTGTGCGTCGTAAACTGCGGCAACCCCGCCCGTTTCGCGAGCCGCTGAACAATCTTGTTCCACATATCGACAGAGAGCGCGTGCCCGCGATTACGCTTCGACTCCGAAACAAAGAGCGGTCCACTTCTGAGCTGTTTCGTCCCCGCCAGGAGTGTTTGACGATGGGCCATGTAGGCAACTAACAACTCTTGGGTGGCATCACCGTAAAACATGAGCCGTTGCCGTTTATTCTTGGTGATTTCCGCGCGAATGGTGATGATCCGCTGGGGCCAATCGATATCTGCTACGCCGAGCGCCACTAACTCGCTGCGGCGTAGGGCACCCTCGTAGGCGAGCAAGACCATGAGTTGATTGCGGAGCGATTCCTCACGCAGAACGATGGTGAGCAAGTGATCCCACTCGTCATCGCCTGGAATCCAGGGCTGCTGCGTATAGCGTGGGAGCAGGGCGCGCTTGGGCGAACCAGTGACTGGTTTCCCATAGCGATAAGTGCCGCGACCGACAGGATTGACCTGATCGCGGCGAAGATTGTGGAGGATCAGATAGTCATACCACAGGCGTGCTGCAGTAAGTCGTTGCTGAATGGTTGCATTGGCGAGGCCACACTTGATCTGTTGGGAGCGCCTGGTTGGTCGCGCAATAACTCGCTGATGGAGATCATTGAGATAGGTAGCGATATGCCCATGGTGGGCTTCAATGAGCGGAAAGTTCGATCGGGTGAAGAAGTCGATTAGATCGTCAAGGCCGCGGGCGTATGCATCAATGGTTTTTGGCGCTTTCTGAAGTTGAGCGAGGAGCAGCAGCCAATCACGTGCATGAGTGGTACGAGCAACTCGCGGATAATAGTCCCAGCGTATGGAATCCATGCATCTGCTCCTGGCTATCTGAAAACTTACCCAGGGCGGAAAGGCCATGGAAAACAGTGAGACCGATCCTATCATATTAGGAGCACTTGATTCCAGATAACATATACGCATGGCCAGAGCGGGGTGGGCTTTGCCTTCTGTTATCTGCTGGGCTTCCAGCTCCTACCGCGCCTCAAGAACCTCAAAAAGCAACGGCTGTACCGCCCAAGTGCGGGCGAGCCGGACACCTATGCCAACCTGCCGCCGATCTTGACCCGATCGATTAACTGGGTGCTGATCGAGCAACAGTACGATGAACTGATCAAGTTGACGACGGCACTGCGGCTGGGGACGGCGGACGCCGAATCGATCTTGCGGCGGTTCACGCGCAGCAATGTCCAGCACCCGACCTACAAGGCCCTTTGTGAACTCGGCAAGGCCCTGAAAACAATCTTCTTATGCGACTTTCTGCGCCTGGAATCCTTGCGGCGCGAGATTCATGAGGGCTTGCAGGTGATCGAGACGTGGAATAGTGCGAACGACTTTATTCTGTACGGCAAAGGGGGCGAGTTTGCCAGTAACAAGGTGGAGGACCACGAGGTGCTGATGTTATCCCTCCACCTCCTGCAAATCAGCCTCGTGTATGTGAACACGCTGATGATCCAGCAAGTCCTGGCCGAACCAGAATGGCAGGGGCAGCTGACAGTGACCGACCTCCGGGCGTTGACGCCATTGAAGTGGCAGCACGTCAACCCGTACGGGACATTCACGTTGAATATGCAGGAGCGCTTGCCATTGCAGCATACAGCCTGACACCCTGCGCTACTTTGCCGAAATTTCGGCCTTCGCTACCTTAGGGCCTACAAGCCGCGGGGCGTGACTCCATATGGGTGGCGTAAGCAGCAGGAGCAGCGTACGGTGTCGCAACCATAGATGCAACGACGTAGCCATCGGCAATTAGCCTCCACGCCAGGCCAGTATCGCGCATGTGCGAGGCAGTATCTGCCGAGGTTGTCGTTCACGACTGCACGAAGGCTTCCTTCAAAGAGTACTGGTAACCGGATGAAGGTGTGTGGGCGTGCTCTGCCTGAGGAAGAGGCCGTGGAGGAAGACACCTGATAAGTGCGAGAGAAGGATCGGCAGATCACGCATGGCATGAGGCTCAAAACAAACACGAAACCTCAGCTTGCTGTGCTTACGAGCAAGCACTCATTGCCAGGTGCTTGCTTCCTTAAAGAGGGCGGAGGCAAGCAGGGCGCTGCGCGTGGCGATCTCCCTGGGCGTGTAAGGTCTGCCCTGCTCAAGCCACCAGGTGATCGCTTCCACAAACAGCGCGGATACGAGATCTGGCACAAACGCATCTGAGAAGCTGTGGAGGGGCCGATCGGAGGCGTTCGGCCCGTGAGGAAGGCGCCCGCGCTCTTTGAGCAGCCCAGCAAGCGCCGCACGCATCTTCCACACAAACCAGGGGCTTCCTTTGCGGCCAAGCAGCGCTCGATAGAGCTGTTCATATTCGGCGATATGCTCGAAGAACGTGACCCAGATATCGGGAGGATGTTCTCGCCCCAGATCTCCAACCGCTGCGAGCAAGGCGCTCATGGCCTCCTCAAAGATCTGCTCGACCAGATCGTATTTATCCCGATAATTGCGATAGAACGCGGCTCGGCTCACCATCGCGCGCTCGGTCAGCTCGCCGATGGTGAGCGAGTCGAAGCCCCGCTCCTCGATCAGCTCGATTAATGCCTCGCGCAAGAGCTTTTGCGTCCGTTTGAGACGTACGTTCTTCGCCGGCTGAGACATTTCGCGCTCCTTGTCTCATTTGGGACAGATCTTCCCAGTTGATTCTTGTTTGGCTGCGAGCGTCCGACTATACTTGAGTTCAGACAGAATGC
>WNFZ01013380.1_pt1 | contig 13003 bp, 13 predicted proteins | sample 5400081 | NCBI WGS metagenome assembly WNFZ01 (sample SAMN13153365, study PRJNA577476) | soil metagenome | isolation source: 80 cm soil or saprolite under grassland replicate 1 | place: USA:California | collected 2016-06-15
ACCCCACGTGAGGCCTGCCCCAAACCCTACCATGACAATTTTTTCGCCAGGTTTAATCTGGCCCTTTTCTATCGCCTCCACCATCGCCATGGGGATGGATGCGGTGGAGGTATTGCCATAACGTTCAACATTGACAATGAAACGATCCATTGGCAAATTGAGTCCACGCGCTGCCGCTTTAATGATGCGAATGTTGGCTTGATGAGGGATGATCCATTGCACCTGATCGATTGTTAATCCCGCGCAGCCAAGAACTTCCTGTGTTGCCGAAGCCATCACGCGCGTGGCAAACCGGAAGACTTCATTGCCATCCATTTGAATGTAATGTTTTCCATCAAGGATGGTAGATTCGGTCGCGGGATAACGACTGCCTCCTCCTGCAAGTGTCAATAAATCACCGCCGGAACCATCCGAGTGCATGACTGCGGAAAGTACTCCTCCCGGCTGGTCACTCGCCTGCAAAACAAATGCACCTGCACCATCTCCAAATAAAATACACGTGCTGCGATCTTTCCAATTCACAAATCGTGAAAGAGTCTCGGATCCAATAATCAGCGCATTTTTAATAGAACCACTGCGGATTGCTTGTGCCCCCATATTTAAGGCATAGATAAAACCAGAACATGCCGCCAGCAAATCGAACGCACCAGCCTTGGTTGCCCCGAGTTGATCTTGTATCAAACAGGCTGTCGCAGGAAAAATATATTCAGGTGAAGACGTGGAGCAGATAATCAAATCTAAATCGGTTGGGCGAAGGTTGGCAACTCTAAGCGCCTTTATCGAGGCTTTCACCGCAAGCGTGGACGGAAACTCATCCTCACGTGCAATGTGTCTTTCTTGAATACCAGTTCGTTCCCGAATCCAGGCATCATTCGTATCAACCATTTTGGATAGATCATCATTCGTCAAAACCGTCTCAGGCACCGACATGCCCCAACCTGTAATATGTGCGTATGGCATAACCTGCTCCTATATCTTATCCTTGGCGCGGTATATTGAGTGCCGCCTTAAGTTAATGTTTATCCCTCAAAACGACTGAAGATCACTGTCGCGTTATGGCCGCCAAATCCAAAGGAATTGGACATAACATGTTTGGGTGAAACCTTGCGTGGCTGATTGGGAATGTAATCCAGATCACATTCTGGGTCAGGCGTGTGATAGTTGATGGCTTTTATATGCAAATTTGCATTTTCCAAAGCCAGTTTCATGGCGATTGCCGCGCCCGCGCCATTTTCTGCCGGGGCTGAGATGTGATGAGCATCATCAGTTGTTCCATAACCGCCGAGCTCACATAAGATATTTGCACCGCGCGCCTGAGCATGGTCAATAGATTCCAAAATCAACATACCGGCGCCTTCGCCCATCAAAAAACCATCACGATCTTTATCAAACGGGCGTGATGCCGTTTGTGGATCATCATTGCGAGTGGAAAGTGCGGTCATCACGTTCATCCCTGCCATAGCAACTGGTACCAATGCAGCCTCTGAGCCACCCGCGATCATCACATCTGCTGCACCTCTTCGAATAGTTTCCAACGCCTCCCCAATAGCATTATTCCCTGAAGCACAGGCAGTAGCAAGTGCCATATTAGGTCCGCGTGCACCAAATCGTATTGCAAGCATCCCTGGCGCGCTATCCGAGATCATCATCGGAACTAGAAATGGACTGACACGATCAGGGCCGCGCTCGTGCATTACCTCAACCTGCTCCAACAAAGAACCAATCCCTCCGATTCCGGTACCGATCATCACCCCCACACGATCGCGATTCGATTCATCGATTTTTACACCAGATTGTTCAAGCGCCTCCATTGCAACGGCTGTTGCAAACTGAGTGAAGCGATCCATTTTGCGCGCTTCGCGCGTGCCAAGCAAAGCTACAGGATCAAACCCTTTGACTTCAGCCGCAAAACGCGTCTTATGCCGGCTTGCATCAAAATGGGTGATCATCGCTGCGCCAGACTTGCCCGCTAAAATGGAATGCCACGTTTCCTTCACATTGTTGCCTACAGGGGTGATACAACCCATCCCTGTGACGACCACTCGTCTGCTCATACAAAAATCTCCTTATTCGATGAAGGGCAGTAGTTGACCGCCCCCCAAGTTCTAGGCGTTATAACACGCTTCAAGGGAATTCGACGCGGTATGCCTATACGCTCTTCAGCGTTTTCCAGGCTTGCTGAACATGTAACCGGTCATGATCCGCGATAAAGCTTGTCACTTCAAGAAAGTTCGTTGGACCAAAAATCGCGTGGCGGGCGCCTCGCGACCATATTTCCTCATCCAACCCTTTTAGGGTTTTGAGATTATCAATTCGTGCTTGTGCAAATTCAGTTAATGCAGTTTTGCCATCAACATTTAAATAGTCACGCTCACTTGCCCACACACCACTCTCCGGACGCGGGATAAAAGCACCTTCTCTTTCGATCATCAAATTCAATTGCATTTGATAAACTTCGCGCTCTGTATCACGGAGATGGCAGATGATCTCATTCAGTGCCCAATTTTCACTCGTGGGCTCCTTCCGCCACTGTTCTGCTGTAAGTGAGGAGGACAAACTCCGCAAAACAGCTGGCGTAGAGGTCATAATCGCCAGGATCGCAGCGCGGGATTTAAAAAACGGCTCGAGTGTCGATAAACTAATGGATTCAAGCCACGGGCGGAGATCTGCCAATTTGCCGCGCCCCGCTTCAAATCCCGGACTTGAGGCGGATTCTCCGTCAATTAGAAACGTCTTCAGCCCAAGCCGATGTGCTGGAATCAGATCTCGAGCAACATCATTTCCCACCATGAGAGTTGGTCCTTCGGGCCACCCAAGCTGCCCAAGCACTTCTGCATAATAAGCGGGATGTGTTTTAGTAAAATGAAAATGCTCAAACGTGGAGATGAGCTCAAAACGATCAGGTTCAAAGCCGGCCCAGCGCAAACGGTGATAAGTAGCTTTACGAGGAAATAACGGATCGGTGGCAATTGCGATGCGATAGCCGCACGATAACGCCCATTCAATGAAAGGAACTGCCTCAGGTCTTTGTCGAGTGTGCTGAGCAAGTAGCGGAAAAACGCCATCATAAAATTCTTCAAGGACATGAATGATGTCATGCTTGGAGACGCCAAGCTTTGTATAGAAATCAGTCTCAAAGATCTCCTCTAAGGTACGCGTTGGATCTTCGCTTTCGTTCATCAGATTCATACCATCGATGAGCGCACGTAACATGATATTCGGCGCAGTATGATTTGCTAAGTGTTTTGAAAGCGCCTGGAAGTATACAGGCACGAATATATCAAGATTAGTGTCCAGCAAAGTGTCATCAAGGTCTAGCAGCAATGTTAGAGACATGTTGACTCTCGCAGGGACTGCCTAGCGCCCCGCTGCGCAAGTTCAGGATTTGATTTCAAACTTAAACGGGAGAACATGACATTCCCCACAACCGATATGTGGTTCGGCAACATTTCGTTTCGTTTTTTCGCAATAGGCAGAAACCTTCACGCGACGTTGAAACAACGCTTCAAAGGGTCTTGTGACAATTGCCGACAATTTCAAAAATTCACACGAGTTGGCGCGCGCAATTCCCGGCACTGGACAGGTTCGACACAGATCGCGCGTCCAGCGCTGGCCCGCGGCTTTAAGGAGACGACATTCTTCCACGTTACGACCGCGGAAGTAATCACCATAAAAATAGGGACATTCTGTCCCAGCAGGAGTTCTCATAGTGATTGAATTATAGGACTAGAACATAAAAAATTTATAAGCGTTAAATAATAGGTGACAGTCTCATGAAATAACTGTCACCTAAATAATCTTATTATCAAATATTTCTAAACACGAGTGACATACTCACCCGTCTCAGTGTTAACACGGATGATATCCCCAACTTTCACAAATTGTGGGCAGTTTACTTCGAGGCCAGTATCAGTTTTGACTTTCTTGGTTACGCCGGTGGCAGTATCACCGCGAATGGCTGTTTCAGCTTCAATCACTTCAAGATCTACTGAACTGGGAATTTCAACATCGAGCGGCGCGCCTTTGTAGAAGGTAATTTTGACTTCCATGCCTTCTTTAAGATAAAGGGCTTTCTCACCCAATACCTCACGCTTAATGGCTGGCTGTTCAAAGGTTTCGTTATCCATGAAGTGATAGAAATCACCGTCGGTATATAGATAGGAGACATTGTGAAAATCAAGGCTCACGTCTTGAACAGACTGGCCCGAGCTAAAGGTACGTTCAATGTTTGCTCCAGTGAGAAGATTGCGGGCTTTCACGCGGATGTTGGCATTGCCGCGGCCAGTCTTGTTGTGACTATAATCCAACACTTTGTACAGGTTGCCATCTAATTCAAAGGTGACACCTTTGCGAAGCTCATTTACATCGATCATTCTTGCATTTTCCTTGTGTGAGATGATGACTGCATCGCAGTCAGAAGCGGCGGGATTATACCAGAGAGTAGAAAGTAGAAAGTCATGATTAGTGAGTAGACTCAGAGGCGGGATCTTCGTGAAGAAGCTGCACAGCATGAGGCAAAACAGGCATCACCACTTGTAAATTTTCAACGGCTCCTTTTGGACTGCCTGGCAGATTAATAATTATTGTTTTCTTTCGTATGCCCGTCACGACTCTTGATAACATGGCATGGGGGGTGATTTTGAGGCTTGCAGCACGCATTGCTTCCGAGAGGCCGGGGGCATCACGTTCAATAATGGCACGCGTTGCTTCGGGGGTGACATCGCGTGGAGAGAAGCCGGTACCGCCTGTGGTAAGGATCACGTCCAATTCCCCACTATCAGCCCAGGACGCGAGTATTTCGCGGATTGCAAGTTCATCATCGGGGAGAAGCGATTGTTTGACTACTGACCAGCCCTCAGCTTGGATGAGATTCGCAAGCGCGGGACCCGATGAATCGACGCGTTCGCCGCGCGAGGAGCGGTCTGAGAGTGTCAAAATTCCAAATCGAATCATCATTGAAGTTCTTTTCCAAATAAATAAACTTGATCCATCTCCTGCCAGCCCAGCCGTCGATAATACGCCCCGACTTCAGAATTATCGGTCGTGACGAGCAAATAACATTTCAGGCAGCCTTTTATACGCAACCGTGATTCAACCTCATCCATCAAGCGAGAGCCGATTCCCTTTCCGCGAAAGGATGCGGCAACTGCAAGATGATAAATAAGACCCCGGCGACCATCGAAACCGCCCATCACAGAACCAACGATAATACCATCACATTCAGCAACGAGAAAAAGATCTGGATCGCGGGAAATCTTCTTTTCGATCTCGGCCCGCGTATCGGAACGACCAACGTGAATTCCCTTCTCTATACTTGCCCATAGTTTGTAAACTGATTCGTAATCGGCAGGAAATTGAAATTCACGAATTTGAATGGAGGAAGAAATCACAGCAGTTCAATTTATTATTTCAATAGTTTGAGCAGATCATCGGGCATAAATGGTTTAAGGAGAAAAGCGGTTGCCCCACGACGAATACATTCCTCTTTCATATTCAAGCCAGAGGTCATCAAGACGCGAAGATTAGAAAGGTCTTCATTCTTCCGAATCGCATCAAGGATTTCCAATCCATTTTGATTGCCTAAATGCACATCCATGAAAAGCGCGTCAGGCTTTTCACGCTGCACCTCAGCGGGAACATCTGAATTGACATCTAATGCCAAAACTTCGAAACCTTCCATTTTGAGAAGAGTTTTTAGGAGAGATATCATAGTTGGATCATCTTCGGCGAGCAGTATTTTTGCCATTGGTCTTTGTTTTCCTTGATGTATTTTTCTTATGAGAATTTTGCTTCGAGCGCGCCGATTTATTCATGGCGCCGCTGGCGCCACTACGCTTGTCCGCAGGACTGCTTCGCTTGTGATTTGCTTCCAACGCTGAGTCGAGGACCTCGTCGACGGTTTCCACAAAAATAAACTTCATGGATTTTTTAATCTCGTCCGGAACATCATCCAGATCCTGCCCGTTACGTTTTGGCAGGATAATAGTACGCAAGCCGTTGCGATGCGCTGCCAACACTTTTTCCTTGACCCCACCAATTGGAAGAACCTGGCCTCTCAATGTGATCTCACCGGTCATGCCAACTTTTGGCTTGACCTTACGACCCGAAATGAGCGAAACAAGTGAAGCCGCGATGGTTACGCCGGCCGAAGGACCATCTTTCGGTTGAGCACCTGAGGGGATATGTAAATGAATATCAGATTTATTGAAAAAATCTGTATCCAATCCTAATTGCTTCGCACGCGAACGAACAAAAGATAACGCTGCACGGGCCGATTCGTTCATCACATTTCCGATCGAACCAGTGACTTGAAAGCCCTTCCCACCGGGCATACTTGTCGCTTCTACAAATAACACGTCGCCACCATAAGGCGTCCATGCAAGGCCCGGAACTACACCGGGCATTGACGTTCGCTGATTAAGTTCCTCAGTGCCTTGAAAAATTGGGTGGTCAAGATATTCTTCAATCAAAGCAGGAGTGATTTTCGCTTCTTCTAACTTGCCTTCAGCAATCCGTGTTGCAACTTTTCGGCATACCGCGCCGATCTTGCGTTCCAGGTTTCGAACGCCGGCCTCACGCGTATATTCACGTATGATCTTTCGCAAAGAGTCTTCGGAGAAGGTCACCTCATTCTCACGCAAGCTATTCTCGCGTATCTGTCTTGGAATCAGGTAGCCAGTTGCAATCGCGATCTTTTCACTTTCTGTATAACCCGAAAGGAAGATAATCTCCATTCGGTCACGTAACGGTCCAGGAATTGTTTCCAAAGTATTGGCTGTAGTGATAAAGAATACCTGTGAAAGATCAAAAGCTACTTCCAAATAGTTATCACGAAATTCCGTGTTTTGTTCGGGGTCCAGCACTTCCAATAACGCGGAGGCAGGATCACCATGAAAATCAAAGGTCAACTTGTCAATTTCATCCAGCATAAAGACAGGGTTTCTTGATTCAATGCGGCGAAGAGCCTGCAAGATACGTCCAGGCATAGAACCAATATAGGTGCGGCGGTGACCGCGGATCTCAGCCTCATCACGTATACCACCCAACGAAGCACGCACAAACTTGCGATCCATCGCACGCGCAATGGATTGTCCTAGAGAGGTTTTGCCCACGCCCGGAGGTCCAACAAAGCAAAGGATCACACCTTCACGCTCACGACGAATAATGTCCGTAGAAGGAGCTTTCGTTTCATCCTTGCGATCAATGCGTAATTTGCGGATCGCCAGAAACTCCAGAATGCGTTCCTTGACATCCTGCAAACCATAATGGTCTTTGTCTAAAATCTCGCGTGCATGACCAATATCAAGATTGTCTTGCGTTCCTTTTGACCACGGCAATTCAACAAGCCAATCCAAATAACTTCTGATAACGCTATACTCAGCCGCTGCTGACGGCAAACGGGATAAGCGTTCCAGCTCATGCCGTGCCTGCTTATCGGCTTCTTGGGGCATCTTCGCTTCTTCAATCTTTTTGCGAAACTCTTCCGCTTCCGCTGCTTGCTCGTCTTTTTCGCCCAATTCCTTTTGAATAGCTTTCATTTGCTCGCGCAGAAAATATTCGCGCTGCACCTTTTCGATCTCGCCCCGCGCCTCATTTTGGATCTTTTGTCCAAGCTGCAAAACCTCTGCCTCACGCACGAGCAAGCCGATCAGCTTTTTTAGTTTTTCAGCGACCGAATCGAGCTCAAGAATTTCCTGCGCATCTTTGACATCCATGCGCTGGAAATTCGCGATCGTATAGGCAGTTTGCAACGGATCTTCAACTGAAGTTATTGACCCAGCTAACTCTTCTGGAAAAGAGGGCGCGTTGCGCGCGAGCGCGTCGATCTCCAAGCCCTCCTCTACTGATTCAGGCGCAAGCTCGATCTTCGCCTTGAGATATGGCTCCTCCTCAACAAATTCTCCCAAGCGAAAACGATCCAGACCTTGTACCAGTAAGCGAAGTGTCCCATCTGGAGCGCGCAAGAGGCGATGGACGATTGCCACTGTCCCAACGCGATAGAGGTCTTTTGGACCCGGCGATTCAAGCTCTGGATTAACAGCCGCCACCAAGCCTACGAGCTTATCACCACCGACAACTTCATCCACTAACTTAATCGAACGCGGCTGACCCACCGTCAATGGGACAGCGGTCTGGGGATACACAACCACCCCACGCAGCGGAAGGATTGGAAGAATCTCCGGATATTTTGCTGAATTTGACGTTTGAGAGGGATTTGATTCTGATGAGTTCGAATCTTTCTTCTGAAATTGGGAAAGCATGGATGGCATGATAAAGGATAATAATTGATTTTCCTCTTCATCATTCCATTGAAGCAGGTCATTCATGTTAGTTTGCCATCTGGAAGCAGGCATGATCGTTAACCAACCTCCTCTTGCTTCGCATCAGGTTTTGGAAGCACGATCGTTAAGAACCCATCTTTATATTCTGCAGTAGCCTTATCCATATTCACAATAACAGGTATCGCAACCGCGATTTCAAACCTTCCAAACCTTATCTCCATTTGATGGTATGCACGTCGCTCATTAAAGTCAGAGCGATGCCCACTGATCATCAAAATATTGTCCTCAAACGCTACATCAAAATCCTCATCCCGCATCCCGGCAATTTCTACTTTTATTACATAGTTTTCTTCAGTTTCATACACATCCGTTGGTGGACTCCAAATACTCGAACGGACATGCCAACTCATGGTATGAAGGGCTTCGCGTCGAGTCGCAGTCATTGCCGGAAATGATTTACGCACTATAGTAGGCATTAATACTTTCTCCTTGGTATTTTTGAACCAATAACCAACAGCTTAGAAGAATCAGCGCACAATAATTCCCGTAAATTATACTTCCAATATATCCACTGGTAGGGAAATTTGTCCCATAAACGGCTAATCAATACTTCCAATAATGTTCATTTCCACTAGCTCAACAGTGGCTATGACATCCCGCGATGGGTAGGCCTCAGGAATGGACAACCTATTAAGAAAAGATTACGAACATGGCACGAGCCTGAAATCATGTAACATTTCTGAGAGTACATGGACAAATCAAGGCGATCGCACGAATCAAAGGTCAATCTGGTGCACGGATTGACGCAAATCACTCAAAGGAGAAATATCATGTTCCTCTCAGGTCTATTTCGTTAGAAAACGTTCAGGCGTATAGCGGTCCCAGCATTGATGATAGCCTTGCTCGTCGCGAATTTTGGATAAGCCTTTGCCGCCGCGGACAATCCCGGCGCAGTGTATGTACAAACAAATCAGGCAAGTGGGAATGCAATTGCGATATTCAATCGATCAACCGATGGCGCGTTGATTTTATCCACAACGGTATTAACTGGTGGACTGAGCACAGGTGCAGAGCTTGGTTCGGAAGGATCTGTCATTCTGAGCAATGATGGACGTTGGTTATTCTCGACCAATGCTGGCAGTAATGAAATTTCGGCTTTTCGTGTGGATGCCAATGGTCTCACCTTGGTTAATAAAGCTGCTTCTGGTGGAACGCTACCAATCAGCTTAGCTTCCTATAAGAATTTGCTTTATGTACTCAATGCCGGTGGCAGTGGCAATATCACTGGATTTATCGTTGATGAGTCTGGCAAGCTGACACCTCTAGCAGGGTCAACGCTCCCGTTGAGCAACAACGATGTAGGAGCGGCGCCAGGACCTGCACAAGCCTCATTTAGTCCTGATGGCAAGATGCTGATTGTATCTGAAAAGGCTACAAGTATGATCGATACCTATGCTGTTGGGAAAGATGGCCTGGCTTCAGGCCCGACTGGCTCATCCATCTTCAGGAATTACGCCGTTTGGTTTTGCTTTCACGCAACAAGGCGCATTGATTGTCTCTGAAGCCTTTGGCGGTGCAGCACTTGCGAGCGCAGTATCTTCCTATGATGTCTCAAACGGCCAATTTAACTTAATTAGCGCTTCAGTTCCCACAGGTCAGACGGCCGCCTGCTGGATTGCGGTTTCAAAGAATGGCAAATTTGCTTACAGCACCAATGCAGGTAGCGGCTCAGTTTAAGCCTACCGGGTTGGAACAGATGGCAGTCTCTCTCTGATTGATGGTGATGCCGGGATAACTGGCGACAGCACTTCTCCCATTGACGCGACTGTCAGTAACAATGGCCAGTATTTATATGTACTGAATGGACGCACGCACAACATTTCGGCTTTCGCAATTCAAGCCGATGGGACTCTGACCACGATTGGAACCTTTGAGGGTTTACCTGCAGGTTCAGCAGGTATCACTTCTTGGTAATCATGACGCACGCATGAACTCAAACTGATCCTTAAAGGATAGCTAATAGACCTTCTGGAAAAGGTGCATAGAGCACCTCCCCAGAAGGTCTATTCTGTTATATGGATGTAAGGCGGAATGGCATATCGTACTCGAAGGGTATCCCGCTCCACGAAACGCATGGGGCTCACAAATTTTTAACACGCTGCTTTACTTTCGACATTTGACACACTCTGTAAAATGCTGTATTCTTCCGAGGATGGAAGCAATGGATGCAAAACTGGATGAGATGGCATTATTGAATTTGCTCCGCCAGCGGGATGAAATGGCTTTCACCCAACTTGTGGAACAATACCATACATCGCTTGTGCGTTTGGCACGCATGTACGTGCAAGATATGACCACTGCTGAAGAAGTAGCTCAGGAAACCTGGCTGGCAGTTTTGCATGGGCTGGATCGCTTTGAAGGCCGTTCCAGTCTCAAAACATGGATTTTCACAATTCTAACGAACAAAGCCAAGACCCGCAGTCAGCGTGAGAATCGCACCGTTTCGTACACTGATGTGGAAGAATTGCTTTACGCTTCGCGCGAGCCGACAGTTGATCCTAAACGATTCAAGGATCCATTGGCTGATAAGAATCCGGACCATTGGGCTGCCGCGCCCGATTCCTGGGCAGGAATTCCTGAAGATAGGTCTCTTTCACAGGAAACCATGAATCTCATCCGTGAGACCATTGACGCATTGCCTGAAAATCAGCGGCTGGTGATCACTTTGCACGATCGGGACGAACTATCCACGCAAGAAATTTGTAATATTTTGGGGATATCAGAGACTAATCAAAGAGTACTTCTTCATCGCGCCCGTGCCAAAGTGCGCCAGGCATTGGAAGATTATTTGCAAGCGGAGTTTTGATGGAAGGTGAAATGACCTGTAAAGAACTAGTGGAGTTGGTCACCGAATATTTAGAAGGAACATTACCCGATGATACTCGTACGAGAATGGAGGATCATTTATCGGGGTGCGATGGTTGCACCAACTATCTGGAACAAATGCGTCAGACGATTCTTTTGACGGGGCAATTGCGCGAAGAGAGTCTCACCCCGCAACAGCGCGATGATCTATTGAGGTTATTTCACGATTGGAAGAAGAACTGACCCTGTTGGTGCTTCCATGATGAGTACTGCAAAACTATCGCAGTGCTTTTTTGTTGTAACGAATCATAGATCTGCGTGACTATATTTCAAACGAAGGATTAATCCAACATGGATGTGGAAATGATCGCGCGCACGATTCGATTGATCATTTAAAGGTTTCCTTTGCAATCAAGGCTGAACATTACCTCGATCATTATCGGTGGCGGACCGGCGGGGTTGATGGCTGCATTCATCTTCATCGGACAAATGCCAAATACCACTCTTGTAAAAGATTATGTGGAAATGGACAAATATGGCTTTATCCTATCCGGACATGACTTAACTCCACGAGGAGGAAATGCACGTTCATCGTGCGCTGCCCTTCGAGACCAGTCTGCCAGGCATTTTTGTCGCAGGCGATGCGCGTTACGGTAGTACCAAACAAGTCGCTTCGGCAGTTGGTGAGGGTGCGGCAGCATCTATTTCGATCCGAGAGTTTTTGCGGAAGAGTTAAATTTTTCACTACAAAGGACACGAAGGGCACAAAGGTAAAAGGCTTAATTCCTTTGTGCCCTTCGTGTTTGAGTTAGGAGTTCAACATGTTGGGTCTTAAAGATAAAGTTGTCCTACGATAGGAGAAGACAATAGAATTTCTATCAAACAGCTCACTCCCATTTTGTGTGGAATACTCCCTCTTTGTCCACGCGCCGATAGGTGTGTGCACCAAAATAATCGCGTTGGGCTTGGATGAGATTCGCTGGCAATCGTTCTGAGCGGTAAGCATCAAAATAAGCCAGTGAAGCAGAAGTCGCCATCATAGGAATTCCCAAATCAATTGCTGTCTTCACCACTTCACGCCATGCAGACTGGCTGTTCAAGACAACACCCCGGAAGACATCATTCAACAACAGATTTGACAATTCAGGTTCCCGCTCAAGTGCCGCCACAATGTCATCCAATAGCGAAGCGCGGATGATGCACCCCGCCCGCCAAATCCGTGCTATATCAGCATAATGAAAGCCAAAGCCATATTCTTTTGAAGCAGATTTCAATAAAGCAAAACCCTGTGCATAAGATGTAATCTTACTAGCATATAAAGTTTTCTCTGCAAAACGAATCAATTGTTCCTTGTCCCCAGCAAATCTGGATGGTTCACTGCTAAGCAATTTGCTCGCGACGACGCGCTCCGACTTTAAACCTGACAACAATCTCATTTCCACCGCCGCATGGATCGTTGGGACAAGCGCTCCAACATCCAATGAGTTTTGAGTTGTCCACCTGCCCGTGCCTTTTTGTGCGGCTTCATCTAAAATGAGATCCACAAGCGATACGCCTGTCTCTTCATCCAATCGCCATAAGATATTCCCTGTGATCTCGATCAAATAGGATTTCAGATCGTATTCATTCCATTCAGAAAAAATCTCTGCCAATTCGCCATTTGAAATTCCCGCGCCGCGATGAAGCAGGTCATAGATTTCAGCGATCAATTGCATATCACCATATTCAATCCCATTGTGCACCATCTTGACATAATGCCCCGCGCCGCCTTTCCCCATCCACGCCACACACGGAACCCCGTCATCTGCTTTCGCGGAGATGGACTCAAGTATAGGTCTTACTTGCTCCCACGCCGA
>WNFZ01004465.1_pt1 | contig 13002 bp, 9 predicted proteins | sample 5400081 | NCBI WGS metagenome assembly WNFZ01 (sample SAMN13153365, study PRJNA577476) | soil metagenome | isolation source: 80 cm soil or saprolite under grassland replicate 1 | place: USA:California | collected 2016-06-15
CTCGATCATTTCCTGCGTACGCCTGCGTGCTTTTGATTCATTCATCCTTTCTAATTCGAGTGGAAGCTTGATGTTGTCGATCACCGTGCGCCAAGGCATAAGGTTGGCCTGCTGAAAGACCATACCGATCTTCGGGTGTTGGCTGCGGACGAAATGCACTTGGCCCGAAGTCGGTTCCAGAATACCCGCTAGGACTCGCAGGAGAGCTGTTTTTCCAGAACCAGATGGTCCGAGGAAACAAATAAATTCCTGCGGGCAAACTTCAAATGAGACATTTTCCAGCGCGCGTAAACCACCGTTGTTATCCGGAAAGACAACAGACAAATCGTGAACGGTAAGGATCGGAGGAGTTTCCATGATTACGGCTTAAACACAAAATCTACAACGGTCACGAAGGCGGAAAAACGTACAACAGTTTTTCCTTTGTGCACACTTCGACAAGCTCAGTGCAGGCTTCGTGCCCTTTGTGTTTAAAGAATTTTCCTTAAGGCACAAACTCATTCGTAAACGCTTTCGAAACATCTAAGGGTTCTTTCAATAGCTTCATATTCAACAACAAATCATGCATGTTCTCCCAGGCCTTCGGATCAGAATAACCAATACGATCCGTCTTCCATAGCTCAATGGTACGAGTCAACACCTGCATTTGAACGGGCTGATCCGCATCTGTCAGATCAGGAATATGCTTCTTGCTCAACTTATAAGCTTCATCTGGGTTCGCCATTGTATCTTTCAATCCTTTCACAATCACTGATACCATGCGGCGAACAAGATCAGGATTCTCTGCAATCGTCTTCTCATTGGTAATCAACCCGTTCGAGGCGAGTTGAACATAATCGGCTACAAGGATTTCATTGAGTTCATATCCTTGCGCGCGTAACTGTATTGGTTCATTCGCTGCGTACACCGAAACCGCCTGTTCCTGATCCGTAGCCAAGGCTTCTATTTGATTGAAGCCAATTGAATCAAGCGTGACATCGGCCTCGCTCAATCCTGCTGAAAAGAGCAGTGCATCCAACCCGATGTAATTCGCGCCGAACAATCCTGGCAAGCCAATCCTCTTTCCTTTTAGGTCGGCGGGAGTGACAATTCCCTGTTCGGTCTTCGAAACCACAGCCACTGGATACTGTTGATACCATGCGGCCGCATAAACGACTGGCAATCCCTGTGCGCGTGCCAGTAACACCTGCTCGCCCGAGACGACCGCGAACTGCAATTGATTCGCGCCTACCAATGCTACTGCGTCGGTCTCGAATGAATAATCAAACTCAATATCTATACCTGCATCTTTGAAATAACCTTTTTCGAGAGCAACATAAAGTGGTGCGAACTGGATGTTCGGAATATAACCAAGCGGTACTTTAACATGGACTAATGGGCCCGCGTCATTTCCGGACCCTGAATTACCACAGGCCGAAAGAACAAGCCCCAGCCCAAGCATGACCAAAACTACCTTGCGAAACATTGTTACGCTCCTCTAATTTCGGGAACGCGGATTTCAATCCGCTAAATTTGCGGATTCAAGTCCGCGCTCCGATTTATCTTTCAATCACTTCCTGCCAATCTAAAAATTTTCTTTCCAGCATAATGACAACACCATATAACATCAACGCCAGTGCGATAAGCGTAAACACCGCCACGAAGACCAGCGCCGTGTCGTACTGACCACGCCCAACATTGATAAGGAATCCAAGTCCACTATCTGAGCCGACGAGTTCACCCACCACCGCGCCGATCACCGAAAGCGTCGCGCCGATCCGCAGACCACCAAGGAAAATGGGCAGTGCCGCAGGGATTTCGAGCTTAAACAAAATTTCATGACTCGAAGCATGTAATGAACGCATCAAATCATATAGCGCGGGTGGGACGGCGCGCACACCTACAACAGTGTTCACTAAAACCGGGAAGAATACAATTAATGCGCAGATAAGTACCTTCGAGAATATGCCCGGCCCAAACCAGATGACGAGCAACGGTGCAATCGCCACTAGCGGCACTGCCTGGCTCGCAACAAGATATGGCGAGAGGGCACGTTCCAATGCTCGCGATTTGGCAACGAGATAGCCTAAGATCGTCGCAAGCAAAACTCCCGTGATGAGTCCCAGCATGATTTCAAGTAATGTCACACCTGAATGGAAAAGCAAGCTGCCATCAGTCAGAGCAATCAAGAAACGTGACCATACATTACCGGGCGAAGGCAATATAAAAGCAGGCAAGCCTGACGTGCGCACAGCAAGCCACCAACCAAAGAGACCGAGAAGCAGGGAAATCAGTCCCAGCCAGTTCCGATGGCGGCTAGCCAGACGCGGGAGTTTGCTTAAATCAATGGTTGTCATTTTCTATTTACTATTCGTGAGGAATGCGACGACACCCATCGTCGCAACAAAGTCAGAGACTTCGCAATCCTTAAGAAAAAAACCTCGCAGAGATTAACCTGCGGGGCGCGGAATCAGGCAGAGAGCTTGAACTGAGCGTAGTCGAAGTATCACGCGTGAATCGCTGAGACAAAAACCCCGAAAACAACATTCGTTTTCGGGGTCTCAAAGCAAACCAGTCCGCGTGAAACGGCTAGCCAAAGGTACCTTCTTCTATCCAGACTATCACTGTCGGCCCCGGAATTTCACCGGGTCATGCTCCTCTGGAGTGCAGGAGCAAGCTCCTGCAATACGCCAGCTAGCTGGCTGACTCCAAAATTGCTCGTGGGCTATACCACCGATCGGGAATTGCACCCTGCCCCGAAGGTTGATATTCGATTGCCAAAATTATACCATCGGAGAACCGATGTTGTCTGGTGCGAGCGAATTACTCAGCTTTTACGATGCACTCGACTGGGCAAACCGAAGCGCATTGGGGTGAATCGTTGTGCCCGACGCATTCCACACAGGTCGTCTGATCGATAACGTAGAGAATGCCATCGCCTTCGCTGATGGAATTCGTAGGGCATTCGGGCAGGCACGCGCCACAGGCGATGCATTCTTCATTGATTTTCATTGACATGGGTCATATCCCTTTTTGAAGTTTAAGATTTTTCGTGTTTAAAGTACCTCCTCGCATATCGCGCGTCAATTGACAATCGTCTTATTTTTGACAAATTTTGTAATAAAAAGGCAGATGACCTTCGGGTAGGTCATCTGCCATATTTCATAGCCTCTACCGTGTGCTCAGGGTAATAATTATCTATTCATCAGGGTCGAAAAAATTGCAAATCCTCCACACACACAAAATGCCAATAAAAAGGATACGCCAGATAGATCAAAATACTATTTTGTGCTGGCTTGCCCGTCTTACTGTTATATTCCGTCCCGCAGGAATTGCACTTCACAAGGCTGAACAGAGAAGGGCCAAGCGCGCCACCCCACCAGGTAAATGAGACTTTCTTTGCATCCGTGCTTCCACACTTCGGACAGGCCGCGTACTGGGTTGGTTGTTGCATATCTCCTCCAAATATAAGAATGTTGTTATGCTATTTTATATCAAGGAAGATTTCCGTAAATCACACCTGGGTAGGAGCGTAATGATTGAAAGTAATTTCTTGTATAATCATTTCATCTGTATTCAAGGAGTCATTTATGAGCCGTGTGGAGAAGACAGCTTTTATTAGTTATCGCCGTACAAACCTGCCATGGGCGCTCGCAATCTACCAAAACCTGACATCGCACGGCTACGATGTATTCTTTGACTACGAAAGCATAAACAGCGGGGATTTCGAACAATTGATTTTGAGCAATATCAAAGCGCGAGCACATTTTCTCGTCGTATTGACTCCCTCTGCACTGGAACGATGTGATGATCCCAATGATTGGTTGAGACGTGAAATCGAAGCTGCACTCGATGAAAAACGAAACATCGTGCCTGTTTTTCTGGAAGGCTTTGATTTTAGCAGTCCGTCTATCTCACGATACTTGACAGGCAAATTGGAAAATTTAAAAAAATATAACGGGCAGAATGTACCTGCTGGTTTTTTCGATGAGGCGATGACCAAACTTAGAAATAGGTTTTTGAATATTACGTTGGATGCAGTGTTGCATCCTGTCTCGACCACCGTGGAAAAAGCTGTTCAAAAACAACAAGTTGCCGCTAGTGGAGCAAACCAAGTGAGGGAACAAGAATTAACGGCCCAAGAGTGGTTTGAGAAGGGATTTAAGTCTACTGATCCTGATGAACAAATACATGATTACACTCAAGCTATTCTCCTGGAGCCAGATTTTGCCGTTGCTTATAACAATCGAGGTGTGGCATACGAAAATAAAGGTAAATTGGATGTTGCCATGAAAGATTATTCGCAGGCCATAAAACTTAAGATGGCTGACCTCTATTTACCATATCGTAACCGAGGAGAAGTGCTTCGCAAAAAAGGTGACTTAGAAGGTGCAATCAAAGACGCCGATGAAGCCATCCGCCTCAAACCTGATCATGCTGAAGCATACTGTAATCGAGGCGCCGCACGCGAAGATAAAGGCGATCTCGACGGTGCCATTCAAGATTACACGCTCGCCATTAAATATAAGATGCCTGACCTGTATTTGCCCTACCGGAACCGGGGTGGGTTGCGTCACGCTACAGGTGATCTAGCGGGTGCCATCAAGGATGCAGATAAAGCCATTCGTCTCAAACCCGATTATCCAGAAGCATACTGTAATCGAGGCGCCGCACGCGAAGATAAAGGCGACCTAGATGGCGCTATGAAAGATTATACGCTCGCCATTAAATATAAGATGCCTGAACTCTATTTACCTTATCGCAACCGAGGCGAGATCCGTCGCAAGAAAGGTGACCTGGAAGGTGCCATCAAAGATGCCAACAAAGCCATTCGTCTCAAACCTGATCATGCCGAAGCATATTGGAACCGAGGAGTGGCTTGGTGGGATAAAGAAGAATACGCTTTGGCTGCTGCGGATTTCGAAAAGTATTTTGAAGTTGGTGGTACAGATGAAAGAGTAAGAGAATATCTGAATGAAGTGAAAAATAAAATTAAGAATTAAATACTTCTTACAAGAATTCCCTGTCAACATGACAGGGAATTCTTGTTTATATGTATTGGCGACTGGCCTATATTATTTCAACTGCGCCTTGATCTTCTCAGCCGTCTCTTTGTAGCCTGCAAGTTTTTCGCGCTCTTTGGCAACGACAGAAGCTGGGGCTTTGTTGGCGAAATCACTGGAGAGGAGTTTTTCAAGTCGCTGGATATGTGACTCAGCTTCCTTCAACTCTTTCTCAAGGCGGGCTTTTTCATTGGCAAGGTCAACCATGCCAGCGAGAGGCAAATAGATTTCAACCGAACCAACCACAAGTACTACACTTTCAGGGGGCTTCTCCTGTAGGTCATGTTTGAAACGTGACCTACTTTCCACCTCGCTCAAACCAGCCAGTGAAGCAATGATCATCGATTGTTCCTCAATTAATTGAGTCTTGTCGCCGGCCACAAATATCGCGTGCATCCGTTTGCTTGGAGCGACGTTCTTCTCTGCACGCAGATTACGTATGGAACGCACAATTTCCTGAATCAAAGCGAAATCTGCAGTCTTAGACTCTTCCCAGCCTTCGGGTTCGCGCGGCTCAGGCCAGCGCGCTACAATTAAAGCTTCCGGCCAATTCTTAGCAAGATTAGAGATTGGAGATTCGAGAATGGCACTACGCAAGTGGCCCCAAAGTTCCTCGGTTACGAATGGTGTGAAGGGATGTAGTAACCTCAATACCATATCGAACACCCGCGCCAAAGTAGAAACTGTTAATTCTCTATTCTCTAGTCTCTGCATTTGTCCCTTCGCAATTTCCACGTACCAGTCTGCAAAATCAGACCAGAAGAATTCGTAGATTTGCCGTCCTGCTTCGCCATATTGGAAGGTTTGGAAGAGTCGCTCCACATCGCGGACGAGGTTTTCGAGACGCGCCCAAATCCAACTATCGGCGAGAGTCCAATCGGCCATGTTTATGTGTTTACCTGTGTACGTATCTACCTGTCCATCTGTATCCGTATTGCGTGTTCCATTACCTTCTAGGCTATTGATTGCATTGATCACGAATCGTCCCGCGTTCCAAACTTTGTTGGCGAAGTTGCGATTCCCTTCCACCTTGTTGAGGCTGAGGTTCATATCATTGCCAGGAGATGATCCCACGAGCAAAGTGAATCGCAGCGCGTCCGTGCCAAGTTCGTTCATGACAATGAGCGGATCGATGACATTGCCATAAGATTTGCTCATCTTCTTACCATGCTCATCACGAATCAAACCATGTAGATACACGGTATGGAAAGGCACTTCACCCGTAAACTCCAGCCCCATCATGATCATGCGCGCAACCCAGAAGAACAAAATATCGTATCCCGTTTCCATGTAGGAGGTGGGATAGAAATATTTGTAATCAGGTGTTTCCTCAGGCCAGCCTAGCGTGGAGAATGGCCACAAACCTGAAGAGAACCAAGTATCTAGCACATCGGGATCTTGGGTAAGGTCTTTCGAATGACATGTCTCACATTCGGTCGGGTCTTCGCGGCCGGTGGTCATGTGGCCATTGGGGCAATACCAAATAGGGATGCGATGTCCCCACCACAACTGCCGGCTGATACACCAATCTTTGATGTTCTCGAGCCAATTGTAATAGACCTTCTCAAATCGTTCCGGCACAATTTTGATACGTCCATCTTTCACCGCTTCGAGCGCAGACTTCGCCAACGGTTCGATTTTGACAAACCATTGAGTCGAGATCATCGGCTCGACGATTTCACCACCGCGCTGCGAGCGCGGGATGGTGGTGCGGTACGGCTCGGTCTTGATGACGAGACCTGCCTTCCTCATATCAGCCCATAGATTTTTCCGCGCCTCGAATCGATCCTGACCTTGATACTGGCCGCCGTTTTCGTTCACTCTCGCCGCCTCATCCAATACCGATATAAGGGGTAGGTTGTGCCGTTGTGCAATGAGATAATCATTCGGGTCATGCCCAGGAGTTACTTTGAGTGCGCCTGTGCCGAACTCGCGCGTCACATAATGATCAGCGATCACTGGGATTTCACGTCCGAGTATCGGCACGATGACCATCCTGCCGATATATTTTTTGTAGCGGTCATCTTCAGGATTAACTGCAACAGCTGTATCGCCTAGGATTGTTTCAGGGCGAATTGTAGCAACGGGGATAAATTCATCGTGAGCAGAGACAGGCGGCTGCCCGTCCGTACGAGCCAGCATGTATTTAAAGTAATACAACGTCGCTTCTTCTTCGCTGTATTCCACTTCCAAATCGGAGACCGCGGTCTTCAACCCGGGCGACCAGTTGATTAAACGCGGACCGCGATAGATGAGTCCTTTTTCGTAGAGACGCACAAATGCCTCTCGAACTGCCCGACTCAGTCCCGAGTCCAGAGTGAAGCGTTCGCGTGACCAGTCACACGAGGCGCCAAGGCGACGGATCTGTTCGGTAATGATGCCACCATATTTGCGTTTCCAATCCCAGGTGCGTTTGACAAACTCTTCGCGGCCAAGTTCCTCGCGCGTCACTTCTTCGGTCTTCAATAAATGACGTTCCACCATTAATTGCGTGGCGATGCCCGCATGGTCAGTGCCTGGAACCCAGAGTGTGGGAATACCTTTCATGCGATAGTAGCGAATCATTAAATCTTCCACGCTGACGAACATAGCATGGCCCAGGTGCAGTTCACCCGTCACGTTCGGCGGCGGGATGGAGATGACGAACGGCTTCACATTCGGATCAAAATCTGGTTTGTTTGGGTCGTTCCACGGTTTGAAATAACCGCCTGCCTCCCACATCGCATAAATGCGGGACTCGGTGGATTTGAAATCGTAAGCTTTGGGTAATTCGTGTTTGTTCATTCTCGCTCCTCCGCTTCGACGGGGCTAAGCCCCGTCGAGAGCATTAAAGATAAATTCAATTGCGTGATCAAACGATGTCTTAAAATCAGTCGAAAACTCATGCCCGATATCAGCATGGACTTCTTCTGCAAACTGAATATTGTTTGCTCGCAATATATTCTGGATTTCGCGAACACGATCTAGCATCTGATCTTTTTCGCCTGTGATGAAATAACCACGTAGGTTACTGGCTTGCTTCGCCAGCGCGTCCAACTCTGGCGGGTCTCTCCAGAAGGTGCCAATACCGATAAACCCGCGCGCGGGAATAGCTCCACTCAGGGCCGCGTAGATCGCCATACCACTGCCCTGAGAAAACCCACCAAACAATACGCGTTGACGATCAACTTTGTAGGCGCGCATCATTTCATCAACATGCAGGAGAATATCTTTTATGCCTTGCACAGGATTGTCCCAGCAATAAGAGCCGTTATAAAGAGGTTGTGTAGATTGCGGGGAAAGCACTAGCCAGCCGCGTTGACGCGCGACATCCCAATGCTCGAGATTCGTTTCCTTTTCTCCATTGCGGCCGTGCAGGGCAATCAGTAACGGTAACTCTTTCCCGGTTTCATCGGGCACAAGAACGGCTCGATCAGGTTGAATATGTAACCTGGCCTCAAGATATTTCTTATGCGACTCCTCAACCAGACGTTTGAACTCAGTCAGGTCGCGTACTGCATTGAGATCGGGATCGATGAACGTCTGATCTGCCCACCAAAGCCCTGTGTTCAATCCATGCCGGAATAGGGACATTACCTCGTCGGGGCGGCCAAGCAGGCTGAGCAGGCACATGCGCCAGAATGTAGTACGTGCTCTTTCTTCCGGAAAAGAATCAACCTTTTGTTCAACAGCCTTCAGCGCGGCGGCATAATCGCCTGTGTTGTAAAGGCGCGTAAGTTCCTGTGCCAGTTCACGAAATTCTATGTTCTCAGCCATGGTTCCTCTAAAAACAAAACAGACCTCGTCCAATATGAGGACGAAGTCTGCACTTCGCGGTACCACCTCAATTCGTTTTCTTAACCACGAAGGACACAAAGTATACAAAGGGTTAAGAAAAACGCACTCTGCTTGCCCCGATGCTTTCTCGGGGTGCCTGACCATCATCAGGCTTGTCTATAACGGGACAGCCCGTGCCGTTCTACTTTTGGGTAGTCACGTTTAAAACGTGACCTACGAAATTTCTTCGGCAAATCTCTCAAGCGACATTCAGCAGTTGTTTTCTGTGAAGGCTTTCAGCCTGGGTCTCAATACGCGAAGAACGCTACTCGACCACCGGCCTTCTTCTCTATCAGTTCGCTAACTACTTACTCCTCTTGATGTTGCTGAGATTATACGCGTCGAGGCGGGGAGAGTCAAGAAAATCATCTCCGTCATTGCGAGTCTTCGAGAAGCAATCCTCGTTGTAGTGTAGGAGTTTGCTTCGGTCGGACCCCGAAAAATTATCGGGGCAGGTGAGCACCGCCCTCGCAACCCCGCCGAAAGCCCCGCACCTTTCATTCCAACCAGATGTAGGTGCGGGGAAGCGGGCGGGGCAATGGCGGTTTATGAGAAAATTCGACTAATATTCGACTATAATTCGACTAATGTTCCAGCCCAAATACACTATCACCCACGCGCTGCTTGAAAACGTCAAGCGTATTTATAGCCTCGTGCAAAGCCTGAATCAGCGTCATTTTCCTGATGTGGTACTGGTGGAATTACAGAAAACTGCCGAGGCCGTTTCAACCTACGCCTCCACGAGTATAGAAGGTAATCCGCTTCCGCTGACTGATGTGAAGGCTATTTTGAAAAATACCCCAGAAAACGTCCGCGACAGTGAGCGAGAAGTATTGAACTACAACGGAATCCTGAAAGAGATCAACCGAAGACTTGAAAAGGGGCCAATACCCATCACACTTGAATTGATTTTATCCGTTCAAAAGAAGATCACTCAGAAACTCTTGCCTGCTCACCAATCGGGGAAACTACGCAGCGACCCTGTTTTCGTCAACGATCCAAGGGAAAGAAAGACTGTTTATTGGCCACCTAATGCCAAGGAGGTACCAGCCTTTGTCAAAGATCTGATTCGATTTGTGGATGCCAACAAGCACAAAATTGATCCCTTAATTCTGGCTGGACTTTTCCACAAGCAGGTGGTCATTATCCACCCATTTATGGACGGCAATGGCAGAACCACGCGATTAGTCACTAAGATTCTCCTAGCAGACATGGGATTGAACACGTTCAACTTACTCAGCTTTGAAAATTATTACAATCAAAACGTTACGCGCTATTTCGAAACCGTTGGTGTCCGAGGCAATTACTACGACATCGCAGAACAAATTGATTTCACTGCGTGGCTTGAATATTTTACGGGCGGCATCATTGACGAGTTATTGCGCGTGGAGAAAATCCTTCCCGAAACGGTAGCAACCCCTCAAACACAACTAAAACCCTATCATGAAAAGATTATTGAAGTCATAAAACAAAAAGGCTTTATTACCGACCGTGATTATGCGGGGCTTGTAGATCGTGCTAAACCCACCAGAAGACTCGATTTCAATAAGTTGATTGAGTTGGGCTTGATCGTTCGAAAGGGAAAAGGAAAAAGTACGTATTATGCTTTAAAAGAAAAGCAATAATTGCATCAAAAAGGACATCAAAACAATATGCTCAGCGGATTAGATTTTGTACTTGTAGGCCTCGCCGCGTTGGCGGCTGGAGCGGTCAACGCGCTTGCTGGCGGTGGAACACTGATCACCTTTCCTATGCTGACCGCGGTGGGCGTCCCTGCTGTGGCAGCGAATGTGACCAATACCGTAGCGCTTTGTCCCGGCTACTTTGGCGGGACCCTCGCCCAGTGGAATGATTTGCGTGGACAGAAGAGCAGGTTGTGGTTAGTTGTCCCTGCCAGTATTGTGGGTGGAGTCCTTGGTGGATACCTTCTGTTGCAAACTGGCGAAAAATTATTTAGAGATTTAGTTCCGGTTCTGATTTTGCTTGCTTCGGTATTGCTTGCGATTCAAGATCCTGTCCGTGCGTGGCTGGTACGGCGCATGGGAGAACATCATAGTGCAAGTCTGCAAAGATTGACTTGGCTACCGGTAGGATTGGCTTCGATCTATGGTGGATATTTTGGAGCAGGCTTGAGCGTGATTGTGCTATCTGCGCTGGGACTAACACTCGAAGATACGCTTACGCGTCTCAATGCACTGAAACAGGCTGTTGCTTTCAGTGTCAATATTGCCGCTGCAATTTTCTTCTTGTTTTCAGGACGGGTCGTTTGGTCTGCGGCACTGGTAATGGCAGTGGGCGCACTGATCGGCGGGACTCTTGGAGGTCGTCTCGCGGGCCGCATTAAGCCCTCAACGCTTCGCTGGACAGTTGTCGTGATAGGCCTGATCATCTCAATCATTTATTTCGTGCGGGGATAAATACTTCGTTGGTTTTTTGGTAAAAATCTAGACATCACCAAATAATTCGAGTAGACTCTGCTTGCCCTGTTGATAATATAACAAAGCACAATACCATTAATGAAGATTTCAATATCGTGCTATCTCAGTCAGCATGATAAATTGAATCTGCCATATCATGAACCATCGAGAGTTCCATCGGCGGTAATAAATAATATTTGAACCATTTCACTCATGTGCTGTCACTACCACTTGTTGTATAAATTACTAAACTTTTCGAACAGAAATTACGAGTAAATATCGCAATTCTGGCTTAGCTATTTATGCGGTACTCTGTAGGAGGTAATATGTACAAAAAATTTAGTGTATTGCTTGTGTTTGCGGTTGCCGCTGCCCTCGTTGGAAATATGATCACCTCAATGACCGGTAGTGCATCCCCAGCCAGCTCCAGCGAAAAAGAAATTCAATTACAGGCAGAGGTACAACGAGTGGGTATTGTCGTTACCTATATCCCAGAACAAAGTATTACGATTGTCGACCAGGATGGCAATCCGTTCACATTTGAACTGGCCTCGCCCTTGAAAATTGTTCCGGAATTCCGAGCCAGTATGCTAGCTACAGGTGCGTTCGTGACTATTATTGCTCCGAACAACGTTCCTGGCGGTAAACAGATTGCTGAGGGCATTGTAATCCATCCTGATATTCCAAATGGTTTCCCTATCCCAACCCAAACTTTCACACCTTCCCCAACTGAAACACCAACGGCGACTCCGACCGAGGCCACTCCATCTGAGACGGTAACTCCAACGGGAACTCAAATCAGGTCCACTCAATCAGTTACTCAGACGACAACTCCATTCGGAGCTACTCCTTCGCCTACTAAAACTTCAACTATTGTTAGCAAAGCCTCTCAGACCGCTATTGTACCTCCCAGTTCAGGAGGTGATCCGGTCTTGGTTGGAGCGGGAGATATCGCCTCATGTAGTCACAACGATGACGAAGCGACTGCAAAATTGCTGGATAACATCCTAGGCACTGTATTCACAGTGGGTGATAACGTTTATCCTGACGGTACATACGACCAATTCATCAACTGTTATGAGCCTACCTGGGGACGGCACAAAAGCCGGACGCACCCCATACCCGGCAACCACGATTATCACACTTCAGGTGCAGCAGGTTATTTCCAATACTTCAATAATCCTCCAGCCTACTATGCTTACAACTTAGGTAGCTGGCGGATTTACGCCTTGAATTCAGAGATTGATATATCCGCAACGAGTTCCGAAGTTACATGGTTGCAGAACGATCTGACAGCGAATCCTAGTCTATGTGTCTTAGCCTACTGGCATGAACCACGGTGGTCATCAGGGTCTGTGCATGGCAGTAACTCAAACGTCCAAACATTTTGGCAAATACTCTACAATGCTAATGCAGAAGTAGTAATCAATGGTCATGACCACGAATATGAGCGCTTTACCGAGATGAATGCTTCTGGTGCAGGGGTTTCACAGGGTCTGCGCGAATTTGTTGTCGGCACAGGAGGCGCGGGCCTTTACAGCTTCGGGACGATTTTACCAACTAGCCAGGTTCACAATAGTGAGACACATGGCGTGTTGAGTTTGACCCTACACTCTACAAGTTATGATTGGAAATTCGTGCCTGTTGCAGGTCAGACATTCACCGATAGCGGAAGCACCAATTGCCATTAGTCAACTCATCGTGGCAATCGATTCGACTAATATTCG